>Ga0315281_10001422_pt1 | contig 35247 bp, 23 predicted proteins | sample YL17G07_0_MG_FD_204540 | JGI IMG/M metagenome (GOLD analysis project Ga0315281, IMG submission 204540) | Sediment microbial communities from Yellowstone Lake, YNP, Wyoming, USA - YL17G07_0 | ecosystem: Environmental > Aquatic > Freshwater > Lake > Sediment | place: USA: Wyoming | collected...
CCCATGTAGGCTTCGATGGTCTGCATCCACCTGTGCAGGATTCTGTCGCGAACGGTGTACGCCACAGCCATATACCAATCGTTGCGCGTGGCGGTTCTCGGCACCCGGCCCTGGATCAAGTAGAGGTTATCCTTGATGGCGCGCTTCATGGCTCGAGGTGTAAGCGCAGTTCGGATATCCTCCTGAACCGATCGTTTCGGTGAGTGGGACGTCGCTCTGGTTTTCCCATTTTTCATTTCATTACTCCCGTTCGTTTCAACTTGTTGTTCTCGGCTTCATACACCACGCCCCTTCCACCTCCGCCAGGTTCTTCTTGCGTACTCCCTGTCCCGAATGCTCATCGACCATATACAACCAGCTACGGGACGCAGTGTTAATCACATCTACCAATTTCTCATGATTTCTCCAAAACACTCCAGGCCGCTCCCGATGACTCCGCCATAGCCGTGACCGGGACTCGTCCACGCGCCGGAAAGATAGAGATTCTTTATCGGTGTCCGATGAGGAAGCCTGCTCCGGCCGGAGTTATTCAGTGTCTGATCCCATCCATAGATTGCCCCTCGGTAGTTGCCCGTGTACCGAACGTTCGTCAACGGTGTCCCGATCTCTTTGACCTCTATTGCTGATGAAAGTCCCGGGAGAAGCGTTTGTTCCACCTTCCTGATGAGAATCTCTGCCATCCTTTCCTTTTCGGCCCGATAGGCTGTCTTCTTGCCCTCGAAGTAGTCAGCCTCGTATTGCTTCCAGTGATCGTACCCTTGAAGGACCATGATGTTCAGCGTGTTCTTTCCCTCGGGGGAATAGCCCTTGTAGATGTTGTCATAGAGCGTGGCGACATACCCGTTGTCCTCCACGTTCGCCTTGAGGGAGGCTGCGTAGTCGTACTCGATGTCATAGCCAGTCTCGTAGAAGATCTCAGTGCCGTCGACGCCTACCTTTCCGATGAGATCTTCTTTCAATCCCAGGAATACTTGAAAACTTGAGAGACTGATACTGAATTGGTCCATCTTTCCCAAGTACTCTTTCAGAAAGTCATACTCCTTCGTCATTGTGTGGAACGTGTCATACGCATTGGCATTCGAGACAACGACCTTCCCGAGAAACTCCTGGCCGTCAGCAGTTTTCACCCCGTACGCGGCGCGATCTTTCGTTAGTATTTCTGTCGCGCGACTATTCAGGATGACTTTTCCGCCCTGGACTTCAATAAAATTGACCAATGCATTGCTCATCTTCTGAGATTTTCCCTTTGGATAGTATCCACCGTCTCGAAGGTAGCCAAACGTTGGCAGCGCGTAGTAGAGGGCCGCGAGTCTGGAAGGAGGAAGCCCGTAGTACGCCCAGAGCGTTGAGACGATTGTTCGCAACTTGGGATTCTTGATCCAACCATCCACCATCTCACCCCAGGTTATGTTGAAGCACTTGAACAGGTGCGGGAAGTCCATGGGGAACCGATTCATGTCAACCTGACCTCTTGCACTGGAGAGTTTGTTGATATCATCGGCGACCCCTTTCATCTCATCAACGAGCCCCTGAATTCCCTGCTGTTCCTCGGGAAAAAGGCTGCTCAAAAGCTTAACATACCCCGCGATATCCTTTTGCGGCACGCGGATATCATAATCAGGGTACATTGCGCGGTAAAGGTGTGGGTGAGGCACAAACTCTACGTCGGTTATCTCCGGGAAGCCGGGGATAAGATTGTGTAACCCGTCCCTTTCTCCGACACTGGTAGAATGCAGGGAAACGTCGAAGACAAAACCACCCGGACGGTTGAACGTCGTGGCATATCCTCCGGGTCTGTCGTGCTTTTCCAAGACCACCGGCCTGAATCCCTGCCGGGCAAGAGCAGCTGCACAGCTAAGTCCACCCAGGCCCGAGCCGATGATCACAGCATCGAATCTGTTCTCGTCACTCTGAGTATGTCTGCCTGTTGGAAACGAAGTCCAATCGAGCGCCGCTACGGAAAGCCCGCCTAACAGTGTTTTAATGAAATCTCTTCGATCTACCGTTTTGCTATTCATGAACGCTCCTTCATAAACTCAGAAGTGTGCTCATTCTGTGACATTCCCCTCACGCTATCTCGAAAGAGCCCCCAGCTCATCCAGGTGAATGAAAGTTGAGAACAACAACATGATGAGCTTGGTGTGTTCAGCTCTGTCGACAACACCTGTCCCTTCTCTCCCGACCTGTCTGCCATGGTACTGGCGGCATTCGGCTCGATGCCTGGCCAGCGAGTCACTCGACGCTGATATCGATTCGGAGCATTCACTTTTTGTCGCGTCTTGCCGGCTTAAAGAGGAGATCCTGGAAGTCGAAGCTGAAATCCGTTGCGGGGGATACCGCCTTCATCTTCACCTGGTCAATACTCCCATCGGGGTTGAGGGCAAATGTGACGAATGCGTCCGCGCGCAGTTCCCGATCTCTCCAGCGCGCAACGAACGTATCGTACTGCCAGTGCTCAAGGTCCCCCACCAGTGAAGGCGTGTGGTCAAAGCGGATGACGAGTTTACCGTTCTCGAGGCTGATCGTCACGTCGCCATACCATGGGTCGTTGTACGTCCCTGCATAGGATGCGAGAGGCAAAGGCGGGCGAGATGTGCTATCCCGCTTTGCCGCAATCTCCTTTTCCATCCTGGCAGTCATCGAATCTATGCGTGCGTGGAGCGTTTTGAACGCGCCAAGCCAATTGGTTCTGGAAACACCGAGAAAATGATCGAGCACATAGTACGTGATTGACTCAAAGGCCTCCCCCGATTCCTGGTTGGTAAGGACTGCGACCCCGAGCTTGAGCTCCGGTATCATTGCAACTTTGGAGACGTAACCTGGAAGTCCACCCGTGTGCTGAACAAGTTTATGACCTCGGTAATCTCGCACCCCAAATCCAAGCGCGTATCCGTTGAAGTTTGCCCTCAGCGCGGCCAGTTCCGGCGGCGGATTGCCGTCCGGTGTCGGAGTCACGATGCTCCACAGTTGCACCGTCGTTCGGGGTGAGAACAGACGCGTGCCGTCGGCAACACGCCCGGAATCCAGTTGAACAATCATCCACTTGGCGATATCCTTGGCGCTGGCGTTGACACCGCCCGCGGGATTGGTGTTGTCGCTCGTGAATGGAGAAATCGGCCGCACCTTTCCGTCGATCTCCGCATGCGTTGCAGCAACATTCCCCCCGCCTGCAGCATCAGAGTGGCGCACATTGCTGTCGGTCATACCGACTTTCGACAGGATATGCGATGCAACGAATTGTTCCCAGGTCTCTCCGCTCACAGCTTCAATGACCTCGCCGGCGATCAAGTACAGGACGTTGTCGTACGCGTAGGCACCCCTGAAACTCTTGACGAGCGGAATGAACTGAAGGCGTTTGGCAATTTCTTTGCGGTTGTATGTCGAGGAAGGCCACCAGAGCAGGTCACCGGCGCCCAGACCGAGCCCGCTCCTGTGCACGAGGAGGTCACGGATGGTGAGTTCACGTGTCACGTAGGGGTCGGAGAGCTGAAACCAGGGAAGGTAGCGGATAACCGGCGCGTCCCATTCTAGCTTTCCTTCTTCGACGAGTATGCCCAACGCTGTGGCAGTGAAGGCTTTTGTATTGGAGGCGATGCCGAACAGCGTGCGGTCGTCCACTCGAGCAGATTCGCCCAGCTTGCGAAAGCCGTAGCCTTTGGCAACGACCACTTTGCCGTCTTTGACGATGGCTAGAGCGATGCCCGGGACTTCAAATTCTTTCTGCACGCTCTCGACGTATGCGTCGAGATCCTTGGGAGGTGCCTGGGCTCGCATGCTCTGTGAACCGATAAGAAGCGTGAAAAGAACGAGGAAGGAATACCAGATCACATCAGACTTGTTCATGGGTGCTCCTATAGATATCATGAGGTTTCTTCATGGCTACCCACCCCATGCAGGCACAGGGTGGGAATCAGATCGAAGCATGATACTTCCGGGGAATGGGAGGACTATTCGATCGCCTCGAATCGGTCGGCACAAACTGCTCGTAACTTAACGAATCGGACGGGGAAAATCAATTCACTGAACTGCCCGGAGCTTTGGCACTCCTTGGAATGGTATTCGTAGGATTCGTGATGTGCCATATATGACTTATTGACCTTGAATCCTCTGCCCTGCGATATCACTACCGGCGGAGATGCGAGCAAGGAATGCGCGCATTTCCTGGACAACGTGCTCGCTATGGGTTCTTTTGTTTGTCTCGAGGTCAATGGTGACTGCATTGCGGATCTTCGAGGCCATCTTCCTGAGATTCTCCGGCTCGTGAAAGACGTCCTTCGAGGCTCCTACCAGCAGGGTCGGGCTGTTTAGGAACTCAAGTCGATCCCAAATCTCATACTTCGAGACAGAAAGAAGGGCCTTCTTCAGCTTCCAGGGATCCGCGGCATCAAGCGCTTTGCTGTATTTCAGGTATTGTTCCTGATCAGTTCTGACATCCAGGCGGAAGTTCTTCAAATACCATTTGACGGTGGGTCTGATGAGGGCGTAGAGAGGCGGATAGAAGAGCGTGACAACGAACAACCAGATCCGGGGAACCCGAAACTCAGCGTTGGGACTTACAAGTATCAATGCCAGAGGTTTCCTCATCAGAGCAGGGTAACAATCGACGATCGCCGTTGCACCCAACGAACTACCGAAAATGATGTAACGCTCAGGAGAAAAACCCAGTTGTTCAACCAGATTCACTAGATCGTTCCCGATGGCCGTAACGCTATACTCGCCATTCCCGAGTACTCGTGACGAGATTTTTTCACGCGTCTCAACGTAGACAACGCGGAAATCCTTCGTCAATTCTTTCAGAACAGTCTGCCAAGCTGTGATCTGCGATATCCACCCCGCTACAAACAGAACACTCGGGTTGCCAATATCAGCGGGTGGACTAAACGTTAAGACGCGTAAGGTGACGTCCTCCGCGACGCCGACCATGCGATCTTCACAGGTCACACCGGGGGCACAGATCTCCGTCAGGTCTTCCATATCATCCTACCGAGTTGTGCCTTCACGGTTCATGCGCCGATACCAGCCTTTGTTCTGCTTGTAGATATTCTTGAACTCGGTGAACAGCCGATCATAGAGTTGGCGATTCTCCGGGTTGGGTCGATAGGTTTGTTTGATGTGTATGTACTTCTTGATATCGCTGAAAGAGGAAACATATCCCAGCGCCATGCTTGCGATCAACGCTATTCCCTTCGCTCCTGCGAGATGCGGATCAGCCACCTGATGGATCACACGATTTGTGATATCTGCCATGATCTGACACCAGAGCGGACTCTTTGCTCCTCCGCCGACCATATTCAGTTCCGTGACCGGTGCATAGAGGTTTTCCAGAGTCTCCATCGCCCACCGGGTATTGAATGCAATTCCTTCCAGAACGGCCCGGATCATATGGTCCCGAGAATGTCGAAGACTGAGGTTATACAATCCCGCCCGCACAAAGCTATCATCGATCGGGCACCGTTCCCCGAACATCCACGGAGTGAACATCAGTCCGCCCGCTCCCGGCTCGACCCGTTCCGCCAATCGGTCGAGAAGTTCATAGATTTTCGATACGCCAGCCTCCGCCTTAAGCTGTTCTTCGTGGTAGAGCACGCTGTTCTTCAGCCACTCGAGACAGACTCCGGCGGTTTCCTGATGCGCCATAGCCAGATAGTATCTCTGAGGATAAGCACTGCCGACACAACCTGTATAATGCGCAAGGTCGATCTTGCGCCGGGTGACGTGACCCGCAACCCAGCTGCTCGTCCCTAAATTGATATAGAACGCTCCATCTTCAAGCGCACCCGACCCCACGCTGGCAGCAGCCATATCTCCTGCCCCGTTGATGATCGGTGTGCCGGGAACAAGCCCAGTCTCCTTTGCGGCCTGAGATGTCACCGTTCCAACAATTGCGCTACTCTCGCGCACCTCGCATAGCTTGTCCGGTGAGATACCGGCGAGACTGCATAATCCCGGATGCCATTGGTACCGGTTCTTTCGAGTGTCCATCAGCCACCAGACGACTGCTACGTCCACCGAAGTGACTGCTTTGCCGGTGAATTTATATATGAGATAGTCTTTCGCGTCGATGAACCTTGCGGCATTCGCGAAGACCTCGGGTTGATGTTCTCGCAGCCAGAGAATCTTGCCGATCTGGTCTTTCCCTGTGTGCCCTGGGGTACCTCCGGTAATTCTGAGAAACTTGATGAGGCGGAAGATATTGAACCCTTGAATGCGTGGTGGAGTCCATAGCCGTTGTCGGATCACCTCAGCACTCCTTCCATCAAGCCAGATCATCGCTCGACAGAGCGGAGCGCCGTCGTGCGAGATCGGGATGAGAGTCTGCATGAGGGAAGAGAATGTGACTCCAACGATATTCTCGGCTGCAATTCCCGCCTGCCGGAGAACTCCTTGCGTTGTCGTGCACACAGCCTGCCACCAATCGGACGGCTCTTCTTCTGCATACCCCGGCTTCGGATGATACAGAGTATATTTCTGTTGAGCAGTCGCCACGATATCCCCAAAGACCGTCGTGAGGACTGCTTTATTGGAGCTTGTCCCCAAATCGTGGGCGAGGATATACTTGTTACTCAACGCTCAATTCTCCTGAATCGAAGCGATGCGATGTCATCCTCCAATCACAGCATCTTTGCGTGAGTTCCTGGAGAAAGTGGGGCCTGTCGGCCAAAAGCATGTTGCCGGACGAATTTCAATCCTGCAAGCCTCCGATCGCGCAGACGTTGCCAAAGCAATCTCTCTGACCGTGTAGCGTTCTTCCGCAGTCTTCGCGCGATGTCGATGATGTACTGCGGGTATGGCACTGGATTATGCTTGTTAACCCTCACCCTGTCCCGCACAGCGGGACATCCCTCTCCCGGACGCGGGAGTGGGACTGAGGGTGAGGGTGATTCTACAGCGCAAACTCCTCCCATTCTTCCTTCACCCGCTGCATTAGTCCGTCCTCAATCTTATCGGCAATTTCCTTATCCGCTTGCCTGTCGCAGCGAAAATTGCATTGCACACTGCCGGAGCAATCGGCGGAAAGCCCGGCTCTCCGACGCCGGAGGGGGGCGCAGTGCTGGGCACGAAGTACACCTCGATCAGCGGCGCTTCGTCCAGCCGCAGGATCTCGTAGTTGTCGAAGTTGCTTTGCTCGACGCGTCCGTCACGAAGCGTGATCTCTCCCTTTAGCGCTGCACTCAGGCCGTAGATAATGCCTCCTTCAAGCTGAGCCTTCACGCCATCCGGATTCACAACCGTGCCGCAATCCACCGCACAGACGACGCGTTCGACATGCAACGCTCCGTCTTTGTCCACGGAGACTTCAGCCACCTGGGCCGCGTAGGACTGAAACGAATAGTGGTGTGCGATTCCTAGCCCGTGTCCCCTCGGCAGAGGCTTGCCCCCGCCCGCCTGCCCGCCAGAACGGCGTTGTCGGGCTGGCGGCGTTCGGGCGGGCCAGCCCGCCTTGCTGGCGGCAAGTTCCAGCACGCCGCGCAGTCGCTGTGTATCGATCTCGCCGGCCTTAAGGATCTTGGGCTGTTCGCGCAGGAGGTGCAGACGGAATTCGTATGGGTCCCTCCCCGCCGCAGCGGCCAACTCATCGAGGAAGCTTTGCACAACAAATGCAGTGTACGTGTGCGCCACTGAGCGCAGCCAGCCTCGTGGCGCGGCGGAAGCGGCAGGCACGTATTCGACGCGAACGTTCGGCACAGCGTACGGAAAATCCACAGCGCCCTCAAGTTCCATCTCTTCCGGATTCGGCGAGTCCGGCTGAAACGAGCCCATGATGCTCGTGGACGAGTAGCGATGCAACCATGCAACGGGCCATCCCTGCGCATCAAGCCCGCCTGTCATACGATGATAGCTGGCGGGACGGTAGAAGCCGTGCTGGATATCGTCCTCGCGCGTCCACACCGCCTGCACGGGCGCGCCGACGGCCTTTGAGATTTCCAGCGCATCTTCCACCTCGGCAGTGAACCACCGTCTGCCAAAAGCGCCGCCGGATAACATGACGTTGACGCGGATTGCTTCGTCCGGCAGGCCGGTGATCCGTTTCGCCGCGTTGTGCACCCACTCGGGGCTCTGTGTCGGCGCCCAGACCTCACAGCGGTCCTTCTGCACATTCGCAGTGCAGTTGGGCGGCTCCATCGGCGCGTGCGCCACGTAGGGTAACTCATAAACCGAGTCAACGCGCTTTGTAGCGCGGGCAAGGGCAGCTTCAACGTCACCATCGTTGCGGAAGGCCTTCGCCGGCTTGGACGTCAGTTCCTCAAATTGTTTGCGTAAACTTGCAGCGCTCTCCGAGACGTTTGGGCCTTGGTCCCACTTCACCTCGAGCGCTTCGCGACCCTTCAACGCCGCCCACGTGTTTTCGGCGACCACGGCGAGCCGATCACCGATCTGAATCACGTCACGCACGGCTGGCACGGCCTTGGCCTTCGTCGCGTCAAAGGTCGCCACCTTGCCGCCGAAAACCGGACAGCGAACCACGGTGGCGTACAGCATCCCTGGCACACGCACGTCAATCCCGAACACGGCACTGCCATCCACCTTCGCAGGCGTATCGGTGCGCGGAACCGACGTGCCAACGATATGGAAATCCTTGGGATCCTTGAGGGGGACGTCCTTCGGCACCGGCAGCTTCGCGGCGGCTTCGACAAGCGCTCCATAAGTGAGCCGGCGGTCCGTGGGAGTGTGGATCACCACCGCCTTTTCGGCACGGCATGTTGATTTCTCAACGCCCCATGTCTGCGCAGCGGCGGCGAGAAGCATCTCGCGAGCGGTGGCTCCCGCCTTTCTCAGCGGCTCCCAGGACGTGCGCACGCTTGTGCTGCCGCCGGTCCCCTGCTCGCCGAACCGCTTGTCATACGGCGCCTGCATGATCTGAATCCTCGACCAATCGGCCTCGAGTTCTTCAGCAAGAATCATCGGCAACGAAGTGCGCACCCCTTGTCCTAGTTCTGACCTGTGCACCCAGAGGGTGACGATTCCGTCGGGTGCGATTTGCACCCAGGCGTTCGGTGTGAACGTTTCAGGTGTTCCCCGAAGGAGGTCATCGGAGAATTTCTTTGACGGGAGGTTGAAGCCAATGACGAGTCCAGCGCTGGCAGTGGAGGCAACTTTGAGGAAGTCCCGGCGTTTGAGATTCGTGTTCATCGTACATTCACCTCCTTTGCTGCGCGGTGAATCGCTCTCCTGACACGCTGGTGGGTGCCACACCGGCAGAGGACATCGCTCATCGCAGCGTCGATGTCTGCATCTGTCGGATTGTGATTCTGCGCGAGCAGTGCCGCGGCGGTCATGATGTGTCCCGGCTGACAATAGCCGCACTGGGGCACTTCTTCTTCGATCCACGCGCGCTGGACCGGATGGCTCCGGTCGGCCGAGAGCCCCTCGATGGTTGTGATCTTCTGGTTCAGGACTTTTTCGACGGTCGTGACGCAGGACTTCGTCGCCTCGCCATCGATGATGACCGTGCAGCAGCCGCAGAGGCCCTCCCCGCAGCCGAACTTCGTCCCGGTGAGCCCGATCGCATCACGCAAGACCCACAGGAGCGGGGTCCCCGGCTGCACGTTCACGGTGTGCTGCTTGCCGTTGACTGTGAGTGTGTACGTTGCCATGGAAGTTTTTCCAAGAATTTGTGACCAAAATTTGATAACAGCTAAAAATTCTTGTCCTGCTCCGCCCTCAGCCGAGCTTTTCGAATATGCGGTAGATGATCCTCACGAAGCCTTCGCCAAGCTTTTCGGGGATTTTAGAGTGAGAGATTGTTTGCCCGATCATGCTAACCTCCTATGGCTCCCGCCAGATCCCGCTTGAGAGAACAGCGGGACAGACAAAACGTGAAACGGCGGGATTGTCAAAATCACAGCCACTCGTTGAGAAACACTCGCGGGTGATTTTGCCAGCCCGCTAACGGCCCGCCCGATTACGCCGTTCGGGCGGGTCTGACGGGGGATTTGGCCAATCATAGCTTCAGTTTTGCCACCCCAGCGGCAGGAGAATAACTTTCTGTATGGTGCTCGTGATCAATCGGTTCCCAAACTCAAGGCTGAGCCCGCATGCGGCAACGATATCCACTTTGATCGCAGTGCCGCGCCAGGTGCAGCCTGCAATTCCTGTTGTCATCGGTGAAAGTCCCTTCTTGTCGAACCAGCCGCCGGAGACAGAGTACATTCCATTCCCGAGGACGCGGATATCATAGAGCGAATTGCGCGTTTTGACAAAGACACGATCCCCTGGAGCAAGATCGGCCTTGCTCAGCCCTCTGACACCCAGTGAGTGTTCAACGATCCTCTCGAGCGCTATGCCAATGTGTTCCACTCTTGACAACCACCTGGGCGGTTCAATTTCTTTTCCAATTGCGGAGTTGCCCGCTACTCCTCGGGGCGGGCTGCTCTTGAATGCTGTGTCTTCTATGGCCGGCTTGTACCGAACTCATCCCCCGTCCCCTTCTCTTACGAAGAGAAGGGGTTTTAACTCCCTCTCCTGTTAGGAGAGTGATTTTCCGCCAGAGGCGGATGCGCCTTTGGCGCAAGGGTGACTTCCCTTGAGAACCACTTGCAGATTCTCTATGACTTTGCTGATATTCTTCTCAATATCCTCGTTTCGAAATCTTATGACGTCTATAGCCAGAGCGTTTATGATGTGTGTCCTTAGTTCATCATATTCCTTTTGATAGTCGTGGCTCTTTCCGTCAATCTCAATCACCAGCTTCTTCTCATGGCAATAGAAATCGGCAATGAAGAAAGTATCTGTGTTCATGTAGCTGAAAAAGATGGGGTGCTGACGAAGGAATTTCTTTCCATCAATTTTCCTATTCCTCACAGCATCCCAAAATATTTCTTCACCTCGTGTTGATCTTCTTCGGAGATCTCGACAGAGTTCTTTGGCTGTTTGTACGGTCTTTCTGTTCATGGTTTTCTACTGTCCACTCTGAATTCCGCAGAGACCTTTGCTTTTGCATTGCACTTCCACAGTCACCGGCCCTCTCAATAGGGCCCACCCTCCCCCTCTTTGGTGGAATCTGCGACTCACAAAGAGAAGGGGCGCCGAGTCCCTCTCTTCCCAAGAGAGGGATTGAGGGTGAGTTCACAAGCCAACACTGAGTGAACCTTTAGTCTATCACCTTTTCTTCCACCCTTCCATCATCTCCCAGCGCTGGACTGCCTCCAGGAAAACGTTGGCAATGTAGTCTGCCTTCTTCTGTGTGTAGTCCTTCGCCTTCTTCACATCGAAATCCATGTACCCAAATCCCTTTTCCGGCAGTCTCGATGTGGCCCACGACGGGAGCATGAAGAAGCCATCCTCGACGCCTGCTCTGCCGACGTTGTCCTTCCCGAGCTTCTCATACATTTCTTTGTCAACCAGCTCCGGTCTGAACGACAACACCAGCGCTGCTTCTTCCAGGTCGCCGTGTCCTGATTGCTGAGGCTTCCCGCCGTAGACCTGGTTCACTGCGTCGAACGCGATTCTCCACCACTCAACAGTGAACAAATGCGCGCCGGTTTCAAGATGCAGCCGGCTCATCGCTTTCTTCACCGGCTCCGTGTTGCCGCCGTGACCGTTGAGGATCAAGATGTTTTTGAAACCCGTTCGCACCAAGTCTCTGAGGATGTCGTAGATGTACTCCTCGAAGATCTCCGGCCGGATCGTGATGGAGCCGGGGAACTGCGAAATGCTCGTCCCCGTGCAGCCGTGATTGACGGCTGGCGCCACAAGCGCATTGCATTTGTCCCAGATAAGGTTGGCGAAGTTCTCAGGGATGTAGTTGTCCGTCCCAATGGCGCAGACTCCGTGCGACTCGACGGTACCGATGGGCAGTATCACTCGATCGGTTACCTCCGGCACGACCTCGGCCAGCCTCATCCAGCTGTAGTCCTGCATAGTGTGGAACTTCAGGTCCTTGACCTTCTTCTGCGCGAAGAGCGGAGAGGTCAGTACGATGCTCACGGCAAGTATGGATGCCAAGACTGCGGTTGATCGTTTCATTCTAGTTCCTCCGATATGAGATTGATTGATTTGCCCATTGCTTCAATGATTCATTGGGGCGATGGCTCGATGACCCGATCACCTGACGACACGATCTGGTCCATCGGTCGCGCATCGACACTTTTCACCCTTGGTTCCACCTGACAGCTCGCCACCCAAGGTGCCTGTCTGCCTGCTTGCTTTGAGTTCTACTTTGCGCCGAGCGCCTGCGCAGTCTTGTCGAGATCATCTGGAGCAACCCAAAGAATCGCTCCAAAATGTCCGCCGACTGCAACAGCCTCAGTGGCCACGATGTTCACGCCAGCGTTGGCAATGGCATCCAGGCTTGCAACGAGCGCGCCAGTTTTGTCTGTACCGCTGAGGAAAAACGCTACGCCTTCCTCCTTGAGAGCACCCGAAGCTTTCCAGGCGTCTCTTAGCTTGTCCGGACTCTTGGCAATCACCAGGATCTCACCTTGACCGGCCTGGCCGACTCCCTTGAGAGCGATGAGTCCGAGGTTCTTCGCCTTCAGGTCCTTTGCGAGAGCGAGCAAGGCACCGGGCTTGTCTTCGACTTTCGCCTTGAAGTAGGCGACTCGTTTTGCTGTTGCCATGGAACTCCTCCTTTCGTATTACAAATTGGGTGAGCGCTGATCGGACTTTCTCTGGCGGAAAAGTTCCGACGTTGGAGTTTCAACATGCAGGTTCACCGTTTCACATCGTACATCTCATTTCACATTTCTGAGCTTCCCCAAGCGCGCTTTCGCATCGCTGAGTTCTGGACTATCGAAGTCTGCATTCTTCCAAATGTTCAGAAACGTTTCGTACTGCTTGATCGCCTTGTCTTTGCTCCCTTGCTCTTCATACGCAACACCCAACCAGTAGTGGGCTTTGACGGCTGCAATGGGCCAATATGAGTTCGTGAAAGAGACGTTTAGCCAACTCCACAGGATCGGAGACCACCAGCTAACACGTTCAAGTTCACGAATTCCTTCCGAGGTTCTTCCGGTCTTGATGAGGGCGACTCCATAATGATAGTTAGGAGCTCTGTTCGGACAAATGCGATCGAAGGCCTTTCCAAACAATCCGACAGAATTCGCATACTTTCCTTCTTCGAATGAGGCGAGGGCATTGGTATAGTCAAGTGAGACTTGCCACCACGGCATTTTCCCTTTGACAGCATTTCGTATTTCTTCCATCAACGCGTTCGACTTTGCTACATCACCTTTCTTCAGCCAAGCCCAGGCGAGAATGTCTCTCCCGTAAACAAAATCCCGACGCAGCTTTAATTCATCGGAACGTTTCTGAGCAAACTCTCTCATCGACTGGTAGTCACGAAGCTCATACGATACGATCGTCAAATACGAGCAATCTTGTATGACCCCAGCTCGAATCTCCTGAGCTTGATGAGCAGAGAGGTTCTTCAGTAGTTCCTTCTGAGCTGTCCTAAGCTTACCTTGATGCATCGAAATGAGGGCAAAAGCATTATCCGCTTCGGCTCGGTCCGAAACTGTCCCAGAAGCAAGACGTTGAAAATAGTTTTGCGCACTTTGATAATCTTGTTGCAGCAACGCGTTATAGGCTAGCTTACTCGCGGAAAAAGTAATCCGAAACGAGTTCGACTTTTTGTACCAGTAGATAGCTGAATCCACGTCACCAAACCAGAAATAGATTTCTCCCTTGCTGTCATATGGATTGGGCTCACCCGGAGCTATCTTCAGGTATCGGTCTACAGCCTCGAAAGCTTCCTTCCTCTGATTCAAGCCTGCATATTCATATGCAACCTGATTCCACATCAATTTGTTCAGGGAATCGTTTTTCAATCCGCTCAACAGAGCTTGCTTCGCCTTTTCAAACTCACACAGATAGTCATAAGCGACTGCCAAGAGTCCATACGCTTCCTGATAATGAGGGTAATTCTGCAGAAGGGTTTCAAGAACCTCCGCTGCCTTGGCAGCGTCCGCGTGAATCCAAAAATGATACATAGCCTCGATCTGGATCCGATCTGGCTCAGCCGCCCTGTTTCTGAGCTGCCACGCCTTGCCAAAGGCTTCCTGCGTTCGAGTCGCATCACCGAGAAAGATATTGACGTATGCCAGATGGTAATACGCCATTGCAAAGTTCTTGTCTAGTTCTATGGCTCTCGTCAACGCCGCCTTCGCTTCCGAAAAAGACAATTTGTTGATGAGCTCAACCCCCTCCACGTAAGCTCGGTACGCCTCCGGAGAGCCTGTGCTGATCGCTGCAACCGATTTAGTCTCACCGGGAGAAGTAGGCAACCTCAAATCGTTTCGGACCAATGATGCGAGGCTGTCCACCAGCGGAATATTCGGGCACGTTGAAATCCAGTGACTCGCTGAGATCCCAGTATTTTCCCGCTCTTGACCTCGACCAACTGTGTTGTAACAGCTAACTGGGGTTGGGTCTGAATGACAGTGCCTGTGAGCATCGTCGCCGCGCCCGATCGCTGGGCTATCTTTGAAACCAATGACGCTGCAATCCTCTTTGAACCCCCTTGATTGAGTTCATTTTGAATGTCAAACAATCGCTCCCTGCTGATCACCTCCAGCCCCCTGGTTTGGGAAAGAGACGTGATCATCAGACTGGTCAACATCTCTCCGATGTGCTCCTTGTCTTCCGGATCGGGGATGTTCTCGAAGTACATTACGGCCAACGTGTTGCTCGCTGCTCCTGTGGCCTCAACTTCGGACACAGTGCTTCTGAACAAGAAGTAGCCAGCGATTGCCGTGGCCAAGACAGCTGCAGCGCCGATGCCAACCCACATCACTGTGCGACCGCGCTTTTTTGAAGCTGGTTGAGAGAACTGTGCTGCTTCAGTTGCAGGAATCCGCGACACTCGAGATGTTTCTTTCCTCAACCGGCGCAGGTCAATCACCATCTCGTGAACAAACTGGTACCGATTCTCCGGGTCTTTCTCGAGTGCACGATTCAAGATATGCACAAGCTCAGAGGAAATATCTGGTAGGTATTTCTGTATCGGCGTCGGTTCTTCATTCACGATCGAATACACCATCGCCGCCTCATGCTCTCCACGAAAGGGCATGTGACCGGTGAGCATCTCATATAGCACAACCCCAAATGAGAAAATGTCACTCCTCGCGTCAACCGCTCCTCCCTGTATCTGCTCAGGAGCCATATACGCCAGCGTTCCCACTGTGCTCGAAGTCTTGGTCAATTTCAGAGAACCTTTCAACTTCGCCAACCCAAAGTCCATCACCTTGATCTGGTTCTTGGTGTTGACCATTATGTTATCCGTCTTGATGTCACGGTGGACAATACCTTTACTGTGGGCCTCCTGCAATGCTTCACCAATCTGGATGGCATAATCGATAGCCATTTGCGTTTTCTCCACGGGCACTATCTGTCTCAAGGTCTTGCCGTCCACGTATTCCATCACGATGAACTGCTGTTTATCGTGTTCAGCGATGTCGTAGATGACACAAACGTTTGGATGCATCACAGCCGAGGCAGCTCTCGCCTCCTGGAGGAAGCGCGCTTTGTCCTCTTCACTGACAGTGATCTGTTGAGGGAGAAATTTGAGAGCGACAAGGCGGTCGAGCTTCGTGTCATGGGCTTTATAAACTACGCCCATGCCGCCTTCACCTAATTTTTCTAGGATTTTGTAATGCGAAATCGTTTGTCCTATCATCGGGCGCCTCCATTGCAGCTCCCGCTAGAAAACAGCGGGATCCCCGCCTTTTATGTAAGGAGTCAAGTCTTGTGCGCTACGTTTTGTTATTTGACCTAGTCTCCTTTGATAACGATCGATCATTCAAGAAGCCTTTTATGAGTAGACATCTCTGTTGTGTGAGAGAGCTACATACCCTTTGTCAGGAAGAATGAGTGTGGGGCGCAGTCTGCCAGAAGCAGATATCTCACCGAAGTGAGAACCGCAGGCGGGGAAAAGCGCACTCCCACGAGAATCAGACGTTATGATCGACGTTTTCAGTTATTCAAGTATTGTTTTTTGTGCAGCAAATCTTAGGCTGCCTTGAACACCGTGCACGGTTGTTGATGTTTAAGGACAAAGCGAACCCTGTTGAGGAGCTTTCGTGCAATGCGCACAATTGCTTGGTTCTTCGGCATTCGTCGGCTCAGGGTGTTGAATGCAAGAGCCAAGCTTTCGTCGTTGCGGATCGCAACCCAGGCGCTCTCGGTGAGGACCCACCGTAAATAGCGATTCTTGCGCTCGGTCATCCCAGTCATTGTGCGTTCATCTCCGGAGGAGCTTTCTCCAGGAACCAGACCGACGAAGCAGGCAAGATGATCCAGAGAGTGAAAGCGCTCGAGAGTGATGATCTCTGTCAACAAGATCATCGCAACGACAGTGCTGATGCCCGCAATGGTGATCAGATTGACAACGTTCACGGCATAGGCCTCTGTGCCAGCAAGGAGGCGAATGGCACGCGTGGTATCGAGAATACTCTTACGCAGATGAGCCAGTTCATCGAGCAATATCTTGAGGGCATACGTACCGCTTGGCGAGTGCAAGGTAAGACTTTCCAACCAGGCCACGTAGCGAGCTGACCAGTGGCGATCGGCGATATCCTCAGGAACTGTTATACCATAGAAACTCAGCAGCGCTTTGATCTGGTTCTTGCATCGTGTTTGCTTCGAAACGAACATCTGGCGCGATCGGACGAGCGTCCGGTCCTCCAGTGCAGCACGTGATGGTACATAGATCGGCGAAATCTCACCGTTGCGTAAAGAGCGTGCAAGCTTACGTGCGTCGACTTTGTTGGTCTTGTGCTTCCTTTCCTTGTCCATTGTCGGTACATCTGCAGGGTTGATAACCATGCATTCAATCCCATGAGCACGGAGCTCGTCGCAGATCCAATACCCGCAATATCCGGCTTCGTAGACGCAATGGTAGGTAGCACCTGGAAAATGGCGATCCAGATAGCTGACCAACAATTTGACATCCGGCGGCTGCGTGAACGTTTTGAAATCCGCCTGTTCGGTCACAATCGCCACGACCCAACTCCGTTTATGAATATCGAGTCCAACAAATACATGTTGACCCAGCCAATCCAATATCGTATGTTTCTGTACCATAGTAAGCCTCGCTGTGCTGTGTATAGATTTGTTGGTGGCACTCAAATCTACACATTTTGCGCACGAGGCTTACGTGCTTAACATAAGGTCTGCCACTGTGAATCTGTTGAGGCGGGCAGGCTCAAAGTTGCATCGACTCGTCGCAGAGCACTCGTCGGCAACTTTGGGACTTCGCCGAGTGCCGTTCCGCTCGGAGAGTGGAACGAGCATCCTCGTCCCGAACGAAGTTCGGGACGGGGCTTCTCAAGAATGTGGAAGTGAGAGATTGTCTGCCCGATCATGGTGACCTCCTTCGGCGGGAATCGGGACTGAGAAAATGACGTCTACGGTGTTTCCACGGTATCGGCGGGTAAATTCAGCACTACAAAGCTACTGCTGTTCAGGTTGAAAGGCAAATCGGCGAGTTACCGGGAGTAAACTCCGAAAAAGCGGGAAATGGTCACGCAATGATGGCCAAGAAACACACGATCCCCTTAGTGGTGTGCGACTAATAGCTCTCTATGAAGCTAGTGATTTCTTGCGCACTGTTGACAATGTGGTCAGGCCTAATGGCCCAGTCGGAGGCATTGTTCTTCGACCCGTAGAGCGCAGCGACATTGATTACTCTTGCATCTGTGTCACTTTTGCCCAATCGCACATTTGCATTATGTCCGCACAGAGTGTCGGTCTCGTGATCACCAATGAAAAAGAGGTGCTTGCAGTTTGATGCCGCTATCTTGCTGATACAGAGGAGCAGCCCGTCAGGTGCAGGTTTCTGATTGCTAGATGACAGCTCTTCATAGCCGACGATATCCACGAAACATCTCAGCAGGTCTTTGCTTTCTAGCACTTGAGCAATGTTGCTTCTGGAATTCTGGGAAAAGATCAGATTTGGGTATCTGCTGAGGGATCGAACTACTTCCTCTATCCCTTCAAAGAATGTGATTTCCGAATCATCGCTCAATTGATATCCTGTCCACAAATTGCCCGCCTGAGTGATCCCCTCTTCACTCATGGCGAATTCGTTTCTATAGAGCTCCCTCCAATTCTTCGCTCTTCTTGTTGCGAGGTTGTAATTCTCCAACGATTCCAGAGCTGAGTACTCTCTTGACTTCATGCCCACCAAACGGTTCATGATTTTCTTCGTTACATTGAAGTTTTTGATTCGGGTATCGACGAGAGTCCCGTCGTAGTCCCAGATGATGGCCTTGTTCATCATGATGATGTGTCAAGAGCGAATAAAAAGCCGCTCCCGATCCCTAACCGATCGTCAGTCCATTTGATCGGAAGCACGGTCGTGTGTGGGAACAGGAGCGGCCACTGGTTGCATGGTGTCTAAGCCGGACCGTTGAGGTCCGGCCAGAGTGTCTAGGTAACAGCTCGCTCAGTTAAACATATACCGAAGACCGATCTGCACCTGCCAGCGTGAGAACAGGCCCGGGTCATCAATAAAGGTCTCCTTGGCCGTTCCCTTGAAGTTGAATATAGGCGCTCCTGACGTTGCGTTGAAACCCACCAGTTGAAGTGGCGCTGTTGCAGCCGCGCTTGCCGCGCGCCGCACGCCCCAGTCAGAGCTCAACAGGTTCGCAAGGTTCAGAACGTCAACACTCAACTGAAATGTCTGCGGTCTGTTCCCCAGCATGAAGCTGAAATCCTGCATCAACTTCAAATCGATATTGCTGAACCACGGATTCAATGCGCCGAATCTGTCGGCGATCTGCCCTCGGTGTGCCTTCAGGTAGTCGTCCTGCTCGATGAACGCATTGAATGCAGCCCATTGCTGATCAGCTGTGACGGTGCCGTACGGGGCGAAGTTGATCTCACTCTGATTTCTCGGAATGTAGATCAGGTCATTTCCAGCATTATTGTCGCCATTGACATCGCCGGAATACAAAAACGAATATCGATTTCCTCCGGCTCCTGCGAACCTGTTCCCCTCCGCGATCTCAATGAACACGCCTACACTCGTCGCGAGATTGTCCGACCACTTATGTCGATAGGTTGCCGTTGCGGTGATCCGGTTCCGCTCGCCGAATTCAGAAAATCCAAGCTCAGCCTTGTTGGGATCGCCCTTCACTGGGTTTTCTGCCCAGAGAACACTGGCAATTTCGGTTGACTTCAGCGTGTTCTTCGCCATCAAGTAGGTATATGCCAGGCTGGCATTAAGACCGAAATCGAACTGTTTGCGGAGCTGTCCGGTGATGGTATAGTTGTACCCCTCACTGGTATTATCGATCACGTAGACCCCGCCAAAGAAAAATTTGTCGAGATTCAGGGTATTCCCGCCGTAGTATGGCCTTCCATCCGGGAGGTAGCGCACCGGAGCACCAAGGTTTGCATTTCTCACGTAGACGGCATTGATGTCCTTGCCATAAATCACCTCGAGAGATCCTAGCAGGTCCCACGGGAGCTTCTGGTCGATAGCAAGATTGGTCGTCCAGACTTGTGGCCACTTGAAATCCGGGGCAGCGGCGTTGATATCAAAAGACTGCATATGCGCTGGCAAGTTGGGATTGGGCCCGGGGTTGGAAATGACATTTCCTATCCAGACGAACGGCACTCGGCCCGTGAAGATCCCAGTGCCGCCGCGCAGCTGAGTCGATCGATCGCCGGTGACATCCCAGTTGAACCCAGCCCGCGGAGAAAAGAGCGCCTTGGTTCCGGGGAGTTTGCTCTGATCGACCGTTTCCGGCTTACCATCTTGGTCACGCAGCGTCAATGAGGTCGAATAGGGGTTGGCGACCGGCTTGGTGAAGTACATCGGGAAATCTACCCGCGCTCCATAAGTGAGGCTGAAGCTCTCCGTGACCATGTAGGAATCCTGCGCATACAAGGCCAGCTGACCAACGTCGATGTCTTCGCCCTTGAACGGGATTTTTAAGGCGTCATTGGCCACCTTTTGGAAATCAAAGAAGTTCGCCGGATCATTTGGATTGGTGTGCTTGAAGAAATCATCGGTCGATGCAAAGAGCGGGTTGCTTGCGCTGGTCGGCAAGAAGCCCAGAAAATTCCCAAACTTGAAGAGGTTAAAAGCGTTGAAAAACTTGAACGTTTCGAAGGTTGCCCCAAGCGTAATCGCGTGGCTACCATAGAAGTAGGTGAAATTGTTGGTCAACTGCAAAACGTCCTGGTCCAGAATGTTGTGGATGGAGAACGGTTCATGACCGAGGGTCGTGTAGGTCACGCCATCCTTTGCAATCTCAATAGTCGGGAACGGTCTGCTGAACGGATCGCGGTTATCGCGGAAGCGATTGTAACTTGCGAAGAACCGATTGGCGAATTTCTCATACCGACTGTTCACTTCGAAGGCAAACGACTGCAGCTTGTTGTTGATCCGGTAGCCTGCATTCCGGAACGGGAGGCTGTTCTCGTTGGGCCCGCGCCCGGTTCCTGCATAGCTGAGAACAAACGGATGCGGCGGAAGATCTCGCCTCGCATCGAGCAAGTTGTATCGGAACGTTAGGTTGTTGTTTTCATTGACGTTCCAGTCCAACTTCACGATCACTTTCTCATTATTCGTCTCATGCGTGTAGCCATCATACGGGCCGGGATCATAGTTATAGACGCTGATCATCCGATTCCGAATCGAATCCATGGTGGCGGCGCTGACTCGTGAGATGCCAAAACCGGAGACTCCACGGTATGCAGCAAAGTTCGTCCCGGGGTCTTTCTTCCGTTCAATCTCAGCGTTCAGGAAGAAGAACAACGTGTTCGGCACAATCGGGCCGCTCACTGAGAAACCAGATTGGTTGTACTTCAGATCCGGATTCGCGACAACCTGTGCCCCTTTCACTTTGTTGCCGACGAGTTCCTGATTTCGAATGAAGCTATAGATCGAAGCCTTGTACTCGTTGGTGCCGCTCTTCGTCACGGTGTTGATGCCAGCGCCGGTAAAGCCTCCTTCGCGAACATCAAAGGGCGCAAGAGAAACCTGCACTTGCTCGACAGCGTCGAATGGGACGGGCTCAGCATTGGTCTGTCCGCCCGGGGCAGGGTCATCGAGACCAAAGGGATTGTTGAAATAGGAGCCGTCAAGAGAGATGTTGTTGAACAGCCAGTTCTTTCCACCAAAGCTGAAATTCCCATCGCTTCGGGGATCCAGGCGCGTGAGGTCCCTGGTGCTCCTCTTCACCGTGGGGAGCTCAGTCGCTTCAACGCGATCAATATACGTTGCCGCCCCAGTTCTCCCACTGTTCATGACCTTGTCAACCTGTGCCGTCACAACCACCTCAGGACCGACTATAGGTTCCTCAGTCAATCGAAAGTCGATTCTTAGATCCTGTCCAATGCTGAGATAGACATCGGTCTTGCTCTCCCTCTTGTATCCGAGAATGGAAGCCGTGACAGTGTATGGACCTCCGATCTTCATGTTCAGAATGTTGAACTGACCGTTCGTTCTCGAGGTAGCTCCATATCGAGTACCGCTCGGTTGATGGACAGCGACGACGTTAGCGCTGGGCAGAGCGTCTCCCTTGTCGCTCATAACGATGCCGGTCAAGGCCGACGTTGTAACACCTTGGGCCTGGAGATGACCGCATGAAACCATCAGCCCAAAAGCCACAATGGCCAGGGGCATGCACATCACAGCAACTGACTTCATGAGTTTTCTCATGGGTGTGCCTCGTGTTGTTGGTGGGGGGTGTGAGTGTTTAAGGTTTTACTCGATAATGCGACTCATTATCGCCGCGGAGCTTTGCCTGTAGACCGAACTGGGCGTTTGCGAAGAAAGGCCGCAAGTGTAGTTTGGTGATGCACGCAAGTCACATTCTGTGCCAACGATGACTTCCGCTTTCAAAGGAAATCGAGAAGAAGGTTCACAAGCATCCGCAACTCTGACAATCGAATTCCTAACAATGAAAGAAGGGAATCCATTCTTCCGCTAGAACCCTGTCTCCTGTTTGTCTGTTCGCACCTCCTTCCTGTGTCAAATGATGATTTCTTCTAACGACTCATTTGCAGTATTGTGCCCGCGCTTTGTGGATGAAGCGTTCCTGAGTCCTTCGATTCATAAATTCGATGACGAATTTATTCAGACTTCGGCTGAGCTCAGTCGAAGCCCTCAGGACTAAGTGCTGAGCAAGCAAGAACCTCACGATCTAATTTTCAAAATACGTGACTCTATTTGCGAGTCGAAGCACTTAGCTTCTGGATCTCATGTGAGGTTGGAAGGTGGCAATTGCAGAGTGACGAGTCGGTCGAGTTTCATGTCGTGGGCTTTATAGACAACGCCCATACCGCCTTCCCAAAGTTTCTCCAGAATGCGGTAATGTGAAATCGTCTGGCCAATCATTGTTCTTTTCTCGTTGGCCGTTCAGTTGAACACCCCTACCGCGTCTCTTAACGTTGCGTCATCAACCTTGCCAACCTCTTCCTTGCATCCTTCGGCTCAGGCAAATCCTTGTCCGCATCCTTCCAAAGTTCCAGGAAACGCCTGTACTCCTTGATTGCTCTGTCTGACCAACCTTTCTGCTCATACAGTCTGGCAAGCCGATCATGGTACTTCGCATGGACGAAATGTCTTTCTTTGCCGTTCGGATCGAATGCGATCAGCAGCTCGTACTCGTCGATGGCTTTCTCCAGTTCCCCCTTCTTGGCATAGGCTCGAGCCAAGACATCCCTCAGGAAAGGAAAGTTGTGTCTCGCGAAGGGGGTGGTGATTGGGCCGAAATATGGCAACTCCGGAAACACCATTCCCTCACACATTGCAATCGCCTTGTCAACAGAGTCTTCGGCAAGGAGCACTTCGGCGCGGAGAAGATTGAACCTCGAAGTGATCCACCCTTTTTCGATGGCACCCACGGAAGGCAAAAGTGACCCGACCTGTGCGAGACTCGACTTCGCAGAATCGATTCTTCCTTCTCTGGTATCAACAAAGCCCAGGAAGAGTCGGTACTGAGAGGTCCATTCAAGAAGAACTTGCGGATCCAGTCCTTTTGAGATCTGGAATTGGTTGTACTGCCGAAAATGCAGGCGACTGCCTCTCAAATCACCCTTCTCATATAAGATCAGTGCCTTCATCCAGTCTTGCGACGGGTCCTCTCTGTTTCCTAGAGCCACATCGTGAAGGGCAGCCTCCATACGGCCAAGCCAGCAATCCAGAAAAGCCTTCCAGAAGTGTCCCTGGTTCTTCTCTCTGGAAGTGTGAGCGGTGGCGATCCGGCGATCGATCCATCGCATTGCCTCAACGTAATCCTCCTTCATCGCATAGATGTAGCTCAGCGCTTCAGAACTCGGGAAGTCCGGTTTAGCATCCAGGGCCTCCTTGTATTTCGTAATCGCACTGTCAAGCTTCCCCATTCTCAAATACATTTCGCCCATAGAATCGAACGGATTGGCGTCCCCGGGAGAAACAGCGGCGTACTTTTGGAAGGCTTCGATTGCCTTCTCGGTTTGTCCCATCGCTGCGTATGTGAAGGCGAGAGAGTTGTATGCATCCGGAAGTTGAGGATCAAGCTCGATTGCCTTCGTGAGCTCTCGCACAGCGCGATCGAATGAATTCATGGATCGATATGCCCATCCGAGATACCTATGAAACCGCTTTTCTTTGGGATATCTCTGTACTGACTGCTCAAGCAATTGTACCCAGCGATTCACGTTCTGTTCAACAATAATGGCATACCGTGCTTCGATGTAGAGCCTCTCCTTTTCCGTCGCTCGCTCCGCAAGACGTCTGGCCTGCTTTAACGCATTCCCAGAAGCTTCACCGTCACCGAGACTTCCCAGGGCCATACCAAGATATAGATACGCCATTGCAAAGGCGGAGTCCAGCGAAATCGCCTTCTCAAGAAATCGTATTGCATCGTAGTAGTACAACTTTTCACAATCGATTCTCCCACGCAGGAAGTAGTTATAAGCTTCCATCGAAGTTGTCGTCACTTCTGCAATCTGCAGTGGCGTTGCTTCAACTCTACGATCAGAAAGTCCTATTCCACGAGCGATTTCCCGGCTCAGCTCATCGATTTGTCGCTCCAGGATGCTCTCAACCCCCTTACCCTGTGATTTCTTGCTGGTTAGGAGTGTTTTTGTTTGCACGTCGAGCACCTTCATGTCTGTGACAAAGATATCTCCTGCTTTTGTAATGCTGCCGAATGCAAGCGCGGGTATGTTGTCCATCCGGCACAACTGGAAGCCGAATTCCTTGTCGATGAACTCCACATCCTTCCTCCCGATCTGCTTCAGAAGGTCGTGCAGGCGTTCCCACGTTGTGACCTGAAGAAATTTGGATTGCTCAAGGTTTGTAATAACAAGGTTCGGGATTACATCCTGCAGATAGTCATAAGCCTTGTCCCCCGTCTTGTTCTCGAAGCTGATCACTGCGATAGGTATGGGGTTAGCGGACAGGACTTGATCTTCAAGTAGCGGCTTGACGATAAGGAGCAGGATGAGGATAACGACGACTGACAAGCTGGCGAGTACGAACATCCTGATAAGTCTCTGCCGCCGATTGGCGATCACGGATTTAACAGCTTCTACGCGACCGGGAGCCTCCGTTTCTCTCTTTACTTTGACCAGATCTACGAGCAACTCATCCACATGCTGATAACGCTCGGCGGGATTCTTCTCCTGACATTTGCAGACGATGCGCTCCAACTCCATCGGCACTCCGCTGCGCAATCCGGTAATTGGCTCTGATGGCTGGTTTAGAATCGAATAGATGAGAGCTTCCGCATGCTCGCTCTTGAAGGGCAATTGCCCTGTCACCATCTCATACATCAATACACCGAGCGACCAGATGTCCGTCCTGCGATCGACCTCTTCACCCCGAGCCTGTTCAGGCGACATGTAGGCTACTGTCCCAAGCGTTGTGCCAGTCTTCGTGAGCCTTGACTGCCCCGCGAGCTTCGCAAGACCGAAATCCACTATTTTGGCGACTCCATCCTTTGTCACCATGATATTCGCCGGCTTGATGTCCCGGTGAACCATCCCGGCCTCGTGCGCTTTGGCTAGTCCCCGGGCTATCTGGATAGCGAAATCAAGAGCTCCCCCAATTGACAGCGGTCCCCGTTCGATCTTCTTCTTCAGGGTTTCGCCCTCGTAGAAATCCATGCAGATGAACATGCGTCCATCATCGGTCTCATCGATATCGTGGATCGTGCAGATGTGGTCGTCCTGAAGTGCGGATGCCGCCTGCGCTTCGTAGATGAAGCGGGTTTTGGCTTCGGGATCGCGGGTGAGATCAGCCGGAAGGAATTTCAGAGCTACGATGCGCTTGAGCTTGGTGTCCTGGGCCTTGTAGACAACACCCATCCCTCCGCCACCGATCTTCTCAAGGATTGTGTAATGCGAGATTGTCGCCCCGATCATTGTGACCTCCTTCGGTGGGTATCGGGACTATTTGAAGGACAACTACAGTGCTTCAACGGTTACGGCAGGTAGCTGCAACGTCGCGAAGCTACAGCAGTTTCGACTGAAAGGCAACAGCGGCTGACGGGTAAGGCAAAAACGGCGTATCATTCAGGGACTTCGGGCTGACAGGGTGCCCAACAAGCCGAAATCGGCGCCGCTCCCGCACCTCCTACAACGGGCTAGTCTTGATGGAAGACCTCTTCCATCGCGGCCCACCATTCGCCTTCCTTGCGCCCAACGAGCGGCTTCTGGCAAGGATCGGTCAATTTCCACCATCGCTGCGTATTGGGATCGACGGCTATCTTGGCCATATCGGCTTTGAAGTCGCTCCCAACGTACTCGAAGTAGCTGAAGAGATAATAATTGCCATCATCCAGCTTTCGCAAAAAGATTGAGTAGTTCCGGATGTTGCATTCGTGGATCATCTTCGCTACCTCAGGCCACACGGCAGCGTGGAGCTTCTTGTATTCCGCAAGCTTCTCGGACCGCAAGCCAATCACGCTTCCGAAGCGCTGCACTCGTTGAGTTCCTGTTTGGCCCATATTATCTCTCCCGCTAGATGGTCTGTCCTGTGTTTCTTGAACGATTGAATTCGGTCAGGCACTTGCCTCTATTCTACAATGACTTCATCGACAAACAACCACGCCTTATCTCCTTCGCCCGGATGCCAGGAGGGACACTCACCAATGTTCTTCGCAACAATTTTGACAAACCTCGATTTGGCATTTCCGCCGACGCGCGCAAAACCCTTCACAAGAACCCGTTCCGTCTGTTCGATCGGGTTTTTCGACTCGCCGGCAGAAGTCCAATTCACTCCGTCGCCAGAGACGAAGAACTTCACTTCCGAAGGGAGGAAGATCCACGCTCCTTGTTCCTGCAGGAATCCCGCCGTGATCTTCCTGATGGATCGTATTCCACCAAGATCGAGCGTCACGACTACATCATCTCCATTGAACCCTAACCACTCTCCGTCGTGGAAATCGAGTGTGCCACGCCTGCCGTTGATGATGGTCGCATCCCCCTGGCCCGGATACTTGGAACTGTACGGTTTCTCAAACACTGCCGTCATCACCTTGATGCACTTGATGAACTGAGCCACGGTCGGTTCTGCACTGAGTTCACCGCGGAAAACTGCAACCGCCTTCAGAGTTGATGAATTCGTGAGTCGAACTGGCCCGGTGTAGCGAGCCGATCTTAACGTTGGCTCGCTGCCATCGAGTGTATAGCGGATCGTCACCCCTTCTGTGTCAGATGAGAGCCGCACCTGAAGACTACTTTCAAAGGCGCCACCGTTTGGCTCGATCACAACTCTTGGGGGGGCTTTGAACAGACCGAATGAGAAGAGTGTCGGACTTGTCCGCGACGCTTCGATGACGAGTCGCACCATCTGTGCCGTCACGACAGGGAATCGAAGAAGGCGCTCGTAGCCAATCGTCGTTCCTTTGGCACATTCCTTCCACTCCCCGCCATCCCAGGCTTGAATACGAAAGCCTTCCACCCGCTGACCGACCCTGATGTTTTCTTGCAGCATCGCCCGGTCAAATGTTTGCTTCTTCCCAAGATCAAACTCCAAGACTGCCGACTCTACGCCTTCATCGGATGTCCAATAGGTCGTGTTGTCTCGATCGATGACAAAGGCAGCTTTGTGCCCTTGCTTCTCATTTGAAGCCTTGACCCGGGCCCCAGCGACAAGGTTTGTCTTAAATGTCTGATCGAGAATCTTGCGCATCCCCGTCAGGCTCTTGATGTCGTTCTCGTGAATGCGCCCGCGCTTATCGAGCGGGACATTGAGCAAGAGAAGGGAATTGCGTCCGACGGAACTGTAGTAGATGTCAACCAGTTTCTCGGGTGATTTGACCCGATCATCGTGGCTTTCGTGGTAGAACCAACCCGGCCGAATCGAGACATCTGTTTCCGCCGGATACCACTTGAGTGTTGTTGCGTTCTTGATCTTCTCCCTGCTCCCAAGATCCTCGTCAGTCAAGTCCCTCGGAACGAACGCTCGATCGACGGAATACTGCTGAGCATCTGCGGCGAGCGCATCCTGGTTTTGTACGATGATGGGTACGACACTCCACTCAGTCTCTCTGCCGTAACCCGACTCCGTGCCAACCCAGCGGACGTCGGGTCCCATGATGGCTATGACAGCTTGTGGCTGCAGCTCGCGGATGACCTTGTAGTATGACCGCCAATCATAGACCTGCCTCTTGCCGTTGGGTCCCTCCCCGCAAGCGCCATCGAACCAGACCTCCGCGATTTCACCGTAGTTTGTGAGGAGCTCACGGAGTTGGTTTCGGAAGTATTCGTTATAGGCACGTGAATCGCCATAAGTCCTCTCGTGCCGGTCCCACGGCGAAAGATATACGCCGAACCTGATGCCAAATTCTTTGCATGCCCGTGCAACTTCCCGAACCACGTCACCTCTGCCGTCCCGCCACGGACTGTTCTTGACACTGTGCTCCGTGTACTTGCTCGGCCAGAGACAGAAACCGTCGTGGTGTTTTGCCGTGATGATCAGCATTTTCATCCCTGCGTCCTTGATCACCTTGACCCATTGCCGGGCGTCGAAGTCGGTGGGATTGAATGCGGAGGGACTTTCCTTCCCTTCGCCCCACTCGCGGTCCCTAAACGTGTTCATGCCAAAATGCACAAAGGCGATGAGCTCTCTCTCCTGCCAGGCAAGCTGTTGCGGAGAGGGAACCACGTTGGCCGCCTTGCGCACGATCTCTTCAAGAGATTCGCCCGGTTTGATCACCGCAAAGTTTCTTTCTTGCTGACCACGAGCGTACGCGACCAGCGCTATCAATCCAGATAGCACCAACAAGCCATATGTTCTCACGCGAGTATCTTTCATATAACCATTGACTCCGTTGTGAAATTCTGGAGCCCCTCAGCCCATTTCTCCAGCCCACTTTTCCCCCGGACGAGCGAGTGCGTAGGTATATCCCACTCGCCTGTCTATTGCGAATGCCCGAGCGTGATCATGCCCTGCTTTCGTCCCCGCATGGAAAAGGGAGAAAGCTCAAGTATGCTCCGACATTTATTGTCCTTCTTCATCGAATGCGTCTTTCGTGCCAGAATGGCGGAAGGCAGAGACACCTGCAAATGTCTGGAGAATTTCCTCGTCAAGTTTGAAGAACTCTTCTCATTCGTTATATTGTTTATTGTAGTGTTAACCATTTGAATAGGAGAAGACCAACAATGTTCGGGAACCTCGGTGCGCCGGAACTGATCCTGATTTTTCTCTTCATCCTCATTTTCTTCGGGGCAAAGAAGATTCCAGAAATCGCGAAGGGGCTGGGGCAAGGGGTGCGAGAATTCAGGAGAGCCATGAGGGATGTCGAAGAGAACATCCAGAAGGAAACAAAACAGTTCAGCAAGGATATTCAAGACAATCATCGCCAGGCTAATTCGGACACCGAGCATCCAACCTCACCCAGAGGATAGTCTCTCGAGATTCCTGCTCTTCAAAACACAAAGGCACGGCTCCTTGCTGGAATCGTGCCTTGTGCGTTTCTGGAGGGCTTCCCGCTACAGATATCGTCGCTCGAGGATGTTCCCCGCGGAGTCATAGGCATAGAGCAGGGGCACACCCGTCGGAATGTTGAGCTCGATGACTTGCTCCCTCGTGAGGTTATCGAGCTGCATCACGATTGAGCGCAGACTGTTGCCATGGGCGGAAACGAGGATGTGTTTGCCCGCTTTGATCTCCGGGATGATCTTCGAATCGAAGTACGGGAGTGCGCGCGCGGCGGTATCCTTCAGGCTCTCGCTGATTCCCAGAGGATTCAATTCGGTCACTTCCGTCGGCGGCGCGATGTCGTAGCTCCGGCGCCAAAGCTTCACCTGGGCATCGCCATACTTCTGCGCTGTCTCTGCTTTGTTCAAGCCTTGCAGCGCCCCATAGTGTCGCTCGTTCAACGCCTTGTCATATTCAATCGGGATCTTCTCCTGGCCGATGATCTTCAACACGATGTTAAGCGTATCGATCGCGCGCTTGAGAACGGAAGTGAACGCTTTGTCGAATTTGTACGGCCTCAGTTTCTCACCTGCCTCGCGTGCCTCCTGTTCCCCTTTCGGTGATAGCGGCACGTCAGTCCATCCGGTAAATCGGTTCTCGAGATTCCATTGGGATTCGCCATGGCGAAGTAAGATCAGGTTAGGCATAGTCGTTGGTGATTCGTGATTTGCGATTGATTTCGGTTGCTGACTGCATTCTGACGACTGCGCTCTCGCCACTTCCTCTCCCCTTCTCCCTTCTCCCGTCTCGAGTCTCACATCCTATCCCGCCTCTTCCCTTGCTTGCCTTCTCCCCGCCCTTCACTTCACGTTGAAATATCGCGCCTCGGGATGATGCACGATGATCGCCGAGGTCGATTGCTCCGGCTCCATCTGATATTCGTCGGTCAGCGTGACCTCGATCCGATCCGGTCTCAGCAACTCGAACAGCTTCGTCTGATCTTCGAGATTGGGGCACGCCGGATATCCGAAGCTATACCTCGAACCCTGATATCCCTGACTGAATAGCCTCTTGATGTCGGCCGCATCCTTCCCCGCGATCCCAAGCTCTTCGCGAATCCTCTTGTGCCAGAACTCCGCCAGCGCTTCGGCGCTCTCAACGCTCAAGCCATGAAAATATAGATAATCTTTGTATTTGTTTGCAGCATAAAGTCGCTGTGAATACTCCGACGCCTTACGACCGATCGTCACAACATGACACGCCAGGACATCAACTTTCTCAGATTCGATAGAGGCAAAGAAATCCGTTATACAGAGATGGCGGTCACTGGACTGTCGAGGAAAGGTGAATCTCAGCCACTCCCGTAAGTTCGAACTTCGGACTCCGAACTTCGAACTTGAGGTGCTGTCGCCTTCCGGCGGGTGGTAAACGATGAGATCGTTGCCATCTGATTGGCATGGGAAATAACCGTAGACAATCTTTGGACCGAGAAGTTGCTCGTTCTTGATCTTCTCTATCAGTTTTTGAAAATCAGGATAGACCTGCTCCTCGAGGACCTGATTGAACTCCTCATCAGTCATCGTACCCCGAACGACTCGCCACTGGCCTCGAATCAGCGCTGTCTCATTGATGTAGCGGAACACATCATCCAGAGAAATGTCCGTCACGACTCTGGAACCCCAAAAGGGAGGCGCGGGTGTCGGGACGTCGGTTCGGATCTTCGACCTGGACGGCCGGGCATCGACTTGTTCCGCCATCGCCAGCGCGATCTTTGCCTCTGCGCCGGTCAGAACCACTTCCCGTTCGTCCTTTCCCCTTGCCTTCGCTCCGAGCGCCGACACAGCTCTGCTCTTGATCAACTCCATAAACCGAAGGCCATCAAACGCATCGTTGGCGTAGTGAACATCCCCTTTGTACATAGGCATGAGCTCGCCTTCAACGTATCTGCGCGTGAGGGCTGCCCCCCCGAGGATGACCGGAATCGTGATAGCGCGTTCATTCATAACGGCCAGGTTTTCCTTCATCACCAGCGTTGATTTCACGAGCAGGCCGCTCATCCCGATCGCATCGGCGTGATGCTCCTCTGCAGCGTGCAGCAGCGTTTCGATGGGGCATTTGATGCCGAGGTTGATGACCTTGTAGCCGTTATTCGTCAGGATGATGTCCACGAGGTTCTTCCCAATGTCGTGCACGTCACCCTTGACGGTCGCGAGAACGAGCGTCCCCTTCTGGGATCCCTCCTTCTTCTCCATGAACTGCTCGAGGTAGGAAACAGCCGCCTTCATCACTTCGGCCGACTGAAGCACAAACGGAAGCTGCATCTGGCCCGAGCCAAACAGCTCGCCGACAACCTTCATACCGTCCAACAGAATGGTGTTGATGATGTCCAGTGCGCTGTACCGTTTCAGGGCTTCGTCAAGTTCTGCTTGCAGACTGACTTTGTTTCCGTCGATGATCCGATTCTTCAGGCGATCTTCAACCGACTTGCTTTCGACAACCGGTTTCTTGCTTGCTGTCGTCTTCGTACCGGCATAATACGTCATCAGCTCCGACAGAGGGTCATACACACACCTCCGGTTGATCCCCTCTCCTTCATACGCTCTTTCATCAAACACCAATTGTTGGCAAAGCTCACGTCCGCGTTCGTCGATCTTGAAGAGCGGCATGATCTTCGACGCGTGCACGATCGCCATATCAAGACCCGCCTCGACGGCGTAATGGAGGAACACGCTATTCAACGCGTGCCGGATCTGTGGCGAGAGACCGAACGATACATTGCTCACACCGAGACTCGTGTGAACCCCTTCGAGTTCCTTCTTGATCAATCGTATCGCCTCAATGGTCTCAATGGCTGATCTGCGGAACTCATCGTCTCCGGAGCCCAGCGTGAAGGTCAGCGTGTCGAAGATCAGATCGTGCGGTTTCATCCCATGCTTCTTCACGACCAGATCATAGATGCGCCTTGCGACGGCGAGCTTGGCCTCACTCGTTTTGGCCATGCCCTTCTCGTCAATCGTCAACGCGATGACGGCTGCGCCGTGCTTCTTGCACAGCGAGACAACCCGGCTCAGGCGCTCTTCACCGTCTTCGAGGTTAATGGAGTTGACCACCGCTTTGCCGCCCATACGCTGAAGCGCCTCTTCAATCACATGCGGCTCAGTCGAGTCAATGACAAGCGGAATCGAGATCTGCGTATTGAAGCGGGGGATGAGCTCACGCATATCTGCCGCTTCATCCCGACCCGCGTAGGCAACGCAGACGTCCAACATGTGCGCCTGCTCGTTGACCTGCTCCCGCCCCATTGCGACCATGCCTTCCCAATCCTCTTTGATGAGTAGGTCTTTGAACAGCTTGCTGCCGTTCGCGTTTGTGCGTTCACCAATCAGGATCGGAGGAGGATCAATGCGGAACGGAGCAGTTTGATAGAGACTTGAAGCGCCCGGCACGAACTCGAACTTACGGTCGCGCGGCGAGAGGTTTCCAACCGCATCGACGAGTTGCCGAATATGCTCTTTTGTTGTCCCGCAGCATCCGCCGACGATCTGAACGCCGAGGTCTTTCACGAAGTGCAGGAGATATCCGACGAGCTCCTCGGGAGAGAGGTGATAGTGTGCCTTACCGCCGACATTCTCGGGCAATCCGGCGTTGGGCATCACGAAGATCGGCTTTGGACTGCTGGAGGAGAGGACGCGGACGTGGTCGGACATCTCCCTGGGACCCGTCGCGCAGTTCATTCCAATGACATCCACGTCATACGGTTCGATCGATGTAAGGGCCGCGGAGATTTCAGTTCCTAGCAGCATCGTGCCCATGGTCTCGACCGTCACAGATACAATAATCGGGACTCGCTTCCTTGCATCGTGGAAGTAGTCAAAAATTCCGCACAGGGCCGCTTTGGCTTGCAGGATATCCTGACACGTCTCGACGGATAATAGGTCCGCCCCACCCTCTACGAGGCCCCTTGCCTGGACGTAGTAGGCCTTTGACATGTCCTTGAACGATATGTGGCCGAGCGAAGGAAGTTTTGTCGTCGGACCGACGGAGCCGGCCACGAACCGTGGATGTCCCTTCTTCGAGTACTCCAGAGCCATTTTCTTGGCGATCCCCGCAGCCTTAAGGTTCAGGTCGTAGGATTGATCTTGAAGCCCGTACTCTGCGAGAACAATGGACGCGCCACCGAAGGAATTGGTCTCAATGACATCGCACCCGGCCTCGAGGTAGTCGCGGTGCACATTCTCCACGGCGGACGGCTTCGAGACGACGAGGTACTCGTTGCAGCCGTTCAGGTGCTCCCCTCCGAAGTCGTCGGGCGTGAGGTTCTGGCCCTGGAGATGAGTGCCCATCGCGCCGTCGAAGACGATGATTTTTTCGTTGAGAATATGGAGAAAGGAGTTGGTCATTCAGTCATCGGGTCATCGAGCCATTGAGGCAGCAACAAAAAACCCGGCACGGAGCGCCGGGGGTGTTCTGACATCCTCACCGACGCTTTAGCAACTTGTTTAATGTGGCCGCAAGCTGTCGCTCAAATCGCCACACCGCAACTTAACAAAGATTGTCGGCAAGCGCAACTGATGCTTCGATATCGTGAGAGAAGATGTTTCGGGAGCTCTGTCTAGAATGAAGCTACCGGAATATCAGTCAGCGGGAGGGCTGGACTCTTCTGCCTCAGTCTCGGTGTCGGCATCTCATCGTATGCTCTTCCATCCAGTACTCGTCCTGCGGCTTTCTTGTTTGTACCACCCCACTGTTTGAAGAAGAACGCGACTCCTTTGTCTCTGCATTGCTTTCTGATTTGACGCACCCACTCAGGCTTCATCTCACGCGCACCTGGTCCAGACTCTCCCCCAACGATGACCCAGTCGATAGAGCGCAAAGGAAGCCTTCGAATCGGCGCTAGCAATGGCTCAAGAGATAGGAATCTAACGGCAGAAGGCACCTTGGCAAGATCGTGGATCCTCGAAACATACCGCGGTGATTCAACACTGACTCCCATCCAGACGTTCTCGGGCCAAGGCAGATATGGGGCTAAGGACACCAAACGATCCGACCTTTTTGTCAGGATCTGAAAGGTATGCCAGCTTGCCCGCTTCATCGTGTCGAACAGTTTCACTATGAAGTCGCTCGGAATCTCATTGTGAAAAAGATCGCTCATGGAATTGACAAAGATGACCTTCGGCTGTTTCCACTCCAGGGGCAGCTCCACTATGTCTTCCTGGAGAGTCACTTTGAACCCATTTCGGTATCTGTACGAACCCATTGCCTGAAGACGGGCAGCCATTCGTTCAGCGTAACAGTTCTTGCAGCCCGGGCTGATTTTGCTGCATCCAGTTACGGGATTCCAGGTTGCTTCGGTCCACTCAATTGAGGATCGCTGTGCCATCCGATTCTCTGTAAATTGTGGCCTTACAAATCAAGCGAAATCTGAGGGCTACTGTAAGACGTGCCCTTTTTCCAGAAGTCATATCCTCTTTCACTTTTCGAGAAGAAGGCAAGGTGATAGAGAGGGAGATTCTTTTCCGTCGATCGGAATTCTTTGGTGTTTTGATCACTCTTCAGGTAACCGATCTCTATCATTCTCTTTTCGAATTCGCTGGCGAGAAACCTCGGGAAGCTGTCATCTCTTCTCTTGTACTCATTCCAATCATCTCTCCAATCAGACGAGTCCAAGAAAAAATCAACCTTAGTGTTTTGCAGGTTTGTGTAGTGCTTCTCGTTCCTATTAGCATCCATAAACAGTGCCAACAAAACCAGGAAGTCGATTCTTCTCGCCTCCGCGAGTCTGCGCAAGGACCTGAATTGGACACTGAGATCAAAAGGATCAACAAAACAGAATGTCAAGACCGTGTTGGACTTCAAAGGCCGTGGAATCACAGCAATGATTTCATCAATCGATTCGTTGCAGTCTCCTGGAATGTAGGTCACTTCAGCAGAAGGGCTAACGAGTGACACTCTTTTACGCAGCGCGTCGAGGCTTGGGGGAACCATCTCACAAAAAACGTATTTGTCAAACGGTACCTTGACACTCAGAGCCAGAAGTGGAGACCCCTTGAAGATCTTCGTTGTGCCCTCTATCCGAGCACAACCTGGACCGGCATAGAGGTCAATATATATTCTCTTCCCCCAACTTCTCCTCATTCCCGTCGAGAAAATCTGCAGATAGTTGAACAGGGTCAGATACTTGTTTTCTGTCCAGCTTCCTGATTCGAGCATTGATAGGCCGTCATCAGCCCACCTTAGAGCCTCACTTTTCATTGGGATCAATGATACGACATTTTTGTCGTCTTGTCAAGCCAAATCTCTTCAGGGAAGCAGGACGACTTTTCCGAAGTGTTTGCCCTCTTCGACGATCCGATGGGCTTCGCGAACGTCGCTGAGGGGCAGGACTCGATCGATCACCGGCTTCAACTTCCTTCCTTCAATCAACTTCATGATCGTGATGA
>Ga0315281_10001423_pt1 | contig 35236 bp, 37 predicted proteins | sample YL17G07_0_MG_FD_204540 | JGI IMG/M metagenome (GOLD analysis project Ga0315281, IMG submission 204540) | Sediment microbial communities from Yellowstone Lake, YNP, Wyoming, USA - YL17G07_0 | ecosystem: Environmental > Aquatic > Freshwater > Lake > Sediment | place: USA: Wyoming | collected...
TCTCCAGCGCCGCGACGGCCCGCGCCACCTTCGCTTTCTGCATCGCCACCCAGCCGGGCGAGCGTTCGCCCTCCGGCCGCCTTCCCTCGACCATGGCCAGCACGCCCGCGTCCATGAGGCCGTCGCTGAGCGCCTGCCGGCGCAGCGCCGTCCAGCGCGCCGGGCCGGTGGCCGGGAACAGCTTGCGCCCGCCGTGCAGCGAGTCGAGATACTCGCAGATGACCGGCGAATCGTAGAGCGACTCGCCACTGTCGAGAATAAGCGCCGGCACCTTGCCCAAGGGATTGTCCTTGGTAAGGCCGCTCATTGGGTCGGTCGTCACCGTCGCCACGGCCTCAAGGCGCTTCTCGATGCCGGCCTCGATCGCCGTCACCATCACCTTGCGCACGAACGGACTGGTCGGAGAAAAACGAAGTTTCATGGGCGGCTCCCTTCTTTTGTTGTCGCCCCTCACCCCGGCCCTCTCCCCGCGAAGCGCGGGGAGAGGGAGGGTCCCGCGTCAGCGGGAGGGTGAGGGGTCGGTGTGAATCATGGGCGGCGGATTATCAAAAGACATCCTTGCGGCGGCGGATTTCGGCGAAGACGGCCGCCGGGGGCGCCGCCGGCAGGCCCACCGCCGCCGCCAGCACCGGATCGTCGGCGCGCAGGAACGGGTTGGTGGCGCGCTCCTCGCCGATGGTCGTCGGCACGGTCGGCTCGCCCGCCGCGCGCTGCTCGTCGATGCGCCGGGCTCGGCTGATGAGGGCCGGGTTATACGGCTCGATACTGAGCGCGAAGCGCGCGTTTCCTTGGGTGTATTCGTGGGCGCAATAGACCCGCGTCTCGTCGGGCAATCGGCGCAGCCGCTCAAGCGAGGTCCACATCTGCTCGGCCGTGCCTTCGAACAGCCGCCCGCAGCCGAGCGCGAACAGCGTGTCGCCGCAAAACAGGGCCTTGGCCTCGGCGAACCAATAGGCGAAGTGGCCGCGGGTGTGGCCGGGCACGAACAGGGCCGTGGCCACGGATGCCCCAAGCGTCACCCGCTGTCCGTCACCCACTGCTAAATCGAGGCCGGGGATGCGGTCGCGATCGGCCGCCGGCCCGACGATGACGGCGCCGGTCGCCTGCTTCAATTCCAGGTTGCCGCCGACGTGATCGGCGTGATGGTGGGTGTTGAGGATATGGCTGATGGTCCAGCCCTTGGCCCGCGCCGCGCGCAGCACGGGCTCGGCCTCGGCCGGGTCGATGACGGCCGTGGCGCCTTGGGCCCGGTCGTGGGCCAGGAAAACGTAATTGTCCTTGAGGCAGGGGACGAGGACGACATTGAGGCCGGACATGGCCGGACCTTAGCACCCGCCGGCAGCCCGGCCAACGCCGGCCATTTCATGCTATAATTGGGCCTATGTGGACCGACGCCGTGGATCTGCGCGATTTTTACGACACCCGCCTCGGCCAGATGGCGCGCCAGCTCATCCGCCGGCGTCTGCGCGTGCTCTGGCCCGAGGTCCGGGGCGAGACGGTGCTGGGCCTTGGCTATGCCAACCCCTATTTGCGCCAGTTCCGCGACGAGGCGGCCCGCGTGCTCGCCTTCATGCCGGCCGGGCAGGGCGTCTTGCGCTGGCCGCCGGAGGGCCCCAACGTCGCCGCGCTGGTGGACGAGGGCGAGCTTCCCCTGCAAGACGCCTCGGTCGATCGCGTGCTGCTGGTCCATGCCCTCGAGGCCGGCGAGCGGCTGCCCGAGCTTTTGAACGAGGTCTGGCGCGTCATGGCCGGCAACGGCCGCCTCTTGGTGGTGGTGCCGAACCGGCGCGGGGTCTGGGCGCGCAGCGAGCGCACGCCCTTCGGCCAGGGCCATCCCTATTCGCCGGCGCAGCTCTCGCGCTTGTTGCGCGAGCATCGCTTCACGCCGCTGCGCTCGGCCCGGGCGCTGCATTGGCCGCCGGTGCGGGCGCGGGCGCTCCTGCGCGTCGCGCCGGCCTGGGAGCGCATCGGCGCCCGCTGGTTTTCGACCTTCGCTGGCGTGGTCATGGTCGAGGCGGCGAAGCAGATCTATGCCCCCACCGCCGTCGCGGCGCGACACCGGCGCCCGCGCGCGGCGGTCTTGACCTTTCCGCGCCCGGCGCGCCCCGCCGTGCAGCGCCTCGACACCGAGCGGCGTTAATCAGGCCCGGCGCAGCAGGAACACACCCTGCGCGCCCGCCATGTTGGCGCGCCACGACGAGCGCACCGGCGTCGCCACGCCGTTGGCGCCGATAGACAAGGCCCGCTCGACGACGATGCCAAGCTCGTCGCACATGGCGACGAAGTCGAGGATGGTGCAGAGGTGGATGTTGGGCGTGTCGTGCCATTGCTCGGGCAGTGCCGGCGTGCGCGGCATGCGCCCGTCCATCAGCAGCCGCCAGCGCACCCGCCAGTGGCCGAAATTAGGGAACGAGACGATGACCCGCCGGCCGATCCGCGCCAGCTCGCCGACCACGCGGCGCGGATCGCGCGTCGCCTGCAAGGTCTGGCTGAGGATGGCGTAATCGAAGGCGTCGGAGGGATAGTCCCTGAGGTCGGTGTCGGCGTCGCCCTGGATCACGGACAGCCCGCGCGCGACGCAGGCATTGACGCCGGCCTGCGACAACTCGATGCCGCGCCCGTCCACCTGCTTGAAATGGACCAGATAGTCGAGCAACGAGCCGTCGCCGCAGCCGATGTCGAGCACGCGGCTGTTCGCCGCCACCATGTCGGCGATGAGCTGTAGATCGACGCGAATGCCGCCGATGTTCACCGCGAGGCTCCCTCTAAGCCGCGATGCTCGGCGCAACTGTTGAGGAAACCGTTGAGCGTGGCGAAGAACTCGGGCTCTTCGAGCAGGAAGGCGTCGTGGCCCTTGTCGCTCTCGATCTCGACGAAGGAAACATTGGCGGCGACCGCGTTCAAGGCATGGACGATGGCCCGGCTTTCGGCGGTCGGGAACAGCCAGTCGCTGGTGAAGGAGACGACGCAAAAGCGCACCGGCGTTTTGTGGAAAGCGCGCGCCAACACGCCACCATGCTCGGCCGCCAGGTCGAAGTAATCCATCGCCCGCGTGATGTAGAGGTACGAGTTGGCGTCGAAGCGATCGACGAAGGTCAAGCCCTGGTGACGCAGATAACTCTCGACCTGAAAATCGGCGTCGAAACCGAAGCTGACCTGCTGGCGGTCTTGCAAGCTGCGGCCGAACTTGCGGTGCAGCGCCGCCTCGGAAAGATAGGTGATATGCGCCGCCATGCGCGCCACGGCGAGGCCGCGCGACGGGTTGCGGCCCTGGGCCAGATAGTCGCCCCCGCACCAGTCGGGATCGGCCATGATCGCCTGCCGGCCGACCTCGTGGAAGGCGATGTTCTGCGCCGAGTGGCGGTACGAGGCCGCGACCGGCACGGCGGCGAAGATGCGCTCCGGGTAGATCGAGGCCCATTCCAGCACCTGCATGCCGCCCATCGAGCCGCCGATGACGCAGAACAGCTTGTCGATGCCGAGACGGTCGAGCAGCAGCGCCTGCGAGCGCACCATGTCGGCGACGGTGATGACGGGAAAATCGAGCCCCCAGGGCTTGCCCGTCGCCGGATTGATCTCACGCGGCCCAGCCGTGCCCATGCAACCGCCCAGGACGTTGGCGCAGATGATGAAGTAGCGCCTGGTGTCGAGCGGTCGGCCCGGCCCGATCATGATCTGCCACCACCCGGGCTTGCCAGTCAGGGGATGCGTGTCGGCGACGTACTGGTCGCCGGACAGGGCATGGCAGACCAGGATGGCGTTGGAGCGCTCGGCGTTGAGCTTGCCATAGGTCTGGTAGGCGAGCGCGAACGGCCCCAGCTCGGCGCCGCCGGCAAGGCGCAGGGGCTTGTCCTGGCCGAAGATCGCTCGTTCGCCGGGCAGATCGGACCAGGCACCGGCCGGAATATGCTGCAACGGGGTCATGAAAGTGGCCTGAAATAGGGGTTGGGCCTAATAAGGTCGCCCGACCCGGACCTGTCAATACGGACGTTGCCGGCCGGCCACGGCTTTGGCCGATCCGCCGGGAGCTGGGAGAAATAGCTTGTCGGTCCGTGGCTCGCGCCGATATGTGTAGTCCCCCGAGCCTCCGGACGAGGATCGCCGGCAACCCACGGCCCCCAACTCACGGCCCCCGCCATTATGACCGATCGCCAACCAAACCCCGCCGGGCCGGCCTCCATCGAGGCCCTACGCCAGGAGATCGACCGCCTCGATACCGAGGTTCACGATCTCATTATGCGTCGGGCCGATCTGGTGCGCCGGATCGGCGAGGCCAAGCAGGCCGGCGACCCGGCCGCCGGGGCCGGCTATTTCCGCCCGGCGCGCGAGGCAGCCGTGCTGCGCCGCCTCATGGCCCGCCACCACGGACCGCTGTCCAAGGTGGCGATGCTGCGGCTGTGGCGCGAGTTGATGGGAGCCATGCTCTGCCTACAGGGGCCGTTCCAAGTCGCCGTGCTGGCGCATGCGCGCTGGCCCGGCCTGTGGACCCTGGCCCACGATCATTTCGGTAGCCAGGCGACCATCATGACCGTCGATTCGGCCGGTGCCGTGTTGCGCGCCGTGGCCGAGGGCCAGGCCGGGGCCGGTGTGCTGCCGCTGCCGGCCGGCGACGACGCCGATCCGTGGTGGCCGTTCCTGTTCCAGGAAGGGCCGAAGGCGCCGCGCGTCGCCGCCCGCCTGCCGTTCGGTCCGGCCCAGGTCATGCGGGGCGGCACGGTCGAAGCCTTGGTGGTTGGGCGGGTGGCGGCGCAGCCGACCGGCCACGACCGCACGCTGATCGGCTTCGAGACCGCTGGCAAGGTCAGCCATGACGGGCTGACCACCGCGCTCAAGGGCGTCGGGTTTGGCATGACCACGGCTTTCGCGCTCAAGGACAAGCGCGGCGGTTGGGTACTCCTGGCCGAGGTGGATGGCTTTGTCGATGCCAAGGATGCCCGCCTGGTCGGGCTCGAAAAATTGCAGAACGAGCCGATCCTGCATTCCTGGCTGCTGGGCGGCTATGCCGAGCCGTTCACGGCCGACGACATGGCGATGACGGACTGAGCGGCCATGGTCCCGACACCGCGCCCCGGAATACTCGACATCGCCCCCTATGTGCCTGGCGATTCCGCCATCGCCGGCCAGGCCAAGGTCATCAAGCTGGCCTCGAACGAGAGCCCGCTCGGCCCCAGCCCGCGCGCCGTCGAAGCTTGCCGCGAGGCGGCGAGGCAACTGCACCGTTATCCCGATGGTGGGGCCTTCGCCCTGCGCCAGGCCTTGGGCCGGCACTGGGGTCTCGATCCGGCGCGCATCGTCTGCGGCGCCGGCTCGGACGAATTGATCGCGCTGCTGGTGCGCGCCTATGCCGGGCCGGGCGATGAGGTGCTCTACAGCCGACACGGCTTTCTCATGTACGCGATCTCGGCCAAGTCGGTGGGCGCGACGCCGGTGATGGCGCCGGAAACGGACCTGACCGCCGACGTGGACGCGCTGCTGGCCCAGGTTTCTCACCGCACGCGGATCGTTTTTCTCGCCAACCCGAATAATCCGACCGGCACCTGTCTGCCGGCGAGTGAGGTGGAGCGATTGGCCGGCGCGCTGCCGGGCAACGTCATCCTGGCGCTCGACGCGGCCTATGCCGAGTACGTCGGTCGCAATGACTACGATGCCGGGGCGCGGTTGGTCGAGGCGCGGGATAACGTCGTCATGCTGCGTACCTTCTCGAAGATCTACGGCCTGGCGGCGCTTCGGCTCGGCTGGGCCTATGCCTCGCCGGTGGTGGCCGACGTGCTGAACCGCGTGCGCGGGCCGTTCAACGTCTCGGCCCCGGCCCAGGCGGCCGGCATCGCCGCCTTAGCCGACGACGCCCATACCGCCGCCGCGCGCGCCCATAACGATCGCTGGCTACCCTGGCTGCGCGAGGAGGTGCTGAAGCTCGGCCTCGACGCGCCGGTCAGCGCCGGCAACTTCTTGCTCATCCGTTTCCCCGCCACGCCCGGCCGCGACGCCGACGCTGCCTGCGCGTTCCTGAACCAGCGCGGCATCATTCCGCGCCGCATGGGGGGCTACGGCCTCGGCGATTCCTTGCGCGTCACCATCGGGCTCGAAGACGAGACCAGGGCCGTGGCGACGGCGCTGGCGGCGTTCATGCGCGGCGGGGACGGGCCGTGAGCGCGATCTTCGAACGCGTCGCCCTGATCGGTCTCGGGCTCATCGGCTCGTCGCTGGCCCGCGTCCTTAAGCGCGACGGTCTGGCCCGGCATATCGCCGGCCATGCCCGCTCCCAGGCGACGCGCGACAAGGCGATGGAACTGGGCTTCCTCGACAGTGTCCACGAGACACCGGACGCCTGCGCCGCCGAGGCCGATCTGGTCGTCGTCTGCGCGCCCTTGGGCGCCTATCCCGAGATCGGCGCCGCCATCTCCAAGAGCCTGAAAGCGGGCGCCATCGTCAGCGACGTGGGCTCAGTCAAGCAGGCGGCGATCCGCGACCTGGGCCCGCATATTCCCGCCGGCGTGCATCTCGTTCCCGGCCATCCCATCGCCGGCACCGAGCATTCCGGCCCCGAGGCCGGCTTCGCCGAACTGTTCCAGGGCCGCTGGTGCATCCTGACCCCGCCCCCCGGCGCCGACGGGGCGGCGGTCGAGCGCCTGGCCGAGCTGTGGCGGCGTTGCGGCAGCCAGGTCGAGATCATGGAGGCCCAGCATCACGACGTGGTGCTGGCCATCACCTCGCATTTGCCGCATTTGATCGCCTACACCATCGTCGGCACGGCCACCGACCTTGAGGAGACGTTGCAGAAAGAAGTGGTCAAGTTCTCGGCCAGCGGCTTCCGCGACTTTACCCGTATCGCCGCCTCCGACCCGACTATGTGGCGGGACATCTTCCTTAACAACCGCGAGGCGGTGCTCGAAATGCTGGGCCGCTTTAGCGAGGATCTGACAGCCCTCCAGCGCGCCATCCGCTGGGGCGAGGGCGAGAAGCTGCACGAGCTTTTCACCCGCACCCGCGCCATCCGCCGCAGCATCGTCGAGGCAAAACAGGCATAGGCGCGGGCGATGAATTTTCCGCTGGCCTTGACGGTGGCTTTGTGTATTTTTCGCCGCCTTCCATGCAATAGTCGAACACGCTCCCCTTGAGTGGGGCGGATAGAGGCGGGGAACGGCGATGACCAAAAAGAAACCCTTCGGCGGCCGCATCCTGATGCTCGGCTACGGCTCTGTCGGCCAATGCACCCTGCCGCTCATCGCCCGGCATTTGGACATGCCGCTCGACCGCGTGGCGGTCATCGAGGCCGACGATCATGCCGCCGGTATCGCCGAGTTCCAGGCCGCCGGCGTCAAATACGCCGTCGAGCCGATCTACCCGCATAACCTCGATTCATCGCTATCGCGCCATCTGGGCGCCGGCGACGTGCTGATCAACCTCAGCGTCAATGTCAGCTCCATCGAGTTGATGAACTGGTGCCAGGCGCATGGGGCGCTCTATCTCGACACCTGTATCGAGCCCTGGGCCAACTACTACGACAATCCAAAGATCCCGGCCGAGGAACGCAGCAATTACTACCTGCGCCATCTGGCCTTGGAGAATGCCAAATCCTGGCCCAAGGAGTCGCCCTCGGCGCTGCTGACGCATGGCGCCAACCCCGGCCTCATCAGCCATTTCGTCAAGGCCGGCCTGATCGAGATCGCCAAGCGCAAGAATCACCAGGGCGCCCGGCCCAAGAACAAGCAGGAATGGGCTCGGCTCGCCAGCGATCTCGGCCTCAAGGTCATCCATGTGGCCGAGCATGACACCCAGATATCCAACCAACCCAAGCGCCCCGGCGAGTTCGTCAACACCTGGAGCGTGCACGGCTTCTATGGCGAGGGCATGCAGCCGGCGGAATTGGGCTGGGGCACGCATGAAAAACTCCTGCCGCCCGACGCCAACGAGCATCGCGTTGGTCCGCGGTGCAGCATCTATCTGGATCGGCCGGGTTGCGTTACCCAGGTGCGCTCGTGGACGCCGCTGGGCGGGCCGTTGATCGGCTTCCTCATCACGCATGGCGAGGCGGTGACGCTGGCCGACTATCTGACGGTGTGGGACGGCCACCGGCCGATCTACCGGCCGACGGTGCATTACGCCTATCACCCCTGCAACGATGCGGTCCTGAGCATGCGCGAGTTGCAGATGTCGAATTGGAAGTTCCAGGGCAAGACCCGCATTTTGGGAGCGGAGATCGTCGAGGGCATCGACGAGTTGGGGGCGCTGTTGATGGGCGATTTCGGCGCCCTCTGGTATGGCTCGCAGCTCGGCATCGACGAGGCGCGCCAGCTCCTCGGACCCCAATTCAATGCCACCTCGATCCAGATCGCGGCGCCGGTCCTGGCCGGGGTCATGTGGCTGATGGACAATCCCAAGCGCGGCCTAGTCGAGCCCGAGGATCTGGACCACGACTATGTGCTCGATATCTGCCGGCCCTATCTCGGCCCGGTGGTGGCTTCGCCAGGCGATTGGACGCCGCTCAAGGACCGATCGACCATGTTCGACGAGCCCGGCCTCGACTGGACCGATCCGTGGCAGTTCCAGAACTTCCGGGTAACGTAATTACGGCCAAGGCACGGGTGCCAGGCGCAGGAGCGGTAGCGGTCCGACGTAAAGGGTTTGCTCCTGGATCGTGACCGGCACGCGCGCCGCGCCGTCCGGCCCCGCCGTGGCATCGAGCGCCAGCTTGGCGATGAGGCCGTCGTCGCTGGCAATCAGCTTGGCGGCGACCAGACGGTCGAGCGCCGCGCCATAGCCGGTGAGCGCCAGGTTCATGGCGCCCTCCGGCTGTAGCGCGCGGTCAAGCCCGAAGGTGCCATCGCCACTGGCGCCGAGCGGACCCCAGGCCAGATCGAGGCGGCCCAGATCGAGCGTGCCGCCGGCCTCGCGCCAGCCCGCCAATGACTGTCGCGGCGCCCCGGGCGCAAAGGCGCCGCGCAAGGTGCCGGCGGCCTCAAGGCGCGAGACGACGGGATCGAGCGTCGCCGCCGCACTCGGCAGCGCCAAGCCGGACAGCGCCAGGGCGAACGGGCGATCGTCGCCGCCGGCCGGGTCTTGGAACAACTCAAGCGTGGCCTCGGCCAGCGCCAGGGCCGCGCCCGGATCCTCGATCGCGGTCAGATCGGCGACGGCAAGGCTGAAACGCCTCGGGGCGCCGTCGCCCTCGAACCGCGTCTCGCCGTTGAGCGCCCCGGCGGTGACGACGATCCGGCCCGGTCGCGGGCTGGCGGCGAACTCCAAATAGTGCCGGCCGGGAGCCGAGAAAAAAATCCGGAACGGCTGCCAGGGCCGCGCCATGACCTCAAGCGCCGGTCCGCGCCAGGTCCACGCCCCGGCGGGGGCGGCCAGCACCGGCGCCTCGGCGTGGAGCCTGAAAGCAAACGGAAAGCCCGTTACTGGGGCGTCCATCCCCTCGACGCGGTAGCCTTCGCCCTGGCGCGCCGCCGTCCACTGGGCGAGGGCATCGGCCAGCATCCGCGCCGTCACCCGCCAATACATCGCGTAGCCGCCGGCAAGGGCGGCAACGACGACGATGGCGATAACGAGGCGGCGGCGCCGGAAGGCAGTCATGGGCGCATGGTGCCGCGCTGGCTGGCGGCGGTCGAGGGGCAAAGCTTTGCCTTGGGCGTCGCCGGCGCTAGAATCCCCGGCGATGTCATATCCGCCCACCAGCCAGGAACGGCCCGAAGCCACGGTGGCCGCCTTCACGCCGCCGCCGGGCGAGGATTTCTGGGTCTTTGGCTACGGCTCCTTGATGTGGAACCCGGGCTTTGCCTATCGCCGCGCCGCGCCGGCCCTGCTGTGGGGCTATCGCCGCGCCTTCTGCATCTATTCGTATCGCTATCGCGGCACGCGCGAGGTGCCGGGCGTGGTCCTGGGCCTGGTGCGGGGCGGCTCCTGTCGCGGCCGCGCCTTCCTGGTCGCCGCCGCCGACGGCCAGGCGGTGGCCGATTACCTGCATGCACGCGAGATGGTCAACGGCGTCTATGCGCCGCGCTGGCTGCCGGTTCGAGCGCAGGGCGCGACCGTTCGCGCCGTCGCCTATCTGGCCGATCCGGCCCATCCGCAATTCACCGGCGCCCTCGATGATGATCGCCTCGTCGCCCTCATCCTGCAAGGCAACGGCCAGTCCGGCTCCAACCTCGACTACCTCGTCAGCACGGTGCGGCATATCGACGAGCTAGGGCTCGGCGACAGTTTCTTGCACCGTATCTTGGGGCGCGTCGAGGCGGCGCTGGCTCGTCGTCCCTAGCTGCACTTGCTGTAGCCGCAGGAGGTGCACAGGTCGCAACCCTCCTGGCGGACGATGGCGGCCTGGCCGCAGCGCGGGCAATGCGGCAAGCGCGGGCCGGCCTCGCCCTCGCCGGGCGGCAGGTTGACGACCTGGCGGCGGGCTTCCTCGCCGAAGCGCACCGGGCCGGGCAGGAAGCCGATGACGATCATATGGCGCTCGATCATCTCGCCGATGGCGGCCAGCAGCGAGGGCACGTATTTGCCCTCCATCCAGCAGCCGCCGCGCGGATCGAACACGGCCTTCAACTCCTCGACCACGAAGGAGACGTCGCCGCCGCGCCGGAACACGGCGCTGATCATGCGCGTGAGCGCCACCGTCCAGGCGTAATGCTCCATGTTCTTGGAGTTTATGAAGACCTCGAAGGGCCGCCGGCGACCGTCCTGGATGATGTCGTTCAGGGTGATGTAGATGGCGTGGTCGCTGTCGGGCCAGCGCAGCTTGTAGGTCTGGCCGGGCAGGGCCTCGGGCCGGTCGAGCGGCTGCGTCATATAAACGATGCCGCCGGCCTCGAAGACGTCCCTGGGCTTGGCTGGCGCCGCCGCCAGCGGCAGCTCGGCCTGGCGCGCCGTCGGCGCCGCCTCGGCCGGTTTCAGTTCCAGGACCGCGCCCGTCACCAGGTTCGGGCGATAGGTGGTGCAGCCCTTGCAGCCCAGATCGTAGGCCTGCATGTAGAGATCCTTGAAGGAATCGAAGGGCAGGTCGGCCGGGCAGTTGATGGTCTTGGAGATGGAACTGTCGATGTATTTCTGCACCGCCGCCTGCATCACCACATGGTCGCCCGGGGCCAGGGTCTGAGCGTCAACGAACGAATCCGGCAAGGCGGCGGCCTCGCCCTTGAGGCGCCGGAACAGGCGATAGGCGTAGTCGCTCACGTCTTCCTGCGAGCGGCTGCCGTCAGGCATCAGCAGGTTGCGGGTGTATTTGAAGCTGAAGACCGGCTCCAGGCCCGATGAGATATTGTCGGCGAACAGCGAAATGGTCCCGGTCGGCGCTATCGAGGTCAGCAGCGCGTTGCGGATGCCGTGCCGAGCGATGGCCTCGCGCACGTCCTCGTCCAACTCGCGCAGGGTCTCGCCGGCGAGATAAGGCTCGCGCTCGAACAGCGGGAAGGCGCCCTTCTCGGCGGCGAGCGCCGAGGAGGCGAGATAGGCGGCGCGTTGGATGGCCTTCATCCAGCGCTCGGTCAGGGTCACCGCCTCGGCGCTGGCGTAGCGCGCGTCGCACATGATGAGGGCGTCGGCAAGCCCGCTGACGCCGAGCCCCATGCGCCGCTTGGCCTTGGCCTCGGCCGCCTGTTGGGGCAGCGGGAAGCGCGAGATGTCGATGGCGTTGTCGAGCATGCGGACGGCGACCGCGACCACCGTGCCAAGCCCGTCGAGATCGATGCGGGCATGCGGCGTAAAGGGCTCCTTCACCAGCGCCGCCAGATTGACCGAACCCAGCAGGCAGGCGCCATACGGCGGCAATGGCTGCTCGCCGCAAGGATTGGTGGCGCTGATGGTCTCGCAATAATAAAGATTGTCGCGGCGGTTGATGCGGTCGATGAAGATCACGCCCGGCTCGGCATAGGCGTAGGTCGCGCGCATGATCTTGTCCCACAGCTCGCGCGCGGCCATGACCTTGGCCGTGGTGCCGCCGAAGCGCAGTTCCCAGGGCGCGTCCTCCTTGACCGCCGTCATGAAGGCGTCCGTGACCAGCACCGACAGGTTGAACATGCGCAAGCGCCCCGGCTCGCGCTTGGCCTCGATGAAGGCCTCGATGTCCGGATGGTCGCAGCGCAACGTCGCCATCATGGCGCCGCGGCGATAGCCGGCGCTCATGATGGTACGGCACATGGCGTCCCAGACGTCCATGAACGAAAGCGGGCCCGAGGCGTCGGCGCCGACGCCGTGCACGGGCGCGCCATGCGGGCGCAGGGTCGAGAAGTCGTAACCGATGCCCCCACCTTGCTGCATGGTCAGCGCCGCTTCGCGCAGATGCTCGAAGATGCCCGACATGTCGTCGGGAATGGTGCCCATGACGAAGCAGTTGAACAGCGTCACGCTCCGCTCGGCGCCGGCGCCGGCGACGATGCGCCCGGCCGGCAGGAAGCGAAAACCTTCGAGGATCGAATAGAAGCGCTCGGCCCAGGCGGGATCGCTTTCGGTCGCGGCCAGCGCCGTGGCGACGCGCCGCCAGGTGTCTTCGATGGTCTTGTCGCGCGGCGTCCCGTCGGGCCGCTTCAGGCGATACTTCATGTCCCAGACTTGCTGGGCGATGGCGGAAACCTGGGGCATGGAACGGGTATCCTTGGGGCAGCCGGCAATCGGGCGGGCCGGGGTCGGGCGAGCCGGGGAGAGCTAAAAAGTTTACGACCCAGGGCGGGCCGGGTCAATATTCGTTCTCGATCTGTTCGAGGCAGAGGAAGAAACGTCGTTAATCAGCCGGTTGGCCGCCGTTTCCATCGATTCCTCGAGCCGGCGCATGAACGCGTCGCGATCGAGGCCGGGGGCGATCGGCGGCAGGAATTCGAGCGTGATGACGCCGGGCCGTTTCAGGAAAGCGCGCCGGCCCCAGAACAGCCCGGCGTTGTGCGCCACCGGCACCACCGGCAGATCGAGCGCGCGATAGAGGGCGGCTACTCCCGGGCGATAGGGCAGGCGCTGGCCCGGCGCCACGCGCGTGCCCTCGGGATAGATCACCAGCGGTTGGCCGGCGGCGGCGGCCTTCTTCGCCGCTTGGATCATGCGCCGCAGGGATTTGGCGCCGGCGGTGCGATCGATCGGGATGGCGCCGCTGCGCGACAGGTACCAGCCGAACAACGGCAGGCGGAGAAGTTCCTGTTTCAGCGTGATGGCGGGGCGCTCAAGCACCAGCACCGGCACCAGCGTGTCCCAGGCCGACTGGTGCTTGAAGGCATAGATGGCCGGGCCGGCGGGCCGGTTATCGAGGCCGACGCAGCGGTGACGGATGCCGACCGTTACCGCCAGCAGGGCAAGAATGCCGCGCACCCACAGCCGGGCGCCGACATGAGTGGCCTGGGTCGAGACCAGCGCCGGCAACCCGACCAGGAAGGCCACCAGGGTCCAGGCCGAGAACAGCACATTGAACGCCAGCGAGCGCAATACGATCATGATGCAGCCAACCCCGTCGTGGTGTCGCCCTCAAACACGCCGCGTGCCACGGCCAGCAGATACTTGCCGTATTCGCGCAGCAGCAGCGCCGCGGTTCCCGGCCATTGCCACCAAGCCTCGCGCTTGACGTTGGCCGGAAACACGGGATGGCGCAGGAGCACGGCATCGGGCAAAGCGTGGTGGAACTCCAACACGCTGCGCGGCATGTGGTAGTCGGCCGTGACCAGGCGTAGCGAGGTGAAGGCTTCGGCCTTCATCCACGCCGCTGTCTCGCGGGCGTTCTCGGCGGTGTTGTCGGCGGCGTGACCGAGAACGACACAGCAAGCGAGCCGGCCGGGATCGAGGTCGATGGTATCTTCCGGCGGCAAGCCGGCCAATAGATCGGCCAGGGCAATGCCCTGCGGCACGCCCGAGACGAGTAGCTTCTTGGCTTGTCCCTGGCTCAACAAGCGCAGGCCCTCCGCCAGTCGGTCGCCGCCACCGGTGAGCACGACGATGGCGTCGGTCTGGCGTCCGGGCGTATCGGCGACGGTCGGGATGGCGGCGATGAAGCCGACCAGGCCGACGCCGGCAGCGGCGGCGATGACGCCGGCCAGCGCCAGGCGCACGAACCAGCCCCGGGCGCGCCGGCGCGCGCGATCAGCGGGCGCGGCCAAGGGCGCGCAAGACCGTAAAGCCGGCCGTGGCCGTGGCGACAAGGGCGGCGGCAAGCGGCAACAGCGCCAGCCCCGCCCACTGTTGCCAATCGAGCGACAGGTGCGGCATCAGCATGGGATCGACCTGACCGACGGCAAGCTCCGTGCCGAAGACCGTGCCGATGGCGGCAGCGGCGCCGGCGACGCCGCCCAGGGAGGCGAGTCGAAAGGCCTGGATTTGAAACTGAGCGGCAACAAACCGGTCCTCGGCGCCGAGCACATGCAACAACTCAACTACGCGCCGATGGATGGCGAGGCCGGTGCGGGTGGCGAACACGACCGTGGCGACGGCGGCGGCCAGAACGGCGGCCAGAATGACGGCGGTGACGAGGCGCACACGCTCCGCCAGCCTGCCGACGCTCTCGCGCCAGGCCCGATGATCGTCGGCGCTGGCGCCCGGCGCCACGGCGGCGAGGCGAGCCCGCAGGCCGTCAAGGTCGGGTTCGGCGCCGGCCTGCAAGGTGACGGCGATAAGATCGGGGATGGGCAGGGCCGGATCGAGTCCTTCCGGACCGATCCAGGGTTCGAGCAGGCGGCGCATTTGCGCCTCGCTGAGGATTTCGGCGCCGCTGACGCCCGGCGTCTGCTTCAGCACATTGAGCGTCAGATCGAGCCGCCGGCCGCGCTCGGTCTCGTCCAGCGGGCGTGGCAACTGCACGGTCATGGAGCCGCTAAGGCCGGCGGTCCAGCGCTCCGTCAGGCTCTGGGCCGCCATGGCCCCGATGCTGGCGAGCGTGGCCAAGAAAACCATGAATGCCACCATCCAGGGCAGGAAGCGCCCGGTCGGATCGCGGCCGAGGAGCAGGCGCATGCGCATGGCGGGATCAGGCCGCCGCCGCGGCAACGGCGCGCAGCGTGCCGCCGCCGATGCGCAACTGTGGATGGGGGAAGCGCGCGACCAGCCCCTCGTTATGCGTGGCGACGACGACGGTGGTGCCTTGCTTGTTCAACTCATGCAGCAGGAAAAGCAGGCGTGTGCCGACGGTGTCGTCGACATTGCCGGTCGGCTCGTCGGCCAGAACCAGCCGTGGGTGAGCGATGACGGCGCGGGCGATGGCGACGCGCTGCTGTTGGCCGCCGGAAAGGGTGGCCGGCAGCGCGTGCAGATGATCGGCCAAGCCGACCCAGGCCAGCAATTCGCTCACATGCACCCGCACCTGGTTTTCCGGCGCGCGGATCAGGCGCAAGGGCAGGGCGACATTGTCGAGGACGCTCAGATGCTCGATCAGCCGGAAGTCCTGGAACACCATGCCGATGCGCCGGCGCATGGCCGGCAACTCGCTCCGGCGCAGCGTGGCCAAATCGTGGCCGAACAGGGCGACCCGTCCCGACACCGGCGCCATGGCCAGACAAAGCAGGTTCAATAGCGAGGACTTGCCGGCTCCGCTCGGCCCGATCAGGAAATGGAACGATCCCTCGGCCAGGCGAAAGGACATGTTGCGAAGAATCTCGGGCCCGCCGCCATAACGAAGGCTGACATCGTCGAAGGCCACCAGGGGCCCGGCCTCGCTGGGCGGTTCAACGCCGGCCGGTTCAACACCTGTCAGTGCGGGCCCGGCCTCGCCATGGACCGCCGCCGTCACGATCCACCTTCGTCCTCGGCGAAGGTAACGGTCAGCGTTTTCGCCGCCTGTGGCGGGTTCTTGGTCATGGTTCGAAAGCCGAGCGCCTGGCCGGGATCGATCATCGGGCGATCAAGCTTGAAGTCCCAATCGGCCAGCCACAAACCGTCCTCGTTGCGCAAGGTGACGCGCAAGGTCGGCAGCGGCAGCGGTTCCGGGGTCGGGTTGGTTACGGCGCCCTCGACGGTCATCACCTTGTCCTTGTCTTCATTGCGCAGGACGAAGGTGACGTTACTGAGGGTCAAACCGGCGCCAACCGGCGTGGCGCGGAGGCCGAGCAAGTCATAGACCGCTACCGTGCCGGGCCAGGTGGCGGCGATGCGCTCGCGGGCAAAATAACCGACTCCGAAGGCCAGGATCACGGCCAGCCCCGCCAGCATGAGGCCATTCAATATCAACGGCCCGGCACTGACTTGGCGCCGGCGAACCAGCATCCGCGGATGGAACATCGGCGGCGTTGCCGTGGACAGGGGCGATTCCTCGGGCAGGTCAACCGCTTGCGGCATGTCGCTCGGTGGCATTTGCAGCCAGGAATGGCCGCACTTGGCGCAACGCACCATGCGCCCAGCAGCGCTTAGCGTTGCCGGGTCCATCGCATAGCGGGTTGAGCAGGCTGGGCAGGTGATTACCATGAGCCGCGTGTGTTGTGGGGGCGGACTCCGTTAAAGGTTTATAGTTACTCGCCGGCATTGGCGCAAGCACACCGCACCGCACCGAATTGAGCCGCCCCCCCCGTGCCCTGATGTCGCCTTAATATTCCGGTAAGGCTTGGCGGGCGATAAGTGCAGATTCCGGTGCGCGGGCCCTGAGTCGAGCCCCGCGCCGGAATCGAGGCCCTAGAGGCAAGCGCCGACCAGACGCCGTCAGGCGGATGGCTTTAAGAGAGTTGGACGGAGAACGGGTCGATGCCCCGCATTTTGTTGGCCGAGGACGACGGCGCCGTGCGCCTGTTTGTGTCGCGCGCCCTTGAGTTGCAGGGACACGTGGTGACCTCGGTGGTGGATGGGGGCGAGGCCCTGGTCGCGCTCAACGGCGGCGATTTCGACCTGCTGCTGACCGACATCGTCATGCCGGTGATGGACGGTATCGAACTGGCCCTGAAGGTGGCGAAGATTCGGCCCGATCTGCCGGTCATCATGATGAGCGGTTACGCCGCCGAACGGCAGCGCGCCCATAACCTCCATTCTCTTGTCCACGAGGTGGTGTCGAAACCGTTCACCTTAAAGGAAATTGCCGGCGTGGTGCGCGAGGCGCTGGCCGCCCGCCCACGTTCCAAGCCGCAACCGTAATCAATATTTCGGCAACAGCCGCTCGATGTAGTCACGCTCGGATTGTGGGCGCGCCCGGTCGCCGAGGCGATGGCGCAGTTCATCGAGAATCTCGCGCGCGCGCTGTATTTCGGCCTGTTCGGGAATGCGGACGTTACCGGCGGCGAGCGCGCCCATACCAGTCTGGTCACGGCCCAGCGGATCGCCTCGGTGCCCGAACTGGTTCGGTAATTCCTCATGGCCATCGCCTTGGCCAAGGCTCTGGCGCAGGGCCTCGAGAGCGGCCGCCGCCCCCTCCTGTAACTGCGAGAGCGCCCGCGATTGCGGATCGACGGCGGCGTCCGGCTGTCCCTGTCGCAGGGCCTCGACCGCCTCGCGCATGGCGCGTTCGGCGCGGCCGAGCGGCGCCGGGATATCGCCCAGTATTTCGCCGAATCGGCGCATGACGTCGCCCAGATCGCGGCGCAGCGTTTCTTGGCTCGCTGCTTCCTGGTCGGTTTTTGACGTCTCGGGCGTTTCGGGCGGCAATTCCTGTGCCCGGCGGAAGCCACGGTCGAGCAGGCCCTGCTGCTGGCTAGTCAAGCCGTTCAGGTCGCGCAGCAGATCCTGCGCCGCCTGCGCCTGACCGGAACCGGCGCCACCGGTGGCCGAGGCGCGCAGGTTTTCCAGCAGGTCTTGAAGCTGCGCCAGAAGATCGCGGGCCGCATCGCGGGCACCAAGCGCTGCCATGTCGCGCGCCCGATCAAGCAGGTGTTGCAACTCGTCGCGTCGGATGGCGAGGGCCTTGTCGGGATCGAATGGCGTCAGCTCCTGGCGCGAGGCCTGCCGTCGGGCCTGCTCGGCCAGGGCGGCGAGGTATTCGTCGAGGGCCGACTGCAATTCGCTCATGAGCCGTTCGATCTCGGCCTGCGAGGCGTCGCCGGCCAGGGCCTTTTCCAACTGCTGTTGCAACTCGCGCAGGCGTTGTCCCATCTCCGCCGTGCGGCCTTCCTCGATACGAAGGGCCGTCTGCCATAGCAGATCCTCGACCTCGGTCACGGCCCTAGGCCGGGCATCGGTCAACAGGCGCCGACCGGCAACGCCGAGCGAGAGCATCACCACCACGTCGCCGGCATAGGTTTCCGTTGCCATCCCGATGCGATCAAGCGCCCGGGCGACGGCGAGGCGCGCCGAGGGCATCGCCGCCAAATGCCGGCGCTGTTCGACGATGGCGCGGGCGACGGGATGCGTGAACGAGCGTTCCGGCAGAACCACGGCAACGGCCTCGCTTATGGTCGTCTGGCCGCGGGCGTCGGTCGCCTCCAAGACGATCTCCACCGGCAAGCCGGCCCAGGGATGCGCGGTCAGATCGTGAAAACCGACGCCCCCGCCATGACGCGGGTCGGGGTGGGGCGGCGACAAGGTCAGGGCCATGGCTTCGTCGCTGGTGGCGTTGGTGGTGCTGGCGCCGGGGGCGTCGGGGCGCCGGATGAGCGCGCGCACGGCGGCGACGCCATAGTCGTCATCGGCGCGGTACTCGAGCCTGAGGGCTCCTTGCGTCGTCGCCGAGGGGGGCAGGGCGAACTCGATCGTGGGCGCGAGGTCGGCCAGGACTTCGAGCGGCCAGCGTCGCAGCGTGCGGTTGCCTTGATCGACCCTCAGCCAGCGTCCGGCCTCGAGGCTGGATTCCGCGCGCCAGGCGCCGGGCTCGATCTCGGTGAATGCGACTCGCGCCTCGCCCGCCAGCAGGACCGGCTGGTCTGCGCCGCCGGTGACCTGGGCCAGGACGGCGCTGCCTTCGGGCACCGAGAGGGGGGCCTCGTTTTCAGCCGCCGCTGTCTCCAGGTTGAGGACGATCGGCGCCAGGCCGGTATAGCCGGGCGGCGTCAGCCAAAGATCGAGGCGTGCCGGCGTTTCGGCGCCAAGCCCGGTCAGGCGCGGAACAACCGCGCGGCCGAGGCGTCGGGCCCAGTCGTCCCCGACACCGGCGCCGGCAATGACAAGAATAAGAATCAGCAGGGCGCGCAGGGCCAGCGGGTCGCGGGCAGCCAGGCCCGCGCGCGGCGGACCCAGGCGCAGCCGCCGGGCCTGGGCGGCGACACGGCGGCGATGCGCCGCCCACAGCGCGATGGCCGCCGGATGGGCCCGACCGCCGGCAAGCTCGTCTTCAAGGGCGCTCAAGGGGCGATGCGCCAGCCCGCTATCGCGCTCGATGCGGCGGCGCCCGGCCTGGCTATCGGGGGCGCGGAAGGACCGCGCCGCTCGCCTCAGCGTCCAGGCAAAGGCGCCGACAAAGGCGACCAGCACCGCCGCATGGGCGGGGCCCGGCAGGTCGGGCAGGCGGTCGCCGAGCGCCAGGGCCAGGAAAATCCCGGCCGTGAATACCGCCGGCCACAGCGCCGGCCACAGACGCTCCCAGGCGATGGCGAGGCGCGCCAGCCACAACCAAGCGGGCGGAACCGTCCGCCGTTCCTCGTCTCCATCGTCGGCCGGCTGCATCGCTCCCTAGACCATTATCCAGTTCGTCTGAATCGTTACGGTGCCAAAATCATGCCCCAGGCCGCGCGCTGGCCGAGCGCCGGTCGTCGGGCGCGAGCCAGTCCGGCAGGCGGTCCTGGCCAATCAAGGCGTCGAGATCGAGGCGCGGTCGGACCACGGCATAGGCAGCGCCGCGCACCATCACCTCGGCCGCCGGCGGGCGCGTGTTGTAGGCGGAGGACATGACGGCGCCATAGGCGCCGGCCGAACAGATGGCGAGCAAATCGCCGGCGATCACCCGGGGCAGCGGGCGCTGCGTGGCGAAGGTATCGCTGCTCTCGCAGATCGGCCCGACGACGTCGACCGGCTGCACCGGTGCGCCGTCGGCCGGCTGCATGACCGGCATGATGGCGTGATAGCCGTCGTAAAGTGCCGGGCGCAACAGATCGTTCATGGCCGCGTCGACGATGACGAAACGCCGGCTGGTCCCTTCCTTCACATAAAGAACGCGCGTCACCAGAACGCCGGCATTGCCGACCAGGAAGCGCCCCGGCTCGAAGACCAAGGTCGAGCCCAGCGGGGCGGCTGTTTCGGCGACAATGCGCGCATACTCGGCGATGTCCGGCGGCGTCTCGCCGCGATAGGCGATGCCAAGACCGCCGCCCAAGGTGAAGCGGCGGATGGCGTGGCCCTCGCTTTTGAGGAGCCGCGCCAGTTCGGCGACGCGGGCGAAGGCGCTGCGAAAGGGCGCGAGAGCGGTAATCTGCGAGCCGATATGGACGGCGATGCCGGAAACCTCGATGCCCGGCAGGGCAGCGGCGGCGGCATAAATCGAGGGCGCCTGGGCGATATCGAGGCCGAACTTATTTTCGGCCCGTCCGGTGGTGATCTTGGCGTGGGTCAGCGCGTCCACATCGGGGTTGATGCGCAGCGCCACCGGCGCGCGCTTGCCTTTCTGGGCGGCGATCCGATTGAGTTGCTCCAACTCCTGCATCGACTCGATGCTGAACTGGAGGATGTCGGCGTCGAGCGCCGCCGCCATTTCCTCCGCCGTTTTGCCGACCCCGGCAAAGACGATGCGCGTCGCCGGTATGCCGGCCCTCAACGCGCGTTTAAGCTCGCCGCCGGAGACGACATCGGCGCCGGCGCCGCGCCGGGCGAGCGTGGTGACGACGGCCTGATTGCCGTTGGCCTTCAGCGAATAGCAGATGAGCGAATCCATGCCGGCGAAGGTCGCCGCGAACAGGTCGTACTGGGCCTCGATGGCGCCGGCGGAATAGCAATAGTACGGCGTGCCGACCTTGGCCGCGATGCGGGCCAGCGGCACCTCTTCCGCCGCCAGGTAGCCGCCGCGATAATGGAAAGCGCTCATATTTCGTCGGCGGCCGGGTACTGGCGCGGGAACTGGTCGTCCTCGCCCTCGGGCAGGCGCGGGCGGGCGGCCTTGCCGCAGGCGGCCAGCGTCGCCAGCGCGGCCAGCGCCGCCGCCGCGCGCAAAAGAACCTGGCGCCGGTCCAACGCAGAGGGGGAGGGGACTGTCGTATCGCGCATGGGATGCCTCACTTCATTTGCTTGCGGGCCGCCGCCACGGCGCGGCGGACCAATGCCGGTGCGGTGCCGCCCTGGCTGCGGCGGCTGGCGACGGAGCGGTCCAGGTCGAGGACGGTGAAAACCTCGCGGGTGATGCGAGGGTGGATGGCCTTGAGCGTGGCCAGCGGTAGTGCCGCCAGATCGCAGCCCGCTTTCTCGGCGGCGCGCACGATGCTGCCGGTGACATGGTGCGCCTCGCGAAAGGGCAGGCCCAGCGCGCGCACCAACCAGTCGGCCAAATCGGTGGCGGTCAGGAATCCCTTGGCGGCGGCGGCGCGCATGGCGGCCGGGTCGGCCCGCAGATCGCGCATCATGCCGGTCATGGCCTCGAGGCACAGTTGCAGGCTGTCGGCGGCGGCGAAGGTGGGGGCCTTGTCCTCTTGCATGTCCTTGCCATAGGCGAGCGGCAGCCCCTTCATGACCATGAGCAGGCCTTGGAAGGCGCCGGCCAGTTGGCCGGTCTTGGCGCGCACCAGCTCGGCGGCGTCGGGGTTGCGCTTCTGTGGCATGATCGAACTGCCGCTGGTGAAGGCATCGCCCAGCGCGACGAAGCCGAAAGCCGGACTGGTCCAGAGCACGATTTCCTCGGCCAGCCGCGACAGATGCACGGCGAGGATGGCGCCAGCGGCCAGGAATTCGAGCGCGAAATCGCGGTCGGCGACGGCATCGAGCGAATTGGCCATCGGCCGCTCGAAGCCCAGCTCTCGCGCCGTCAGGCGCCGGTCGATGGGAAACGAGGTGCCGGCCAGCGCCGCGGCGCCGAGCGGAGATTCGTTGAGCCGCCGGCGGGCGTCGGCCAGCCGGCCGCGATCGCGCCCCAGCATCTCGACATAGGCCATCAAATGATGGCCAAAGGTCACGGGCTGCGCCGGCTGCAAATGCGTGTAACCGGGCATGACCGTGGCGGCGTGCTGTTCGGCCTGGTCGAGCAGGGCGCCAACAAGATCCTTGAGGCGGCGGTCGAGATCGTCGATCGCCTCGCGCACCCAAAGGCGGAAATCGGTCGCTACCTGGTCGTTGCGCGAGCGGGCGGTATGCAACCGACCCGCCGGCGCCCCGATCAAGTCCTGGAGCCGGGCCTCGACGTTCATGTGGATGTCTTCAAGGTCGCGGCGAAAGTTGAAGCTGCCGCTCTCGATCTCGGCCTTGACGCGCTTCAGGCCGCGTTCGATGGCCCGACCATCGGCTTGACCGATGATGCCTTGGCGCACCAGCATGCGGGCATGGGCCAGGGAGCCGGCGATGTCCTGGGCGTAAAGACGTTGATCGACATCGATCGAGGCGTTGATGCGTTCCATGGCCTCGGCCGGGCCACCGCCAAAGCGGCTGCCCCAAAGCGGATTCGCGGCGGCGGCCGGTTGGTTGCCTTTACGGCGGGAGCGGGATTTGCGCGTAGTCAAAATCGTCACCCTGGCGCTGGCCGTCATGGCGGTCGTGGTTGTCGGCGTTGTCGTCTTCGGCGGATCGCCGTTCCGGGGACCGGCCGACAGCCCGCCGCTCGCCGGCACGCTGGCCGACTTTAGCCCGTTCGACCCGCCCCGGCCAGCGCCCGATGCGGCCTTTGCCGACGGGCAAGGCCGTGCGGTCCGGCTCGCCGATTTCGGCGGCCGGGTCGTGCTCTTGAACTTATGGGCGACCTGGTGCGCGCCCTGTCTTGAGGAACTGCCCTCGCTCGATCGTCTCCAGGCGGGCCTGGGTGGGGCGGCGTTCGAGGTCGTAGCCCTCTCGATCGACCGCGACGGGGCGGGCGTGGCGGCGGCATTCCAACGCCGGCTCGGCCTCCGGCATCTGGGGCTCTATCTCGACCCTGAAAACGCCATCGGCCGGGCGCTCGGGGCCCAAGGCCTGCCGACGACCTATCTCATCGCCCGCGACGGGCAGGTGATGGGCGCGAAGCTGGGCAACGCCGCCTGGGACTCGCCCGAGGCCAAGGCGCTGATCGAGTACTATTTGATGCCGCCGAGTCCCTAACCCGCCAGCTTGCTGGTTGCTCGCAAGCGCCTGGAACCCCATCCGGCATTGGTCTAGGTTCCTTGCCGCTAGGGACGAATAACCAACGACAACAATCTCAACCACGGCTGGGGGAATCCAATGATTGCGACCATGCGTTTTTGCGCGACGGTGTTTGCCGCCGTCGCCCTGTCCGGCTGTGCCTCGATTATCGAAGGCACAAGCCAGACCATAGCCGTCAGTACCAACCCGGTCGGGGCGGATTGCGAGTTACAGCGCGAAGGACAAGTCATTGGCCGCGTCACTTCGACGCCGAGTGCAATCGTCGTGGAAAAAACGAAACACGACATCACGATCGTTTGTCGGAAAGAAGGTTATCAGGATGCCGCTTTCCTCAATCACTCGGGCATCGAGGACGCGACCTGGGGCAACATCGTTCTTGGCGGCGGCATCGGTTGGGCCATCGATTCGGCCTCCGGCGCCGACAACAAATACACGACGCCAGTCAACATCAGCATGGTACCAGTGCAGACATCACCATGAAGTTATGGAGGATCAAATTGGTATCGGGGTCGCGGGGCGAAACCCTCCGTGACATTGATGGTCGGGCGCCAGGACGCGCGGTGGACATCGGGGGCGCGATGCGGGGGTCGGCCAAATGGCGATTAGACGAGGTTCTGACAGCGCCGATCTTTGTTGTCGAGGGAGAGGAAGCGTCCTCGACTCAGCGCGTCGGCACCGGCTTCTCCGTGCTGTAGTCGTAGAAACCGCGCCCGGCCTTGCGGCCAAGCCAGCCGGCCTCGACATATTTCACCAGCAACGGGCAGGGGCGGTACTTGCTGTCGGCCAGGCCCTCATAAAGTACCTGCATGACCGCCAGGCAGGTATCGAGGCCGATGAAGTCGGCCAACTGTAGCGGTCCCATCGGGTGGTGCGCGCCCAGCCGCATGGCGGTGTCGATGGCCTCGACCGTGCCGACACCCTCATAGAGCGTGTAGATCGCCTCGTTGATCATCGGCAACAGGATGCGGTTGACGATGAAGGCGGGGAAGTCCTCGGCCCGGGCTGGAATCTTGCCCAACCGTTCGGCCAGTTCCTTGATCGCGGCATAGGTGGCGTCGTCGGTCGCCAGCCCGCGAATAAGCTCGACCAGTTCCATCACCGGCACCGGGTTCATGAAATGCATGCCCATGAACTTGGCCGGCCGGTCGGTGGCGGCGGCAAGGCGCGTCACCGAAATAGAGGAGGTGTTGGTGGCGATGATGGCGTCGGCCTTCAGATGCGGGAACAGGTTCTTGAGGATGGTGCGCTTCACCTCCTCGTTTTCGGTTGCCGCCTCGATGACCATGTCGCAATCGGCGAAGATGGCGTAATCGGTGCCCGTCGAAATGCGTTTGATCGCCGCCTTGCGGTCGGCGTCGCTGACAACGCCGCGCCGGACCTGGCGCCCGATGTTCTGGTCGATGGCCTCGAGCGCCTTGGGCAGGGCCTCGGCGCTGATATCGACCAGGCGCACGTCCATGCCCTTCAAGGCGCAGACATGGGCGATGCCGGTGCCCATCTGGCCGGCGCCGATGATGCCGATGCTGTTGATCATCGCGCGCTCCTTATTTTTCGATTCCGGTCCGGTTCAGGATCGCTTGGCGAGTTCGGCGTCGAGCTCGGGCACGGCCTGGAACAGGTCCGCCACCAGGCCGTAATCGGCGACCTGGAAAATCGGCGCCTCTTCGTCCTTGTTGATGGCGACGATGACCTTGCTGTCTTTCATGCCGGCCAAGTGCTGGATGGCGCCGGAAATGCCGACGGCGATATAGAGGTCCGGGGCGACGATCTTGCCGGTCTGGCCGACCTGATACTCGTTGGGGACGAAGCCTGCATCCACCGCCGCGCGGCTGGCGCCGACGGCGCCGCCGAGCTTGTCGGCGATCTTTTCCAAGAGCGGGAAGTTGTCGCCGCTCTGCATGCCACGCCCACCGGAAACGACGATGCGGGCCGAGGTCAACTCCGGTCGCTCGGAGCGCGACAGGGCCTGGCCGACGAAGCTCGAAAGCCCGGTGTCGCCGGCACCCGCCGTCACCTCGATCGGCGCCGAACCGCCCTCGCCGGCGGCCTCGAAAGCGGCCACGCGCACGGTCACTACCTTGATCTTGTCGGTTGCCTGCACGGTGGCCAGCGCGTTGCCGGCATAGACCGACCGCACGAAAGTATCGGGGCCCTCGACGGCGCTGATATCGGACACTTGCGCCACGTCCAAGAGTGCCGCCGCGCGCGGCATCACGCTCTTGCCGCAGCTTGTCGCCGCTGCCACCAGGTGGCTGTAGCCCGGCGCTAGTTTCACCACCAGCGCCGCCAGGTTTTCGGTCAGACGATGGGCGTAGGCGGCATCGTCGGCCAGCAGAACCTTGGCCACGCCGGCGATCTTCGCCGCCGCTTCGGCCGCCGGTCGGCAAGCCTGCCCCGCCACCAGGACATGCACATCGGCGCCCATGGCCAGGGCGGCGGTCACGGCGTTGGCCGTCGCCGGCTTGCAGGTAGCATTGTCGTTCTCGGCCAGGACCAGGATGGACATCAGATCACCTTTGCCTCGTTACGCAGCTTATCGACCAGTTCGGCCACGCTCTTGACCAGAACCCCGGTCTTGCGCTTCGGCGGCTCGACGATCTTGATTGTCTTCAAGCGCGGCGCCGGATCGACGCCGAGTTGCTCTGGCGTCAGCGCCTCGATCGGCTTCTTCTTCGCTTTCATGATGTTGGGCAGCGAGGCGTAGCGCGGTTCGTTGAGGCGCAGGTCGGTCGTTATCACCGCCGGCATTTTGATCCGCACGGTTTCGAGGCCGGCGTCCACCTCGCGCGTCACCTCGATCGTGCCGTCGCCCGGCACGATCTTGGAGGCAAAAGTGGCCTGGGCCCAGCCCAACAGTGCCGCCAGCATCTGGCCGGTCTGATTGCAGTCGTCATCGACCGCCTGTTTGCCGACGATGACCAGCGGCGGTTGTTCCTTGGCGACCACCGCCCGCAACAGCTTGGCGACGGCGAGCGGCTGCAAGTCGGCGTCGGTCTGCACATGGATGCCGCGATCGGCGCCCATGGCCAGCGCCGTGCGGATCGTCTCCTGGCAGGCGGCGGGGCCGCAGGAGACGGCAATAACCTCGGTTGCCTTGCCGGCTTCCCTGAGGCGGATTGCTTCCTCGACGGCGATTTCGCAGAACGGGTTCATGGCCATCTTGACGTTGGCCGTTTCGACGCCGCTGCCATCGGCCTTGACCCGGACCTTGACGTTGGCGTCAACGACGCGCTTCACCGCAACCAGAATCTTCATCGCTCACCTGGAAAGTTGGGAGTGCGGCCTGCTCGGCCGCCGGTTTATCTCGCAAGTGCGAAAACGATGTCCACCTACCATCCGTGGGGCCTATCCGGCCGCTACGTTGTGCGTCATTTCGCGGTTGCACCATATGGGGCTGGCCGAAGGCTGTCAACGCCAGCCGCCATGCGCGCGCGGAGTCGGCGTTAACGATACAGGCCCGGTTGCCAGAGCACGTCGGCGCGCCCGTGGTCGTTGAGGAATCGGGCCAGCACAAAGAGATGGTCGGACAAGCGGTTCAGGTAGCGGACCAGATCGGGGTTGAGCCCGGCCCGCGCGCCAAGCTCGGACAGCGAGCGCTCGGCCCGGCGCACCACGGTGCGGGCCAGGTGCAGATAGGCCGAGGCCGTGCCGCCGCCCGGCAGGACGAACGAATCGAGCGGTTTCAGTTCGGCGTTCAGGCGGTCGATTTCGCTCTCCAGGCGCGACACCTGCGACGCCGTGACGCGCAGGCCGGCGACCGTCGCCCCGCGCCGACGCGGCCGGGCCAGATCGGCGCCGACATCGAACAGGTCGTTCTGGATCCGCGCCAGCATGGCGTCGGCGTCGCCCTTGGTGTGCAGGCGGACGAGGCCGATGGTGGCATTGGCTTCGTCCACCATGCCCATGGCGGCGACGCGGCGATCGTGCTTGGCCACGCGCTTGCCGTCGGCAAGCGAGGTTTTACCCTTGTCGCCGCCGCGGGTGTAGATGCGCGTGAGCCGAACCACGGGGCGCTCCTTATTTTTTCAGCAGCATGACGAGGACGACGAAAATCAAAACCGCCGTCGCCTGCAAGGCCACGCGCCAGCGCATGAAGGTGTTGGCGTGCTTGCGGTTGAAGGCGCCGCCCCGGGCCATGACAATGATCCCGGCGAACAGCACGCCCAACGTCGCCACCATGGCGGCAATCAGGAACCCGAACAGAACTCCGTCCATCGCCACCCTATAGCCCCGCCGGGCCGGCCCTGCCAAGGGGCGAGCGCCAACCCGCCCACCGCTGGCGGCGGGCCGCCGGCTGCCTATATGCTATGGGGATAGGGGAACGGGGAGGCGGCGATGGGACAGCTTCTGGCTGCCGTGACCTTGGCGGGGCTTCTGGCCGCCCTGCCGCTGGCGGCGGTGGCGCAAGGCGAGCCGCCGACGACGCCCGAGGCCGAGGCCATGGCCGGTGTCGAGCGGCTGCTGCGCGCGCTCGAGCTTTTCATCCAATCCATTCCGCAGTTCGAAGCCCCGGTGATGGACGAGAACGGCGACATCATCATCCGCCGCAAGCACCCGGAATCCGACCGGCAACCACCCCCGCCGCCCGAGGCTACCGACAGCACCCGAACCTGATTGTCGCTAGCAGGCTGTTGAAAAACCGAATCGCTCATCCTCCCGCTTCGACAAGCTCAGCGTGAGGCTGAGTGTTTGCAATGGTTCCGCCTCGTCCTGAGCCTGTCGAAGGACGAGGCAGGGTGCATTTTCGGGCATTTTTCAACAGCCTGTTAGTGGAATCGCGACGCGATTCCACTTAAGGGCGACCCGCTCCAGGTCAGTCGAACTTGGTCGCCGGGCCGTAATCGCCGGTGTAGTTCACATGGGTGATGAGGTCGGCGCCGCCGTACCAGACATGCAAGTGATAGCCGGGCGGCTCCAGCAGCCACGACATCGGCTTGCCGTCGCCAAGGCCAAGCTCGACCTGATGCGCCGTCGAGGGCGCGACGCTCGCCGTCCGCCCCGCCCATTGCACCGCGATCGGCCGGTGGATATGCCCGCAGGCGATCCGCACCACCTGGGGATGGCGGGCGATTACCGCCGCCAGCGCCGGCCCGTTGGCGCACATGATGGCATCCGACTCCTCGATGCCGGTGGCGAAGGGCGGATGGTGCATGGCGACGACCGTGGGGCGTTGCGGCTCCTGGCTCAAGACGCGGTCGAGCCAGTCGAGCCGCGCCTGACAGACCAGGCCGGCGTCCGAGCCCGGCTGCACCGTGTCGAGGCTGACGAGGCGAAGGGAAAGATCCTCGACCGTGCCTTGAATGAACGGGCCGGCGTTCTCGCCGGGCAGGCGGTCGCCGAACACCTCCCGCATATTGTCGCGGCTGTCGTGGTTGCCGGCCAGCAGCAGGTAGGGCGCCTTGAGGCGCGACAAGATGCGCTCGAAATTGCGGTAGGAAGCAACGGCGCCGTCGTCGGCGATGTCGCCGGTGACGAGGACGTAGTCCGGCTCGACCCGGTTCAAATGCGCCACCGTGCGTTCGAGATGTTCGGCGCTGTCGAGCGTGCCGAACAGCAGACGCCCCTGCGCGAGGATGTGCGTGTCGCTGATCTGGGCCAGCAGCATGGCGCTCTCCGATTTTCTTGGCCGGGGGCTTAGGTGCCGGCTATGACGGCATGGTAAGCAATAACATCGCCCGCTGACCAGTATAAGGTCTTGCCCATGCACGATCCGCTCAATGCCTTCTGCCGCCATGTCGAGGTGCGCCTGCCGGGCGCGCCGGGCGGGCCGCTGGCCGGTCTCGATTTCGCCGCCAAGGACATTTTCGATATTGCCGGAGAGGTCTGCTGCTGTGGCAATCCCGATTTTCTGGCGCGGGCGCGACCGGCCGCGCGCACGGCCTCCTCGGTGGCGGCGTTGGTGGCGGCGGGCGCCGGCATGATCGGCAAGACGCTCACCGACGAGTTCGCCTTCAGCCTCAACGGCGAGAACTTCCATTACGGCGCGCCGGTCAACAGCGCCGCGCCCGGCCGCATTGCCGGCGGCTCGTCCTGCGGCTCGGCGGCGGCGGTGGCGGGGGGGCTCGCGGATTTCGCGCTCGGCAGCGACACCGGCGGCTCGGTGCGGGTGCCGGCCTCGCTCTGTGGTCTCTTCGGCATGCGGCCCAGCCACGGCCGGGTCGGCATCGACGGGGTCATGAAACTGGCGCCGAGTTTCGACACGGTCGGTTGGTTCGCCCGCGACGCCGGCGTCCTCGGGCGAGTGGGAGCGGTGCTGCTGGGCGAGGACCGCGTGAACCGCCAGGGCACGGGGCTGATGGTGCCGGATGACGCCTTCGCGCTGGCCGACGATGCCGTCAGGCGGGCGCTGGCGCCGGCGCTGGCGGCGGCGGCGGCCGAGCTAGGCGGCCGGCGCGAGATGACCCTGGGCGAGGACTTGGGCGCCCTGATGCTGTGCTTTCGTCACCTGCAAAGCCGCGAGATCTGGGCGGAACTGGGGCCGTGGATCGAGGCGACCCGGCCGGGCCTTGGGCCCGAGATCGCCGCCCGCTTCGACTTCGCCCGCTCCATCGCCCTGTCCCCGCCCGGTGACGAGGGGCAACGCCGCGAAACCTTCACGGCTAAAATGGACAGAATCCTGGGCGGGGCGGCGGCGCTGGCGCTGCCCAGCGCGCCCACTATCGCCCCACGCCTGAACGAGACGCCCGAGAATCTGCGCTCATTCCGCGACCGCACCCTGTCGCTCACCTGCATCGCCGGGCTGGCGCGCCTGCCCCAGGTTTCGATCCCGGCCGGACGGGTGGACGGTTGCCCGGTCGGCCTGTCGCTGGTGGCGCCGCGCGGCGCCGACCGCTGGCTCCTCGATCTCGCCCGCCGGGTCGCGGCCCGGCTTTAAGAGTCGTAACTGACGACCGAGGTGAACGGCACCGGCAGCTTGGCCCGGCCGCCGAGGAAGGCCAGCTCGATGATGCAGGCGGCGGCGCGCACGTCGCCGCCGACCTCGCGCAGCAGATTGATCGCCGCCATCATGGTGCCGCCGGTCGCCAGCAGGTCGTCGAGCACGACGAGGCGCTGGCCGGGCGCCACCGCGTCCGCCTGCACCTCGATCGTGTCCGAGCCGTATTCGAGATCGTATTCGTAGGGCACGGTGCGGCCCGGCAGCTTGCCGCGCTTCCTCACCATGATGAAGCCGCAGCCGAGCTTGAGGGCGAGGGGCGCCACCACCAGGAAGCCGCGCGATTCGATACCCACCAGAAGGTCGGGGCGGTGCGGGCGCACGGCCTCGGCCAGCAGGTCCACGGTCTGTCGCCAGCCCTCGGCATGCGAGAGCAGCGTCGAGATGTCGTAGAACAGGATGCCGGGCTTGGGAAAGTCCGCAACTTGGCGGATGTGTTCCTTGATTGGCATGAATCTCTTTTCCCCGCCGACTTTGCCGGCCTTATCCGGGCGGCGCGGCGCCACTCTAGGGGAAAGAACGGCGACGGAAAAGCGGTCGCTTCAGCCGCCATCCCCCGGCTATCATGGCGCCAACAGGGCAGGGTAGGCGGGCATGGGGCTTGGATCGTTGCGGACCACACTGGAAGGCGGTCGTTTGATCGTCGCCGCCTCCGGAGCCTGGACCATCGAGGGCGCCGCCGCGCTCGACAGCGCCTTGCGGCCGCTGCCTTCGGCCGGGGCCAAGGGCATCGCCTTCGATCTTGGGGCCGTGACGGCGCTCGATACCGCCGGCGCCTGGCTGGTCGAGCGCACACGCCTTCTTTGCCAGGCGCGCGGGTTGAGTTTTTCGGTTTCCGGCGCCGCGCCCGCCTTCGCGCCCTTGATCGAACGCGTGGCGGCGTTGGGCCTGGCTCCGGTGCCCCCGGTGCAAGCGGGGCGCGGCCTTACCGATTTCATTGCCCAGGTTGGCCAAGCGATGGTGGCGGTTCTGCTCCAGGCCCGCGACATGGTGGCGTTCTTCGGCGCCGTCGTGGTGGCGCTGCTGCGCTCCATCCGCCAGCCCGGCCGCATCCGCCTGGTTTCCTTCATCAGCCATCTAGAGCAAGTCGGCCTCAACGCGCTGCCCATCGTCGGGCTGATGGCGTTCCTGATCGGTATCGTGCTGGCCTATCAGGGCGTCGATCAGTTGCGCCGCTTCGGCGCCGAGGTCTTCATGGTCAACTTGGTCGGCGTTTCGGTGCTGCGCGAAATGGGCATCGTGCTGACCGCGGTGGTGATCGCCGGGCGCTCCGGCAGCGCCTTCACGGCCCAGATCGGCACCATGCAGGTGAACGAGGAAGTGGACGCCATGCGCACGCTGGGCCTCGATCCGCTCGACGTGCTGGTGCTGCCGCGCATCCTGGCGCTGATGGTGGCCTTGCCGCTGCTGACGTTCTTCGCCGACGTGGCGGCGATCCTGGGCGGGGCCTTGATGGCGTCCGTTCTTATCGACATGAGTCTGCCCAGCTTCCTCAACCAGTTGCGCCAGGCGGTGACGCTGACGACCTTCTGGATCGGCATCGGCAAGGCGCCGGTTTTCGCTTTCCTCATCGCCATGGTCGGCTGCTTCGAGGGACTGCGCGTGCAGGGCAGTGCCGAGAGCGTCGGCCGGTTGACGACGCAGTCGGTGGTCGAGGCCATCTTCCTGGTCGTCGTCTTCGATGCGCTGTTCTCGGTGATGTTCTCCTATCTCGGGATCTAGGGCGGTGACGCTCGTGGATCCGATCATTTCGGTGCGCGGTCTCGTCACCCGTTTCGGGACGCAGACCATCCACGAGAATCTCGATCTCGAGGTCCGGCGGGGCGAGGTGCTGGGCGTGGTCGGCGGTTCGGGCACCGGCAAGTCGGTGCTGCTCAGGACCATCGTCGGGCTCAATCGGCCGGCGGCCGGGCGGATTGTCGTGCTGGGCGAGGATACGGGCGCGTTGGGTGACGAGCAGCGCCGGCGCCTGCAAGGGCGCTGGGGCGTGTTGTTCCAGGGTGGGGCATTGTTCAGTTCGCTGACCGTGGCCCAGAACGTCGAGGTGCCGCTGCGTGGCCAGGCCAAGCTGCCGGCGGCACTCAGGGCCGAACTGGCGGCGCTCAAGCTGGCGCTGGTGGGCTTGCCGGCCGAGGCCGGGTCCAAATATCCGTCCGAGATTTCGGGCGGCATGCGCAAGCGGGCCGGCCTGGCGCGGGCGCTGGCGCTCGATCCGGAAATCCTCTTTTTGGACGAACCCACGGCCGGGCTCGATCCGATCGGCGCCGCCGCCTTCGATGGCCTGATCCGGAACCTGCAACAGGCCTTGGGCCTGACCGTGTTCATGGTGACGCATGACCTGGACAGTTTGGGCGCGATTTGCGACCGTATCGCCGTCCTCATCGACAAACGGCTTAAGATCGGCACCATGGCGGACCATCTCAAGGACGATCATCCCTGGATTCGCGCCTATTTCCACGGCCCGCGCGGGCGGGCCGCACGGGGCGGGTAGCAAGACATGGAAACGCGGGCGGGCTATGTCGCGGTCGGGGCCTTCGTGCTGGCGTTGGTTGCCGGGGCGGTGTTGGCGGTGCTGTGGCTGGGGCGCTATCAGGGGCGCGAGAGCTTTGTCTATTACGACGCGCTGTTCCCGGGCGACGTCACCGGCCTACAGGTGGGCGGCCCGGTGCGCTATCGCGGCGTGCCGGTCGGGCGGGTGGCCGACATCCGCCTCGACCCCGACAATATCGAGCGTGTGCGCGTGATCCTGGAGGTGAACGCCGGGACGCCGGTGCATAGCGATTCGGTCGCCTCGCTCGAGTTCCAGGGCATCACCGGCGTTCTCTATGTGTTGATCGGCGGCGGCACCCAGGAAAGCCCGCTGCTGCCCGAGACCCGGGCCGAGCCCTATACCCAGGTCACGGCCAAGTCCGGTAAGTTCGAGAGCCTGTTTCAGGGCGCGCCGGATTTGATCGCCGGCGTCAATACCCTGGTCGGGCGCATCAACGGCCTCTTCAACGACGAAAACAGCCGGGCCATTACCGACATCCTGGCCAACCTCAATGCCTTGACCAAGGCCCTATCGACGGATAGCGGGGGTGTCGGCGCGCTGCTCAAGGACGGTGCCGCCGCGGCACGCGAAATCCAGGCCATGAGCGAGCAATTCCGCTCGCTCGCCGAGGAATTGCGGGTGCGGCTTGAGGGCGCCGGCAGCGAAGCCACGGCCACGATCTCGGAACTGCGCGCGGCGGCCGCCTCCTTTGCCGCCCTGGCCAAGACAGCGGAGGGGATGGTGGCCGAGAGCCGCCCGCCGCTGCGCGATTTCGCCTCCTCGGGGCTCTATGAGGCAAGCCAGCTCATCAGCGACCTGCGCCTGCTGGTAGCGTCCCTGGCCCGCGTCTCGGAGCAGATCGAGCGCGATCCGGCGCGGTTCCTGTTCGGCGATCGTTTGCGGGGGTACGAGACTCAATGACGAAGAACGAAGTTTTCACCTCGCGGTGCCTTTTGGCGGTCGCGACCGTTGCCGCGCTGATGCTGGCCGGCTGCGGTATTCTACCGCGCGTGTCGGAACCGGTGGACCTCTACACGCTGACGCCCAAGACGTCCTTCGGCGACACGCTGCCGCAAGTGGATTGGCAGTTGGTGGTGGATAAGCCCTCGGCGCCGGCGGGCATCGAGAGCGCGCGTCTGGCCTTGAGCCGATCGCCCTATACGCTCGAATATTTCGCGCGCGCGAGCTGGATCGACAGCGCTCCGGCGATGGTGCAGCGCCTGCTGATCGAATCCTTCGAGAGTAGCGGCAAGATCGTCGGCGTCGGGCGCGAGGCCATTGGCTTACGCTCGGACTATATCCTGGTCAGCGATCTGCGCGAGTTCGAGGCCGTCTATGACGCCGGCGACGGGCCGCCGGAAGCCTTGGTGCGGCTCAACGTCAAATTGGTGCAGATGCCGGAGCGCCGCATCGTCGCCTCGCAAACCGTCGAAAGCCGGAGCAGGGCCTCCAGCACGGCCATTGCCGACATCGTCGTCGCCTTCGACGAGGCGCTCGGTAAGGTGCTGAAGGATATAGTCGTTTTTACCCTGACGACGCGACAGCACTGACCCCGCGCCGGGCGAGCTTAACCGGCGCTTAACCTTCTTGCGCCCAAACTGACGGCCGGCGCGACGACAAGAACGGTGGCGGGATGACGGCTGGAAAGAAATCGTCCGGTGGACAGGCGCAAGGCCGCCCGGTGGGCAAGAGCCTGAGCGAGGCGGATGTCCTGCGCCTGATGGCCAACCCGGCCGAAGGCAGTCGCGCCGAAACCGCCGCCAAAGTGGCCGAGCAGATGAGTAGCCCGACCCTGACGCCGCGCGAGCGGGCGCTGGCGGAACAGATCGTCCGCATCATGGTCAAGGACGCCGCTGCCCGCGTGCGCGAGGCGCTGGCGCACAATCTCAAGGACAATCCCGATCTGCCGCACGACTTGGCGCTGATGCTGGCCCATGACATCGAGTCGGTGGCCCTGCCGATGCTCGAATCCTCGCTGGTGCTGACCGATGAGGATCTGATCGAGATCGTTCGCGCCGCCAATCCGGCCAAACAGGCGGCCATCGCCGGCCGCGACAAGGTTTCGCCGGCGCTGGCGGGCGCCCTCATCGACAGCAACAACCCGGCGGCCATCGGCCGTCTCGTCGCCAACGACGGCGCCGATCTGTCGGAGACGTGGTTGCAGGAAATTCTCGCGCGCTTCGGCGGCGATGACAGCGTCCGGCGTTCGATGATGCAGCGCTCGGCCCTGCCGGTGACGGTTTCCGAACGCCTCGTCGCCAGCGTTTCCGATCAACTGCGCAATTACCTGATCTCGCATCACGATCTGTCGGCGCAAATGGCGGCTGACATGCTGATGGAGACGCGCGAGCGCGCCACCGTCGGCCTGTTGTCGCCGACCGCCGAGGGATCCGATGTCGAGGCGCTGGCGCAACAAATGCAACTCTGCCATCGCCTGACGCCGACACTGCTGCTGCGGGCCCTATGCCTGGGCGATCTCGCCTTCTTCGAGACGGCGCTGGCGCGGATGGCCGGCGTCGCGGCCAGTAACGCCCGGGCCCTGGTGCGCGATCCGGGGCCGCTTGGTCTGCGCGCCCTCTATCAGCGTGCGCGCTTGCCCGAAAAGATGTACCCGGCTTTCCGCGTCGCCGTGGAGGTGGCGCAGCAAACCGATTTCGACGGCGGCGAGAACGATCGCCAGCGGCATATGAGCCGCACCATCGAGCGCATCCTGA
>Ga0315281_10001424_pt1 | contig 35229 bp, 29 predicted proteins | sample YL17G07_0_MG_FD_204540 | JGI IMG/M metagenome (GOLD analysis project Ga0315281, IMG submission 204540) | Sediment microbial communities from Yellowstone Lake, YNP, Wyoming, USA - YL17G07_0 | ecosystem: Environmental > Aquatic > Freshwater > Lake > Sediment | place: USA: Wyoming | collected...
ATTCGCGGGTTGAACGCGAGCGCGCGGGCAAACGAAAGCAGTTGCTTTTGTCCGACGGAGAGCGTTGCTCCACGCTCCTTCACCTCGGCGTCATATTGCCTGGGGAGCTGCTCGATGAAGCGATGAGCTCCCACGACACGTGCAGCGGCTTTAACGCGATCGAGGGAAATCGCATCGTTGCCGAGATGGATGTTGCCTTTGATATCGCCCGAGAAGAGGAAGACATCCTGGAGCACCACGGCGATATGTTTCCGCAGATCCTCGGGTCGTGCATGTTCGATGTTTACTCCGTCGATCAGAATCTCTCCCTTTTGGATCTCATAGAAGGAGGTAAGCAGGCTAATGATGGAGGTCTTTCCCGCCCCGGTGTGTCCTACGAAAGCCACGGTCTCCCCTGGCTTGACGTGGAAGGAGATGTTCTTGAGCACCCACTCGGGAGAATGAGCTCCGTCCGATGGCGTGCTGTACGCAAACCAGACGTTGCGGAATTCAATCTCTCCGCTCACATGCTCCAGCGGTGTGGGCGACGCAGGGAGAGCCGGCACGTTCTTGTCATCGAGCAGCTGGAAAATTCGCTCTGAGGAGGCCATTGCCGTCTGGAGAATGTTGTACTTCTCCGACAGGTCGCGGATCGGGCGCCAGAACATCTCGTTGAACTGCACAAACGCCATGATGGTCCCGAGCGTCACCGTCCCCTCCAGGATATTTCCTCCGGCATACCAGATGATCAAGCCGATGGAGAGCGCTCCGATCAAATCGACTCCCGGGTAGAACACTGCGTAGTAGAAAATCGACTTGATGTTCGCATCCCGATGATCGGCGTTGATGCGCGAGAACTTCTCATACGACTTCTTGGCCCGGTTGAAAATCTGGTCAATCATCATCCCCGTGATGTGCTCCTGCATGAACGAATTGATGCGGGCAATCTGAATGCGCACTTCACGATATGTCTCACGGGCTCTTTTCCTGAACAGAAACGTCCCGTAGAACAGGAGCGGCAAGACGCTGAGCGAGATGAGAGCGAGCTCCCAGCTCATGGAGAACATGAAGTAAAAGATGCCGATGATCGTGAAGACATCGCTGAAGACCATGACGATGCCGGACGAGAACATTTCGTTCAGCACTTCGACGTCGTTGGTCACTCGTGTGATGAGCCGGCCGATCGGGTTCTTATCGTAGAACTTCAGCGACAGATTCTGCAGGTGACGGAAGATCTCCATGCGCAGATCGTATATCGTCCGCTGGCCGATCCACTGGGTCAGGTACGCATTCGCATATTGGATGAGCCCGCGAACCAGAAGGACCGCAAAAAAGATGAGCACCGTAAATAGAAGACCTTCTTTGTCTTTGTTGGCAATGTTGACATCGACGGCAATCTTCGTGAAGTACGGGCGCACGGCTTCCAGCGCGCTGGTGAGAATGCTCAGGATGATCCCGAGCGCCACATACCAACGGTACGGGCGGAGATATTGCAACAGCCGCCTCATGAGGCGGGCATCGTACGCTTTACCGAGTACCTCTTCTTCGTGCATGTATCAAGGAAAAATGAATAGGGAGAAATGAGAAATTAAAAGGGGAAAAGGAAAAATACTTAGGACTTCCTCTTTCCGCGTGCACTGCTAACTATGGCACCCAAGATCTTCATGATTTCCACCGCCTCTTTCAGGAGGGGCGATGATCGGGAAGAGTCAACGAGTTTGGATGCCTCGACAATTCTCAACCAATAATGTGTCTCTCTGGCTTCACGCAGAGCAACATTCATCCTGTAGGCGAAGTCCGCTTTGCTGGAGGCTGCCGTGGCCTCCTCACCATTAGCACCTATCGATGTTCCTGAACGAACCAACTGCTTGGCAACTACTCCAGAAGCTCCAGTACTGGGCAGCTGATGACTGAGTTCGATAATGCGCAGAGCGAAATTGAAAGTGCGGTCTCTGATGTCTTCTGGTTTGTGCTCTGGCATTTTTTACTTTTTCATTTTCAATTTCTAATTGTCAAAGCTCTTCTAACTCCCGCTCCAACAGCTGCTTTTCGTTCAGATCCGCATAGATACCACCCTTCGCCACGAGCTCATCGTGTGTTCCGCGCTCGACGATTTCACCTTTGTCCACAACAACGATCAAATCGGCATCTTTGACGGTTGAGATCCTATGACTGATGATGATGCTGGTTCGCCCTTTCATGAACGCGCGCAAACGCTTGAGGATTTCCTCCTCGGTGTATGTATCAACGGCCGAGAGGCAGTCATCCAGTATCAAGATCCTCGGTTGCCGGATGAGAGCACGCGCAATGCTGGTGCGCTGCTTTTGACCGCCGGAGAGGGTGATGCCGCGTTCGCCGATCATTGTCTCGAATTGTTTCGGGAACTCCAGCACATCCTTCGTAATTTGGGAAATCTCAGCCGCCTCGCGAACGTGTTCAGGGGTGCCATCGTCGGTGCCGTACCGTATGTTCTCGATGAGCGTATCCGAGAAAAGAAAAGTCTCTTGAGGAACATAGCCGATGTGAGACCGAAGGACCTCGAGAGGTATTTTCCTCACATCGATCCCGTCGATCAACAGCTCACCCCCCGTCGCATCATAAAGTCTCGGGATGAGGTTCACCAGGGTCGTTTTACCTGAACCCGTGTAGCCAACAATTGCCACTGTCATTCCCTGGTCGACCTTGAGATTGATATTCTTCAGAGTCTGCTGAGCTGCATCCCTGTGGATGAAGTTGACTCCCCGAAACTCGACCGCTCCGCCGATCTCACCAATCGCATGATCAGTGTGCGGAGTGTCTTTGATTTCCGGCTCCGTGTCAAGGATCTTGCAGAGTCGCTCCATGGATGCGGCGCCCTGCTGAAGCAGGTTGATGACCCATCCAAACGCAATCACGGGCCAGATGAGCATCAAGAGGTATGCGAGGAATGCGGAGAGCGAACCGATCGTGAGCTCGCCGTTCATAACGCGCAGCCCGCCAGCATAAATCGTGATGACGATGGAGATGCCGATGAGCAAAAACATCAGCGGCCACAGAATGGACTGGATCCGGGCGAGGACTAGGTTCTTCTTCAAATACTCCCAACTGAGATTGCTGAATCGCTCGATCTCATACGGTTCTCGGACATACGATTTGATGACGCGAATGCCCGACAAGTTCTCCTGCGCTCTCGTGGTCAGAAGGGAAAACTGAGCTTGCCGGTCGAGGGACTTCTCGTGTATCCTCTTCCCCAGGCGATAGACAACGTATGAGACGAGGGGGAGCGGTATCAACGCCAGCAATGTCAACTCCCAGTCCTTGACCAACATCAATGTCAATACCATCGTGAACGTCATGATGGTATCGGTCGGATACATGATGCCCGGTCCGAGGACATTTCGTACGGCGCCGATGTCGTTCGTCGCGTGAGCCATCAGATCGCCCGTCGGCGTATTCTGAAAGTACGAGTACGAGAGCCTCTGAAGGTGTGCAAGCAGATCATTACGGAGATCGAACTCGATGTGCCGGGAGACGACAATGATGGTCTGGCGTGTCAGGAACGTGAAGATCCCTGCTATGATGGAGAAACCCACGATCAAACCGGCCCACTGGAGAAAATCTGTGCTCGCAACCGACTTCGTTTCGATACCAACCTTCAGCTCGTCGATGGCGCGGCCGAGGAACCACGGCTGGAAGACTGTGAAAATGTTGCTGCCGACGACCGTGAGAACCCCGAACAACAGAGTCCTCTTGTAGCGAGCAAGATAAGGTCGAAGGCGCAGAAGAGGGCGCATGATGATATCAAAATGGAAAAATTAAATGGCAAAATGACAGATGAAAAATGAAAATCATCACTGCTTCTTCGCTTTGAGGGTCAAGATGCTCGAAGCGAAAATCTCTGATGTATCGTTAAGCTCCTGCAAAGTGGATCGACAGCTTGAGGGGAAACCCTCTTACTGTCACGTAACAGAGCGAGCCACAATTTGCTCGCATTGCAGGATTTCAGGGAGGTGTTGAAGTAGTTCGTGAAGTCTCTTTTGCTGCTCGCTGATTGACCCTCTACATAGTTTCCGATTACGCTTGTACCACTTCTTAGGAGTTGGTCGCCGAGCCTCTTGGAGACGTTGTCATCCGGTGGTCTATCGATGAACTCCACAAGCTGCAGCGTGAAGGCACAGAGTCGTTTCTTGAACTCGGTTTTGAATTTTGATCTGTCATTTTCCATTTTGCGATTTGATTTTTGATTTCAACCTATGAGTTCAAAGCGTGTATAGGGATGAAGGGCCTTCGGGATGATCACTTTTCCCTCAGGAGTCTGGTAGTGCTCAATAAGTGCTGCGACAACCCTCGGCAAGGCAAGGCCTGATCCGTTCAGGGTATGAACAAATTCCGGCTTCGTTCCGTTCGCCGGGCGGAAGCGAAGGTTCATGCGCCTCGCCTGGAAGGCCTCAAAATCACTGCAGGAGGAGACCTCCAGCCACTTCTGCTGTCCGGGAGCCCACACCTCCAGATCGTACTTCTTTGTTTGAGTAAACCCCATATCCCCCGTGCACATCAGGAGCGTGCGATACGGAAGGCCCAGCAGTTGCAGGAGGTGCTCTGCATCCTGGCGGAGTGATTCCAGCTCATCATACGATGTGGATGGGTGGACGAACTTCACAAGCTCGACCTTATCGAACTGATGGATCCGATTCAGACCACGCACGTCTTTCCCATAGGAACCTGCCTCGCGGCGGAAACACGGGGTATATGCTGCATAGCGGAGAGGTAAGTCCTTCTCCGTGAGGAGCTCATCTCGGTGAAAATTCGTCACAGGCACTTCCGCCGTAGGAATCAAATACAGTTGGTCGCGCTCGACAACGTACATGAGATCCTCCTTGTCGGGAATCTGTCCCGTACCTCGAGCGCTGTCTTCATTGACAACGAGCGGCGGAGCGATCTCTTTGTATCCGCGCTGGATCGCTTGCTCAAGAAAAAAATTGATCAGCGCCCTCTCGAGCGTAGCACCTTTTCCAACGTAGAATGGAAAGCCGGCTCCCATGACTTTGGCGCCCCGGGCGAAGTCAATGATGCCGAGCTTCTCTGCAAGCTCCCAGTGTGGTTTCAGCTCGAAGTCCACGGCGGGAAAATCACCCCAACGAAAGACTTCTTTGTTCTCCGCTGGTGTTCTTCCCAACGGAACCGACGGATGGGGGACGTTGGGGATCGTCAACAGAAGCTCGTTCACTTTCTTCTCGACGTCCCGCAGTTCCAGGTCGATTGCCTGGATGCGATCTTTGACCGATTCCATTTCGGCGATGGCGCGGGAAGCATCGCCCCCTTCTTTCTTCAGCTTTCCGATCTGGGCGGAGACTTCATTCCGCTTGGCTTTCAGAGATTCGCCTTCCTGGATGAGCTTTCGCCGTTGTTCGTCGAGCGAGATGAGTTCGTCGAGGTTGATGGCAATCCCTTTTGCCTCAGCGCCCTTGCGGACAAGTTCCACGTTCTCTCGTATGAACTTCAGGTCAAGCATATGTGTATCGGTCCTTTCTTTACTGCCGAGCTGTGGCCAGTTCAAACTCCACGAGGAGCGGCAAATGGTCCGAGGCTCGTGATGGAAGAACCCACGCTGAAACCGGCTGCAGCATGAGTCGTGACGCGGACTCACTCTGGCTGACGGCCTTTGAGAAGAAGATGTAGTCGATGCGCTGCTTAGCGGAGTCCACGGGATGAGTGTGAGCGGCACCTCTTCCAACCTTTTCCCACGCATCGGTGAACTCCTCTTGCATCATTGCGACGGTCCGACTCTCTGGTTCGTCGTTGAAGTCCCCGCACACAATAATCGGACGCGGCACATAGCGCCGCGCAGCATTCCGGATTTCGTTCGTGCAGTATACCCGTTCCGAATCCGCTTCGTGAAAGTCCAGGTGAGTGTTCATCACGACAATCTCTTCACCGTGTGCGTCAAGCAGAAGCTGCAGCAACCCGCGCTGCTCGCCGCCACGGTTCACGCTGTAGAGCAGATTGCGCTCTTCGAGGATGGGGAACCGCGTGAGAAATCCGTTCCCAAAATCACCCCCCTGATAATCGATCGTCTTCCCAAAGGCGTATGTCATACCCGTGAGGTCCGAGAGCGTGGTCATGATATCGATCCTCTTTGTTCGCTCCACACCTCGATCGACTTCCTGAAGCGCGACGATGTCCGCCTTGGCATCGAGGACGAGCTTTGCAATTCGGTCAACATCGACTTTGCCATCCACACCCTCACCATGGTGGATGTTGTAGGTCATGACGCGAATCGTTTTTGGGGGAGTGCCGGGCTGGCTCGACGCGCAGCCGACGGTTGCAAGAAGGAAACAGAGAAACCCGATGAGAAAGGCAACCGTCGGCAAATACCGGAATGCGGGATGTTTCAACTTCCGGAGCGACTTCTGAGTACCCATCTAGTGTCACTTCTAAAAAGAGTTCTTGTATTCAAAAAGGCATCCCGCTCGCACTGCGAGCGGGAGTTGTTTCCAATATCAAACACTGCTTTTCAATACAGTAGTGCTTCTTGGAAACGGCACTAGTTTCTTCCTGCCGGCTGAAGTTCGCGTTTCAGCGACGTCAGCCCTTGGGTCGTATCCATCGATTTGAGGCCGAGTTCGGTTTCGGCCTTGAGCGTTATGAAACCCGTCACGAGCGGGCGGTGGGCCGCCTGCTTCAGGTCGGCAGACTTTGTTTTCTGGATCAGCGATGCGTCGAGTCCGAAAATCTCTGCTGCACGCATGGCAAAGTCATATCGGCTGAGGCGCTCGCTTCCACACACGTGGTAGAGGCCCTCGCGGTTCAATTCATACGCCTTTACAACCGCGTACGCCAGGTCGTTGACGTGGGTGGGGTTGCTCACCTGATCCACTGCGCACGATATCGGCTTGCCTGCCCGAAGGCTCTTGATAACCCAGAGAGGGAAGTTGTCTTTTACGCCTATCCCGCAGCCGTAGAGCACAATGGTCCGGAGAATCGTGTAAGGAATGTCGGAGACACGAAGTGCATTTTCGCTGGCGAGCTTGGACTTGCCGTAGTAGCTCAGTGGATTCGGTTTATCGTCTTCGCTGTAGGGACCGTGCTTTCCATCGAAGACGTAGTCCGTGGAAATGTGGATCACTTTGGCGCCGACTTTACGGGCCGCCTCGACGAGGTTCTCCACACCGACCACATTAGTCTTCCACGCCTCGTCACGGTGGTTTTCGCACCAATCGACATTCGTCGCTGCAGCGGCATTGATGATGACCGTCGGATGGAAGCTCGAGACGAGGCTCTTCACATCGCTTTTCTGGGTAATATCCAGTTGCGTGTAGTCGAAGAGCTGATGGTCAAAGACAAAAGTTCGATGATGTGAGGTGTTCAGGACTTCATGTTCCGTCTGTGAACTGAGCATGTGCGCGAGCCGTTGTCCCAGGAGGCCATTTGCACCGCAAATCAGAATTCGCTTCATACCACAATCCCGTCACTGAACGGCTGTGCGCTCATCCGGTGGTGAGCTGTTCTTTCAATGTTTCCAGCTTCTCCACGCCAAAGAAGAGCGACTTCACACCGGCCGCGCGGTTGGCGAACGCAGCCGCTTTGAGGAAATCTTTCGTCCGAAGGTGTTCGTAAAAGAATGCTGCACCAAGCACATCGCCACAACCCGTTGCGTCAACGGGTGGGCCCGTCGTGACGCCTGGAATGTCGTCTCGAAAGAGCTTCTTGTGCTCTTGTCGCACCAGTGTCATGCCCCGCTCTCCTCTGGTGATCAGAAGAGCGCTGACCATCAGCGGCATCAGCTGGTTGATCAGCGTCGGCTCATCGCATCGCTCCGTTGTCAGGCCCGCGGCCTCTTCCTCGGTGAGCTGGATGGAATTGACCATAAAGCACCATCTGCGCCAATCCGTGAGTGGTCGCCGGAACCGAGCGTGGTCGTTGTCGATGCCGAGCGTGAGAGAGTGAAAGTCAAAGTGAATGGGGGTATTTTGCTCGCGCACTTGCATACGGATGTAATCCAAAGTCTCCAGCGTGATGTCGAATCCCGACGCCATGTTGATCAAAACTCCATCGACGTCGAGAGACGGCTTGATTCGCGAAAAGGGGATGGAGGCAGCGATATGCTTTGAGCACTCCGTTCGGTTGCCGGCCGGCGAAGGGAAGTAGTGCACCTCATTGATGCTTCCCTTGACTTTGAACAATCCCTTCGTCTCTACGTTTTCAAAACGCCCCAGCAGCTCGACGATGCGGTCATACTCGTCCTCGGCCACACTGAACACGGGCAGAATCTTGTCCTCTTTCGAGCAGAGGTTCGCCAGCGTTGCCACGGAGTAGCAGATGCCCCCATAACTCTCGATGACTTTTTCGCCTCCGCCTGATGCATCGTTGGGGAGATGAAAGATGTCTCTCGCTACGTGCCCGATGACGGTGATTTTCATTCGCGTATGAGTTATCAGAAAATTGAATCATCGGCTCATCGGCTGATCGAAAAACTGATTCAATTGACCGATGGCTCGATTTCCCGATCGCTCGATGAGTCAATCGACCAATTCGCTCACATCCTCCTTGTCGGTCCCAAGTCCTTCAGTTCTTTCTCGTTCAAACGCCAAAGCCGTTGGCAGGGAAACTTGTTGTCGTATAACGCCTTTCCGATGATGACGGAATCGACGCCGAATTTTTCAATCCCCTGAAGTTCCAGCAAATCCTTGTAGCCCGCAACGCCACCCTGGGCGGTGATTCGCATGCCGGTCTGTGTGGCGAGTGCTTTGAGCGAATCCACATTGATTCGTTTTGTGACCCCATCCTCCGCAATCTCGGAGTACACGATGCGGGAAACGCCGAGTTTCTTCATGCGAAGAGCAAAGGCGATGGGGGCGATGTCGTGCTCTTGGGTTCCACCTTCCGTTCGGATTTTTCCACCCTTTGCTTCGATGGCAATGGCGATTTTCCGGGCCCCGAATTGCTTTATCAGACGCTCGATAAGAGCCTGGTCGCGCACCGCGGCTGTACCGATAACGACTCGATACACCCCTGCATCGAACAGCGACGAGATGTCCTCGTATTCCCGGATTCCGCCACCGACCTGGATCGGTATGTCGACTGCGTGTACGATCTTCTGGATAATATCCCGATTCTGCAGTTTTCCCGTCATGACGCCATTGACATCAACGACGTGAAGCGTCTTGGCGTTCTCTCCGCGCCAGAGAATCGCCATTCTCACGGGATCGATCGTATAACTCTGCTCCGAGCCGGGTTCACCCTGGACCAGTTGCACGCACTGTCCGCGTCTGATTTCTATGGAGGGAAAGATCAGTAACATCGTTCACGATGTGCGAAAAAATCGAGAGCCGGAAAACCCAGCTCGGCGTTCCATCTTAAGGATTATTGTGTGGCTTGGAGCTGGCTCAACTCTAAGACAGAGCCGCCGCAATGTCCCGGACTCTTTGTCAAAATGAAGAAAAATTGGGTGAGATTCAAGGAAGAGGGGAGGATACTGCGTGAAACCGACGCGGTGGCTACTGGGGTTTCAAGTTTCTTCTCGACAGACTCTTCTGGACGATCATGATAAGCTGATCGCGCGTAAATGGTTTGTGCAAAAATCCAATTGGTCCGGGCTCTGCACTCCCCCGCGGGCCATTGGGCTGAGCACTTTCCGTAAGCAAGACCACCGGTATATGTCTGGTCTGTCGGTTCTCACGAACAGCCTTCTCTAGCTCACGCCCGTCGAGTTTCGGAATCTCAAGAGCGCATATGATGAGATCAGGTTTCGTTTTCTTTGTCAGTTCCAGTGCCTTGATTCCGTCCGAAGCGAACACTATGTCAAACCCATCGCGCAGAAGCGTCTGTGCGATCGAGAGACGAGTTAGGGCGTCCGCGTCAACGATCAGTATCTTCTTCATAAGTGCTCCTCAAGTCAAGCATAAGTAGTCGTGAGTGGTCGATCTCATTGTCACTCTGTTGTGGATCAGTTGAAGTTCACCCTCGACGGTATTCCTGACTCAATGTTGGTGAAGGGTGGAGAATACCGAAGCTAGACTGTGCTTAAGCGATGCCTTGACAATCACGCCATCCACGTGCGCTTGCTGTGCCTTCGCCTTGTAGAGCGGATCGTCGAACAGCGTTGCGATAACAATTTTGGTGGAGGCGCTTCGTTCTTTGATGATGCGTATTGGCTCAAGACCGTTGTGCCTCGCAAGTTCAAAATCTAGAACAACGACGTCGGGCTTCAAACGTTCAGCCTCCTCAATGGCCCCATTGCCATCCGTGGCCTCGCCAACGACTTGAAAACTGGAAAGGCTGTTGATGTATTCGCGCACAACCTTGCGAACTTCTTCGTGGCCGTCTGCCAACAGCACTCTCATCTTTCTCGCGGTTCTCATCGCTGAACGCCTCAGAGTTGTGTGTACCCTTCGTTGGAGCTGTCGACCAGGACAGACACCCGCCATGCGGTGCATGGAATCCTCAGCGGAAGGATGGCTGAGATTCGCTGGCGGGTGAGCCTGGTCATCTTTCTCCTGAACTAGCAAAACGGAGATGGGAAAAACAATCGGCTAAAACACTGAATTTTTTTGTAGGCTGTTTAGCCTAATGGGTAGAAGGGGGGAGAAACGAAAAATGCTGTATGGACGGGCATGAAAACGCGATTGGGTGCGCAAAAAACCATGGTGCAGGTTTCTGGGGCAAATCGATACGCGCAGCGAGGTTTGAGGCCGTTGTCCGAGAGCTCAAATCTCGGACATGAAGCATCTTCGACAAATCAACCTGCCCGACCACGCCGTTCAGGCGACCTGCCGAAAAACATGCACTCATTCCAACTTTACAATCCCCGCGGCGATGGCGTATTTTGTGAGGCCAGCGGAAGAGTGGATGTCCAGCTTTCTCATGATGTGGTCACGATGACTCTCAGCAGTCTTGTACGTAATGCCGAGTTTCTGTGCAATCTCCTTGCTTGTGTGACCTTCTGCTATTAACTGCAAGACTTGCCGCTCCCGACGGGAAAGTCTGGGAAAGAGGGTAGACGAAGCACCGGAAGGAGTGTTAATAAATGCCCTCAGAATATGCTGAGACGCTTTCGGGCTGAAAAATGCTTCTCCGGAAGCCACGGTCTCAATGGCTCGAGCCAGTTCTGAGGGGGATGAATCTTTCAGGATGTATCCTCGAGCGCCCAGGCGGGCGATTTCCATGACATATTCTTTGTTGTCGTGCATGGTCAGGGCGAGGATCCGACTCTTCGGCGCGATCGAGCGAAGATGACGTGCCGCTTCCAGGCCACCCATCACCGGCATGTTGATATCCAACAGAACAACGTCAGGTGAATGCTTCTTCGCCTTCTGCACAGCTTCCAGGCCATTCGACGCCTCAGCGACAATGCGAATTCGAGGATGCGTCGAAAGCGAGGACTTGATGCCCTCGCGCACGACAGGGTGATCGTCTACCAGCAGCAGCCTGATTTTCTTCGTGCGCTTTTTCATAGCTTATTCTTCATGTGTGGTCGGCACATCCTGCGCCGGTATATGGACCTCGATCGCAGTCCCGCGCGGTTTACTGGTTGACATCTCAATGTCGCCATGCACGACCATCAGCCGCTCATGCATATCAAGAAATCCAAGACCTGCGTCTTTTCCACGTCCTCGGATCAGTTTCTTCTGCCTCAAGCCTTTTCCATTGTCCTCGATTCTTGCTGTGATCAGCGAATCGGTTTTCCTCAGGGCAATGCTCACACGAGTAGCCCTTGCGTGCTTCTCGACGTTGGTGAGAGCTTCCTGGATGATTCGATAAAGCGTCAACTCGACTTCCGGCGTAAGTGTGTTTTCCATTTCCGAGAGCCGGAGGTCCACAGCGATCCCCGTCCGTTCGCTGAACTCGTCCGCAAGGCTGCGAACAGCATAAGTGAGGCCAAGATCGTCGAGCTCGCTCGGCCGAAGGTTTCGCGAGATTCTCCGTACTTCCAGCATGACCTTGTCCAGGAGCGTCTTCGTTTTTCTTGCCTCTTGCTTGAGCCGGCCACTCCTGCGGGGTATCTGTTCAATGAGCGATTCGATCCGGAATTTTGCCGACGCAAGGATTTGATTGACGCCATCATGGAGTTCGCGCGAAACGCGCCGCCGTTCGTTCTCCTGAGCCTCGAGAATTCTCTTTGACAGATTGCGAAGGGCCTCTTCTGCCTGTTTCCTCTCCGTGATGTCCATCGCGGATCCGATCCACCGGATGGGTTTCCTGTCAATATCATACAGGAGCTGGGCCCGATCGAGAATGTAGGCGTAGGTGCCATCGGCTCGCCGAAACCGGTATTCCGCTTGCCAATATGTTCCTTTGCTGGCAAAGACTGCATCGACGCTGCGGCGGACTCGTTCACGATCATCAGGATGAATTCGTTCCGCCCTCCATTCTTTGTCGTAGGCCGAACCCGCACGTGGGTAACCAAACGTCATGTGTGCAGCTTTATTGAACCAGATCCGATTCGTGATGAGGTCCCAGTCATAGATCGTGTCGTGCGTGGTGCTCGCGACGAGCTGGAACCGCTCTTCACTCTTGCGGAGTTCAGCAGCATGACGTCGTTTCCGGTAAGCATATGCTGAGCCGAGAAACAGCAGTGCGGTCGAGAGCAGGGCGAAGGGCACGAGAAAGACCGTGCGCTGATAAAACCTCGGCTCAATCGCAAATGCGACGCCCTTGACGTTTTCCTCAACAGCTCCATACAATCCCTTTGACTGAATTTCGAACGTATGATCGCCCGTCGTCAGCTTGCGGAACAGAACTTCGCGGCTGGTGCTCCAGCGAGACCATGGACCTTCGTCGAGCCGGTACCTTGTCTCAATGGATTGCGGCGTCTGTTCGCCGAAATAGGAGTACGCATTCCACCGAACCAATGCTTGTTCCTTGTCGATCGCAGGTTGGGTGATTTCGACGATGGGCGGACGCGTGGATTCGGCGAGGTTGAGGATTGTCAGTCCGCTTCCCTCACTGCCCACATACACCTTGTCCTTGAGAGGTAGGACTTCCCACAGCCGAAGCGTCATCAGTCCTGTGTTCGTGTCAAATCGTGTCCAGACGCCGTTCCTGTAGGAACATAACCCCCCCGTTGTCGAGATCCACAGTACTCCCTGTTCATCCACCTGTAAATCCCAAATCGCATTGCTGATGAGGCCGTCGGATGTTGTGAAGAAGTGAACCTGATCGTTGTGATCAATTGAGCCGAGGCCCGACAGTTGATTCGCAAACCAGATCGTATCATTTGAATCAGCTGCCAGGGTGTTGATTCTTTGCAGGTGCCCCTGCAACCCCGATTTGTCCGTCCAGTGCTTCCACTCGCCGTTCTTCCAACGACTGATGCCTCCGAGTGTTGCAAACCAGCGCGCACCGTCTGAGGTTTCGGCGAATCCGTACAGACGTCCGTGTGCCATCCCTTCCTCTTTCCCCCATCGTGTGAAATGCCCCTCAGAGTACATAAACGCGCCAGGCTGATTCACCGAGTCTGCAAACTCGAGCCCCATGCCCAGGAACCACAGTCTTCCGCTGCGATCTTTGCGGATCTTATGAACTCGTGGAGCATCCAGTCCCTCCTTCGACCCGAAGTGCTTCCATCGCTTGCCATCCCACCGGTACGCTCCTGGAAACGACGCACCGCTGCAGATCCATACATTCCGCTCGTTGTCTTCCATAATGCCGGTTATGGCGTTCAGAGGAGTTCCTTGAATCGATTCAATCCATTGGATTGCGCCAGTGGGTCTATGGATCTCCAGGCCGCGCAATGTCCCGAGCCAAAGCGATCCATCGCTAGTTCGGAAAATCTCGTGCACAGAGTTGCGCAGATCAGGAAACGGATGTCTCCAATATGCCCAGCGCTTCGATGACGCCCTGTGGAGGAACAATCCCATCTCCGTGCCAACCCAAAGGTCCCCGTTTGACCGAAACTTCAGCAGGAGAGTGTTCTTCATCTCCGAGGGGAGCGGTTCAAGTGCGTGCCAGCGTACGCCGTGCCGAACACGAATGTCACCGGGTTCGTACGCGACGAAAACATCGCCGTTCGGAGCAACGTCGACGGATTGCACGAGCGCTGAATGTTCTGTTCGATTGCGATGAGGGGGGCGTCCGGTGTGCCATTCCCAAAGGCCTTGACTCTCCGCTGGCCGAATGACGGCAGCGATCCCGTTGCCTGCGCTGTCTTCAACGGCGCATTCAACGCCGAGTGTCGCTCCGGCAGGTCGAATCCGCAGCGACCATGCTTTGCCATTCCACCGGTACAGCCCATCGACCGTGTTGAGCCAAAGATTTCCCGACTTTGTTCGCCACAGGTTCGTTTGCCCGTCGGTCATGATCTTTGACGGAGATGGAATTCGGAGGAGGTTTCCATTTTCGCAGGAATAGAGAGCCCGAGCTTCCAGGACAAAGGCATGATTCCTGCTGTACGCAGCGACCGAGAGAACTGCCTCGTCGGCTGGGTCAGGACGAACCGGAATGCGTCGAAAGCCGTTTCGGTCTCCAAGATACAGTCTTTGGTTCGCGACCACGAGGACCTGATCGTCTGAGTAGTTCGTCATGCATGCAGGAGGTTTCGCAGGAATACCATTCGAAGAATCTACAGGAGTCCATCGGTAGCCGTCGTACCAGGCCAGCCCCGCCTGTGTCGCTGCCCATATTGTCCCCTTGGGTGTTTCGACGACGTCGTAGACTCGATTCGACGGAAGTCCCGACTCCGTGGTGAAGTGAGCCCACCGCCAGGTCTCTCGGAAAGATTCCCATTGGCATTCAGCCGGATTCTGGAAAAGCATTACGGAGAGGACCAGCAGAGGTGCACGCCGAAACAGGGTGCTCACTCGAGGTCGTGGTTCCGGTGGTCGTTTCATAGACGATCGCTCTTTTCGTGTCACGGTAGAAGAATCGAGCTTCTCTCGTGATGTGAGGCAGGAATGTTCTGCGCTGCACAGAGGCTCATGAAGAGACTATCGGAAAAACGGTGCGGAGGACGTTCTCTCTTCCCGGAGCCATCAAGAAAGGTTAACAAACTAAGAGCACAAGGGCAACAGGGTGTGATTGGACGGGCTATCGGGGAGAAGCGAAGCGCTTTCGGCGGTTCCGCAGGTAGTCGACGGATGAGAGACGTACAGAGCCTAAAACAACAAGACCTCGACGGTTGATCGAGGTCTTCTGTGATAGAGGATTGAGAAGGTACAGCCAGCTACGTCCAATCCTACTTCAGCAGCACCATCGCCTTGCGAGCGATCTGGCGATCACCTTTCTCATCGCTGAGAGAGAGCTGATGCACATACATTCCGGACGCAAATCCTCGTGCGTCCCACCGCTCTTCGTGATGTCCCGCTAGCCGCTGGCCATCGACTAGCGTTGCTACTTCCTGTCCCAGCAGATTGAAAATCTTCAGACTCACCCGGCTGTCCGTTGGAAGCTGATAACTGATCATCGTGGCGGGATTGAACGGATTCGGATAGTTCTGAAAGAGCTGGAACTTCTCCGGCGCAGCTACAGCAACCGTGATCTCCTTTGTCCACTTCTCTCCCGTCGGGGCAGAAACCACAAACTTTAGCGTGTGGCTCTTCTGCACGGGAGCCGCCTTGTCAACCGAGAAGGTGAAGAGAACAGGGATCTCCTGCTTGCCCTTCAACAGTCCAAGGCTTTGCCTGGTCTCCTTGAACCGAAGCCAACCTGGTAAGCCCGTTGCCTCAATCGTTACCCCAGACAACGGCACAGTAGAGGTATTCGCTACCGTCAGCTGGATACTATTGTCCGATGAGGCAAATGGCAATTGATAGACTGTTTGAGCAATGCCCGGCTGCATTACTGCAGCGAGCAACAAAATCACAACAACGATGGTCGCGTGTTTCATCGCCTGTTAGCTGCCGTTTTTGGGCTCTATGGCAGTTTAGTCAAGATGAAAAAAATAAAAGACTCGAGTGTATTCACCCTTCTCGAGCTTGTTGAGTTCGTCTTCAGAATCTTGTGACCATTTCTTGACGCGTAGCTTGTCTCTGTTGACAGATACGAGCTTGAGTAATCGTATTGCTTCTAAGCGATGTGGGTTAGGATTCTTAAGCTCTTCCTCGGCGGACCGTTGTCTCTCATCATCTGGTTCGGTCTCGTTCCAAAGGTGTTGATGCGCATTTGCCATTTGGTAATAGACATCGTATAGAAGCTCAGAAGTAGAGTAGCGTGCAATAAAGCGTTCTGCCCTCTCCAGAGCACTCTCCGCGGTTGTCAAACCGGTCATTCCCGTTGACAGATCATAAGTGATCAGGTCGAAGGACGCCCGCTCACCCCACTTTGTTGTGGCATAAAATTGGGACAGATACTTGAGTGTCAAAGTGTCAAAGTTCTCGTAGTAAGGTTCGTATAGGTATTCTTGCTTGATGACAAAGCCAATCTGCCTGCACTCAGCGATTTGTCAGTTGGTGGCAGGTTCGAGCTTAGTAGTCCAAAAGGAGTTGTCTTGAGAAGATGACCCAAAGGGGAACTGAATTCGTCTTGTGAGCAGTTCGGCAATTGCGTCACCACATTTCAAGAACCGATAGGCGGCTTCGGCGACCTCGTTTGAGTCCTGGCTAGACCTTGCAACACTTGAGAAGAGGAGAGCGGCGAAAATATGGTCACCGCGTTCTTGAAACTGACGCGCCCAGTTGAGCATGAAAGAGATGTCCTGATTTGATTGCAGTTGCTGGGCAAACAAAACCGATGTCGAGAGGAAGAGTGTAGGAACAATCGCTTTGATGTTCAAGCTATTTCAGATAAGGTTATCGGTGCTGCTATTTGTTCTCTGTCGCCTTCCTATTTCTCCTTCGTCTCAGTTCTCTCTCTTCCCCTACAGCAATCGTTGAATGAGATACTGTGCGTTGTCCTTGAGCAGTGCATACGCCTCGGTCGAAAGATGCTTCCCTTTCTGTGCCTCCACTTCGTTGACGAACGCTTCCAGGATGTTCTTCGCAGCTTTGCTGTTTCCTTGCTCCAATTGTCTGCGGGCGTTTTCGAGTTTCTGGTCAAGGCTGTTGGCGATGCCTTGGTCGGTGATCCAGCCCAAATCGTATGCCCTGTGTTTGTAAGAGATCAGCGTGTCAATCCACGCAACGGCGCTGATAGCGTAGAACCTGAGGACATTCGATTCACTTCCATCCTCGTTCTTGACGGTCACCTGCGGTGAGTCTACGACAGCAACATCCGAGGCAAGGATTGACGCTCGTAGAACCGTGTCTGCCACAAAGGTCGTCGTTCGCCCTGAGCCATTCCAGTTCACTGTTGAGCCTTCCTCGAAGTTGGTGCCAGTGACGGTGAGCGTGAAGGCACCGCTGCCTGCAAGTGTCATCGCCGGTTTGAGTCCGGTGATCGTCGGGGGAGCAGGCAGCTTGCTGAGCAAGTACTCCGTGTTGTAGCGCAGGAGCGCATACGCTTCACTGGTGAGGGTTGAAGAGCTGTCGACATTAACATCCTGCAAGACCTGCCGCAGTGTTGTGCGTGCTGCGCTGACATTGTTGTTTTGCAGGCTGATCTTCGCAGAAGTGAAGTAGCCGGCGTATTTGTCTGTGGTTGTTTGGTCAGCAATCCAGCCGAGAGTGTCAGACTGCGCAGTGTAGGAGAGCAGTGTATCGAGAAATCCTACCGGATCGAATGGATCGGGTGGCATCACGGGGCCAACGGTTCTTCCAACAATGCCTGGGCCGTAAGGGGTAAGATCTGTATAACCGGGGATTGAGTCAGGTGCCATCCCTTCTGGGAAATTAGGTAGTTCATGATAACCCTCGGCATAGTAATCGGTGATTCCAGGTAAGAAACGAGTTTCAAATGTGAAACCACTCTGAGAACGACCTGGTAGAATGTCATATCCATCAGGCGCACTCCAACTCACCCAATACGGAGGTCCATCCAGAGGTATTCCTGGTTCGAGCCAATTGGGCACCGAGAAGACCCGGAGTATTGAATCTCTTGAGAAACCGAAAATGATCATGAAATTCCAAACGTTCTGCTTGCTCTCGGAAGAGCTTGATATAACGTATTGATAACGCAATACACCTGCGCCCTTGTCCAAAACGACCGGCTTCACCTGTACAATAATCTTATTACCTGCTTCGAAATCTTGTGCTCTTAGGGGATACAGAACGAGAAAAATCATTGCTAGAATCACGTATAGTTTTTTCATAGCAAAACCTCAAAAGGTTAGATGGAAATGATGACCAGGTTTACCCTTATTTTCTTCGAGTATTGTTCCTTTGAGCTTTTTTTCAATCATATCCCTAAGCCATCTGACCTCAATTCTCTTTCCATCCGTACTCGTTGGTCTCATATCAACGTTTCTCCCTTCACGGTGTGTCTGGTGAGGCGTATTCCATCTGTACTCCGCTTTACAATCGAAGGGCCCGCCATTGATCAAGCTGATGTCGTTGTACTGCAGAGTCCAGGAAGAGTCGACGTAAGCAGAATCGGCAAGCAACCTCAAGTTGTCAACGATTTTCTTGGTGCCAAAATGGTTCTTGGGATGTCGATCAGTCTGGCCAATGAGTTTGTAGTGTGACCCTGCAGTGAGCTCCATCAATCCTTGCACTCTGACAGAAACAAGCGCAGTCGCTGTGTCGATTGGCGAGGTGCCGCGCACATAGATTGAATCTATACCACCGACGCCACTGCACAGGTACCTGCACTGAGCTTTTCCCGCAGAATCTGTTCTCACCTGTAACATGTATGTTGTCTCTTGACGGGCAGTCACAAATCTTCCCCCGGGACGCAAGTGAAGATCATGAATATGTCCCCCTGTCGTGTCCTTGCCAAAGGCCCGGAAGGTGAGCCGGTAGTTGCGCACCGGGTTCCCGTCAAGATCGCTCACGAAGACGCTCATCGGTGTGCTTTTAGCCTTTGACCAATCTATGATTTTCGGCCGCGTGGTGTCCGTGCGGTCCGGATTCGGTTTGTTATCTGAGTCCCCAAGCGGCACCAATTCGCTTGACGTCAGGGTGATCTTGATCCTCACAGGTAAATGGTAGTATGATGGAGGCATCCAATATGCATAGATGTCATACCCGCTGGTGTAGATGTTGCCGCGATCAGTTCTAGCCAAGGCGCTATCAACGAAAATTTTCAATGTAACAGGAATGAAGGTCGGGTATGGAATATCAGCGACAAAAAGGATAAGGCTAGGCTGATAAGTTCCGACAGGGGCATTCGGGATCGTCAACACTGCGCCGCCTATGCCATCGGCAGTTTGCTCCTCTCCGGTCGGCAGGCCAAGCCATAGCCTCGCGGGCCTTCCCGTATCATCAGCAGTATACTCGAAACGCAATGTGGGCGAGGTCGCCAGCGTTCCCGTCACAGCAGATCGCATCGCAGGTGCGCTGTTGATTTCTACCCTCTCTCGTATGATCACTTGAGATTGGGTAAGTTGAAGGAGGATTAGCTGTGCAAGGAAGGAGAGTCGAAAGAGCGTTGAGGAAGAAAGGCGGCCCATGGCTAACCTTTCAGATTATGCGGATTCCCAAAGCCTCGATGGTGTTTGCGAATATGTTACCGCAATTCACAGTCAAGGTCAAGTAGGAAATTCGAGAGGGAACGCTGCTTTGATTGGTGGCACAGCCTCTGAAGGCTTTTTCGACAGAAGCCCGAGACGCCCAGTGGCCTGCGAGCTGCCTCTTGTCATCGGCAGTATCTACACTGCGACCCTGGACACGTGCCAATCTGAGACACCAAGAAAAAGTTCAGCCGATGGCAGAAGTGGAAATGGGATTACATTGAAGCAGGTGAAAGAATCGGAGAGGCTAGGGTCGTGCGCTGATGCGCTTTCGGCGGTTCCGCAGGTAGTCAACGAAGATGAACTGGCCGAGGTTATTGAGGGGGGAATAGTATGCCCTTCCCTGATTCGCTTTCGTGAATTCCTCGACGAAATTGATCAGGTAGGGATCGCGGGCTACCATGAACGTGCTGACGACGATTTTCTCCCGACGGCACTGGACAGCTTCATCAAGCGTCTTGTTGACGATCCGTGGATCGAGGCCAAACGAGTTCTTGTAGAGCCTTCCGGCATCATCGAAGATCGCTGAGGGCTTGCCGTCGGTGACCATGAAGATCTGCTTGTTTGCATTCGCGTACCGCCGGAGCAGACTCCGTGCGAGTTGGAGGCCGGCGCGCGTATTGGTGTGATAGGGGCCGACATTCAGGAAGGGAAGTTCATTGAGGCTGACAAGCTTCGCTTCGTCGCCGAAAACCACAAGGACAAGATAGTCCTTGGGGAATCGACTCTGGATGAGTTCCGCGAGCGCAAGGGCCACCTGCTTGGCGGGCGTAATGCGATCCTCACCATAAAGGATCATACTGTGACTGATATCGAGCATCAAGACCGTCGCACAGCTCGTCTGATGCTCGGTCTCGTACACTTCGAGGTCTTCTTCTTTGAGGTTGAAATCGTCAATCCCATCTCGCTTGAACGCGTTGGTCAGCGTGGATGTGATATCGATGTTGGTCGGCTGGTCGCCAAAGATCCACTTCTTTGTTTCGCTTAACCGATCAGTCCCTTTGCCCGTGTAAGGCGTCTCGTGCGCGCCCTCCGGTGTCTTCTTGAGTGATGTGAAGATTTCCCGGAGTGCATCCTGGCGGACCCGCTGGACACCCTTCGCGGTTATGACAAGGACGTCTTTCGCGTCTTCAATAATCCCCTCCTCTTTCAACTTGTTGATGAGGTCTTCCAGACTCAGCGATGGATCAAACAAGCCGTATTGCTCTGCCAGTTGCTTCAACCAATCCAACGCCTCTTCAACGTCGCCGCTGGTTTGAAGCACAAGGTAGCTGAACAAGGACATCAGTGATTGCAGACGTTGCTCGTCCGTCATCGACTGCGGGGTCCATTTGCTATAGCGAAAACGCATGGCAGTTTCCAGTCTCGAGTTTTCAGGTTCAGGTTGTCCAGAACGACCTGGAACTTGGAACCTTGAAATCCAAACTCAGAACTCTTCTTCTATCCCTTTCCCCTTTGCCGTAAAGATGCTGCCCACGAGGTCTTTGTACGAAGTCATGCGATCGACCTCGTCCTTCGCGATGCGTGATGACTGGTGGAGACCATCCAACACAAACTCCATTGCGGATGCGAGCTCGTACGTATTCGAATCCGAAAGCTTCATGTGTTTCTTCGTGAGTTCTCGAAGGCCTTTGACCTTGTCGAGTGCCTCGAAGTAACGATCAAGCGGTATGTCATCAGCGATCTCCACTTTGTTCCCAGCCTCAAACCACGCGATGATCGTCCCATATTCTGAATCCTCCTGCTGCCGGGATTCACCCTGATGCTTGGTACGACGCTGAAGAGGGTCAGGGAAGTACCTTTTGAACACTTCACGGACCGCCTTGCCGATGAGAGCCTTGCTCACTTTGATCGGACCCTCTTGCTCACCCTCGAACACGAGCTCAACTTTGCCCGTCATTCCTGGCAGGGCGTAAGGCAGGTCGCAGATGCGCGGAACAATGGACCGATCTCCAACGAGAATGGCTCGCCGCTCGGCGTTGCTGACCAGGTTCTCAATCGCAGAAATCGTCAACCGGGCGCTCACACCAGACTTCTGATCGATATATTCGCTCTTTCGAGCTTCAAACGCTGCCTGCTCGATGATTTCTCGGAAATAAAATGGAATGATCACCTCGCGCCCATCGCGCTGAATCCACGCTTCTTGCTCAGTGATCTTTATTGCATCCTCAATCGTCCGCGGATAGTGCGTGAGAATCTGAGAATCAATGCGATCCTTGAGCGGTGTGATCAGGTTGCCGCGATTGGTGTAGTCTTCCGGATTTGCTGTAAAGACGATCATGAGATCGAGCGGAATCCGGATGTTGAAGCCGCGGATCTGGATGTCTTTTTCTTCCATAATGTTGAAGAGCCCAACCTGAATCCTCGGCTGGAGGTCGGGGAGCTCATTGATAGCGAAGATGCCCCGATTCGTGCGCGGGATGATGCCGAAGTGGATCGCACCCTCATGAGAGTAATGGAGCCGCTGGGATGCTGCCTTGATGGGATCGATATCACCGATGAGATCAGCGATGGTGACGTCGGGTGTCGCGAGTTTCTCCCCGAACCGTCTGCCCCGGTGCAGCCATTCGATCTCGACGTCGTCGCCATGCTGCCTGACGAGGTCCGTGCACCGCTTGCAGACTGGCTTATAGGGGTTGTCATTGATCTCGCACCCCTTGATGAACGGGATGTGCTCGTCAAGAAGCGATGGGAGCATGCGCACGATGCGTGACTTTGCCTGACCGCGGAGGCCGAGCAGTAAAATGTCGTGTCGCGCGAGAAGAGCGTTGACGATAGAGGGAATCACCGTCTGGTCGTAGCCGATGATGCCGGGAAAGAGTGGTTCTTTATTCCGTAGTTTTCGGATGAGGTTGTTGCGCATCTCATCCTTGACGGTATGGACTTCGTACCCGCTCTTGCGCAATTCACCAATTGTAGCTGAAAACGCCATGCGTCCGTTCTCTCCTTTTCGTAGGATCCTTGCACTCAGTGTTCCCCATGCTATCGAGGACGTCGGTGTCTGAGTCGTAAGCTCCGAGATGAGATAGCACGTGAGAAGGAATCACGTCACCCGCGTTGCTCGGGTCTGTCCTGCTACTTCTCTACTCCCCTCCTGCATTGAATCTCCATCAAATATGTGCTACCTTGTGGGTTGATGGATTCTCTCAGTAAAACACTTGTCATCCGATTTAGTTCCATCGGCGACATTGTTTTGTCCTCTCCGCTGCTTCGGGTGCTCCGGGCCAGATTTCCTCATGGACAAATCGATTACGTGACCCGCAAGGAGTACGCCGAGCTTGTAAAATCCAACCAGAATGTAAACTACATCTATGAGTTTGATGCAACCCAGGGCTTTGATGGATTGCGAGCCCTCAAGAAGAAGATCAAGGCTGAACGGTACGACCTCATTCTCGATATTCACGACAGTCTGCGAAGCAAATACCTCCGTAGCATTCGAGGTCCCCGGCACGTGATGGTGCTCAACAAGCGCCTCCTCGAACGCTCCCTGCTGGTGAAGCTCAAGAAGAATATCTACAAGGAAGTCGTCTCGGTGGCTGACCGATATATCGAGCCGCTGAAAGAGCTCGGGGTGCTCAACGACGGGAAGGGGCTCGAGCTTCATACCCCGGATGAGATACTCTTCGGTGTTTCGAGCAAAATGGCAAAGCTCCATTTGAATCAATTCGAGCAGGTTATCGGCTTGTGCCCGGGAACCCGACACTTCACGAAACAATGGCCCCCGGATCGCTATGCTGAGCTCGGCACGCGTTGTGCAAGGGAGCTGGGTGCAAAAGTGCTCGTGTTTGGGAGCGCGGACGAGACGGAGCTTTGTTCGGCGTTGTCGGACGAAATCAACGGAGTTGCAGGGACTGACCGCGCGACACATTTCTGCGGTCAGCTGAGCTTGCTGGAGACCGCTGCCGCGATGCAATACTGCGACGTCATCGTGACAAACGACACGGGCCTGATGCACATCGCGTCGGCCATGCAGAAGAAAGTCGTGGCGATTTTCGGTTCTACGGTCAGAGAATTCGGATTCTTTCCCTACGACAAGCAGGCTGTTGTGCTCGAGCGGCTTGGATTGTATTGCCGCCCTTGCTCACACATCGGACGCTCCGAATGCCCCGAGAAGCATTTCCGCTGCATGATCGAAACGGGTACTGAGGAGGTCTACAACACAGTGAGGAAAGTGTTAGACCGCGGCTTGCAGATCGCTTGAGTGCGTGACGGTCGCATCGGGCCAAAGTGGTTGGCAGTTGACTGACGACCTGAAGATTCGTACGTTAAGGAAGAATGCAGAATCTGAGGAGGTGTGTATGAAGAGAGGCGGAACGAGAGTGTGGCAATTTATTCAAGTTACGTTGTTCCTACTGTTCTTCGGTGGAACAGTTGCAGTGAACCTCACTTGCGCAAAGGATGACAACCCCTCAGCTGGTTCGGAATGTGGCAGCGGGAGGGGGACGTGGGATTCGAAAGCTCAGGTCTGCCGCGATCTGCAGGACAATAGGATCATTCCTAACAAGTGCTGCGGACATTGAGGTGGGTCAGCGGCGTCGTTATCTGTTGTCAATAACGCAACATCCTGACACTTGAGATCCCGGCGTCGATCTCCACAGAGATTCTCTTTGCGGCGCTCTCGAAGTTCGAGGTTTGATACCTATCATCACCAACCTTTTCAAAGCCTCTCATCCTCCTGCTCGACAGCTTCGTTTCTGCACGAACCTCACATCCCACGGTCTCCGGAACCTCAATCTCGATTGAAGACGCTCCGGCCCGAACCCGCACGTGGCCCTCGCTCATCCTGTCCCCAAGACGCAACTTGAGCGATGACGCTCCTGCATCGATCTTGACATGGTCAACTTTGTAAGGGCTCAAGTCGAAATCAAGAGAGGCCGCGCCGGTTTCAACGTCGATGTCCCAGATAGGGTGAACGTTGAGCCTGACTTCCGCATGGTTTCGGAACCTGCCGAAACTCCAACGAGTTGAACGGCCTTTGAATCGCAGCGAAAGCGATTCGGAGTCTCCCGAACGATCCGTCGTCAACGAGTACTTGCCGAAGCTCACCTGCGTCGACGCGTCGAAGAGCTGATTTGTTGTGTCCTGGAGGAGGAATTTGCCGGCTCCCGAGGAAAGCGCGAACGATGCTCGTTCGACCGCCCCGCTGTATGGCTCAACAAAGGATTGCTGATTGGACTCGCTCAGAACATAATCGTAGTCGCGGTCGTACCATTCCGCCACAAAAACGGCAATGATCATGAAGATGATGAGCAGAATCAAGAGCACCACGACGTACCATTTGGGGCGCTCTTTCCCGATGATGAGGGAAAGACCCCAGAAAATGAGGATGAGAGGCCAGAGTCTCCAGATGGCGACCCACTCGACGTTCAGCACGCCAAGATTGTCCAGAAGGATGAGTCCGCCGATGAGGAGAAAGAGAACTCCCCAGAAGAGGGTGCTGACTTTCATGGCTGCCTCCGCGGCTAGTTGTTCGGTCGAATGGACTTGTAGACCAAGCCTGCGCCAATGGCGACAAGAATCAGTGGCCAGTAATCGACGAAGTGAAAATCGGGCAGGAAGTTTTCTCCCAGAAACAGAAGACCCAACACGATGAGAATCAGTCCGCCGACGATGGTTCCGCGGCCGGGGCGCGCATCAGTCTTCGCAGTGGGTTGAGGTTGTGGAGAGCTTGTTGGCTCAGTTGATGTGGTCATGGGTGTCTCTCTCGGTTGTTCTGGAATGACGATCCAGGCGATAATATAGGCCAAGATCCCGCTGCCGCCTGCAAATGCTGCAACAACGAAAGCTATTCGGATCAGCACGGGATCAACATCGAGATACTCACCGATCCCACCGGCGACGCCAGCGATTACCTTGTTCGTTCTCGAAAGGTACAGTCGTTTCGTCATGACGGGCTCCTTTCCTAACGGAGTTACGATAGACGGTACCAAATGTTTCAGGTGTCAAGAATGAGAAAGAGCACCGCCACCGACCATGGCAAGATCGAGCACGTGTTGATTTCTCAATCCGACAACACCCGGTATGGCAACTTCGGTGTTGTTCAAGATACTTGAGGAGAAGCTCGTAATCTCTTCAACATAGAGATTTGGCACGTTGATCTCCTCTCGCTGCACGTCCACGCTCGTTCCGTCCACTCGCAGACTAACCTGCAGTTGGATTGTCCTGTCGCTGAGAGCGAAATCGTGTGCGAAGAGTATTCCTTCTGTTCCAACGATTTCAATCAACGATCTTCGGGTCGGAGCCTCGTACGAGCATAGAATCGATGCAACGGTTCCGCGGGCGAATTCGAGCGAAAGATTCGCTGTTTGCTCCGTCCTCCGGTCGGTCGGCTCCGGATGCAGATGGCTCTTCACAGAGACAACCTCATCATCCAACATATATCGCAGCGTATCGAGGCAATGGACCCCGACGTCGAAGATTGGTCCGCCGCCGGCAACGATGCGATCCGTGAGCCAGGAGCGCTGCGTCAGGCGCCCATCGTAATAGTACTCGGACTTCGCAAACGTCACCCTGCCAATCCTGCCGGAACGCATGATCTCCCGGATCCTCCGGACCAGAGGAGAAAACCGGATCACGTGCCCAACCATCAGTTTGACGTTACCGCGAGAACACGCTTCGATCATTTGTTCTGTCTCCTTGACGTTCACTGCCATCGGCTTTTCAACGAGGACGTGCTTGCCGGCCATGGCAGCCGAGAGGGTCTCAGCACAATGCATTGCGTTGGCAGATACGATGAAGACCGCATCGACATCCGGATGGGTGACAAGCTCGTCGACCGAACTGAACGCGTGGGGAATCGAGAGGAGAGTCGCTTTTTCTCGAGCGGCGTGCAGTGAGCGCTTTTGAATTGCGATCAGTTCGGAATTGTTGGATGCCTGAATTGCCGGCGCGATAGTACGCTCGGCGAAGAGTCCGAAACCGATGATGCCGTAACGAACCTTTCTGTTGGGAGTATTCATGATCAATGCGTCAAGGGAATTGTCTCGCGAAGCTGGGCAAACCGGTACCCTCTTCGCTTCAATTCTGTGATGAAACCATCGAGCCGGTTATAGAACTTGTCCGTGCGGCGAGGGTCGGTGCCGATGTGCGTGAGAAGGAGAAATCCATTTAGGCCGTGCGGACTTTGAGATTCGTAACGAAGAATTCTAGCGTAGATTGTATCTGAACTGACGTATTGTCTGCCCAGTTCGGGATGTGTCCAGTCTGCATTTGAGTATGTTCCCGAGGTGTAGTTGATGAGAACAAGTCCGAGATCCTTGGCCCAGTCACTAATGGAATCGTTGTACCACTCGTACGGTGGCATGAAATACGGTGCGGCGCTTTTGGCGATGCCAAATCTCTTCATCTCCTCGTAGTTCGCACGCAGATCTTCCTTGAACTCGCGCTCGCTCACCAGAAGTGAATCCTGCTTTTCCCAGGAGCAATACAGGAGATGTTTATCGGAATGTGCCCCGAGGTAGTGTCCCTCGTCTTTCAGGGCTTTGATCAGGCGGGCGAATTTTTCGTTGCGATAGAATTCTCCTGTAAAGAAAAAAGAAGCTTTGACGTTGTGATTCTTAAGGGTCTGGCGAATGATGTCGCTTCCATCCGCGAATTCATGTCCAGTGAAGATAAGGCAGATCTCCTTCGCGGTCATGTCTGTTCGAACGATGCCGCCATGTTGGATTTCGAGATTACCGGTGGAACGATCTTGGTTGAGCACCGAGCAGGCGAGTCGAAAAAAGATATATGTGTAAAGTAGGGACGCTGTCACGCCGCAAAAGACCGATGTGAATGGAACTCAATTAACACAAATATAAGTCAGATGGGAACGAAGTTCCACTGTAGAAGAGCCAAACTGGCAGAGCGTATTGCAACCCAAAGGGCACTTTCGTATATTTCGACAGTTGAATTGGCCCCGTAGCTCAAGTGGATAGAGCAACAGCCTTCTAAGCTGTAGGTTCCCAGTTCGATTCTGGGCGGGGTCACGGGCACCCGATCCTCTCCAACACCCTCGCTACATAACGAAGGCTTGTCTTTGATCAACTAATCCTGGGCAGGATCACTCACACGCGATGACACGCAGATACGCTGTCGCTCTCGGGCTTGTCGTAACACTCCTGGTCGTGTCCCTCATTTTCTTGGGACCCATGAGCGCCCTTGAGGACCAATTGCTCGATGCACGTTTTCGTCTGCGAGGTGACATTCCCGCCGACACGAGTATCGTCATCCTGTATTTTGACAATGATGATATCGCATCGCTTGGCGGGTGGCCGCTCACGCGAGACAACTACGCTCTGCTCATCGACGTGCTGAATAAGAGTGATGTTGCCGTCATTGGCCTCGATGTGTTTTTCGGCGACCACAGTCTTCAGTACCCTGAACGCGATAGCCTGCTCTCTTCAACGGCGGCTGCCTCTGGAAAAGTTGTCGTCTCCAGCTATTTTCGGCGCATCGATTCTCAGCCCCAAGCTTCACTGGATTCGATGCCGCCTCTTCACCTCTATCCTGCGGTCATCGGAACAGCTGCTTATGGTGGCTATCTCCAACTTCCGTACAATGAGCTCCTTCAAGCTGCAACTGGCGTAGGGCACACCAATTTTCAACCTGGCATCACGACGAGGATCCCCGCCCTCGTGAGAGTGCGCGACGAATCGATGCCAGCGTACGCACTCGAGGTGCTGCGTCGGTTCACAGGCGCACAGAAAGAGCACGTTCGGGTAGAAGGAGGTCACATCGTTTTTCCGGCTCAGGGCAGGGAGTATAGGATACCGTTCGACCATCGGGGGGAGGTTGTCCTGAATTTCCCCGGTCCCCTTTCGTCATTCAAGCGTTTCCGGTGCGTCGAGGTATTGCGCTCTTACCAGTCGAAGCAACTCGGCCTTGCCTCCCCAATCGATCTGTCGAGCCTGAAAAACAAGATCGTGCTCGTGAGTGTCATTGGCGAAGGAAGAAGCACGTTCGCTTCCACGCCTTTTGATCCTCAATTTGCATCGGTCGGCGTCTACGCCACCCTCATAGACAACGCGCTTCGTGATCGTTTCCTTGTCCGCGTCAGCCCGCTGCTTGCCGCAGCCATCTCGGTTCTGTTCGCAGGTCTGGCTCTCGCGCTGATCTTCCGGGTTGGCTATCTCCATGGGCTCAGCCTCACGGGGCTCGTCGCAGTCCTCTATCTCTCGGCAAGCCAGCTCATCTTTTCGTACTGGTGCGTCGTGCTGCCCGTTTTCCAGCCTTTGTTCCTCATTGTTACGGTTTGCTTGGGGATGGTGCTCTACGAGCATCTCATCGTTCGGAAAAAGGTGGAGCAACTTGAGCTCGAAAAAGGAGAGGTCGAGAGTAAGTTGCGGGCAAGCGAGCTGAAGCTCCAAATGCTTGAACAGGAACTGCTTGATCAGAGAACGACCGCCCAGCCATCGCGCGGCATCGAGCTGATCGAAGAAATCAAGCGATATAAGCAGGATATCAAGACTCTCTCCGCTCAGGTCAGCGATCTTGTGCGCTTTGAACCCGTGGAGACCGGACAGCAGGAGGGAAGGGCAGTCTTCGAGGAAATCGTCTATCACAGTGGCGGGAGAATGCGGGAAGTCATCGAGCTGATCCAAAAGGTCGCCGCGAGCGATGCAAACGTGCTGATCCTTGGAGAGAGTGGGACAGGCAAAGAGCTGGTTGCCAGGGCCATACACAACTTGAGCCAGCGAAAGGGGAAAGTTTTTGCCGCGGTCAATTGTGGGGCGCTCACGGAAACGCTTCTTGAAAGCGAACTCTTTGGTCACGAGCGCGGATCGTTTACGGGGGCTGTACGGGACAAGGCTGGCAGATTCGAATATGCCGATGGTGGCACGATCTTTCTGGACGAGATCGCTGAAACGAGCGAGGCGTTTCAGGTGAAACTGCTCCGGGTTGTGCAGTCGGGTGAGCTCGAGCGGGTTGGCTCGACGACGATGACGAAGGTGAACACGCGCATTGTTGCTGCGACAAACAAGAATGTACGAGAACTTGTGAGGGAGAAGAGGTTTCGCGAAGATCTGTACTACCGACTGAACGTCTTCAGTTTGGAGCTGCCATCGCTTCGAGAGCGAAAGGGCGACATTCCCATCCTGGCAGAGCACTTCCTCATGCGTGGGGACCCGACCCTCTCGCTTTCGTCGACCGCGATGGATGCGTTTCTGCAATATCACTGGCCGGGAAATGTCCGGGAGCTTGAGAGTGCGATCACGCGAGCGACCATCCTTGCCCGAGCAGAGCGGCGCGAACTCATCCAGCTCAAAGACCTGCCGGAACAAGTTGCCGTCGCACTGAAGGGCCAAGTCGATTTGGAGGATCAGATCATCGAACTCCTGCGGGTGAAGAAATTCTCGCGGAGCTCGATTTCGGAGACTGCCGAGGAGCTCGGAGGTCTCAATCGCGGCACCGTCGCCGAATACCTCCGAGGCCTTTCTTTCAAATACTTTTTCGAAAACCTGTGGGATATGGAAAAAACCGTTCGAGCGATCTCAAAGAGTAACGAAGAGCATACGAACGAGAAGGTCAGGAAGAAGCTCGCGGAGTACCTCTCGAACGTCATTGAGGGTATTGCTCGTGGATCTGAATTCGATGAAGTGAAACCAAGCCTCAGGCCGAAATTCAAGAATCTTCCCCACCGCTATCATACGATTCTTGATGAGGTCGTGCGATCCTACCTCGCCAACAAGTGGAATCCAAGCTAAGCGCTTCCTAGTCGTCATCACCCGCTGATTTGACTATTGTAATTCTTACAGTACCGAACGCAGGTTTTCCTTCATTCCCGCACTTCCAGCCGCGAAATCCCGCACTTAGCGCCTCCTAAGCCAACCCCATCCCGCTTTCGCTTCCGGATAACTCGTTAGACTTCAAGTCGTTAAAGACCCAGCCCGTTGGGGGCCCATTTGCCTTTGCTGGCACAGCAATTGGTGATTGAATTGGACAGATTCGAAAGGGGTTGGTGGGACTTGTTCAAGCAGAGGGGAATGGTTATGAGTCCAAAGGACAAAGCATACCTTGAGTTCGTCATCGAGAACAATCCACTGTTGAACAGTGATGTCGTTCCTCTTGACGACGGTGATGCTTACTCGTCTGACTATTGTGGTGGATTGACGCGCTTGAACGAGCGGGGCTATCCGCTTCGATGGGGGAGGGTCATTCGAAGAGTGTCGAAGTCAATCGAATTCGATGAGCCGAGTGACGAATGCATCATCGCGACGGTGATTCGCACGTTTGATGGAATCTTGAAGATTTCGGCGCCGTATCAATTGAGCACCCGAATGCGCCATGCGATCATTTCGAAACCGTTCGTCGAGCGCAGCACACGCAAGGCACAGTTTCTCCGAATCGGAAGAACGAAGGATTCATCGAAGAACTGGAAGCTTGATGCGGTTTCCGTTGTGCGCGGCGGGACGGAGCACGCCAACGTGGTGATCGATGAGTTCGTGATGCGCGCCGGCGGTGGTGAAACTGTGGCGATGAAATCTCCGGACGAGAACATCTGGGCATTCGGGCAGGACAAATCGGCAGTCACGACTGTTGAAAGCGAGAGCGATCTGGACGTTGCAGTGAAGCTTGAGACAAGTGAACTTGAGCCGAATATGGTTGTGCTGCGTTCCGGATTCATGGGGAAATGGGGTCAGCGAACGCTGCTTCCTCTGACGTTTGAAAACAAGTCCGGAAATCATTACATCCACACCTATGAAAACACGGTCCGGCCGCAGCCTCGACCGGGCGTATTTCATGCAGTGGTTGAAGCGATAACACGGGAGTCGTTGTGCGATCTCGATGCTCCTGTTTCGACGAGGTTTTTGGGGGTACCATACGTTATTCGATGACGATCGAAGCGTGGATGGGTACCCCAGGCTTCCGCTTTCGTGGGGAACGGCGGAGGCCAATATTTGCGGTACGTGGCAGGAATCGTGGGGAAGAACCACCGGGGATGGGATCAATCTATTCGCGTGGATTGACCTTAACTAACTCAATAAATAACGCCCATCCCCGGGGGGTTTATTCTTACCAGGTTTTTGCTATATTGATATAGGGAGTTGTTGAGTCCTATGAAACCTGGAGTATTCTATATCGCTGTTGCGGTGCTGCTGCTGTTGCTTCCAGCGTGCCAGGAAAACAACCCTATAGAGCTTGCTGGAAATCCCACTCTCGAACTGAACCCGATCGAGGTTTCCCTTCCAAGAGAGCGCGACACAACCATCCTTCAGGAAACAACACTCGACCTGACTGGACTCATCCAGCAAGACGAGGACAACTATCCGGGTACAGTGCTGGTGACAGGCGTCAAAACCGATATTGGTGCGGCTCGAACTCAACTGGCCTATGCCCGCATCCTTCTGAAGGACTCGAAGTCGCCGATACCTGTTAGGGGAAGCTTCGGGAGCTACACGGGCTATCTCCATCTGGATGTGGGAAAGGCGAAACTCGACGATGTCGAATTCGACGTTGCGGAGTGGATCATTCAGATCAAGAGCCTGACGGTCATACCGGTCAAGGCAGGGTTCTTCTACAAACTTGGGTACGACGGTCTCCGCGTCACGAGACCGATGGACTACCTGCCGAGGCACCGTTATGCGGTCGAAGCTGAAGGAAAAGGGGAGGTCCGCACGTTTGCGCGGACGGTTGATAGTCCGGACGACGTGAGCCTGCTCTCCCCCAAGCCTCAGGCGCTGGTTTTTCGTGACGAAGATCTCGTGGTCCGGTGGAACGGTGAGCCAGGGAATTTTGTCCGGGTTATTTTCAGCACGTACGACGAGAGCCGAGGACGGGCGATCAAGCCGTTGATAGTTTTCCAGGCGAGTCCGCGTTCGAATGCGCTTCTCATATCGTCGAAGCTTCTCAAACTGATCCCGCCGACCCCAAACGGTCGCTTGATGCTGACCTTTGTGTCAGCAAACAGACGGGAGGCAACTCTTGAAGGGTATCCGGACAAAGTCCTGTTGCAGGCAGCGTCGATTCACAATCTCACAATCTCTCTGCGCTAGTGTCTTCCCCTGCGCAGAGAGCAAACAACGTGGAGCAGCACCCTCTAGTTCACGCGAAACGACTGCGCTCCTAACGGAGGGAAGCATCGTGCTAAGAGGTTCAATGAGATTCCGTATCATCATATTCTTCGGTGTGCTTGCCATGTTGCCCTCTCTGCTTCTCGGGCAGCATCTCAGCTCCTCCCGGGGCATCAGTCTTGGAGCCTATACCGCTCTTGTGAATGATGTCTCTGGACTCGACTGGAATCCCGCCGGGCTGATCTCGGTCAAGGACTGGGAAATCAGCGCGTCGAATTTTCTGTCGCTCAAGCCGAACGCGAGCTCGAGAGGGATTTTTCAAACAATCGGAGGCAGCAAGCGGTTTTTGGATAACCACGCTTTTTCTTTGCGCTATTCCCCCGGGCTCTCGATGGAGTTCGTCGTTCCGAGCACATTTCAGTTTCAGAATGGACAGCGGATCTCGTTTGATAAGCGGATCAACTATCGAGAGTCGTACGCCTTCGGGTATGCGTACCTCATGTCCCCGACCGTTTCCATCGGAGCGAGCGCTCGTCTCAGACAAGAGTACATTACGGACACCGAACCATTCATTGAACAGGATACGATTGCTCGGATTCGCAACATCGATTACAATGCCAGCTCATGGAATGTCGATGTGGGCATGCTCTGGGCGCCGCGGACCGATTTCACTCTCGGCGTCGTGGCCAAGAATCTGTTCAGGATGAACGAGAGTGAATTCCCACTCGAGGTGCGGTCGTATGCACTTCGCACCATCAAGACGCTACGGGTGGGTATGAGCTACAAACCTTTTTCTGCCGGCACACTGTCGCTTGATTACGACACGGAACGACAGGGCGGATTCGGCACGGAGTGGGCTCTGCTTGACAATCTCAGACTTCGCCAAGGGACACTCTTTGGGGCTCGTTATTCACCGTTCATTGCGGCAGTATCGGCTGGATTGGGTTGGACCTCTGAGCCCGTTCGAGTTGACGTTAGCTATCTCCATTTCTTTAATCGTTCAAGTCGACCGACGCCGACAGTGCAAGATTTCGTCTCGGAAGGCGTGAAGGATATTGCCTTCAACCAGTTCACGAATGACCAGTTGATGCTGACTGTCAACGTTCCGCTGGGACGGACGAGAGAGTTTCTGGCGAAAATCGAGCACGTAACGATCTCCAGTGAAGTGTATCCATCGTCGTATCAGATTTTTGCCTATACGCCCCTGGGCAAGGCGGTCGTGCGCAACATCTCGCAAAAGCCTATTGAAGCTCGCGTAGCGTTCTATGTCGAAGGGTACATGGACGCGCCGACCGAATCTCGACCTCGCTTCATCGAGCCAAACCAGGAAGTCGAGATCCCGTTTACTGCGATCTTCAATGACGCGATCAAGTTCGTCCCAACAATGGTGTGGCGAGCTGCGGATGTTTTCGTGAAAGCATCGCCGGTCGAGGGGTATGATGACAGAAGCCAGACCAAGCTCATCATTCGCGGAAGGAATGACTGGGACGGCGATGCCCTGTCGCTTCGGTATTTTATCACACCGGAGGATCCCGATGTTCTCCGCTTCGGCCGAGCTGTGCTGAATCAGCAGAAAGAGGCGCTCGCCGGCACCTCGAAGCAGCTGGAGAAGTTCCGTTCTGCGCAGCTGTTGTTCAATGAGTTTGCGTCTCGTCTCTCATACGTCAACGATCCACGAAACAGCAAGGACAGGGTACAATTCCCATCGGAGACGATGGCGCTGCGCGGCGGCGATTGCGATGACATGACGGTCTGTTTTTCCTCATTGCTTTCGAGCATTGGCGTCAGCACGGCATTCGTCGATGTGATACCGCCTGACCGCGTCACCGATGCCCATATCTATTTGTTGTTCGATACCGAAGTCCCGGCTTCGCAGGCAAACAGCATCAGCGATAACCAGAAGCGTTTCGTTGTCCGGAAGAACGAACGAGGGGAGGAGACCGTGTGGATCCCTCTTGAGACAACGTTGATTACCGAGGGATTCCAGAAAGCCTGGGAAGTGGGTGCGAGAGAGTATTTTGATGACGTGGAACTTGGTTTGGGGGTCGTCCGGGGCTGGATACGCCTCGTCGATGTGATGCCCCGATGAATTCTTGAAGCGAAAGGGTACGCGTATGCATTGCCGTTCACTGTATTTCATCCTGATCGTCCTCTTGGCAGTCCCGGTTGTCGCGAAGGACTTCGTCGTGAAGTCCATCAAGGGAGTTGTGGAGGTCCGGCGCGGCGTCTCTGAGGAGTGGAAGCAGATCAAGGTGGGAGACTTGCTGAAACCCGAGGACACCATGCGCACAGGCGGGAGCTCTTCCGCGACAATTGAGAGTGAAAAGAAAAGGCTGACGGTTCCTCCGCTGACGATGCTGGACCTCTCCGATGTGCGCCAGATGAGTCAGGAGGATTTCCTGCTGAAGCTGGCGATGGAGAACATCCTCGCTGTCCCTCCACGGGATCACGATGAGATCATGATTCCATCTGCTGCAGTGCTCCATGGCAGCAACAAAGCCAAAGAGGACACTGAGGTATTCGCCAACGTGGGAGCGGGCCGCATGCAGCTGCAAGGAGCGAGGGTCTTGTTTGACAATGCGTATTATGCCACTTCGATTCTTAAATCCAAAGCGACGCTCCGCAACAATCCTGACTTGCGGTCGAACTTTGATGCCCGCATGCTCGTCGCGCAGGCGTTCGAGAGGCTCAAGCTCAATAGCGAGGCCGTCACAGAATACTCAGTGCTCGCGAAAGAGGATCTCGCTACTCCACAACTGAAAAAGGTACAAAGCTCACTTGATCGGCTGAAGCAGAGTA
>Ga0315281_10001425_pt1 | contig 35209 bp, 34 predicted proteins | sample YL17G07_0_MG_FD_204540 | JGI IMG/M metagenome (GOLD analysis project Ga0315281, IMG submission 204540) | Sediment microbial communities from Yellowstone Lake, YNP, Wyoming, USA - YL17G07_0 | ecosystem: Environmental > Aquatic > Freshwater > Lake > Sediment | place: USA: Wyoming | collected...
CTGCAGCTGTTGTGCTGGTCCCGATTGTAATCAGCGTTGTCGCGCTTATATTCCTGTTTCTTGCCTTTTATTTAGGAATATTCTCGCTTGCCTTCCTCGGGCCGCTGATTGGAGTACTGGCAACTAGACAGGGATGAGACCTTTCGCAATCTCACAGTTTTGTCTGGCCAGCTTTTTTCTTTTCAAGAAGCTCTTCTGTTTTAATTATTATGTCCCGAACGGTTGTCAATACCTTGGCGATCTTCTCTTTCTCCAGTCCGGCATCTTCCACTTCACCGGCTTTTTTGTTGCCATAGAAATCTATATTCCTCATCTCCCAAAGGAAATCGAGGTCATGGATATGCTCAGCATAGATATCCTTCGCCGTTTCCATCCTGGATTTATGGGATGCGCTGTCCTTTCCCTTCACGATCTTATTGAATTCGATGACCGCAGATTCGAATGCCTGGTAAGCGAGCCCTGCCACTCCTGCAAGGTCGCCCTCCTTGTAGAGCGTTTCTGCTGATTTCAGAAGCGCTCTTGCCCTTCCTAAGTCTTTGTCAGCCATACCTTCTCACCTTCCTTGCTAAGCTTTTCCTCTATTTCTTCGATATCCCTTTTAGGGTTTGCGTTCTTTTTTGGGACTATCCTCCCTTCAAATAAAAGGGCTTCCATCTCTCCCAATGCCACACGCAGGAGTTCCTTATAATATTTCTTAGCTTCGCCAGATGTTTTTTGAATACGTTCTTCATATTCTTTGGCTTTTTTCAGCCTGAATAAAATATAATCCTTAGGAAAGCTTTCTATGCCCGCCTTGATGGAAAACAGCCTCTTGCAGCCCTTGAAATAAATGCCATTGAGCACGGCCTCTAAGACTACAAAGTCATCGAGCTGTTCTATCTCGTTCCACGTTTTCGAATGTATCTCAAAGCGGTATGGAAGGAACTCCGCGGAGCTTATCGTTGCCCTTTCCCTTCCAATAACCAGGATGTCGATATCGCTTTCTCCTGTCTCAAGGCCATATGTGCAGCTTCCGAACAATATAAAGCCATCTATGCCGTCTTTGATTTTGGAGAAAAGATACCCGACCGCATTCTTTGTTTTCGGCTTCATGTTGGCTATCCGCTCCTGCATGAACAGGTCCGCAAAAGCTAAGCCAATCCCGCTTCCTGGATCGGTTTTGATGAGCTTTCTGCTGCCGCCCTTCACCTCCCTGATAATGCCCACCGGGCCCAGGGTCCTCAATGCGCGAAGCACATTCGACTTCGAAATGCCGGTTTCCCTCGATATTTCCGAGAGCGAAAAAGCCGAGTACGGTTTTTCTATGAATAACTTCAGAACTATGAATGTAGTTTTATTGGCAAGGCATTCTATCCGTAATCGTTCTTTTTTTAGTACCATATGTTCTATTTTTAGAACAATAACGCTTATTAATGGCTCCGGTTCACAGCAGTTTCAGCATCCCGAAAACCTTGTCCAGCTCTTCCTCATCCCATGGCCCTGCCCCAAAGCAGGTTATTGTCCCGGGTTCCAGTTGCGTGTGCCCCGCATCCCGGATGAGTTCGCACGGGATGCCTGCCATCTGCCCTTTCTTGAAATATTCGAGAAGCTCGCTCTCGCTTTGCACCTTGAGCACGATCTTCTTCTGCCCTTCCTCTGTCCACGCCCGGGCGATATCCGGATCGCTTTTCCTGATCCGCTCGTATGCACTCACAGATGCATGGCTGCACTGCCCTCCTATCTTGCCCTTACCCATCTTCAAATCAGCACGGATGACTATTGTTTGCTTGTACATAGGACGATAATAAGAAAAGAAAAATTAAAAGAGGGGAAGGTCAGTTGATGGGCGGTCAGCTGTTTGCTGCGACCTCTTTCCCTGGTTCCATGGCGCGCCCATCAGCCTTCCTGTATGAAGCGAGTTCCACTACATTGGCCAATTTGCCCGGGTTGAGCAGATTCTCCACCATCTCTGCTGCACCTGCAAGGGCCATTGCGACATTCAACAGGTTCTCTTCTGCGCATAAACTGCTCCCGTTCGTCCTTATGACGTATTCGGCATTTCCCTTGCCATTTACCCTGTAGCTCACTGACAAAGCGCCCATCCCATACCCTACTGCTGCCTGGACCACTTTCTCATCCATGCCCTTAGGGAATGTCACAACTGTTGTGCCGGTTCCTGCCTTCACACGCCTTTCAGCCTTATCATTTCCTGCTGCTACGCGCACTTCACCATCCACCTTCCGAGTGCCATCTGTAAGAGTGATGGCTGCCAGCCTTCCGCCTCGCCTTCCTATTTCCGAGCAAAGCAGGCCAAGGGCCTTCTCCTTCCGCAAATCAGCAGAGCCCCTTGTGCCGTCTGTCAGCACTCCCCTGGAGAGCTGCGCTATCCTTGGGCCGCTTTCTGCAGTCTTCTGCAGAGCATTGCCGCGGGTTTCCGATCCTTTTGCATTCAACATTTCAGCATATTTCATTTCAATCACCTGGCAAACAGCCTGCAAGTCACGAAACTTACATCCCGTGGCTTTATGCCACGAGCTCTCGATGAACTGCGTTCATCAAGACGCATGGTGATGATAGAACGCGTTTTGAGAGTTTATAAAGCGATGTCACAAAAATCTAATATTTCCACCTGTCTTTATAAACATTTTGCCACATAATAACACTACCAACACTCTAGTGATTACATGCCAAAAAGCACAGCTTACAAGCATCTTTCAAGGCTTACTCTGGGCCAGATGATGCAGCTGTGCGACCCGAAGCTGAGGCGGATCCCGAAAGAGATCCTTGAGGAAGGCATGCTCAGGCATTACTTCGGGGATAAAGTCGTTCCAGCAAAACAGAGGCTGCTGAAGCGTGCAGTGGACTTGGTTTGCGAAGATCCTTCTAGCCCTAAAGCAGCGGATAATCTGCGGAAGGCGCGGGATTATGTTTTTATCATGAAAGAGACGGATTCCGAAGCGGTCGGGCGGGCGATCGTGAAACTTAGAGAGGTTGAAGGGCAGTTGCCGAAAGGCCATGCGATTGCAGAAGATGTTTCTTCTACTATAACATATTTCGGAGAGCGCTTTCCGGAACTAGGAGAAAAATACGGACTCAAAGCTGCTGGATTGGTCCAGGAAGCCATCCAACCCATTCCTGTTCCCACACCCTCCAAGACCCCAATCTCCTCTTTTCAATCAACACGTGCAGGGGGCGTCATACCAGAATCTTTGCCAAAGCCTTTAGAGATCCCCTTGCCCGGGCTTGTTGTATTGCAGGATCTTGAAGCGCCTGGTTTCGGATCCGCAATAGTTCTCGATTGCTTTGATGACAATGGAGAGGCAGTTGCGCAGATTTCAGCAAGAAGGCCTAAAATCAGTATCGGCAGGACCATGCAAAGCAACATCATAATCAGTGACATGTCGGTTTCCAGGCAGCATGCACAGATCGAGATTTCTGAAAAAGGGGCAAGCATTACAGACCTAAGCGCAAACCTGGGCAGCGACAACGGCACTTTCATCAATGAAACTCGGCTTTCAAGGCACATGGCAGATCTTCATGAAGCTGATTCAATCAAAATCGGGCCAGTCACATTCAATGTCAAACGGATTATCCCTAAAGTGGCAGGCCGCGACACAAAAGTGAAAGCACAATCATCCGCCAGCCAGGAGGTTGTGCATGAGCAAGCAGATGATGCGGAATCGCTGAAAGCAATGTTCCGCATGCCAAGGAGTAAAGAAGAATCAAACGATGCGATGGCAAGGCTTTCAGCAATTGTGGACAAGTTGGAAGACAATGAAGCACTTTTCTATGTATCTATGTATTCAGAAGATGATGCTTCTGGAGCAGTAGCTGTTACCAAGTTGGACGATACCCAGACTTTGATGAGCATCGCACTCCTATCATCTAACAAAGGGGCAATGGAAGCTGCAGTGAGAAAGCTTGCTGACGCAAAACAATATGACATAGTCCTTCACATCGCAGAGCATGGCCCTGGCGATATTGCGAAACTTGCAACAAGCATGCTCCCAAGCGCAGATGAAGACCAGACCACGAACTTGTCTGGGGATGCAATTCCTTCCAGACGATCCCCCCATATGAGAAGATTCGAGAGGGTCGCAGTGAAAGTCCAGAGGAATGCGGAAAGCATCGAACAGCTGGTGCAGTTCGTGGAATCGATGAACAATCTCCCCAACAATCTTGAAAATATCCAAAAGGCAAAGGAGAGGCTTGCAAAAGGTTTTGAGGACGTCATGAGGGAATCGCCTTGGCTTGTGACGCCAAAGTATTCGATTACTTTGAGTGGCAAACACCAGGTGAGCTATGCATTTGCTGATTTCTTCACAGATGGCCATGATCGCCCGATGGCACTTACGTACATCGCGAATTCCCAAGGGGAAGTCCGCATTGCGATAACCTATCTCAGCTCCTCACAGGCTGCCTGGCGCCTACTCACTGACATCTCTCAGATATACGGAAAAGGAAAGCTCGGAGAGCATACCATAACCTTTCCATTAGAGGTACAGCAAGAGCTTGATCTGAGGTATCTATTGCGGATTGCTTCCAAGGAACAAATGCCTGTCCAGAAACCTGCAAGCATTATTCTCAACGCCTTCGAAGATGGAAACTTCCATGAGAAAAAGATGCAGATTGAGCAGACGTATCTTATGAATGCCGAAAAACCGGAAGATATGCCGGAAGTGGAGAATAACCGGAAATTCGTAGGAATGGACGGCAGGCCTGTGAAAGGCAATGACTTCTGGGAAAAAGTTGTGCAGCAAGTCAATCCAGTTGACTACGATCAGATCGAAAGCTTCCTGCATAAGATACCAATGTGGCTGCCCAAATTTGAGAGAGGTTCAGAACTCATCGGTGATGCATACTCCCCGCTATATGGCAATTTCAAGCGGGCTGCATTGCCTTCCAGCGATGGAAGGCTCCGCTATGTTTTCAATGTGACAGCAGTCGGTACTTTCCTTGCTGCAATAGAAAGCCCTCTTGCGGAGATAACCAAATACGGCACAATCTCATGGGTGCCAGTCAAGCTATTTCCAGAGCACATCATGACACCTCCAGTGGAATACCAGGAAAATATGGCACACCTTTGCCTGGAATGCGGTGAGCATTTCAAGGGAAATTATTACTACGTGAGGAATCACCACAACCGCATCTCACTCTTTAGGGACGCATCGGATTTCTTCGGTTATCTTGAGGGCCAGGTCCGGCGGGAGAACGGAGGTCTATTATGAATACCAACAAAGGTAGCCTCCGGAATCTTACGCTCGGCCAGATGATGCAGCTGTGCGACCCGAAGCTGAGGCGCATTCCGAAAGAGATCCTTGAGGAAGGAATGCTCAGGCATTACTTTGGAGATAAGATCGTTCCTGCAAAGCAGAGGCTCCTGAAGCGTGCCGTGGATTTGGTTTGCGAAGATCCTTCTAGCCCTAAAGCAGCGGATAATCTGCGGAAGGCGCGGGATTATGTTTTTATCATGAAAGAGACGGATTCCGAAGCGGTCGGGCGGGCGATCGTGAAACTTAGAGAGGTTGAAGGGCAGTTGACGAAAGGCCATGCGATTGCAGAAGATGTTTCTTCTACAATAGAATATTTCGAAACGCGGTTGAAGGATTGGGAGCAGTCAGTTTCCAGTTTACGGTTTCCGGTTTCGGGTTCAGAGTCACCAGTCAACACGCCCTTAGCACGCCCGCGAAGAATACCTCCGAATCTGAAGAAACTGAAAAAAGAGCTTGGCGCCTTTCTTAAGAATCCTTCCGGCCCACAGGCAGAAGCCCGGCTTGCAAAGGTATTTGAGATCGTCGAGCATCTGCCGCAAGGACAGAAACAGGAAGCAGCAAGAGAGGTGGCAGAAAAACTGCTTGCGATATCCGGTCATCTGGATAAGCATTCCAGGAATACCCTGGCCAGCGTCATACGTTCTGGAGCAAATCCGCAATCCGACATAATGAGGGAGCTCGGGGACATGATACAGAAATCCAAGCCGCTTATAGCTCAACCACTAGCGCTGAATTCTGAAATAATACTAGGATGGCTGAACATGAATGCCCAGCCCGAAACATTCCCTGACTCGGATTTCCCTGATGACCGTTCCCACCAAAGCATAATCCACCTTGTCCATGAGGACAGGAATGGGCAGCTTAGGGAAGTGAGGACGATCCCCAAAAAGGCTTATGAGCAGATGCAGGATCGTGCCTCCTCGTTGCCAAAGAACCGGTTTATCAAGTATATCGCAATGGCAGCACTTGTCTTCGCTGTCAGCGCAACAACTGCCTTGGCAACATATCGCATATCCAAGCCGACTATCATGATGGGCAGAAAGAAAATGGATCTTTCTGAAGTCCAGGTGAAATACCAGAAAATGATCCAACCTGAAAATCCTGATGTGCTTGCTGCCAAAAATGAGGCTTCTGCCGGGTATGAAGGAAAATACGACATTGCGAGGGTATTTGCCATCTACGAATATATGATCAGAAAGGTGAAAAGCGAAAAGATATCTGATGATTTCGAGCCACGCGAATTTGGCAAGACCATCCGGTACGGGGGCGACTGCAAGTCAAAATCAGTCCTTTTCGCTTCAATACTTGAATCCATCAAGGGAAAGACCATCCTCATCTGGATGCCGCCCTTCGGCGCTTTCCCAGGGCACATGGTGGTCGGAGTGAAGGTCTCTCACTATCCATCAGATGAGAAAGCCAAGCAGCTTATCGCACTTGCGATAAAAGATAAATATGGCGATGGCCCGTCTCCGCGTTTCAAGGACGTAGCGCCAAGCGAAGGGCCCTTAGGTACCTACCTGATACTAGACCCGGTATTCAGGGACATGCAATCAGCATATCCGGGCATGACTGCGATCTCAGGGGATATCTCCAAGGAAGAGATCATAGATTCCATACCTGGAAAAAAGGGGATTTGCCCGGATCTTTGAGTGATGTTTATGGATTCCTGCAAACACATTAGAAATTTGACTTTGGGCCAGATGATGCAGCTGTGCGACCCGAAGCTGAGGCGCATTCCGAAAGAGATCCTTGAGGAAGGAATGCTCAGGCATTACTTTGGAGATAAGATCGTTCCTGCAAAGCAGAGGCTCCTGAAGCGTGCAGTGGATTTGGTTTGCGAAGATCCTTCTAGTCCAAATGCAGCCGTCAGTCTCCGTAAAGCGCGGGATTATGTTTTTATCATGAAAGATACGGATTCCGAAGCGGTCGGGCGGGCGATCGTGAAACTTAGAGAGGTTGAAGGGCTGTTGACGGAAGGGCATGCGATTGAAGAAGATGTTTGTTCCACTATCAACTATCTTGAGGATAGGATGAAGGAATGGGGGAAAGATGTTTCGGGTTTCCAGACGCCGGTTTCGGGTCCTGAAGCGAAACCAGAATTAAAGCCAGCTGAAACTATACAGGTGACGAAAGAAGCCTTGTTGGATGAATTGGCGAATGTATCGGGCGGATTTGCAGAGCATGAGCATGCTGGTTTTACAATTTTTATGGGAAAATCTGCAGCAGAAAATATAATAAAATTTTTCAATCCTGAATTTATTCGTTACATATTTCACCAGGGTTCAATTTCAAAAGAGACACACCAAATATACGATAATGCGGGGCGGAGATTTGGCAAGGGTATAATCCTTTTTCAAAAGAAAAGAGTTTTCACCGACATTGGTTTTGTAACACTATCTCAACATAAGGATGGTCTCAATCGTACATATATGGTTTATTTCAACCTCATGATGCCAAAAGAATCTGCAGATAAGCTCTTTGAATTTATTCGCAATAACGACCCGGCCATCATCCAGGACATCTACGGGAAAATGTTCCCTCAGCTATCTTTTTCTGAGCCGATTACTCTTTCCTCTCTTACTATAGTCAAAGGTGGCAAAGTATTCGAAGTCCCGGCCATGCCCGAAAAACATAGCCTGCAGGAAGCTCTCCGCAAAGGAATCACAGAAGGCTATAAGCAGACGGAGAGCGAGATAGAAGCAAAAGGAGAGACGGTCACGAGCACTCTCTTCGAAGTAAAAATGGCAGAAGCAGGGGCCAAAATCATCGGGCAAAAACATGTTCTTGAAACACAACTACCCATCGACGAGGCTGTAACCAAACCCTCTCCTCTTGCTGAGGTTCTCCGTGAAGGGATTAGCGATGGTTATAAGCAAACAGAAAGCGAGATGGAAGCAATAGGTGAACCGATCACGAGCACTCTCTTCGAAGTAAAAATGGCAGAAGCAGGGGCCAAGATCATTGGGCAGAAACCTGTTCTTGAAAAACCAAAGAGAAAACCAGTATTGCTTGAAGGCATGAGGAAAGGATACAAGCAAAAAGTGAAGGAAATGAAAATAAGCGGAGCTGCAGAAAATACAGAAGTCCTTGTAGCAGAAATGTCCGCCCCTGCAATCGCTCTTAGAAAGCCGGCGATCGAGGTGAGGTTGGCAGAGGCCGTAACTAAGACAGCTGCTGCCATAAAGGTAGCGAAGAAAGCTGCATTTGTTCTCGGGTTTCTTGGATTAGGGACCTTAGGCTCATACAGCATCTATCGGTTCTACAACTCCCCTCCAAAAACGAAACAGGAGGACAGCGTGAAAACCGAAGAGCAGAGAAAGCGGGCGTTGTATTCCCGTACAGTGCGATTCCTGAGAAGCAGCGACCCGGGTTTGCGCCAAAGAGCTATAACAGAAATAGAACAAAGGAAAGACAAGCGGTATGTCGGAGTCCTGGCTATCGCAATAATGGATGAAGACGATCCGGAAAACAAGAAAAACGCAATCGCTGTCCTCGGTGAGCTTGGCGGCGCGAAAGCCATCGAATCACTTTCCATAGCGCTCAAAGACAAAAACAAGGAAGTGTGCATCGAAACTGCCAAGGCGCTCGGGAAAATAGGCCATTTTTCAGCAATCCCGGAACTGGTCGGAGCGCTCTATGACCAAAGATCAGAAGTGCGTTATCACGCTGCGGAAGCAATCGGACAAATCGCTGATAAAACCGAAGACCACCTCATGGTCCTTCCAGCTATTGAACCATTGAAAAAATTGCTTAAAGACAGAGATCCAGCTGTGCGATATGCAGCAGAAGAAGCGCTAAAGAAAATCAAATTGTATTAAGGCTTCCAGAACTTCTTATTCTTCACAAAGTTCTTCTGCGCTTCCATCAGGTCAAGGTAGAATGCCTGCTCATCACGGTGCAGCCGCTTCAGGATCCTGTCAGCAGTCCTTGCACCAATACCATACGTGCTAAGCGCAATCAAAGCATTTATCCCATATGTGCGGATCAATCCTGCCTTGAACTCCAATTCATCTTTCGATTCGTTCTCTCGCTCAATCAGCGTGTACGCATATTGCCCGCACTTGTGGCATGACAGATCCGGAGGCGCTCCAGCCAGATGCAAATATCTTGTCGCACCGCAGCTCAGGCATTTCAAACTTACTGTGCGTGATAGCGCCCGCTCCTTGAACGCAGCGACAATCTGCTCCCGAGGTTCGAATCCTCCGACAGCTTCCTTTCCCGACAGCCGCTCGATCCCGATTTTCGAAAAATAGCTCGGCTCTTTCCTTTTATCCACAATAAATGCGATCTTCTTTTTCTTTATCTTCCCAAGGATATCCTCAATACCTTGGACATCGAAATACCTGAAGAATATCGATCGCACTGTCTCTTCATAGACAGCAGAATATCGCAACGCATCGATGAACCGGTCCGAGACAGTGGCATCCTCTGCCAGCATGCCAAACAATCTTCCAACGTGCAAGAACTTGAAGCGCAACAGGTACGAGTGTGATATCGCCTCTTCGAGCGAGCTTCGCACATTCTTCATATCATTGAACGCGCGGAGCACATGCTCTTCTGAAAGCGCAAAAGGCAATTTCAAAAATATTCTGTAAGGGTCAGCCACAGCGAGCACAGACTCCCCGATGATCTTCGAAAGGTTTTTCGCGAACAGCCGCGATATTCCCTCGTTTATTCTTGTCCCAAAACACGCATGCACAATAACCAGATCCCCGACTATCTCAAGCACCACTGTCTGGTCATCAGGCAGAGGATCCGCTTTCTTCAATCCCCTGCGCATTGCTCCCACTCCCTGTGCGACTTCGAATGGCACAGGTATGTCTTCGCCTGTCCATTCAGGGATTGCGATGTCAGAAGCAAAGCTTGGCTGCGCGATCACCTCTTTTTCCGTAATGTCAACAACGAGCCACGGCTGCCCTTTTGAAAGGAAAGATGCACCTGCCTCCAGGCTCGCAACAAACCCTTCATCAAGCGAAGCGATTATCCGGTTCGACGAAAGGTCTTTGAGCGCGTAGCGCTTCTCTTTCGGGATGGTGCTCAGGTTCCCATAATAGTATTCACGCGCCCTCGGCCTTGCCTTTATCATTATCGAGCCATCCGGGCGTTCTTCGAAATGGATCAGCGATTCGCTATAAAGCTGGAGCGCGACCCGTCTCAGCTTTTCGTAATCTATCCCATAAGCATAGCTCCGCGAAAGTATCTCGTGCGCTTTTTTCAGCTCGAGCGTTCCGATATCAAGGCACAATCCAATAAGCTGGTGCCCTATCACATCGAGCGCCCCTCTCTCCGCTTTCTTATCCTCCATCCATCCGTTTTCCGCAAGGACCTTTATCACCTGGGCTTCCAGCTCGTCATCGGCATCAGATGAAAGCACTATGCCTTTTGGGATTTTTTCAAGCGAATGCCCAGAGCGCCCAACCCGCTGGATCAGCCGGAACACCTGGTGGGGCGAGCCGACCTGCACGACCAGTTCCACATCCCCGATATCGATCCCAAGTTCGAGCGAAGAGGTGGAAACAAGCGAGCGCAAAGCGCCGCTCTTGAACCTGTCCTCAGCATCCATTCTCACTTCTTTTGCGAGCGAGCCATGGTGGACATCCAGCGGCGCTTTCGCTTCACGCAAGGATGCGGAAAGCTCCTCAGCAGCGCTGCGCGTGTTCACGAACATGAGCGCACGGTGCTTCTCAGCAAGCTCTTTCATGCGCGAAACCAGCTTATCTTTTCCCGCAGCCGTTTCCACGCTTATATCCATCTTCCGGTTCTTCCCGGTCTCGCAGACCGCATACATCCTCTCACCGAAAATCAGTTTCGCTGCCTCCATCTCGTTTGCGACAGTAGCGCTTATCCCAATGCGCTGGAATTGTGCAATCAGGCCCAGTCTCTCAAGCCCCATGGAAAGCTGTGCCCCTCTCTTGTTGTCAAGCACATCATGCAGTTCATCCACGATCACGAATTTGATGTTCGCAAGGTGCTTTCTCATGATCCTTCCAAGCAGAAGCGCCTGCAGTGATTCCACAGTGGTGAGCAGGATCTTCGGAGGTGTTTTCCTGTGCTTTGCCCGCTCAGCCTGCGTGGTGTCCCCGCTCCTCACATCATGTGAAATGTCGAGCCGCTCGCACCACCAGTCGAAGCGTTTGAGCAGGTCCCGGGAAAGCGCGCGTAGCGGTGTGATGTAAAGGGCGCAGATACCAGTCTTGGGTCCAGAGTCCTGGGTCTCGTACATCTTTATCTTTTCAAGAATTGGTAAAAGTGCACTTTCTGTTTTTCCCGAGCCCGTGGGGGCCAGTATGAGCACATTCTCTCCAGCAAGCACTCTGGGCATGGCGAGTTTCTGTATTTCGGTAAGCTCGCCGAACCGTTCTTTTATAAGGTCAAGTACAGTTGGCATGCGATCGTTAATAAATTAAGGAAGAAGGAGAAATATAAAGAATTGGATTCAAGGCATTTGGTTAACTTCACAAAAGAATAACTTATTCATTTTTTGTTTTCTTCAGCACCATATTCGCAATTAACACTACATCCATGCTCTCCTCCCTTTTGGGAATATAGGTTACCTTGACGTCTAGTGCTCTCTTTGGCAAGATTGCCGTATTTACAGGACAGCTCGCAACAACAAGTGTCTTCTGTTTCCCTTCTATATTGTGAGATACGCTATTATCCGAATATTGCCTTTCACATAAGGGTACCCATCTGGCACCTCCTTTTGATGTAACATCAAAGTAACTGAAATCGAAAAACGCGCCTTTGACTGAGATGGGCTGCCCGGATTCAAAGGATAAAAGTGCAGCATTGACAATATTGCCCGTTTGGTATGCATATACCTGTCTTTCAATAGCATTTTTGTCGTCTGTGCCATCTTTGGAAGATGGGGTAGCGCTCGGTTGCGCTCCTTCCAGCTTCTTGAGCTTCATCAAAGTATCCTCATATTCCTTTTTCAGCATCTGGGCTCTCTCCCTCTGCTTTACAAGTTCAGCCTGCCTTTTCTGCGCCTCCTTGTCAACGACCTTGACCCTTACATAGATATCAGGAACAGAGACAAATGTGTTTACTGGCGTTGTAAAGACATTTTTCAGCGCGACCTTGACCACGCCTTCTTCAGTTGATTGGAACTCCTTGGGGCAGACATATACGACCTTGTCCTTCCTTCCTTTGATTTTAGGCTTTGCAGGCGTCTCTGCGGGCAGAACCAATGGATCGCCCCCATAGAGGACCTTTGACCAAAGCACTTCCTGGCCTTTGAATTTCGTGTTCACTATTACGCCAGAATCATTCTTCTCGTAGATAAGCACTTCCCCGCCGCTTTCAGTCTTGATGCTTTCGCCTTCTTTGACTGTCTGTCCATTAGATTTGCAATCATCATAAAGGTCCTTCAGGCGTTCTGTTGATTCAGTTTTAGTTTCTGTTTTCTTGGCTGATTTCTGAGTCCCTGCAGGCTTTGCAGCATCCGTCGCACTCCTACTTCCGCATCCCATCAAAGGAGCGACAATAAGCATCGCGCCCAATGCAAGCTTGCGAATAGTCTTTCTCGTATTCCCTTCCGTTCTTTTCCTCTCTGCATGTTCAAGTTTTGCCATTCAAATCATCCTCACTTGTTATTATTATATATAACAGTTTATAAACATTCCGTTTTTATTATATTATACCACAAAATAATCATGCTATTCTTTGCCCTGCCCATCCACAACCAATGGCTTTTTGACGAAGTCGCTATCCTTATTGCCCAAGGCAGTGCAAACCATAATGGAAGTCCCATCACTGACTATCTTCCCTATTTTATTCTCTGATATAGGCGCATCGGCGGAAATGAAAGCAGTCGTTGGGGTGGTATCTGAAAGATCCTTGGTGAAGCCTGATATCCTGACTTTATCCGGCTCATTGGCGAACCTTACCATATCACCATTTGCTGATTCGCATTTCTCAAGCAGCAGCTGGGTCTGGGATTTCTTTGCAACCAGAACAGAATTGCCACTCCGGCCAGCATCGCCTTGCTGGATAGCGCAACCGATCGGACCAGAGATCAGAACGGAAAGCATGATTGTGACTGGCCGGAGGATTTTTGGTTTTTTACCCCTACCACGACCCTGCTTGTTCTTTTCTGTTATCTTACTGCCCATACACACTACCTCTGATTCTTCTCTGGGAAGACTTTGACATCCTGAATCTCCATCCCTCCTTTTTCGAACCAGATCCTGAATTCCACTTTCGTGTTTCTTACTTTTGGCGCGGTTTTCGCCTCTTCGCGATTGGATTTGTAAACCATGCTCCGCGGCTTTCCGTGTGTGCCTGACAGTCCGCCATCCACAGCGCGGTTTATCCTGTCGCAGCCTGGAAGCGGAGCTGCCAAAAGCGCTGCTCCGAAAATTGCAGCGTTCATCATGCCTTTCATCTTTTATCACTGTCCTGCCATTTCAGCTTCTCAATCTGCTTAAGGGCTGCCTTGAGGTTAGCGCTTGCCACAGCTCTCTTTGCGAAAGCTTCGGGCGTGTTCCCGGATGTTTCAAGCACTTTCAGGCTCTCTGCTGCAGACCTCTCAGCTTTTGCGATCTCCATGATCCTGACCTCATCCAGCTGCGCTCTTATCGATGAAGCTGATTTTCGCATCTCATCCAGATTGGCCTCAATCATCTTCAATGCCTGCTCATCCGATGCACCTATCATAAGCCCCCTTTCGCTTTTAAGCATCATCAGGCTGGATAGGGCAGTATCAATATCGCCCGCGAGCCTCTTAATCTTTCCAGAAACCATCTTTCGAAGGAACCTGGGCGTTTCCTGCAATTTTTTCATCTTATCCAGAAGGTTATCGACTTCAGCTTTGATACTTCCTTCATGCTGTTTCCTTAGTATCTCCAGTTCTTCGATGATCTTTCGGATTGTTTGGCCAGCTTCCTTGGCTCTCCCTGATTCAAGATCAGAAGCCGCTGCATTCAGCCCTTTTGTGATTTTCGGAGAAGAGATCGCGAATCCTTTCTCAAGCCGGGTGAGTTTGGCTATCGCAGCTTTCAGGTATATCGCAGCCCTTGCTGACTCGAGCTCGCTAAGTTTATAATCGATCTGCTTAAGGTCATTCTCCAGCGCCTCCACATCTGAATTGAATGTGATGGATGGCGAAACAGGAATCGAGTTTTTGGCCGCGAGCGGGGTTTGGCTTATGAAAGATTTTACCTGATTGGAATTCCCAGAGCACCCTGTAGCGCCTGACAAAGCGAAAGCGAGCCCGCAATAAACCAGGGTTTTTTTCATTTCTTCTCCTGCCTGAGCTTCTTCATGGCGTCTTCGAGTTCGTCAAGCTTCTTCTGGATGGCTTCCAACGCTTCTGTGTCATTCGGATCTGTCTTTGTCATCTCCTTTTTCAGCTGTTCAAGCCTCCTCCATATCTCTTCCTGCATGTTTTTCTTTTTCACGATTATCGCTTCCGGAACAGATACCGCATAGCCCATAGGAAGCACCGTGATATCGGCTTTGCTGCCTTTCAGGCCATCCGGGCATACTGTGAGGCCGAAAGATTTTATAAAAATCGGCTTGCCCGGGGCGTTTTCGCTTTCGCGGTTCAATGTCACCGTCTGGCCGATCCGTACATCATTGGCCTGCACCGACGCCCTGTCGCTTTCCAGGACCACATAGTAACTGTTCTCCCCAGTTTTATCGACAGAATACCGCGTGTTCCACTCAGCCTCCACCGTTTCCCCCATACTCAGGACCTTTCCGCGTTCCCTGCAATCCTTTTTCAGCTCTTCCATGCTGGAAGGCGCTTTGCGCATGACGCGGGCGACCTGTTGCGGAGTGCACTGCGCTCCTTTGGATGTGCAAAGCGCTCTGGTTGTTCCGCATGCTGGAGCCACCATGAGCAATGCCCCGAAAGCGAGCTTGCGCAATACGGTCCCTGCCTTTGATCTTTTTGCCTGATCAATTCGTTTTGTTGCCATAATTGTACGCCTCAGTTATAACTATTAAATATAACTATTTATAAGCATTCTCTTTTTTACATCAGAGTAAACAAAATAAAAAATTCACCACTAGCACACTGCTAACTTCCTTATAGCAGGTTCTTATGGATTCGATATGATTTACTCCTTGGCTCCGTGTTTTCTAAGCACATGCGCTGCGTCACTATTTGAACCGTAATAGGTATCAAGAGCCATCATAAGTGCAGTACGTCCCTCTGGGGTCCGAGCGTTCACATCCGCACCATTTTTTATAAGCAATTCTACTGCATCAGAGTTATGATGAGCTGCTGTCATTAGCGCGGTTTGGCCATATTTGTCCCTTGCGTTCACATTTGCTCCATTTTTTATGATCATCTCAATAATTTCTTTTTTATCGCTATCTTCAGATAATTGCATTAGCAGGGTATATCCGTTAAGGCCCTTTGCATTCACGTTCGCACCATTTTTTATAAGCAATTCTATCATTTTTTTACTACCATGAGCCATCATTAATACAGTATGGCCATTTGGGTTATCATCTCCGATTTCACAGAGTTCAGGAGCCTTGTAATTCACATTCGCCCCTTTTTTTATAAGAAGCTCTGCTGTTTCGATGTGGCCTCCTGAAGCGGCTTCCATCAGTGGCGTCCACCCATGTTCTGACTTTGCATTCACATTCGCCCCTTTTTTTATAAGAAGCTCTGCTACCTCAGTATAACCTTCCGAAGAGGCTTCCATCAGTGGCGTCGTCCGGCCATGTTCTGACTTTGCATTTACGTTCGCTCCCTTTTTTATCAATTCCTTAACATCCTGAACATCACCAGAAAATGCAGCATCCAGTAGGTCGGCGTTCAGCTTTTTTTGCACTCTGGGAGTATTAAGGATTTTTTTGGCTGCCACTGTATGTTGCGTGATAGGCTTAGCATAACTCATAGCTGGCGCAACCAAAAGCGAAAAGCCAACTACTGCTGCCCGTAGAGTTTTTCTTACGAAGTTTTTCGTTATCGTTGTTTTATCCTGTATTTGTTCCTGTTTACATTTCATGATTGACACCTCACCATTATACATTTAATCAAACTCTTTATAAATATTCGCTTTTTAACACACTTTATTACATTTTACATATGTGCCTCAACCCTTTTTAACCCTTCTCCGTAAATGCTCTGCATGGAAGAGGCAGAGGTAGAGAATTTCAGGCAGGCAGGCAAGATCGCCTCGAAAGTCAGGGAGGCGAGCAAATCGCTCATCATGGTGGATGCGGCTTACCTGGATATAGCCGAGACTATCGAGCAGATGATCCGGGAGGAGGACGCGCGCCCGGCATTCCCAGTGAACATATCCGTCAACGAGATCGCAGCGCATTACACGCCTGAGGCGGGCTCGACCCAGACGCTTGGCGAAAAAGACCTTGTGAAAATAGACCTGGGAGTGGAACTCAACGGCGCACTCTCGGATACCGCTTACACTATCGACCTTAGCGAGGAGCATGGCGACCTGATCAAGGCATCAGATGATGCGCTTGAAGAAGCGATAAAAGCCATGAAGCCGAACCTCACGCTCGGCGACCTTGGCGGGACGATCGAGGACACGATAAAGAAGCATGGCTTCAAGCCTATCTCCAACCTAACCGGGCACATGATAAAATCCAATGACCTGCATGCAGGCGTGGAGATACCGAATGTGCGGACAGACGATAAATTCTTCCTCATGCAGGGCGATGTCTATGCAGTGGAGCCGTTCGCAACCAACGGCGAAGGGTATGTGGCTGACCTGAACCAGGTGGAGATATACTCCCTTTACGCCCCGGGGAAGATCCGGATGAGGCAATCCCGGCAGATCGTGGAGTATGTGCTCAAGAACTTCGGTATGCTCCCTTTTGCTGAAAGATGGATCCGGAAGGAATACACATCTAAGGTGCTTGTCAGCGCTGCGCTCAAGGAATTGCTGAAGAACCAGTTCATACGCGCTTATCCTGTTCTTCGCGAAGCAGGCGGAGGCCTGGTGTCTCAAACTGAGCACACTGTCTACATAACCGAAAGCGGAGTGGATGTCTTAACGAGGTAGCCATGCGAGGGAGCGGTCTGCAGCTGGACCTGGAAAGGATCCTCTATTTGTACGGCAGGAAATACTCTGACCTGCTTGCCATAGACCTGCATGGCAGGAAACCCTCCGGATTGTTCAGATGGTTCATCGCTTCAATACTTCTCGGACCGAGGATAAGCGAAACGCTCGCGATAAGGGCGTACTGGCAGCTCAAGACCGATGGGCTGCTTTCTTTTACCAGCATATCACGCGCTACATGGGATGATCTCGTAGCAAGCCTTGATGCAGGCGGCTATGTGCGATATGACTTCAGCACGGCAAGCGATTTGCAGGCAGTGGTGAAGATGCTGGGAAAGAAGTACGGCGGAGATCTTAACAGGTTGCACGATTCGGCGAAGGATTCCCGCAATCTCGAGGAAAGGCTGCAGGAGTTCAGGGGTGTTGGGCCTGTGACAGCGAACATATTCCTCCGGGATCTTCGTGGCATATGGCGAAAGGCAGACCCTTCTCCCGGGCATCTGGCAAAAAAAGCAACGGATGAGCTCGGGATAGAAGATGCGAAAAGGTTCTGGCAGGAGAATCAGGTGACTGGCTTTTATTTCTCAAATCTCGAGACTGCGCTCATGCGCATCGGGCGGGAGGCGAGAAGAAGGAAAACAACCTCTGCCGCGATCCTGAGAGAAAAAGGTTTATTAATCTAGCAGGCGAGAAATAAGCATGTCCTCTCCAAGATTGTTCACGAGCCGAAAACTGATGGAATTCGATGCTTCTGAGATAAAGCCGATAGAACCCCGCCTCGAGTTCTTTTCAAAGAAAGAGAAGTCAGCAGGCCTGGGCTATACGCTTTCAGTTAAAGACGAATCCCCTGTTTCTCTTAGCCCTGCACTGGCAAATGACCTGAAATCGCTCGGGTATTCGGACGAGCGGATTAGCAATGTCCTAAAGGCAGTCAAGATACTTGGCGAGAGCGCAAGCAGGCAGATAAACCCGGCCGTTTTCGCGAGGATAAAGGACCGCTATCGGGTGAAGATGAATGTCATGGTCGCCCTCGCCTCATTATGCAAGCAGGATGCTGCTGATTTGCGGCTCACGCTTCCGTCTCTCGCGCGCTTCTATAAAAGGGGCGGTTTCGGAGAGGCTGACCTGGATGAGGTCGAGCGGTTCGTCAGGTGGGTGGTGAGCCGCGGAGAAATCATTCTAGGTGTCCCATCGTCTTGGGAAGAGTACTGCAGGCTGCACAAGATAAGGCGGGGCGGCAACAGGAAGAGGAGATAGGTCCCTCAGTTGCCGTCATTCATTTTTCTTCGCTGCTAGGTCTGGCGAAATGCATAATAATAGAACACTGCAATAAAACTTTCGTCGGGCCTGTGGCCTAACCTGGATAGGGCAAGTGGCTTCGGATGCCTCTTCTGATTGCAGGAGAAACCACTAGGTTGGGGGTTCGAATCAGTTTCCGGTTGCCGGTTTTCGGTTTCCAGTTTAAGACTGGGCACTGACCACTGGACACCGGTCACTGTGCATATCCCTCCAGGCCCGTTTTTTATTTGTTCACAGTTGCCAGTTTCCCGTTTTGTCTCAGAAAAAACGGGCCGAAGTGACCGAATGAAATAAGGTTACTCAGGGGCCCGAATTTCATTTGTACCCAGTTTCGAGTTTCCAGTTGCCCGTTTTGTCTACGTAAAGCTCGCTTTCCTCATCAACTATTTTATCCTCATTTTCTGAGCCCTTTGAATTTCCTATAAAACGTCGCCCACTTTTTCGTAGGAACGAAAAAGGGGCCCAATGTTTGAAGCGTCAAACATTAGGGAAACGTTTTATGGACCATAAATCGAGTCGTCGGTTTATTGGTCGTACCACTCGGGCCCTAGTGGAATCGTATTATACGAAATCACATGATAATTTTTCTTATAATAAATATATTTATTAAAAATAAGATAAATAGATTTATAATGACTTCGCTTATTAACTATGGACATGAAGGAACATTTTACCTTGATTCCGGTCTATGGGGAAAAGTTTATAGGGCGAAAAGACATACTGAAGGAACTCGTAAAAGAGGTATCTAACCCTCGTTCGAATATTGGTTTTTGCCTGCACGGCAGAAGAAGAGTTGGAAAGACATCGATCCTCAAAGAATTGGAGTACGAAGTCTCAGAGGTAAAAGGGGTTGTAGTGGCATATCTTTCCCTCTATGAAATGGCAGACCTTTCGCTTAAAACATTCACTGAGAAACTCTCAATGACCGTTCTTGAAGCATTCAGAAGAAAAAAAGTCCTTCCTTTTGAATACAGCATAGGCGTCCTGATGAAATCGCCCGGAGAAGTCATCGATTCGGCGCTATCGAAAATCAAGCTTGGGACCGAGCTGTCAAAAGAGCTGAAATTTTTCCTGGAATTCAAAAAGGAAAAAAAGGAAAATTACACCGACGCAATCGAAAGAGTCTTTGATCTCGGAGAGAGACTGGCCAATTCCGCAGGGGTCAAGTTTGTTTTGATCATTGACGAATTCCCTGAGATTTTAAAAGTTGAGAATGGCTTGCAGGTAGTTAAGATGTTCAGGACTTTGCATGAGAACCATCGCAATACTTCGATTATAATCTCAGGCTCGGAAAAGAGAACACTTGAAACAGTCGCATTGGGAGAGGCATCTCCATTCTACAAGCAACTGGTTCCAAAAAGGGTCCCTCCATTTTCTTTTGATGAAAGCCTCGAGTTCCTAAAAAAATACGGAATGAAACTTTCTTCTGATGAAGCAAGGAAGTTATATGAGACAACAGAGGGAATACCATTCTATATGCAGTACATATGCCGCTCTGCAAAAGAATCCAAGGATATTGATAGTGCGGTAGATGAGTTCATCCGTGAGGAAGGAAACGTATTTTTCAGCGAAGAGTTCGAAAAGTTATCTGAAAAAGAAAGAGTGATAGCTATAGCTATGTCAAAAGGGGCAAAAACACCAAGTGAAATAGCCGAGATTTCAGGAGAACCCGTTACGTCAGTTAGCAGTTACCTGGTTCTTCTTCAGGATAAGGGCGTAGTTACAAAAGTGGAAAAGGCAACGTATATGTTAGTTGATAAACTTTTTTCATTTTGGCTAAAGAAGCGTTACGAATAGATTGGAGGTTATGTCATGAGTGGCAAAAGCGACAACCGTGAACGAAGTCCACAATGTCCCTTGGCACAAAGCCAAGTGGAAATCGAAAAACATGCAAAAACAAAACTCAAAACCCATACACAGCAATGTTCGTCATTTGCCTGAGTCCCATTCGATAGTCTTTAAAGGCTTTTTCGCATTAACCTCTAAGTTTTGACATCCTTCCCGAGGTGATTGTTTGGATTTCAGTTTCAAGATCGGTGCACAGGCAGGACAAGGCGCCATGGTAACAGGAAGTTCACTGGCAAAATGCTTCACGCGCGCTGGATTCAGCGTAATCGGCTATCCGGAATACCCATCCATTATCCGAGGAGGCCATAACACCTACCAGGTCCTCGTGTCAGACAATGGATTGCGCTCGCCAACCAAAAAGAGCGATATCATAATCGCGCTCAACCAGGATGCGGTGTTCTTCCACAAGGATTTTGTAGCAAAGAACGGTGCGATGATATACGATTCAGCGATTGACGCCAGGAAATTCAAGCCAAAGGACGATATCCTCCTTTACCCGCTTCCGATAGGAGATATCCTGAAAAAGACCGGGAGCATCCAGCAGATGGCAAACACCGTGACGCTCGGAGCGGCGCTCGCGCTTGTCGAATATCCATTCGATATTCTTGAAGGCGTGCTTGCAGACGAATTCACGAGAAAAGGCGAAAACATTGTAAAGGCGAATGTCAAGGCTGCGAAAGCAGGATATGATTACGCAAGGGAAAATTTCAAAGGCTTCAAGGCAAAGCTCAAGCCAACGTTGCAAAAAGAAAAAAAGAAAAAACTGTTCCTTTCCGGAAACGAAGCGATGGCTCTCGGTGCGGTAAAGGGCGGGATGAAATTCTATGCAGCCTATCCCATGACTCCTGCGTCCACCATCCTCCATTATCTTGTCGAGAACGAGCGGGAACTCGACATTGTGGTGAAACAGACCGAAGATGAGATAGCGGCAATAAACTATGCGATCGGGGCGAATTTCGCAGGAGTCCGGGCAATGACCGGAACAAGCGGAGGCGGGTTCGCGCTCATGGCCGAAGCGATTGGATTAGCAGCAGAATCAGAGACTCCATTGGTTATCGCGCTTGTCTCAAGGCCAGGGCCAAGCACCTGCCTTCCCACATGGACCGAACAGGCAGACTTGCGCTTTGCATTGCATGCATCACAAGGCGAATTCCTTAGGGTGATACTTGCGCCAGGCGATGTGGAGGAATGCTTCCAATTATCTGCAAAGTCGTTCAATCTTGCAGAGAAATACCAAATCCCGGTCATAATGATGTCTGACAAGTTCCTTGGGGAATCGCTTTTCTCAAGCAGCCAATTCGATGAGAGCGGCATAAAGATCGAGCGTGGGAAAATCGCGAAAGGCCTTCCTGCGCTTGCGCCAAATGCCCGTTTTTCGCGCTATAAGATCACTGATGATGGCGTATCGCCAAGGCCAATCCCTGGCGAGCCAAATGGCATGCATGTCAGCTCTTCCTACGAGCATGACGAAAGGGGCTTCAGCTCAGAGGATTTCAGGATGCGAAAAGAACAGGTGGACAAAAGGGCAAGGAAGATAAGTAATCTTATGAAGGAGATTCCCGGGCCGATAAGGTATGGGCCTAAAAATGCAGATGTCACGCTGATTGCATGGGGAAGCCAGAAGCTTCCGTGCCTGGATGCGCTCGGATTGCTTGATGAGGCAGGAGTCAAGGCGAATCTTTTGCATTTCTCATATATCTTTCCAGTCAATATGAAGGAAGTGAAGAAAGCGCTCTCTTCCTGCAAAAAGGCCGTGCTCGTGGAGAATAACGCAACAGCGCAATTCGGCGGGATCCTGAAGGAGTATGCAGGTGCGGAATTCGATTTCCACCTGCTGAAATACGATGGCAGGCAGTTCTTTGCTGATGAAATCGCGCGTGAAGTGGCCAAGCTGTCGAAGGCTGGTTACAAAGGAGAAAAGGAAATCCGGGTTGTGGATGAGGATTATGAGTATTATAATCCCCAGAGATACGGCCTTTAGTGTTTTGTGTCATGGGTTTTGAGACTTGAGTTTTGGGTCTTGAGTTTTGTGTTATGGTGATGATGATGGCAACTGTCGAAGAGCTTGGCGTGAAAGAAAAGCCCCAATGGTGCCCTGGCTGCGGTAACCTGAGCCTGCTTCCTGCTCTCAAAGGCGCGATTGCTGATGCTGGAGTGAATCCGCATGAGACCGTGATCGTGAGCGGCATTGGCTGTTCGGGGAAAACCAGCCATTATGTCAATACTTACGGCTTTGAAGGGCTTCATGGCCGCACGCTCCCGGTTGCATCCGGCATCAAAATCGCGAATCCAGAACTAACAGTTATTGCTGAAGGCGGGGACGGCGATGGGTATGGGATCGGGGCAGGGCATTTTGTCCACATCATGAGGCGGAATTATGACCTCACATATATTGTACATGACAACCAGATATACGGCCTTACAACAGGGCAGGCATCGCCGACTTCCCTTTTGGGCATGAAGACAAAAACCACACCCTATGGCGTGATAGAGACGCCCTTCAACCCGATCGCAAACGCGATCATCAATGGAGCGACATATGTAGCAAGGGGATTTGCCGGGGATATCCCACATCTGCGGGGACTGATCGCAGGTGCGATAAGGCATAAGGGCTTTGCGCTTGTGGACATTTTCCAGCCATGCGTCACTTTCAACAAGCTGAACACATATGAATGGTTCAGGCAGAGGGTCTACAAGCTCGAAGACGCAGGGTACAAGCCCGTGGACAAGGAAGCAGCCATAAAGAAAGCGCTCGAGGATTCAGAGAGCGATTACAAGAAAGTGCCTATAGGGTTGTTTTACAAAGAAGAGCGTCCGACGTACGAAGACCAGCTCCCTCAAATAAAGAACCGGCCGCTTATGAAGCAGGATATATCGAAAATAGATCTTTCAGCAGCGTATAAGGATCTGATGTGACCGTTATAAATGCATCCGCACAAATTCTATTTCTGTGCAGCTCACTCCCCGCGCATACCAGCTCGCGATATTCGAATCCGCCATGCAACATGGCAACACGCTTGTCGTCCTCCCGACCGGACTCGGAAAGACCCTCATTGCGCTCATGCTCATAAAGGAGAAGATGAAAGAAGGCAGGTGCCTGTTCCTCACCCCTACAAAACCGCTTGCCAAGCAGCATGCGGACTCAATTAAAAAAGTCCTCGAGCTTGATGATGCGCACGTTTCACTGGTCACTGGCGAGATGGCGCCTTCGAAAAGGAGAGCCGAGTATGAGAAGGACGTGATCGTTTCTACTCCGCAAACGATCAGAAACGATATAGAGAACAAGCGCTTTGGCACGAATTACAAACTAATAATTGTTGACGAGTGCCACCGTGCTGTAGGGGATTATGCATACACAAACATCGCCAAAGAGCTGAAAGATACTGCATTGATTGTCGGGCTAACTGCATCTCCTGGAGGAAAACGCGAGCGGATAAAAGAAGTGATGGATAACCTGTTTATTTCGAATATAGAGATCAGGACGGCATCGGATCCTGATGTTTCTCCCTATGTACAGAAAAGCAATATCAAGTGGCTCCCGATTGACCTCTCACCAACCCTCAAACTGATCAAGAAAGAGCTGGACCAGATCGTATCAAAATATGCCAAGCGCCTTGGCGAGATGGGCTTCCCTCCGCCGATTAAGCATAAGGGGAAATTCCTTGAGCTTAGGCAGAGGATACTGAACATACCGCATAACATAAAATATCCCGCATTAGTCCAGTATTCTGTGCTTCTCCATGCGCTCCATATGTCTGAATTGCTTGAGACCCAGGGCGTGTATCCCCTTCTCCGTTATATCGATAAAGTCGCAGAAAAAGAAACCAAATCCGCAGGCATACTCCTTCGCGAACCCGGGATCGCGAAGGTTCGCGAACTTGCAGCAAGCGGTGAGGAGCATCCAAAGCTCAAGAAGCTTGTCGAGCTTTTGAATGGCATGGCAGGGAAAAAAGTGATCGTGTTTGTCCAGTACCGTGACCAGATCAAGAAAATCGAAGAAACGCTCAAAGCGAACGGGATTAGAGCGAACCAGTTTGTCGGCAAGAAAGACGGGGTGACTCGAAAGATCCAGGAAGCAACGATCGCTGATTTCCGGGATGGGAAGTTTGACGTGATGGTAAGCAGCTGCATAGGAGAAGAAGGCCTCGACATCCCGAAAGTGGATTCAGTCATTTTTTATGAGCCAATCCCATCCGAAATCAGGTCTATCCAGCGCAGGGGCCGTGCAGCAAGACTGCAGGAAGGGGAGATCATCATCCTCATGACTAAGGATACCCGTGACGAATTCTATTACTGGTCATCGAAAAGGAAAGAGCAGCGCATGAAAGAGATACTTGGCCAGATGCAGGAGAAGATGCGGCGAGACTACGGAAAGGAAACTTCAAAGGAAAAAACCGGAAGCAAAAAAATCCAGGTGGCCGCCCCATTCGTTGTAGTGCCGGAAAAGGCAACTCCAAAATCCAGGCCTCCCCCTGGCCAGACCAAAATGAGCGATTTCCTCTAATCAAACAGATGTATGCATCGCATCCTCAAGCGCTCTTATCCCCTCTTTGAGAACAGCTTCTTCAGTGGCTTTGGAGTGGTTCACTTTTCCATCAACTACATCCCTGAGTTTCTGCTCAGCATATGCTGCGGCGATCCTTAGGTTTATCATCCTGAAACGATTCCCGTTTTTCTCCTCCTCGTTCGCGCCCATCTTCGCCAGTGTTATCAGCCTTTTGATTTTTGAGATCAAACCCCATACTCCGTATGCTCTGGCAGGCTCAGATATGATTGGCGCCTGCCCGAATCCCTTTCCAGCATGAGGCATTATCTGATTCTGATGGTGCACGCTGGCAAACATTTTCGACATGATTTCATTTATATTGCGCAATATCTTTAAATATTATGTTTTACCACACTCTACTGTTTTCTTCCGGTCCTGCCATTTTTCCCAATTTTCCAATATGAATAATAATTTTCCCATCGCATAAATAACCTGGTGACCAGTATGTTCGAAGGCAATAAGAATTGCAGCGTATGCAAAAAGGAGCTTGATGAGAAGGACAGGAATTTCGGCATTAGCATGAGCGGCTACACCCGCGTATTCTGCAACAAATGCGTGAAGGAAAAGAAAGACGCGATAAAGAGGATACTCCACGACGAAGAAAACTAATCCGTTCCCTTTGCTGTTTTCCGCACCTTCTGCGGGCTCGTCTCCATTACGAATGCCAGTTCCTCTTCATCAAAGTCATAATAGCGCGCCATCTCTTCTGCTGACGTTTTGCCATGCTCCTGGATCAGCGGAAGATATTCAAGCGCCTCTTTCCTGTTTGAATGGACCTTCGCCCCTATCTTCAAGCCGATCTTCTTGCGCATCTCCCTTCTCGCGATCGTCCTTGACATCTCCCGTAGATACGAAGGAAACGCGTATTTCGTGAATTTCATATATGGCTCTGCTTTTGCCATGCTCACGCCTGCAGTTCCCAGGTCTATCGCGTATTTCAGGTATTTCCAGTTCGATTTCCTTATCCTGCCTTCGAAGATATCCGCCCTTGATAGCCAGTGGTAGGCGAGCGCGATATCATCTTTCCTTTCGTATTCTGCGGGGATGTTCTCATCTATCCAGAGCTTGAGGGATTCGTAGTCAACATCGCCTGCGGTCGCTTCTTTTACTTCTGCCAGGTTTTTTGCCTTGAAGATCGCCCGAATTCTGTTGAAAATATCTTTTTCACGGTCCCGCATCCCGGGTGTGAGCGCCTGAAGGTCATTAATGGCAGAGCGCACATCTCCAGCGCAGTTATCAGCCACTGCCTCGATGAGCTGGCTTGTATCCCCCATCTTCTCCTCTTTTGCTATGCGCTCGAGCAATCTCCTTATCCCAGGCTTGCTCACTCTTTTCATGTCGAGCAGCTCGCACTCCGAGCGTATTGATGCAATCTTCTTTTCCCATGCGTCGGTTGCGGTCAGGATGACCGGCCAGCTGGAATCCTTTAGTGCGCCTGCAATCGCGCCCGCTCCCCCGTAATCATTCCGCCCCTGCAGCGCATCCACATCATCGATCAAGATGAGTTTCCCTTCTCCAAGAAGCGAACCTGCGAGCATCGCTCCGTGGATCACTTTCTCCACCCGCGCCTTGTTGCGCAGTTCGGATGCATTCATCTCGATCAGGTCCAGCTTGAATTCCCGCGCAGCAGCATAAGCTATCGCAGTCTTCCCGATGCCTGGAGGGCCATGGAGCAGGAGCGGGCGCTGCTTCTTCCCGGCTATCCAGTTCAGGAGCCACTGCTTCACCCTCGTCCTTATCTCGTCGTTGCCGATGATGTCATCGAGCTTTTGCGGGGCGTACTTTTGGGTGAGGAGCATCCGTATCGGATTGAGTTAATGGAGAAGGGAATAAAAACAGAAGTTCAGCGATGCGCTCTATCTTGGTTCAGCTGGATCTTTCGCCATCCATTTCCCGACAATCTCGATCAATCTCGTCCTGAGCTCTTCCCCTTTCCCATATACCGGCCGAAGCTCATCAGCGAGTTCACTATATCCTTTTCTCATCAGCCAGGTCGAGAAGCCATCTTTCTGCGAATAGAATTCGAGCATCTCCACATCCAGCGTTTTGAGGGATTCAACAAGACCGTTCAGGGACATGACCTCCGCAACGGCAATCCCTCTTTCATCTATTAATCTGAGTGGCTCTTTCCTTACGTTTTCGACTTCAGCCTCGAATACAGATATAAGGATTTCCCGAAGTGTCTCTCCTTTGTCATGCCTTGGCCTTAACATATCCCCGGCCCTTCTGTACGCATGCATATATGCCCATGTCGAGAAATAATCTTTTTCAGCGTAGATTTCAAGCACCGGCACTGGAATTTTTGCGATCAGGTCCCTAAGCTCCTGGAGAGTGGATGCCCGCCCTATCAGATCATTCTCCTCATAAAAAAGGAAATCACCCAAGCCAGTGAAATCCCTCACATATCTTTCAAGTTCTGCGAGCGCACCCTCATCACCCTTCTTCATCAGGAAAGCGATCTTGCGCAACTCCTCGGCCTGCGCTGCCTTGGATGCCACGATTATCGGGATGCGCTGGTAATTCCTTTTCACTGATTCGACGAGAGTCTTTCCATTCGGCCCGATGTTCTCTCCTCTTGGGATGAAGATATCGCTAATGAGGCACACGATATCATCAAAGTGCTGCTGCACGACCTGGTTCGCCTGCTCATATGTCCTTGCAATGAGCACCGCGGCCCTCTGGCCGATTATCCGGTAAAGAACTGGAAGGAATTCGCTATGCCATCGGGGTTCATCATCCACAACCAGGTATATGAAACGTTTTGCCCGCACACCCATCTCGATGTTGATCTTGTCCCGCGCACAACGTGCTGCTGCCAGCAATACAGCACCGATATCAAACCTTTCATAGCCGGTGAAGAACACGTGGTCTGCCTTTGAAGTATACGCATAATTGATTTCGGCTTCACTTGGCGGGGCGCCTCCGATGAATATATTTTTCGTAAGCAGGATTATCCGGCCAAGTCGGTTATTTTTCCGGAATGCGGCCGCATCCAGGAACTGGGCACCAACATCATCGACCATGAGAATCGAAAGCCTGTCCGAAGATTTCTGTGCCATCTGTGCCGGGTTGTTGAGGAATTGCACGTCTGTGAGCGGAAGATTGTTCCTAAGGGTATCCAGTGCGCTACGGACTTTCTGGTCAGTCGCGCAGACGTATAGTTTTTCAACTCTCAGCGGGCTGATAACCCGCCGCTCGCGCGAGAGGCGATCCCCAATCTTATTCTGATTGTCCGGGGCGTTCATTTTATCACGCACCTCCTTGCAAGAAGGTCTGCATAAGCTGTGACGGGATTTTCGAACTTCTTCAGGTATATCGGAGCGTTTGGCATATCATCCGGAGGGGCGAAGAACCAAGGATTAAAACCGGAATTCATAGGGTCGATATGGAGGTAGAAGACTCCTGCGGTCCTGAGGTTGGTGCAAAAATGCGTGCCTTGGGAGCCGAGCCTCCGGAGCTCCCGGATTTTCTCATCCTCTTGCGCAGCTCCCGATGTCTGGTAGAGGAAATGGCTCCCATGCATGCCACCAGTCATCTCATCCCTGCTTAGCACTATATCCGGGCTGCCCGCGATGTCGAATCCATATTCCACCATGACCGCGGCCTGGGAGACGTGCGCGAAATCGACATCAATCCCCCAATCCTTGTTGGATGTCCCTATCCTGCCAGGGCACACAAGCACATACTTCTGCCCCTTCCTGAACATCTCATCATTTATCTGCTTTAGCCTAGCTCGCACCTCATCATGCATTTCCCTGCAGTAGTTCCAGGGGGAGATCACAACCGCATGCGTCAGCCCGCCTTTCACGCCATGCCCCTGCACGCGGTTCGTGGAGACATACTCTAATTTTCCGTCATTTGGGATATCTACCTTCATGCTAAGCAGGTCCGGTAAACGCTTGTATTGCACCAAATGGTACATTCCATTCCCATCCATGATATTGAATGTGAATTCTATCTGGAAGCACCTTTCTTCCGCCCTAACCGCCTCCATTATCGCGCGGAGACCGCTCGCGTATCCGAATCCGTCGCTTCCGATCAAAGGGCCGAAATCAATCCCTTTCAGACTGTTGCTGCTGAAATAGGCGGCGCCAGGCCCTGCAAAGCGAATAGAAAGGATGCTCATGGTCTCCATATCCCTCCCTTCAAGCATCTCATTGCTTTTCATGTCGATCGCATAAAAGAAGCGCTGCTGTTTTCTCAGCGTTCTTGTGTCCAGCGGCTTTTCTATTGACAGGACAGGAATCGCATCGACCTCGGAGTCTTCCCTGACCGCGCCATATCCATGGCCGAAGACCACCCTCGCGAATCCCTCATCCAACCCCATGCCGGCAAGCGGGTAATAAAGCATCGAATCCGCCACTCCGGAAGACATCGGATAGAAGAATTCTCCGGCATCCGTGCTGTTGATCACTCCGTGAATAGGATTCACAACCACAGCCACGGATTCATCAGCATCCCGCCTTTCCGGCTGTGATTCTCCTGTGAAATGCCTGAAGGCATGCTCGATCGCCTTCAGGAACTGCCCGAATCGCTTTCCCGGTTCGGGATGGTTATTAGGGAGCATGAACGAGATGTTCTGGCCAGAGGTCGGCACAAGGGGATTGTTCTCGTCTTTCTCAGACGGCCTGACGCTGATCGGTTGTCCGCTGAAAGAAGCATGGACCTTATGCAGCAGGGCAAGCGCTTCGTTGTCAAGCTTTCCGTTATTCTGCGAAAAGCGGTCGTATATGCCGGTAGTGAAAATTGAAGATGCGAGAGGCTCAACATTCTTCAGCCTGTTTTTTGCATGCACATTGTCCAAGAGCAGCAGGCCCTCGCCTTTCCCGCCAATGCTTCCATCCCCATATGCTGTTATTGATGGGCTGAGCTGCCTCGGTCTGAGTGATGTCATATGTGTCATATATTGAGAAAATATGAATAAAAAGGTTTGCCTAGGATGGTTTTCTTTTTTTGCAATCCATTCAAGAATTATCAGCTAAAGAAAAATAAAAAATGAGGAGCCGATCTTCACTTGCCCTTCTTTTCTTCTCCTTTGCACATCGAGCACATACCGAGCGCGTGGACCGCGAACGACACCCCGGCGATTAAGAAAAGCGCGCCTGCAATCACATTGGCGATCATCGCGCTAAGCATGCCAAGCCCGTAAGCCAGCAGGCATGCGCCACCAATCAAGAACATCAGGCCAGTCGCCACTCCGCACATTTTATCCATACACATTAAACCACCTGAGAAATATCCTCACAAGCAAACATTATAAATCTTCATTTACCTGCCTTCCAGAACTCCTTCACATACTTACCCTGCACGCTTATCAGGACAATCATATCTTGTGATCTCTTGTTTTGCGAAGCGATTCTTCCGTGGTGCCAGCGTGCGTTAAGATTTATAATCTTGGGATGTGTAATCCCTTTATGAAGCTCACACAAAAGAAAATAATTTCCGTTTTGGAGAGCCACCGTGCTGACATTAGCCAATATGAAGTGAAACGCATCGGGCTTTTCGGTTCATTCCAAAAAGGCAAAGCCAGGAAAGGCAGTGATTTGGATTTTTTGGTTGAGTTCAGAAAACAGACTTTTGACAATTACATGGGGCTTAAATTTTTCCTTGAGCGCCTGTTCAAACGGAAAGTCGACCTTATTGTAGAGGCTACACTGAAACCTGCTTTATCGTATGTCAAGAAAGAGGCGGTTTATGTCAGAGGAATCTAGGGTTTACTTGGAAGATATGCTTGAAGCAACAAAGAAAATCTTCGAATACACCAAAGGAATGGATTTTGATTCTTTCCTGAAAAACAGCCTGGTTTCCGATGCCGTGATCAGAAATCTCCTGATCATTGGGGAGGCGGCAAAACGTATTCCAGCTGAAGTCAGGAAAAAGCACCCGGAAATAGAATGGAAAAAAATGGCCGGGTTGCGAGACATACTGGTTCATGAGTACGCGGGAATCAGCCTTCCGATTGTCTGGGATGTTGTGGAGAATAAGCTTCCCGTGCTTGAGAGAGCCGTAAAAACGATAATGGAAATAGAAACGAAAAAATGAGCGAAGCAACAATCACTTCTTCCAGAACTCCTTAACATACTTCTCCGGCTCGCTGCTCATTATGAAACGCGTTCCTGAATCGAAAACCGACTTGTAATTCTTCCAGGCAAAGCGCTCGTCCATATACACGATCGCGCACCGGTCGCTCTCCTTTCTAATCCCTCTTCCAGCAGCCTGCATTGCCTTGATCACAGCAGGCCACATGTACCCGTACTCCCAACCCTTGCTGAATTTCTCATCGTAGAAATCGATGAGCGCCTCGACTTCAAGGGACATCTCCTCCAAGGCCACCCCGACGATCACCGCGGTCTTTATCTCCTCATTGCAATAATCCACACCCTCTCCAAGAGAGCCTCCCTGCACCCCGCATAGCACGCCTCCGTTCCCGAAGCGTTTCAGCAGTTGCGCGATCTCTTTCGGTCCGGAATCCGCTTTCTGAACAATCAGATTCTGCGCCTTCATGAATGGCAGGATCGCGTTCTGCACTACATAGGATGGGAAAAACACCGCAGTCCCGCCCGGCGTGCTCTCTATTATCCGGTCTATCTTTTCCGCCATCGCCATGTAATTCTCGGTTTTGCGTTTCGAGTACCGGGTCGTGTGGCCCTCGGCAATCACATGCATGGTGTTCTTCTCATCGAACGGGGAGAGGTATTTCTTCATTATCGTGGAGTTTACATCCAGGCCAAGGACATCGCGGTGCATCTCGAGTGGAAGAAGGGTGCCGGACATCAATATGGCTGAATGGCACTTGTTCAGTACTGATGTCCCTACCGATGGGTCAAGGTATCGCTTGGAGAGCCCGAACCAATCATTGTTCCGCTTAAGTATCCTCACCACTCCATTGTCATCGCCCTTCCAGCCCGCTATGAATTTGGCGAGCCTGAGGCACGCTGATTTCCGATTAGTCTTCTCAACGAATTCAACACCTAGCTCCTCGAAATGCCGCGCAATTTCGTCCTGGGGCATGTTGAAATCAGAGAGGAAATTATCGAACCCGAGCGCTGAGACCAGCTTCTCTTTCGAATCCTTCATCCTTTCCTTTGCCCACTCATCGAACATCCTCTCGAGGGCCACATGCTCTGCGCCAAGCAGCCTCATCTCCTTTTCCGCTCTCCTGAACACAAAACTCGAAACACTAGACGACAAATGCTCCCGTACCCTTCTTCCGAGATTGTGCGCCTCATCCACGATGACGATTGAGCGTTCCAGAGCCTTTTTCGTTTTAAGGAAAAGTATGTTGCGGATATCCGGGATCATGAAATGGTAATAGTCCGCGATGATTATGTTCGCAGCACCCGCCATCTTCATCATGAGCTCATAGGGGCAGGCATCATGCTCATCCCCGAACTTCACCACTTCCTGATGTGTTGATGCCGCACCGTATCCATCCAGCAATTTTTTGAATAGCAGGTTCGCCCGCGCTTCCTGCACCTTGTTATATCCTCGTGCGTTTTGGTAGAAGATGCATTCTTCCCTCTTCCTTTTCTTCTCGCACGATTGGTAGAAGCCGTCATGGTCCAGCTCAGTTAGCACCTGGTCCACGCACGCGTGCCTTCTTCCTATCAGGTCAACTGCCTTTATCTTCAGCTTATGCTTCTTCGCAATACCGTCCACAACCTCGACCGCAATCCTGTGCTGCGCGATTTTGGGTGTTAAAAAAAATATCGTCAAATCAGACTCATGCGCAGCGGTAATCGCCGCAGATAACGCGCTGTCGCTTTTCCCGCATCCAGTTGGGGCGTTCGCGAGCAGGATCCTTTCCTCCTTTATCGCATCGTATGCATCCTGCATGAAGTCTCTCTGGAATTGCCGGGGGTCCTGGTGCCGGAAGAAGAAATCTGTCACGGATTGATTTAGGAATATAAACTCTTATAATGTTTGACTGCCTAATGTCAAATCATTTTGAAAGGTATTGAAATGAATTGTCCATCGCAGAAAGAGATTGATGCGCAGGTCCGGATGAAGATACGCCAGAACGAGGAATCGCTGCGCAAACTAAACGTCGATAAGAAAGCATGCCTGAACAGCATTATGCTTCTGCGGGCAATCAAAAAGCTGAAAGAAGCTGAACTTGCAAGTGAGAAGAACGAGCTGAAGAAAGCGTTGCATCTGGCATGGATAGCAGAGCTGGAAGCGAAGATCGATCTTGAGTATGTGAAGCTGGATATCATCAGGCTCAACAAAACACAGTTGCTCATCGAGCTTGAGAACCTCGGATACTGGGAGCCGGAGTTGGTCATGCCATACAAGGCGATGCACAGGGGCATCTCATCGTACGCGCCGCCGCAGTACATGCCGCCTCCGTTTTCGAGGTGATTTATGCGCATGAAGTTCCTCTACAACGCTCCCGCGATCCTTTACAAAAAAGCGCTCATCATCGGCGATACGCATTTCGGGATGGAGCAGAAACTGCTCTCCAAAGGTATCCATTACCAGGATTTCAGCGACGGCCTTTTCCTGAAAATAAAATCGATGCTTAAGCAGACGAAAGCAGAAAAGCTCATCATCCTCGGCGACGTGAAAGAGCAGGTCGCGACGCTGGATCCGAAGACGGCCGGTATTCTCGCGAAGCTGAACCTGCTCACAGAGCTCATCATCGTCCGTGGAAACCATGACGGCGGAATAGAAGGATGCGGGGCAAGGATAGTTCCGTCTGGGGGTTTCGTGTTCGGAGTTTCCACTTGCCCGACGAATCGGGCAAGGGACCCACGGGAGCGCTGCTCCCTCGGGTTGGGCCTTGTGCATGGGCACAGCTGGCCGAGCGATGAATGCATGAACGCAGATTTTCTTATCAGCGCCCATCAGCACCCATCGCTTTCCATCGTCGATAAATCTGGGAAAAGGCATTCGGAGCCTGTCTGGATAATCGCAGATGCAGACGAAGGGATGATCGCGCAGCACTACAAGTCATTCAATAAAAAAATAAAGCTGGTGCTCATACCGGCATTCAATCCTCTCGTAGGTGCAGCGTTCGACCCGCTTGATGCGCACCTCGGGCCCATTCTCAGCAATAAGCTATTTAAAATAGACGCCGCTATAATATATCGTTTGGAAGGGACTCCATTGAGAGATCCGAAAAAGAGTTGATCCCATGGGCAAAAAAAGAAGGGGCCGCGACCGCCTCGAAGTGTGCTGTTCGTGCGGGAGATCGGTTCCGCGCGACAAGGCTGTGGATTATACCCAGAGAAGCAGATTCTCAACCGAGCTCTCGACCGGTGACAACATCACGCACTTTTCCGAAACAGATGTCTATTATTGCATAAGCTGTGCAAAGCACAGGAAGATCTTCGAGAAAAAGAAAGAACAGTTACGGAGGCAGAAAGAACGAGCCGGGGCGTTCTGATGGAGCACGTCGAATTCGACGGAAGGAAATACATAACACTCCAACAGAATCTCGGAAACCTCCCCCTTATCGTCGTGAAGGCGAAGAAGGGTTACATCGCCTGCTCATACATCGACAAAGACACCGCTGAGAAGATCGGCGATGTCGCCGCATTCGTCTCAGGTGTGAAATCAGTGGAGGATTTCCTGCGGGCGAAAGTCCGGACGACGACAAGCTGGGCAGAGGACATCGGAATCAGGGAAGGCATGTCTGTGAAGAAAGCGCTTGAGATCATGGATGGCGCGAGCTTGCCGATTTAGGCTTGACCGATATTCAGTTTGACATCGCCCGCATCCATACCTTTTTTTTGTTATTCTCAAATTATCAGTTTCCGGTCTGGGCAAATAGAGAACAAGATTTCAGGACATGCAATTCGGGATTTAGGATCTGAGTCGATCCCTGAAATAGAACGCAGAGAACAGTAACATAGGCAGGACAAATATCACCGAGCACATATTATTCCCGCTCGTGTAATAGCTCTCCGGCGTTATCTTCGCTATGCGCTTCACGTCGCTCAGGCACACGTCCTGCGTGACCTTTGCTCCAGTCATCGAAGAGCTGTAATTAGTCTGTACAATGCCTTTGCAGATATTTTCGGCATCGCCACTTTTCCCCGGGTATCTTGCGATTATTTTGGCGATATCAAAAAGGCATAGGTTCCTCTCTGTCTCTGCACGCACATAAACATCATCTTGCGGGCTGTTGTGCTTCATGCCTATATCATTGAATATGTCATTGCACAGCCCCTGTGCCGAATTGAGGTCAGAATCGCTGGAAGAAGTATATGCCTTAGTAAGTGCAGCAAGATGGTAGCAGGAGAGCTTCTTTGCATCAATCAGGCTCGTGCAATCCA
>Ga0315281_10001426_pt1 | contig 35207 bp, 37 predicted proteins | sample YL17G07_0_MG_FD_204540 | JGI IMG/M metagenome (GOLD analysis project Ga0315281, IMG submission 204540) | Sediment microbial communities from Yellowstone Lake, YNP, Wyoming, USA - YL17G07_0 | ecosystem: Environmental > Aquatic > Freshwater > Lake > Sediment | place: USA: Wyoming | collected...
CCACCACCCCCGCCACCACCGCAGGCGGCGAGGCCAAGCAGACTCAAGAATAAAACAACCTCGGTTATCAGTTTGCGTTGCATGGCATGCACCTCAAGTGTTCATGTGATGGTGGGGTTTGCCACAAGGACGCAACGACCCGGGAAACGGTTCCCCTGCGCATCAATAAAAACGCCGGCTTGCGCCGGCGTGATCGAGAGGAGTAAATAATTTACGCGCGCTTCGCGGGAGCGGCGGGCGAATCCTTCAGCGGTACGCCGCCCTGGTCCGTGCACGCTTTCGGCGAGACGTTGAGGAAACCTTTACCCTTGCAACTGTTTTGGCCCGGGCAGCCGTTGTGCGCGGTGGCGCACGCCGTCTGGCCCTTGCAGGCGTTGATGCCGTAACAGGCGATCCCGCCGGCCTCGGTCTTCGGCGCGAAGGTATCCACCGATTTATACATGCCGTAGAACGCCGTCGCGGCGGCGATCGAGATCGCGGCGCCATTCGTGATTCGTCTGCCGATCGGGACGATCTTCCGCGCGCGCGCCATCTCGCGCCGGATCTTCGTGACGCACACCTCCATGAAGCGTCCGGTCATCTCCCAGAAACTTCCGGCAATGAGCACGCCGAGCGCGCCGTAGAGCGCAATGTCCGGCAGCGGCGCGATGCCCGTGACCATGAGCCACAGGAACACCGCCGCGGTGACGCCGCCCGCAAGCCCGAGCCAGAACGGCCGCCAATCGTTGCGCTCGCGCGTGGAGCGGTGAAGTAGCCACAGGCTCAACGCGATCGCGCCGACGAAGATCGGGTAGAGCGTGGCGTGCGAGGTCAAGGCGGTGGCGCCGATCGCGGTGGCCGCCGAGATCAACACCGGCGCACCGGAGCAGGCGGCGCTGGCCGCGATCGCGCCGCCGATGCCGGTGAGCTGGCCGCCGGCGTTGCGCGCCAGGCGCGCGACCGCCGTGGCGTCCGCCGGCGCCCACGCCGCCTCGAAGGCCTCGGGGCGGCGCGCGCGGAAGGTGATCGCGTGCGCGCCGAAGTAGCCGGCCATGAGGCGCGTGTCCTCGCCGTTTGCGTGTGCGAAATAATCGAAGCTCGTGACGTGCTCGACGTTTTTGAAGCCGATCTCGCGCAGCAGCGCGAAGTACGCCTCCTCCTCGACCGCGCCGACGATGCACTCGGCCCAGAGCTTGGGATCGCGTTTCGCTTTCCTGGTGATCGGCTTGGCGAGCGCGATGTCGCTGATTTGAATGCGCCCGCCGGGCCTGAGCACGCGCAGGATTTCGTGGAATGCCTTGTGCTTGTCCGGCACCAGATTCAACACGCCATTACTCGTCACGACGTCCACCGACTGGTCCGGCAGTGGAATCTGTTCGGCATTGCCGGCGAGAATCTCGATGTGGGTGGCGCCCGCGGCGGCGATATTCTTCGCAAGTTTCGCGCGCATCGCCTCGGTCAGGTCCAGGGCATACACCTTTCCCGTCGGGCCCGCGCGGTGCGCGGCGATGAGCGCGTCGGTGCCAGAGCCGCTGCCGACGTCGAGCACGGTGTCGCCCGCGCGCAGCACGCCGGCCGCAAAGGGGTAGCCCACGCCGGCGAAGGACTCGAGCGCGGCCGCCGGGAGCTGGTCGAGCTCGGACGCGGGATAACCGACGAGCGCGGCCGCGCGGCGTCCCGTGGGGAAATGGAAGGAGTGCGCGGGGCAATTGGCGACCTCCGTGTACATGTCCTCCACGGCCTTCAGTATCGCTGCGCGTTTGTTGCTGACGATGGCGACCATGTCGTTTTCCGCGCGACCGGTCAGAACCGGCGCAGCAGGCCCCTGATACGTTGTGCGAATTCGGATGGCGTCTGCTCCACGCTGAGCGCGCCGAGTTTGCCCTTGAGACGCTTCTCGAATTCGGCGCGCGAGTAACAGGCGCGACAGGTGTGCAGGTGCTGTTCCATCTCGGCGTGGCGTGCGGCATCGAGCTCGCGGTCGAGATACTCGAACAGGCGGTGCAGGGCCTCATCGCAACCGATTTCTTTAATGTCGCTCATGGTGTTCACCTGTCTTTAAGTCGTGTACGTCGTTCGCGGCACGTTCGCGAGTTTCGGTAAGCTCCTGCCGGTATTGCCACAGCGCCTTCTGCAACTGCGCGCGGCCGCGCGTGAGCCGCGAGCGCACCGTGCCGATCGGCACGCCGAGCGCCGTGGCGATCTCGTGATAGCTCAGGCCCTGGAGGTCGGACAGGATCACCGGCAACCGGAACACCTCGGGCAGGGCGTCCACCGCTTTTTGCAGATCTTCCCGCAACACCTTGTTCAAGAATTCCTGCTCGGGGTTGCTCCACCATAACAGGAACGGCTGGTGCAATTGGTCGAACAGCGAGAACGCCGGTTCCTCGTCGGTCTCGCCCTGGGCCTCGGCCAGCGCCTCGAGCGAGGTCGTTTCGGTCTTGCGGCATTCGCTCAGGAACGTGTTGGTGAGGATGCGGAACAGCCAGCCGCGGAAACAGAGACGATCGTGCAGCGTGTGCAGATTGGCCCAGGCCTTGGTGACCGTCTCGGCCACCAGGTCCTCGGCGTCGGCGCGGTTCTTGGCGAGCCGCAACGCCGCGCCGTAGAGGCGGTCGAGGAGACCGGTGATCTCTTGCTCGAAGAAGGCGCGGTCGGCGTCGGTCATGGTCGGTTGCCGGGTTGTCTCACGCAAGGACGCTTGCCACGGGTGAAAGGTTCCCGTAGCCACCTTACAACGGTGTAGCGGCGAGGGCCATATCCTCGACGGGAATCCGCCGGGCGGCGCTTATCCCGGTTCCAGCATAGCAATTGAGGTTTAGAGTGAATTGGTCAAAAGATCGATGATCGCTCCTGGCCGAGGCTGTCCACCAGACCGACTCGATGCACGACCACATGGACGGAGGAAGCCGCGCCGCGGCTAAAGTACTTGCACGCGCAGATCCTCCGCGCGGGTGATGGGTTCAGTCGAGCCGGCGCATCCTGGACGATCCGTTTTCCGGCGAGCGTCCTTAACGGCTGAAGCGATGACGCAGCCAGGCGATGGCGCCGGGCAGGGTGGAGATGACGATGATTCCGAACATCACCAGCGTGAGATTCTTGCGCACCATGTCCAGGTTGCCGAAGAAGTAGCCAGCCAGTACGAACAGCATGATCCAACACACGCTGCCGGCGAAGCTGAAGGCCAGAAACCGGGAATACGGCATGTGCCCGACTCCGGCCACAAACGGTGCGAAGGTACGCAGTATGGGCAGGAAGCGGGCCAGCAGGATGGTCTTGCCGCCGTGGCGGTCGTAGAAGGCGCGGGTTCGATCCAGGTACTCGTGATTGAGCAGTGGCGAGCCGTTGCGTTGAAACACATGTGGTCCGAGGTGGTGACCAATCCAGTAGTTGGTGTTGTCTCCGCTGAACGAGGCGGCGATGAGCAGCGGGATCAGCCATTGCACATCGAGGCCGCTGCCGGCCGCCAGGGCGCCGGCGACGAACAGCAGTGAATCGCCGGGCAGGAAGGGTGTTACCACAAAGCCGGTCTCGGCAAAGATAATGACGAACAGCAGCGCGTACACCCACAGGCCGTAGTCGCCCAGGAATGTGCCGAGGTAACGGTCTAGGTGCAGGAACACGTCGACAAATTGTGCGATCAGTTCCATGCCGCCGCCTTGCCAGAATAATTACGGTTGTAAAAATGAAGAATCACGGATTGGTCCAGTCCACCAAACCGCTGTAGGCTGTTCCGATGACGACCAGGCCGAAGCCAATGCGATACCAGGCAAAGAGACTGAAGTCGTGGTTGCTGATGTAACGCAACAACCAGCGCACGCACAGAAAGGCGGAGGCGAACGCGCAGACGAAGCCCGCCACCCACATGCCGAGGTCATCGGCGCTGAGTAGTGCGCGCTCGTTCCACAATTCGTAGGCGCCGGCCACGATCAGCGTGGGGATGGCGAGGAAGAAGGAAAATTCGGTGGCGGCCTTGCGCGACAGCCCGAGGAACAGCCCGCCGATGATGGTAGCACCGGAACGCGAGGTGCCGGGAACCAGGGCGAGGGCTTGGGCGAAGCCGAGTTTGAGGGCGTCTTGCCATGTCAGGTCGTCCACCGACTGGACGCGAATCACGTGCTGGCGGCGTTCGGCCCAGAGAATGAACACACCGCCGAGGATGAAGGCCAGCGCCACCGGAATCGGCTGGAACAAATGCGTTTTGATAGCTTTTCCGAACAGCAGCCCGAGGATCGCCAATGGCAGGAAGGCGATGACCAGATTAATAGCGAAGCGTTGCGCCGCGCGGTCGCGCGGTAAGCCGCTTAGCACGCTGCCGATTTTGGCACGGTATTCCCAGCACACGGCGAGGATGGCGCCGGTCTGGATGACGATCTCGAAAAGTTTTCCGCGTTCGTCGTTGAAGCCGAGCAAATCACCGGCCAGGATCAGGTGGCCGGTGGAGGACACCGGCAGGAATTCGGTGAGCCCCTCGACGACGCCCATCGCAACCACTTTCAGAAACAGCAGTAAATCCATTTCAGGGCTCAGGGCAAGTAGGTGAGACGGCGGCCGCGCACCTGTTCGCGGATGCGGCCATTCTCAAAGGCGATTTCACCGTTCACGATGGTGTACTGCGGCCAGCCGCGCAGTTCGCGCCCATTCCACGGCGACCAGCGCACCTTGGTAAAGGTTTCCTCGTTGCGTACCGGGCGCGCGTGTTCCATGTCCACGAGCGTGAGGTCCGCATCCCAGCCTTCCAGAATTTTTCCCTTGTTCGGAATGCGGTAGGCCTCGGCCGGGCCGGTGCACATCCACTTTTGTATCTCGGCGAGCGTGCAGCGGCCTTCGTGCATGGCCGTGAGCATGAGTGGCAGCGAGGTCTCGACGCCTGGCATGCCGGAAGGCGAGTTCGGGTAGGGCTGTTTCTTTTCTTCGAGCGTGTGCGGCGCGTGATCGGTGGCGATGAAATCGATCATGCCATCGTGCAGCCCGGACCAGAGCGCGGCGTTGTCCTGCGGCGCGCGGATCGGCGGATTCATCTGCACCAGGGTGCCGAGGCGTGCGTAATCGGCGGTGTTGAGAAAAAGGTGATTGGGAATCGCCTCGGCCGTGACCCAGGCCGGCTTGTCGGCGCGCAACATGGCCACTTCTTCGCGCGTCGACAGGTGCAGGATGTGCAGCCGGCGTTTGTATTTCTTCGACAGCGTGAGCGCCAGTTCGGTGGCCAGACGTGCGGTCTCGTTGTCGCGGATTTCAGAATGCGCCGCCGGATCGGTGCGCCCGGCGAACTGCACGCGGCGCGCGTGGATGCGTGTCTCGTCCTCGGCGTGTACGGCGATGAGCCGCGTGCCATTGGCGAAAATGCGCTCCAGATCTTCGGGGCGATTCACCAGCAGAGTGCCGGTGCTCGAACCCATGAAGATTTTTATGCCGCAGGCCGGCGTGACGGTGTTGAGGGCTTCGAGGTTGTCCGGCGTGGCGCCGATGAAAAAACCGTAGTTGGCGACGCTCTTCCGGGCGGCGCGTGCGAGTTTGTCGTCGAACGCCGCCTGCGAAGTGGTCGGCGGTGCGGTGTTCGGCATTTCGAGAAAGCTGGTGACCCCACCGCGCACGGCAGCGCGTGAGCCTGTGCCCAGGTCTTCCTTGTGCTCACTGCCCGGTTCGCGGAAGTGCACTTGCGGATCGATGACGCCCGGCAACAGCAGCTTGCCGGCGGCGTCGATGGTTTCGTGCGCCGCAGCGGTGATGGCGGAGTCGATGCGGACGATACGGCCGTCTTCGCAGGCAACAGCACCTTCGAACGTCGTGCCGTCCGGCCGGGCAATGCGGGCGTTGCGGATGAGCAGATTATACAACGGTCAGGTCCCGGAAATACGAGAGGGGGTTATTGAACCCCCTCTTGGTTACAGAATGGCGAACAGCCGGGCATTCAGCCCATCTGTTTTTCGCGGATTTCATCCAGGGTTTTGCAATCGATGCACAGGGTCGCGGTCGGGCGCGCCTCAAGGCGCTGCACGCCGATCTCCACGCCGCAGGTCTCGCAGTAGCCGTAGTCGTTGGAGTCGATCATGGCGGTCGCCTCCTCGATTTTCTTGATGAGCTTGCGTTCGCGGTCACGTGAGCGCAGTTCGAGCGACATGTCGGTTTCCTGACTGGCGCGATCATTCGGGTCTGGATGGTTGGCGGTATCATCCTGCATGGCGTGCACCGTGCGCGAGACTTCCTCGAGCAATTCCTGTTTCCAGGCATTCAGGATGATGCGGAAGTGCTCGAGCATTGGCTTGCTCATGTACTCTTCGGTTTTCTTCTGCACATACGGCTTGATGCCGTGGATCAGGGCAGACATCACTACGGGATCCTTCTTCTTGCCGAACGGCATGTCAAAACTCCTGTTACGAATTGCGGTCTGGCCGCTTACTGGGAAAAAATTTAGCGCGCATCTATATCAGATAAAGTAGCTTGGGCGCAAGGAATATGGGAGCAAGATTCGGGCCAGAATGATGATAAAATAGGCAATCTTAACTAATTGAATCTTTTCGGGAATTGATGCTTGTCGCCTTCATTTTTGATGTGGACGGGACGCTCGCCGACACCGAGCGCGACGGTCACCGCGTGGCCTTCAACCAGGCGTTTGCCGAGGCCGGGCTCGACTGGCGCTGGGATGTGGCGCTGTATGGGGCGTTGCTGGCGGTTACCGGCGGCAAGGAGCGCATGCGCTACTATCTGGAGTGCTACCGGCCGGACTGGAGACGACCGGCCGATCTGGATGGACTGATCGCCCAATTGCACGCCGCCAAGACCCGCTACTACGCGAAGCTGCTGGCGCAGGGCGGAATTCCACTGCGGCCAGGTGTGGCGCGCCTGCTGAATGAGGCGCGTGCCGCCGGCATCCGGCTCGCCATTGCCACCACCACAACCCCGGAGAATGTCAGCGTGTTGCTCGAACACGCGCTCAGCCCGCAGGCGGTTGACTGGTTTGAGGTGATCGCTGCGGGCGATGTGGTGCCCGCCAAGAAGCCAGCGCCGGACATTTACCAGTACGCGCTGGACAAACTCGGTCTTGGCGCGGAGGCTTGCCTCGCCTTCGAGGATTCAGAGAATGGCCTGCGCTCCGCGCGCGCAGCGGGATTGCGCACCGTGGTGACGGTGAACGATTACACGCGTGACCACGACTTCACCGGCGCCGCGCTGGTGCTCGACCAGTTTGGAGAACCGCAGCAGCCATTCCGGGTGCTGTCTGGCGCGTCACCACTTAACGGCGAATGTTTGTTCGATGTGACGCTCGCGCAGCGACTGGCGGCAAAGGCAAACCCTCTCCCATGATGCTCGCCACGCGCATGCAGGAAATCGAAGCATTCCATGTCATGGCCATTCTGGCGCGTGCCCGTGCGCTGGAAGCGCAGGGCCGTTCGATTGTACACATGGAGATCGGCGAGCCGGACTTTCCCACCGCCGCGCCGATTGTCGAGGCCGGCATTGCGGCCTTGCGCGCTGGCCACACGCAGTACACACCTGCGCTCGGCCTGCCGGCGCTGCGCGCAGCCATTGCGGCCAGCTACCCGCCAGCGGCGCGTCCCGATCCCGCACGCGTGGTGGTCACGCCCGGTTCGTCCGGCGCGCTGACGCTGGTGTTCGGCGTGCTCATTAACCCGGGCGATGAAGTGCTCATGGCCGACCCGGGTTATCCCTGCAACCGGCATTTCGTGCGCTTGTTCGAAGGGCACGCAACGCTGGTGCCGGTGGACGCATCAACTTCATATCGACTCACTGCTGCCCTGATACGCCAGCACTGGACGAGTGCCACGCGGGCCGTGCTGATTTCCTCGCCCTCCAATCCCACCGGTACGCTGGTGCCGGAGACTGAGATGGCAGAGATTGTGCGTACCGTGAGCGCGCTGGGCGGCGTGCTGATCGTAGATGAGATTTATCACGGCCTCACCTACGGCGTGCCGGCGCGTAGCGCCCTGCAGCATTCAGCCGACGTGTTTGTGGTGAATAGCTTCTCCAAGTATTACGGCATGACCGGTTGGCGGGTAGGGTGGCTGGTGGCGCCGGTTGATATTGTCGAAGCGATTGACCGCCTCGCGCAGAATATATTTCTGGCTGCGAGTACGCCCGCGCAGCACGCGGCGCTGGCGGCGTTCCGGCCGGAGGTGCTGGCCGAACTTGGCCGGCGACGCGACGAGTTCCGCGCGCGCCGCGATTATCTTTTGCCGGCGCTGCGGGCGCTGGGTTTCGATATCCCGGTCACCCCGGAAGGCGCGTTTTATCTGTATGCGGATTCAGGCCGGTTGGCGGCTGACAGCGACGATTTCGCGCAGCGCTTGTTGGAAGAGGCCGGCGTCGCCATCACGCCGGGGCGGGATTTCGGCGTGCACGCGCCCAAGCGGCATGTGCGTTTTTCCTACGCCAACACCCAGGCGCAACTGCAAGAAGGTGTGCGCCGGATCGCCGCCTTCCTTGGCCGGCCAACACCCGGATAACAAGTTTAAAGCGGGATCACTCCGTCCAGGTGCCTGAGCAGGTCACGGTTCTCGACGCCAACCAGATCCTTGTCGAGCGTGGCGCCCACCAGCGCGGCGGTGGGTTTATCCAGCGCGCCGCGCAATTCGCCCAAGAGGCGTGGCTCCGCCACCAGCACGAGCTTGCCGAAGCGGTTTTCGGCGCGTGCCTTTTCAAGCTTGTTGCACAGGTGCCTGGCAAACATCCGGGAAATCTGATCGGCGGCTTCATGTTCCTGACTCATGCCGTGCCGGCGGCCGAAGGTGTCGAATGCGCGCCCGGGTTTGTCGGCGTTGATTTCCCCGCTCTTCAGCCGTCCTTCGGGATGCGGGATATCTTCCACCAGTTGCAGCCCCTTGCCCGGGCCGAGGTTCTCGAACAGGCGCGCGCCGCCACGATGGGCAACCAGGATCCATGTCGTATTCATGAGCTTTCCTTACCTTTATGGTGTGAGTCGTAGAACTGCTGGTCAACGTTACGAATAGCCGAGGAGCCCTTCTACAGATGGGGACATGTTCTGGATTCTCACAGAGCTGACGCTTCAAGAAAACCTTGTCGCGACCGATATACCCTTTCAGGGACCTGGCACGCTCCTTGCTAATATTTATGGGTAACCGTACCGGATAGGCCGCAGGAGGTGTTGCATGAAATCCCTGTTTGAATTGACTTCAACACTGGCATCCAGGATCAACGCCCTGGTCGTGCAGTCCGAACGCGCCCATCCCGACATGCAAGAAGCGGCGGCCATGGTCTATGTGGGCGATGTCTACGCCCTGCGCGAGCAGCCGCGCCGCCAACGTGCCGATGGCTGGGGACGTTATCACTACAACTGCGATACGACCGGCTGCAAGCCGCTACCGTAGGACGCACAATTACTCGACCGGCGTGTCCGGGCTGTCGCCCCGATCCGGCCACGAACCGGGGCAACCGCGCGCGAACCCCGGGTTCTTGAGCATCATCCGGTTCTGCGACGAGCGGCGGTGGCTCTGGTGGTAACATACCCAGAATTGATTTCTGAACGAGCTGGCGTTCAGTTCCCCGGGCCCGACGATCAAAGGCAGAAGGGTTGAAGCCTATCGGGATGCCGGCTGTGATATTCTTGGCCGCGTTGAGCCACCATTTTATCGTTCCGTTACGTTCCGGCCTGCGGCGCCAGGCGGGAGCAGGGCGAGACATCCTCCGGAGTCTTTGTGGAAATTTTCAAGCAATTCACCATCGAGGCGGCGCATCGCCTGCCGAACCTTCCCGAACACCACAAATGCCGGCGGCTGCACGGCCATTCGTTCCGCATCGAGATTCATGTATCTGGCCCGCTCTCCGAAAAGGAAGGCTGGGTAATGGACTTCGCGGATGTCACGCGCGCGTTCAGCCCGGTCTACGAGCAGCTTGACCATCATTATCTGAACGACATCCTGGGCCTCGAAAATCCGACCAGTGAGATTCTCGCCCGCTGGATCTGGTCGCACCTGAAGCCGTCGTTGCCGCTGCTCTCCAGGGTGGTGGTGCGCGAAACTTGCACCGCCGGTTGCAGCTACTCGGGCGACTAATACGTTCGTGACTGCCGACACCGCCCCGATTGAGATTGAGACCGGACTCCATCCGGTGGCCAGCATTATCTGGCTGCACGGCCTGGGTGCGGACGGGCACGACTTCGAGCCAATTATTCCGGAACTTGGACTTCCCGGCGCACTCGCTGTGCGCTTCGTGTTCCCGCACGCGCCGTTCCGGCCGGTGAGCATAAACGGCAGCGCGACCATGCGCGCGTGGTACGACATTGCTTTCGATGCAACCGGTATCCACCAGAACGAAACACACATCCGCGATTCCGAGAAAACCATAAGCGCGCTGATCGCGCGTGAACGCGAACGCGGCATCGATAGCCGGCGCATCGTGCTGGCCGGATTTTCACAGGGTGCGGCCATCGCGCTGCACACCGGTCTGCGTTATCCCGAGCCGTTGGCCGGCATCATGGCGTTGTCAGTACCGTTGCCGTTGCCTGAGCACATCCCCGCCGAGTTGCACGCGGCGAACGCACAGGTGCCGGTATTTCTTGCGCACGGCGCACAGGATCGCGTTGTGCCCTGCACGGTGGGCGAATCGGCACATCGTCTGCTCAAGCAAATCGGCGTGCCGGTCGAGTGGCACAGTTACCCCATGGAGCACAGCGTGAGCCGGGAAGAGGTGGCCGACATTCGCGTGTGGCTGGGACGAGTACTCGCTGTAACGTGAGGCGCATGCCACTCGCGCCGCCCGCAAACCGGAACAAGACGCCGGATCTCTATATCGGCAAGCTCGCCGCGCTCAGCGGCGCATCACGCAAGGCGATTCGCCACTACGAGTCGCTGGGGTTGTTGCCGCCCGCGCGGCGCAAGGGCAGTTACCGTGTCTATTCGGAACGCGACGTGTTTCTGGTGCACATGATCAAGCACGCGCAAACTTTCGGCTTCAGTCTCGCTGAGCTGCGCGAGTTGGTGGCGGCCACCGCCCACAAGCCGCGCTTCCCTCTTAAAATCGCCACCGACCTTATCGTGCGCAAGCGCGCTGCGCTGCGCCAGAGCGTGGTGGAAATACGCGCGCTCGACCGGCAGTTGGCGCAGCTTATTCGCGACATGAAGAAAATGTTCGGTTGAAATTCCCTCGCTTGACCTTGCCCTTAGGGGCAAGGCTTATCCTGATCGTGCTGTGGGCGCGACCATTCCCGGATCGCGCCGGTTGATGCCACGAGAAAGGTGAGAACATGCGCGCGTGCCAGGAAGGTGAGACCAGCCGTTTTATTCAGTATGGGTTGTATCCGCTGCTGCTTGTGCTGATGCTCGGCTACGCGGCGCTGGAGTTACACCAGCCGGCCGGGAAATTTGGCGGCTACTACGGCATATACCTGAGCGCACTGGTCGCGTTGATGTTGCTGGTCGAAACCCTGCATCCACTGCGCGCCGAGTGGGGCATGACCAAAGCGAGTTTCTTCCGGCGTGACTTGCCGTACATGGCAATCGGCGGGCTTACGCTTGGCTTGGTGAACTACGCGGCGGGATGGGCGATCCTGCATTTCGGCATGGCGCGTGGCGGGCCGTTGGCGGAATTTCCGTTGTTGCCGGCAGTGGTACTGGCGCTGCTGATCCCGGATTTTATCTGGTACTGGGTTCACCGCTTGAGCCATGAAGCCCGTGGGCCCATGGGCGGGTGGCTCTGGAAGATGCATCTGGCCCATCATCTCCCCCAGCAGGTGTACTTGTTGATGCACGCCGTGGCGCACCCGCTGAACGTCATCATTGTGCGCGCGATTTTGACCGTGCCGTTGTTTCTGCTGGGTTTCTCCGTCGAGGCAATGTTTCTCGCCAACCTGGTGGTCGGGTTGCAGGGTTTTGTGTCGCACTTCAATGTCGACATCCGCGCCGGTTGGGCCAACTATCTTCTGATGGGCACGGAGCTGCATCGCTATCACCACAGCGCCGATCCGGTCGAGGCGAAAAATTATGGCGCCGTCGTGACCCTCTGGGATCAGTTGTTCGGTACTTATTATCATCGGCCAGGCGTGGTCGCGCGCCGGCTCGGGGTTGAACGTCCCGAGCTGTATCCGACTGACCGCGAAGTGTTGAAGGTGTTGGCGTTGCCGCTAGCGTTCCGGTGGCAAGCAAGGGAGTAACTCAAGCTACGCGCGTCCAGCAATCGGTGCGCACGTAATGCCGGATAGCGTGTTCCGTTGCGGCCGGTGGCAGGTTGACCATACAGAAGGCGTCCGGTCCGTATCCGGACGGACGCCTTCGAGGTGGTGGAGCGTGTTTCAGGCGGCGTAGCGCGCCTTGGCGGCGCGCGCGGTCTTGGCCTCTTCCTCGTTGTAAGCCTTACCGGACCAGAGCATGTTGTAAGCAATTTCTTCGTTGCCGTTCTCGCACAGTTCCAGAACCTGCTTGAACAGCGGCTGGAAGGTGTCCGAGCGGTGTGACTTCTCGTGCTCCTCGAAAGTTTTCCAGAAGGTCACGATCAGCGCTTCCTTGCCCTTGAACGGACTTTCCACGGCTTGGCCGACCGTCGAGCCTTCGTTGGAGATCGCGCCGCTGTTGAGCGCCACGAAACCGCCGACGAAACCGGTCTCGGAGTGGTAGGTTTTCACGTTCTCACAGAGCACGGCGACCCGTTCCTGCAAGTCGTCCACTGTGTATGGCGGTTTAAGAATGACGCGATTGATGGTGACAATACCATCGTTGGGAAATCCTGAAATCAAGCTCATGGTCACCTCGCTATGCATCGTTAAAGAGCCAAAATCCAGCACGTAGATACATGCAATCCATGTATAAGCAAATACTAATGTAGTTTTTCTTATCCGTCAATCAAAAAATTGCGAATTTGTGCAGGTTCAGGCTGACAAGCGGCAGAACAGGGATGAGTATTGCCGATTCCAAACGTAGTAGTTGCGTGGGCTGCCGCCACATGGTGACGCCAGAGGCGAGCCGTTATAGTGTGCCCCGTGCCGGCAAGAGCAGTTTCACTCAAAATGGCAGGATCGGAAAATGAATCTGAAATCAGGCTGGATGATTGCAGCACTTTTCGTCTTGGTCGCTGGCTGCGCCACACAGCCAGGCTCGACCGGCCCCGGCGCCTCCGGAAATCGGCCACGTATCGCGCTGGTGCTGGGCGGAGGCGCGGCGCGCGGGTTTGCGCATGTCGGCGTCATCCGGGCGCTGGAGCAGGAGAAAATTCCGATCGACCTTATCGTTGGCACCAGTGTCGGCAGCCTCATCGGCGCGCTCTATGCGCACGAGATGAACAGCTTCGAACTGGAATGGACCGCCTTTTCACTCGAGCGCGACGATCTGCTGGACTATGCGCTTTTGTCCGCCACCATGGGGCCGATCAAAGGCGACCGCCTCGAAGCGTTTGTGAACAAGAAGGTGCCGGTAGCGAACATCGAGAACCTCAAGATTCCGTTCGCGGCGGTGGCCACCGACCTTAACCGTGGCACGCGTGTGGTGCTGGACCATGGCCCACTGGCACGCGCCATTCGCGCGAGCTGCGCCATCCCCGGTGTGTTCCAGCCGGTCGAGCATCAGGGCCGGCTGCTGGTGGACGGCGGGACGCTGGACAACCTGCCGGTGGCGGTGGCGCGCACGAAAGGCGCGGACATAGTGATCGCCGTGGACATCAGTCAGAATGTCACAAACTTCAATATCACCAATCTGGTGGATGTCACGCTTCAGGCCATACATATCATGTTCAGTGAGAGTGTAAGCCAGCGGCGGCGAGATGCGGATGTTTTGATTTCACCGGCGGTCGGCAGCGTGGCGATGATGGACTTCACGCAGAAGAAGCGTCTGATGCAAGCCGGTGTCGAGGCCGGACAGCAGGCGGCGCCGGCGATTCGTCAGGCGATCGAGGCGTGGAACGCGAAGAACGGACGGCTGAGCGGGCCGCGTTGACCGCTGTGTCTTAGCGGCCTTTGGCGTCCTGGGGTTCGTCCAGATTCAGGTGCAGCAATGCGCTGTAGGTATCGATGTCGGCACTGGTGAACACAAGGCTCGTGCCGTCACGGCTCTTGCTCTCGACTCGCGCGCGCAGTATATGGGTGTGGGTCTTGCCGTTGGTGTTCAGCTTGAGCGCGATATCGACCGGTGCATCTTTGGGCAGGCGCGTGAGCGTTCCGTCAAGGCCAAGCACGAAGACGCCATGCATATCCAGGTTACGTACATCGCAATGTTGAAAGTCCCGATAATCGCATTTTATGAGGGTGGCGACGAGGCGTGGGGCGTTGCTTTCGGGCGGGCGTTTTGTGCTTTTCATCTTCCCTCCGTAGAAGATTGGCAATATGTGGAAGTCTAGAAGAAATAAGCGCAGCTGCCAGGGCGCTCATCGGCGTCCGTGCCCTGTTCATCCGCTGCACCGCAGATAATTACCACTTCACCACTTCGACACCGGCAAGCGGATGACCGAGGAAGCGCTCGCCCACGGTCTGGAAGCGCTGCGGGACATCGGTGACACAGAACTGGTGAGTAGCCGGGCCTGCTCCGGGGTTAAGCAGCCCGAGCCGGGTCAGGTGGTCCGCCGTGTGTATGGCGATGGTTTGCGCCGAATCCACCAGACACACATCGCTGCCTGCTACTGCCTCAAGCAGCGGTCGCAACAGCGGATAATGCGTACAGCCAAGAACCAGCGTATCAATAGTCTGCGCCAGCACCGGGGCCAGGTATTCTTGCGCGGTCAGCAAGGTGACTGGATGCTCGAGCCAGCCTTCCTCCACCAGCGGCACAAACAGCGGACAGGACTGGGAGTGAATCGCAATCGTTGGATCATGACCATGGATGGCGGCGTCGTAGGCGCCGCTGCCGATGGTCGCGAGCGTACCGATTACGCCGACGCGGCGGTTGCGCGTACGGTGTGCCGCCACCAGCGCGCCGACCTCGATCACGTCCAGCACCGGCACCGGGGAGCGCGCGCGGATGGCGCTCGCCGCCACTGCCGCCATGGTATTGCAGGCGACAATCAGGAGCTTCACCTGTCGCTCCAGCAGGAAGTCGGTGATCTCAATCGCGTACTGGATAATGGTGTCCGCCGATTTCACGCCATACGGCACGCGCGCGGTGTCGCCGAAGTACAGAATGTTCTCGTGTGGCAGATGGCGCATGAGCGCGCGCGCCACGGTGAGCCCACCGATGCCGGAGTCGAATACACCGATAGGAGAATCAGGGCGGCAAACAATCATAGTAAGATAAGACCTCGCCTCTTGAACTTCAAATTGCCACGGGAATAACCGATGGCGCACATTCTCTATTTTTCTTATCTGGTGGACAAACTCGGTCGCTCGCAGGAGGACCTCGCGTTGCCGGCTGGTGTGCAGGATGTGCGTGGCCTGCCGGGGTTCTTGCGTGCGCGCGACCGCGTGTGGGAGCAGGCGCTGGCCGATGACAAGGTGCAGGTGCTGGTCAACAAACAGTTCTCCCTGCCGGAAACGAAGATCAGCGATGCCGATGTGATTGCGATTGTCTCGGCCAGTCTGGGCTGAGCGGGACGGGCATCAATGCCGTAGCAGGCCAAGCGACAACCACGGCCAGTAGGTGATGATCAGAACGGCAACGATCAGGATGGCAATGAACGGCAGGACCGCGCGGAACACCTCCAGCACCGGCCGGTTGAAACGGTAACTGGCGATGAACAGATTCATGCCCACCGGCGGCAGCAGATAACCGATCTCCATGGTGGCCAGAAAAATAATGCCGAAATGCACCGGGTGCACGCCGTAGCCGATGGCGATCGGCAGCATCAGCGGCACCATGATGACCAGCGCCGAGAAAATATCCAGCATCATGCCGAGCACCAAAAGAAACACTGTCAGCAGCAACAGGAAGCCGAGCTTGTCGTGTACGTGTTCGCGGATGTAGGCGAACAGTTGCGCCGGCACTTCGGCGTCCAGCAGGTAGTTGGTGGAAGCGAGCGACATGCCGAGTACAATCAGGATGGCCCCGACCAGCACCATGGACTCGCGCATGACGCCAGGTAATTTTGCCAGTGGGATCTCGCGGTGGATAAACACCTCCACGATCAGCACATAGAGAGCGGTCACCGCAGCCGCCTCGGACACCGCAAAGTAGCCACTGTAAATTCCACCCAGAACAATAACCGGCAGAGGCAGCTCCCAGGCGGCTTCGCGCACGGCGGCCCACGCCTCGCGCGCCGCGAATGGCGCGGCCGGGACATGTTGGCCGTGGCCTTGCCACAGACCCCAAAGGGCGAGCAGCAGGATAATCAGGATACCAGGCAGGATTCCGGCGAGGAACAGATCGTTGATCGCCACCGGCTGGCCGAGGTTAAGCTGTTGCGCGACCACGCTGTAGAGAATGAGCGGCAACGACGGTGCGAACAGCAGGCCGATGCTGCCTGAGGTGGTGATGAGCCCGAGGCTGAAGCGCTCCGGATATCCGGCCTGCTTCAAGGCCGGGTAGAGCAGGGCGCCGAGCGCGACGATGGTGATTCCAGAGGCGCCGGTGAAGGCGGTAAACAAAGCGCACACCACCAGCACCACCACCGCCAACCCGCCGGGCAGCCAGCCAAGCAAGGCGTTGGTGATACGCACCAGGCGCCGGGCAGCGTGCGATTCGGCCAGCAGGTAGCCGGCGAAGGTGAAAAGCGGAATGGCCAGCAACACCGGCATTTCTGCCAGCCGGTAGATTTCGATGATGACCACCGTGAGGTCAACGTCTGCGCGCGCGAAGCCGAGCAGGACACTCGCACCGATCACGGCGAACAAGGGTGCGCCGAGCAACAGCAGTAGTACCAGTGCGATGCCAGCGAGGATCATATTAATTATATTTCCTCGCGGCCGAGACTCTGGCGCGCATGGTGCACGAGCAGCAGCAGGTAACGCAGCGCGATAAGCGCAAACGCTGCCGGCAGAATCAGTTGCGCAATCCACACAGGTATTGCGCCGAAGGCCATTTCGCCGACGGCGCGTTCGGATTGTACAAATCGCCACGCGTGCCAGGTGAGCAGGGCGCAAACTGTTATGGTAAAGAGGTCTGTCAACGCGCGCACGCCGGCGCGCCGGCGGGCCGGAAGCCAGCGCGATATCACATCCACGCCGATGTGCCTGGCTTCGCGGCTGGCAGCCACCGCGCCGAGCAATGCAACCCACAGCACCAGCAGGCGCAGCAGTTGGTCGACACCGAGAATGCTGCTGTCGAGCAGATTGCGGAACAGAATCTGCGCCCCGGCCAGAGACACCATGAGCGCGAGCAGCGCGATGAGCAGGCTGTTCTCGAACAAGGTGACTAGTCGGAGCAGACGCGCGAGCGCCGGCGGCAGGCGGCGCGTGGGCATCAGGGTGGGTGGTCGGCCGCGTGCTGGCGACGATAAGTGTCGAGATGGGCACGCAGGGTTTTGAGCAGGGCCGGTGTGTAGGTGCTTTTTTTACTCAGACGTTCGATGGTCTGGTCGGCGGCGGCGCGCAGACGCGCAATTTCTTCGGGGGTCATGCTCAGGTATTGAATGCCCTGGCGACGCAGCGCCTCGCGCGCCTCGCGGTCGTCGAGACGATTCTGGCGGTTGAGACCGGTAAGCTGGCGTTCCATCACTTCGCGCACCGTCGCCTGGTCGGTGCCGCTCAGGCGTGCATAGGCTTTCTTGTCCACGGCCAGGGCGCCGTACAGGTACATGATCGGTACATCGGTGGAGTACTTCACCTTGGTATGCCACTGCAGCGCAATGGCACCTCCGGTCGAACTGCCGACGGTGGTGATGAGGCCGGTCTCAAGACCCGTGAGCACGTCGGTGAGCGGCAGCGGAATGGACGAGACACCCAGGGTCTCGAACATGGCGCGCGCGAATTCGTCGCCCTCCGGGACCCAGATCTTCTGACCCTTGAGGTCCTCGATGCGCCGCGTTGGCGTGTTGGACATGAGGTAGGCGAAGCCGCCGTCGCTCAAGCCAAAGGTGACAAAGTTGTGCGCGTCGATGCCTTGAGCGATGGTCTTGTCCATGCGTGCGCGCACGTAGTCCAGCTCGTCGTAGGAGTGAAACAGGAATGGCAGGGAATAGAGTTGGGCGTCCGGGTAGATTTCGGAGAGCGCGCCGGCGGTGAGCATGCCGCCGTGCAGTTGGCCGGCGCGAATTTTGCGCAACACGCTGCGGTCGTTGCCCATGCTGCCGCCCGGATAGTACTTGAACACCACGCGTCCATCGGTGCGGCGCGCGATTTCTTCGGCGCCCTTGCGCAGCTCCTGCATCCACAAGGTGCCATCCGGGGCGAGGGTCGCGATCTTGAGGTCGAGCGCCAGACTCGTTGCGCTGCCGAACAGCAAACCGGCGAACACGATGGCCTGTCGCCAACGGTGGGGAATGGAATTGTCCATGTTCCGGGTTCCTTGATGTATCAGTATTTAGAAGTAGCTATCGGCGCTCTTCAGCAGCTCGCGTGCGGCACGCTGAGCGAGTGTGTTGCGCAGCGTGAGCCCGGGCGCGGTGGCCGGCGCCTGCAGCACCTCGTTGAGCAGCCGGTCGTGCAGCGGCCGGTCGAATACCAGACGCGCGTAGCGGCGCGCGTACTCTGTTTTCGCCATGAGATCACGCCCCTGTGACAGGCTAATGGCGCGCTCGAAATGGTTGCGCCCTTCCTCCGGTTTGCCGCCGAGCGCAGCCGGGAGCAGGGTGGTCATAACGCCGAGGTACAGGTGCGCGCCACCGTGGTCGTAGGTTTCGTCAAGTGCCACTACACGTTCCATGGTGGCACGCACCTTGGCAAGTTCGGCAATGGCATTCCAGTCACTGCTGTGTGCCTGAACCCAGCCGGCCCAGGCGGAGGCCAGTGTGTACAGCATTGGCACGTCTGCGGCCCCAAGCCCGGCCAGCGCGGCGCGATATTCGTCGAACGGCCGGGCGCTGAAGCCACACAGTGCTGCCCGATGCTGGCACAGTGCGCGTTCTGCGTACTGGCGTGACTTGGTGCTCAGACGCTGGGCGCGTTGCGCCTCTTTCACGAACACACTGGCGTAGGCGCTGTACAGTTTGGCGCCCGCGAGCAGCAGATTTTCGCTTTTTGGAGTGTCGCGGATGAGTCCGTCGATGAGCAGCAGGTAGGCCGGCGCGCCGGCCTCGACGGTCTCCGGATCGTCCTGGTCGAGAATGCCGGCCGACAGATCAGTGGCAAGCCCACTGGCCGCCGAGGACACCAGACTGGCGCAGCCGACAAGGGGCACGACGATGACCAGCGCGAGAAACAAACGAATCATCCGGGTCTGTGTCCGTGGCGATGGGCTGTGTGGCATGAGTTTGGATTGTTAGTTGACTTCCACCAGCCCTCCCGTCTTGGCGGGAGCTGACTTCCTTGAAGCCATCCTTTAAAGCTAATCGCTTTTCGTATGCACCGCAACCTGCGACCGCCATGGATGGCGGCCGCTTCGGGCTCCTGCCCTCTCGCGGCATTACTCCATAGTGAATGAGGCTTCAGTCACTGGGCAGAAGTGCCGGAAATGCAGGAGCAGTGTTCCGGCCAATTCCAACTCCGGGTCATGGCGGCTATTGTATATTCCGTATCCGTGCCTTGGAAAGGCAGACGGTGTGGATTCCATCCTATACTTGGAAGCAGGGAAGCGGCTTAAAAATGCGGGAGGCGGTGTGATTCATTTTCTGGCACGCGTTGTCTGGCTTGGCTGGTGCTGGATAGAGTTGGCCGTGTTCACGGCTGTTCTTTATCTGTTGGCCTGGCTGCCAGAGGCTTGGTTGCGGCCGTGGTACTTTCCGCTGTTCCGCGGCTGGTGCCGGTTTTTCGTGCGCGCGCTGGATGTGGATTTGCGCCTGCACCAAAAGAACACCCAGGCGTTGCCGAAGCAGTACATTCTCATCGCCAATCACCCGTCGGCGCTCGAAGACGTCGGTATCCCGACGTTGTTTCCGGTGTATTCGCTCGCCAAGGAGGAGATGAAGGACTGGTGGTGGGCGGGGCGCATCAACATCGCCGCCGGCACCCTGTTCGTGCAGCGTGCGTCACCGCAGTCGCGGCATGCGGCGACGGAGCGTCTGGTCGCCGAGCTGAATCAGGGACACAACGTCGCGCTCTATCCGGAAGGCGGCTGCATGGGGCGGCGTATTTTCAGTTCATTCCGGCACGGCGCATTCGAAGTCTCCTTGCGCACCGGCGTTCCGATCCTGCCAGTGTTCCTGCATTACGAATCGCAGGACGATTTCGAGTGGCGCAGTCCGCAGACGCTCCTGCACAAATTTCTACACTTCATGACGACCCGGAACAACCGCGCCAATTATTACGTCTACGATGCGATAGATCCGAAGCAGTTCGCCGGCAAGGAAGAATATAACCAGCACGTCTACAACCTTTATCTCAAATGGCAGGCGCGCTATCTGGACTGATATTATTTTCCCTTCAATGACAAACTTGCCGTTACCGTTCTCGATCGACACGCTGAAGTTGGGTCCGATGGAGAACTTCATCTACCTGATACACGACCATGCCAGCGGCCGTGTCGCCGTGGTCGATCCCGCGTGGGAGCCGGAGGCCATTCTCGCCCGGGTGCGCGCAAAGAACCTGCGTATCACCGATATTCTGCTGACGCACAGTCACGACGATCACATCAATGCGGTCGATGCCGTGCTGGCGCAGTACGATGCGCCCGTACACCTGCTCAAGGACGAAGCCGGATTCTGGGGCCGCAGTATGGGTGTGCCCACGCTGCACCACGGTGGCGACGTCATTGCGTTGGGCGATACGCGCATCGATATTCTGCACACGCCCGGACACACGCCGGGTTCGGCCTGTTACCGTGTCGGCGATAACCTGATCGCTGGCGACACCCTGTTTATTTTCGGCTGTGGACGTTGCGATCTGCGTGGCGGTGATGCGCAACAAATGTACGACACGCTGCGACGGCTGCGTATGGAATTACCCGCGAGTACGCTTGTTTTGCCAGGTCATGATTACGCCGATCGCAGCGTATCCAGCATGCAGGAACAAATTGACGGCAATCCATTTTTCCACTTCGAGAAACGCAGCGATTTTGTGCAGTACCGCATGCATGGACATAATAAAACACGCCGCCCGCCGCTCACGCCGATGCCTAAACCACGCGCCTGATTGACGGAAAACAGCGGGATGGTATTCCTTGCGCGCAGTGAACTGTACAGCTGCGTAGCGGCTACTCGCCGGGCATGCCAAGCGTGCATGGCAACGTGTCCCAGTGCAGTGCATCTGGATTAGTGGAACTTGTTCGCCGACCCGCAACCGTCAGCCGCGCGCGGCGACCGGGGCAGTGCTGCGTGCCTGGATGAGGGCCGCTTCGAGCGCCGCCAGGCAGAACAGCACATTGCGGTTGTTGCTGGCATGGCCCATGAGGCCGATGCGCAGGATTTTTCCGGCGAGCGCGCCGAGACCGGCGCCAATTTCGAGATTAAACTCGTTGAGCAGAATAGAGCGCAGCTTTGCCTCATCCACGCCGGTCGGCAGTTTCACGGCATTGAGTTGTGGCAGGCGCGCGCCGTCTTTGCCGATGTACTCGAAACCGAGATTTTCGAGTCCCGCACGCAACGCCTGATGGTTGCGCAGGTGCCGCGCCTGCGCATTCTCCAGACCTTCTTCTTGCAACATCACCAGCGCTTCGTGCAGGCCATAAAGCGCATTCACCGGCGCAGTGTGGTGGTAAGTACGTTTGGCCCCCGCGCCCCAGTAACCCATGACCAGGGTGAGATCGAGAAACCAGCTCGCCACTTTGGTTTTACGTGCCTTGATCTTCGCAACGGCGCGTTCGCTGAAGCTGATTGGCGATAGTCCTGGCGGGCAAGACAGGCACTTCTGGCTGCCGGAGTAGATGGCATCGATGTTCCATTCATCTACCTTGAGTGGCACCCCAGCGAGCGAGGTGATTGCATCCACGATCGCCAGCGCATTGTGTTGATGTGCCAGTGCCACCAGCGACTTGGCATCCGACAGTGCGCCCGTGGAAGTTTCGGCGTGTACAAACGCCAGAATTTTCACGCCCGGATTCTTCCTGAAGGCGTCCGCGACTTTGTTCAGGTCTACCGGATCGCCCCAGCTGTCCTCAACGAGAATCGGCACGCCGCCGAGGCGCTCGACGTTCTCCTTCATGCGCCCGCCGAACACGCCGTTCGCACACACAATTACCTTGTCGCCCGGCTCGACCAGATTCACGAAACAGGTCTCCATGCCCGCCGAGCCCGGCGCCGACACCGGCATGGTGAGTTCGTTCTTGGTTTGGAAGGCGTACTGCAACATGACTTTCACTTCATCCATCATCTCAACAAACTTGGGATCGAGGTGACCGATGGTGGGGCGGGCGAGGGCGGCGAGCACGCGTGGATGCACGTCCGACGGGCCGGGGCCCATGAGCGTGCGCACCGGTGGGTTGAACGAAGTAATGGCCATTAAAAACCTCTTGTCAGAGTGGTTTTGCGAATGATCAGCGTCGCAGTATACGTGCAGCCGAATTTCCCACGCAATGCTAACGGATAAAGCGAGTTACAGAGATAGGAACGCGGTCTGCGGATTCCATCGGGGACAGGTGGCGATGACCATTCACCAAAGTCAGGATGTATGGTTGTTATTCAGTTTGCCCTTGGCATGAGGTGCTCAGAATCACGCCGGCACCGGAGGCGCCCCGGCCATTCGCCAAGACACGGTTTCACCCGCGCGCAGCGGCACCAGCGCGTCGTCCTCGAACGCAAGCTCCGCGGGCACGGCCCACGGTTCCTTCACCATCGTCAGCGTCTCGCGGTTGCGCGGCAAACGGTAGAAGTCGGCGCCGTGGAAGCTCGCAAATGCCTCCAGCTTATCGAGGGTGTCGGCCTCCTCGAAGACTTCCGCGTAGAGTTCGAGCGCTGCGTGCGCCGTATAGATGCCCGCGCAGCCGCAGTCCGATTCCTTGGCGCGCTTGGGGTGCGGCGCGCTGTCGGTGCCAAGGAAGAACTTGGGATTGCCGCCGGTGGCGGCGGCCACCAGTGCCTGACGGTGTCGCTCGCGTTTCAGCACCGGTAGGCAGTAGAGATGCGGACGGATGCCGTCCGCGAACATCGCGTTACGGTTTAGCAGCAGGTGATGCGCCGTGATCGTGGCGGCGACGTTCGGCCCGGCCTGCGTGACAAACTGCACCGCCTCGCGCGTGGTCACATGCTCCAGCACCATGCGCAGTCCGGGAAAATCGCGCGTCAACGGCGCGAGGTGCCGGTCGATGAACACCGACTCACGGTCAAACACATCCACGGCCGGATCGGTTACCTCGCCGTGCAGTAACAATGGCAAATCATGCTTCTCCATCGCCGCGAGCACCGAATAGACGCGCCTCAGGTCGATTACGCCGTTTTCGGAATTCGTGGTCGCGCCGGCCGGATAGTACTTGACGGCACGCACGAACCCGCTGAGCCCGGCCTTCTCGATTTCGGAAGGCGGCATGTTGTCGGTAAGATAAAGCGTCATGAGCGGCTCGAAGCGTATCCCCGCCGGCAGCGCCGCGAGAATGCGCTCGCGATAGGCGCGTGCCAGTTCCACCGTGGTGATGGGCGGCTTGAGGTTGGGCATGACAATGGCGCGCGCGAAACGCCGCGCCGTGTCCGGGAGCACGGCACGCAGCATGGCGCCATCGCGCAGGTGCAGGTGCCAGTCATCCGGTCGCGTCAGCGTCAACCGTTGCACGATGCAAAGCCCGTGTCAGCCGTCACGCGGCGGGTAGTCCAATAACGAGGAGCTGAAGCTCCGGCGCAGGTAGCGCACACGGCGTCATGTCTGTTCAAAATCGAGTCGGTTCTCATGCCCCGTCTCCCCGGTCGTAGGGAAAGCGCACGTGTCCGTAGCGAATCGCAAGCACCGCCAGCGCCAGCAACAGCACCGCGGCGGCCACCGCCAACATGCGCCAGCCGTCCATGGCTTTCACGTCCAACACCAGGTAGCGGGCCAGCGCCACGACACCGATGTACAGCGGGATGCGCACCGGCAACTTACCGGATTTCAGATACAGCCCGACCATGGTCAACACTTCGAGGTAGATGAACATGAGCAACAGGTCTCCCAGGCCCACCACACGCGCCTGCACCATGACGAGGATCTCCTGCACCATCGCGACCACCGTCGCCACGGAGATCGCCAGCAACCCGACGTACTCCGCGCCGGTCAGCAGCCGGATACCGATGCGCACGCCCTTGTGCTCCTTGAGCTCGGAATTCTTTGGCATCGTCATGGGTGCGCTCCTTTGGCGTGGGCCGGCCGGCTGAACAGTATACTTATGATCGCCGCCGTCACCAGGATCGCGGCCACGACCGACAGCGAGATCCAGACCGGCAGGTGGAACCAGTACGCCAGCAGCATCTTGGCGCCGACGAACACCAGGATCAGCGCTAGCCCGTACTTGAGCAGGTGCAAGCGCTCGTTCATGTCCGCCAGCAGGAAATACAACGCGCGCAGACCCATGATGGCGAAGATGTTCGAGGTGAAGACGATGAACGGATCGGTGGTGATGGCGAAAATGGCCGGGATGCTGTCCACCGCGAACACCAGGTCGGACACCTCGATCAGCACCAGCACCAGGAACAGCGGCGTGGCGTAACGCACGCCCGCGCGCTGCACGAAAAATTTCTCGGCGTGGAAGTCCTCGGTGACTCGCATGTGCCCGCGCAGCCAGCGCAATAGCGGGTTCTTTTCGAGGTCCGGCTTGTGTTCGGCGAAGATCAGCATCTTGACGCCGGTCATCACCAGGAACACCCCGAACAGATACAGCACCCAGGAGAACTGCTGCACCAGCCACACGCCGGCGAGGATCATGATCGCGCGCATGACGATCGCGCCGAGCACGCCGTAGAGCAGCACCCGGCGCTGGTATTCCGGCGGCACCGCGAAGTAGCCGAAGATCATGACGAACACGAACATGTTGTCCATCGACAGCGACTGCTCGATCAGGTAGCCGGTGAGAAACTCGGTTGCCTTTATGTTCGCCACCTCCCGCCCAACTTGGCCGTCGAGGTACCACCAGAGCAGGGCACTGAACGCCATCGCCAGCGTGACCCAGAGTATCGTCCAGGCGAGCGCCTCGCGCACCGGCACCTTGTGCGCCTTCTTGCCGCCGAAGGCATACAGATCCAGCGCGAGCATGACCAGCACGAAGCCGATGAAGCCCGCCCACATCCACCACGTTGCAACAGTTTCAAGTACCATGGATTTTTCCTTAATGACGAGTATGTTCCGGAACAATTCCGGCGTCGCTACTCGATAGATTCAAAGTCGATGCTAATCCGATCTGCGGCCTGCGGCCGAAACTGCGTATCCGCAAAGCTCACGTGATCGGGATGATTGCGGTAGCTGGTTACTACCGCGGAACTGGCGAAACGCACGAGCCAGCAATAGCGGAATTTTGCATCGTCACGCAGAGTGCGCCCGGTGAAGACGCGCCGCACATCCGGAATGGTGCTCAAGCAAGCGCGCCCGTGGGCCATCATCCGCTCCAGCTCGTCGTCCCGCAGGATTTTGTTGGTGTTGTACACGATGCAGTGTTCCACCTCGCGCCACGGTTTTGCGGTCTTTAAAACCTCCTCGGCGCGTCCTGCTCCACCCCATAGTGCGATGACCCGTTCCACTTCCGCGCGGATGCTGTCGCGCACGTCGCGCAGCAGGCCGGTGTAACCGGCACGGGTATCCCGGTCTGCGTTAGCGCGGATGCTTTGTGCGGCGGCATCGGCCAGCGCGGTGTAGTAGTTGATCTTGGCGACCCCGCGTGCAATCAGGTGTTGATACTGATCATCCGTCAACCCCGTGCCGCCGTGTATCACCAGAGGGACGCCCGCGATTTCATTGATGCGTTGCAGCCGTTGAAAGTCGAGTTTAGGCGCGCCCTGCATTCGTCCATGCACCGTGCCGATGGACACGGTCAGGAAATCCACGCCGGTCCGGTCGATATACTCACGCGCCTCCTCGGGAGAGGTATAAATCACTTCACCCGGATGTTTCTCGGCGTCTTCACCTTCCACGCCCGCGACGTAACCGATCTCACCTTCGACCGGCACACCACAGGCATGCGCCATGTCCACCACCGCGCGGGTATGCGCTACGTTTTCTGCAAAGGGCCGCGTCGAGACATCCACCATGACCCCATTGCAGCCGCAGCGGATAGCGCGCACCGCGGAATCGAGCGACAGACCGTGATCCAGGTGAATGGCGACGGGAACGTGTGCACGCCGCGCGGCCGAGACCGTGGCGGCCATCGCGATCTCGAAATCGAAGTATTCAAAGTGCGATTCGGCGAGACTCAAGATCACCGGTGCGCGACGGTTCTGCGCGCCCCGCACAATGGCATCGAGAAAATCGAGACTCACGAGATCGAACGCACCCACGGCATATTTGTGTTGATAGGCATGCGCGAGCATGTCCTGCATGTTTACAAGTGGCATGTGACGGGACCTCCTTAATGTCTCAATGACTGTTCTTCGTGCGCGCTAATCCGAATTCACAGCGCGGCTTGTCTTGAGGGTGTAGCCCAGTCGCGCCGACAGTTCGGCGCCGGCTTTCTTAAGATGCGCAATCCAGGCGTCCCGGCGGCGTTCGCGTGGCGCCGAGATGGAAAGCCCGGCGACCATGACGCCGTGGTTGTCGTGCACCGCCACGCCGATGCATCCGACGCCGAGTTCTGCTTCTTCGTTGTCCAATGCATAACCGCGCAGTTTCGATTTCTGTGCCTCGGCCCACAGTTTCTTGACTTGAGTGAAGGTATTGGCGGTGTAGCGCTTCAAGCCGGAGCGGCGTGCATACTCACGGCAAGCTTGATCGCCACCCTCGGCCAGAAACAATTTTCCAACGGCCGTGACGTGCAAGGGCGCACGGCTGCCGATCAACTGTTCGACACGCATCATGCGGGTCGGCAGGGCGCGTTCCACGTACACCACCTCGTCGCCTTCGCGCACCGTGAGGTTCACGGTCTCGCCGATTTCGGAGCGCAACCATTCCATGATCGGTTTAGCCTCGCGCAGCAAGTCTACTTTGCCATGCACACGGCTGGCGAAATGCAACAAGGTTTTGCCCAGAGTGTACTGGCTGCTGGCGGCGCGCTCGACAAAACCGTGAGTGACCAGTGCGTCGAGAATGCGATGCGCGGTGGAGGGATGCAGTCCGGTCTCGGCGGCGAGCGCCTTGAGGCTGACCGGGTCCGGGTGCTGGCCGATGACGCCGAGCAGCGCGGCGACCCTATCGATGACTTGAATGGAAGAGGCGGCGATTTTCTGCATATCACATTGTGAAATCGATTATGTATTGTGAAATATCCTAACTCGCGCTAGGGTTCATGGCAAGTAGGCCGGCAATCCGCTGGCCGAGGAGAAAATCATGTCGAACGCCGCGTCAGTGTCATCCCGGACCCAGCCGGAAATTCCCGAGTTCTGCCAGGGTATCCAGCATTTCGGCCAGCCCTGGCCGGGTTTCACGGAGCACACCGCCAAGATCGCCATCGCGTCCGGCGACAAGGCGATTCGCAACGCGGCCGACGCCAACGCGGTCTACCAGACCCTGCTCATGGCCGACGCGCTGCGTTACCTCACATTACAGGTCACCGGGGCCAAGGCCTCCGGGCATCCGGGCGGCTTTGCCTCCAGCGCCGATGCCTATGCCGCGCTGGTGATGCTCGGCCACACCAATATCGTCACCGAGGTCGGTCATCACGCACCCGGTTACTACAGCGCCATGTTCCTCGACACCTCGCTCGAAGCCATGGGCATCCACAACGTGCAGCAGATGCGCGATCGTTTTCGTGAGAAGCATGGATTGCTGGGCCATCTCTCCGGCGCCATCCCGGGTATTCTCTCGCCGGCCGGCCCGCTCGGGCAGGGTCAGCACTTCGCCATGAGTGGCGCGTTGCTGCATCCGGGTACGTTGTTCCCGGTGACCATTGGCGACGGCGGCATGGGCGAGCCGTATGTGCTGAATTCAATGCTGCACTTCCATGTGGCCTTTCCGCAGGTAACGAATTTTCTGCCGGTGCTGATCTGGAACGGTTACAGCCAGGAACATCACTCGATGGTGTCGAACTTCAGTAACGAGGAAATGATTGGCTACTGGAAAGGTCACGGTTTCCAGGAAGTGATACTTATAGACGCCAAGGACTATGACGACGCCAATCAGCAGGGATCTTACGTCGACAGCACGCGCTTCTCGCACGAGCGGCGTCTGGCGTTTGCGAAAGCAGTGCTCATGGCCACGGATCGCGCCGCCCAGTCGGCGCTCGGCGGAAAATTCACGGCGTTCATTATCAAGCAGCTCAAAGGCGCCGGTGTGCACGCGCTTGGCGCCAAGTCGCATAATCTTTATGCCCAACACACGCTTGAGAACAGCGACGTGATCGAAGGCCTCAAGCGCCGTGCCCTGCCGCCCGTCGCATGGCAGATTGTACGGGACAACTTCGTGCGCGCCGGCGGCGGCCCTGCAGTCAAGACCGTGGTGACGGAATCGTTGCTTGAAATCGTGTCGCTCGGTGAGTTGCCGTTAAAGGAATTCCCGCTGGGTGAATCGGCCGTGCCATCGACGGCCTTCGGCGCCATCGCCGCCGAAGTCGGCAAGCGCGATCCGCGTTTCGTGGTGACCAACGCCGACGGCAACGAGGCCTCGGGCATGGCCAACATCAATGTCGCGCTCAAGATTCGTCACCCGAACACGGACGAGCTTTACCATCAGGGGCCGAATGGCCAGGTGTATGAACCGTTGAACGAAGACGCCTGCGCCGGTCTTGCCGCCGGTCTGGCACTGTTCGGCAGCCGCTCGTTGTGGCTGTCGTACGAGAGCTTCGCCATCAATGGCTTGCCGATTGTGCAGACCGTGGCGCAGGCCATGGCTGAATTGCGCCGCAAGACGCCGAGCCAGGTAGTGATGTTCACCGCTGGCGCACTGGAGCAGGGACGCAACGGCTGGACGCATCAGCGTCCCGAGGTTGAGGCGTATTTCGCGGCCATGATGCGCACCGGCAATGTCTATCCACTGTTCCCCACCGACGCCAACAGTATTCAAGTGGCGTACGATTGGGCGCTCGGCACACACAACAAGACCATTGCCATTTTTGCATCCAAGAGTCCGTTGCCGGTGCGCACCACGCTTGAGCAGGGCCGGCGCGCGCTTGCGGATGGCGCAGTCATGCTCTACCAGAGCGCCGAGATCGGCAAGAAAGGCACCGTGGTGTTTGCGGTTGCCGGCGACATGGTGCTGCTACCGGTGTACGAGGCCAGGGAGTTGCTTGAGCGTCAGGGTTATCGCGTACGCATCGTCGCGGTGGTGAACCCGCGCCGCCTGTACCGTCCGCACGATGTGGCCTGGGACAAGTGCAGCGAGCCCGATAACGGTTTCCTGAGCGACGCCGGTTTTCGCGCGTTGTTCGACGGCGATGCGCTGGTTGCCATCAGCGGCGGCGCCTCGGCCACGCTCGAACCGGTACTGCTACGCGCCCGCAACCCGCGCCGCGATCTGTTGTCGTGGAAGCGTGGTGAGACCACCGCCAGCCCGAAAGAAATCATGGACTTCAACGGGCTGTCGGCCGAGGCGATCAGCGCGCGCGTGGGCCAGTTGTTCAAGGTTTAGTAATGTAGGGTGGGTGGAGCGCAGCGAAACCCGCCGAACAATTATGATTTAGTTGGGTTTGCCGCGTCCCTCACCCCTTGCCCTCTCCCGCTGAGGCGGGAGAGGGGGAGTTGGCGATAAGACGATATAAATATTGGCGGCTTAACCCAACCTATATTTAACGCCCTAGCCGAACATGGCCACGACCAAGATCATCGTCCTCGACGACGACCCGACCGGTTCGCAGACCGTGCACAGTTGCCTGCTGCTCACGCGTTGGGATGTCGCCACGCTCAAGGAAGCGCTCGCCGACAGCGCGCCGCTATTCTTCGTGCTCACCAACACGCGCGGCATGTCGGCCGACGCTGCCGCCGCGTTGACGCGCGACGTGTGCCGCAATCTCAAACAGGCGTTGGCAGGCGCAGACATTCATCCGGTTTTTGTCAGCCGCTCGGATTCCACTCTACGTGGCCACTACCCGGTCGAGACCGATGTCATGGCCGAGGAACTCGGGCCGTTCGATGCGCACTTCCTGGTGCCGGCGTTTTTCGAGGGCGGGCGGATCACGCGCAATTCAATTCATTATCTGCGCACGGACGGCAAAGAGATTCCCGTGCACGAAACCGAATTCGCACGCGACTCGGTGTTCGGCTACCAGCACAGTTACCTGCCGGACTATGTGGAAGAGAAAACCCGCGGGCGCATCAAGGCCGCCGAGGTCAAACGCTTTCTGCTTGCCGACCTGCGCGCCGGTGTCCACAAACAATTGCTCGGGCTGAGCGGCAACGCGTGCGTGGTGGTGGACGCCGAAACCCAGGACGATCTCAATCGCTTCGCGGCCGATCTACTCAAGGCCGCCGCCAGCGGCAAACGTTTTTTGTTCCGCAGCGCCGCCAGTTTGCTTACCTCGCTTGCTGGGTTGCCGCCGCAGTCGGTGCCGGCTGCGGAGATGACAAAGTACGTTCGTGGCGGCAGGCCGGGTGCGGTGATTGTCGGATCGCATGTGCCCAAGACCACGAGTCAGCTCCAGGAGTTGCTCAAGCTGCCGGGTATCACACCGATCGAAGTGGATGTGCACCGCTTGCCTCAGGACCATGCCCAATTGCTGGCGGAGGTGCTGGTGCGTGTTGAGGCGATTCACGCCGCTGGCCGGACGTCGGTGATTTTCACTAGTCGCGCCGAGCGCGGATTCCCGGATCAAGCGGCACGACTCGCGTTCGGTGAACAGGTATCCGGTTTTCTCATGGACGTGGTGCGTGGCCTGCCGAAGACGCTCGGCTTTCTGATCAGCAAGGGCGGCATCACCTCGAACGATGTGTTGAGCAGCGGTCTCGCGCTGCGCACCGCGCGGCTGCTCGGGCAGATTCTGCCGGGCGTGTCGGTGGTACGCTGCCCGCCGGATCACGCGCGCTTCGCGGACATGCCGGTGGTGATCTTCCCCGGCAATGTCGGCGACGACCATGCACTCGCCACCGTCTACCAGCGGCTGACTGCAAACACCAAGTATTTCCAGGAGCGCGACAAGAATTCCCTGTAGGCCGCCCTTGAGGGCGACATCTCGGCCTGAAGGCCGACCTACGTTTGGTAGGGTGCGCCTGCGCGCCGAGTCATGGCGCATCGACGTTACACCTGTAGGTGTCCTGCCTGCTGGATACACAAACCATCGCGCAATCGTGTATCGTTTCAAAACATGCAAACCGCACTCGCCGACATCATCCGCGACACGCCCACCGGCCAGGAGGCCGATCGCATCCTGCGCAGCTGCGTGCACTGCGGTTTCTGTAACGCCACCTGCCCGACCTATCAACTGCTGGGCGATGAACTCGATGGCCCGCGCGGGCGCATTTACCTCATCAAGCAAATGCTGGAAGGCAATGCGGTCACGGTACACACGCTCACGCACCTCGACCGCTGCCTCACCTGCCGCAATTGCGAGACCACCTGTCCGTCCGGCGTGCGTTACGGCGCGCTGCTCGAGATCGGTCGTGAAGTGGCAGAACAGCGCATCGGCCGGCCATGGCCGCAACGCGTGCAACGCTGGCTGATTCGCCAAATTCTTCCCTACCCAAAACGTTTCGCCGCGCTGCTGCGGCTCGGGCAGTTCTTCCGGCCGTTGCTGCCGCGCGCACTAAAACAAAAAATCCCGCCACGCCAAGTTTTTCTCCCTCTCCCTCTGGGAGAGGGCAGGGGTGAGGGCCGGGGCCGGAGCGAACACCAAACTCAAATACATGCACGCAAGATGCTGGTACTCGAAGGCTGCGCCCAACCCGCCCTCGCCCCCAACATCAACGCTGCCGCCACGCGTGTCCTCAACCGTCTGGGCATTAGCTTGATCCCCGCCACCAACGCCGGCTGCTGCGGCGCCGCCTGCCATCACACCTCAGGCGTGGAGGAAGGGCTGGCACAAGCGCGCCGCAACATCGACGCCTGGTGGCCACATCTCGAAACCGGCAGCGAAGCCATTGTCATGACGGCGAGCGGTTGCGGCGTGCACGTGAAGGATTACGGCCATCTATTGCGCGACGATCCCGTTTACGCCGACAAAGCCCGGTGCGTGTCGGCGCTGACAAAAGACATCAGCGAGATTCTGGCGAAAGAGAATTTATCGGCGCTAAAATCGAAGACGACGCCGGCTGGAAAAATCGCCTTCCAGTCGCCCTGCACCTTGCAGCACGGCCAGAAGCTGGGCGGAGTGGTGGAAAAGATACTGCGCGATCTCGGCTTCGAGCTGGTGCCCGTGCCGGAGGCGCATCTGTGCTGCGGCTCGGCCGGAACCTACTCGCTGTTACAAACGGCGTTGTCGTCGCAGTTACGCACCAGAAAACTCGCTACGCTGGAAAACGGTAAGCCTCAGCGAATCGTCACCGCCAACATTGGTTGCCTGGCCCATCTGCAGACGGGTACCACGATACCGGTACAGCACTGGGTCGAGTTGATTGGGTAAGCGTTATATCAGGGCACGGAGCTAGGAGCCAACCCGGATTTCGCCTATTCTACTCAAGGCTTGGGTTGAGCCTGTTAATCGCAGAGGGATCTCATGGAACAAAGCGGCAACAGGCCCTTCGGTCGCACCCACCGCCTGCTGATTGTGGACGATGAAGAGGTCATTCGCGACCTGTTCGGCATTCAGTTGCGGCGCGAGGGCTATACGGTATCCACGGCCGGCAGCGCGCAGCAGGCCCTGGATGTGCTCGCCGCCGAGCGCATCGATCTGGTGTTGCTCGACATGAATCTGCCAGACATGTCTGGCCTTGTCCTGCTTCAGAAGCTGCGCGAGACCTACTCGATTCTCGATCTGCCCGTCATCATCATCTCCGGCGCCGGACACCGCGACGACATCGTGGCCGGGCTGCAAAGCGGCGCCAACGACTATCTCACCAAACCGATCGACCTGGGCATTGTCCGCGCACGCATTCAAACGCAGCTGTCGCTCCACCAACTTAAGGAAATCAACGACAAGTTCTCGCGCATCGCCGGTCACGACCTCAAGAAGCCGGTGATCCTGATGCTGGACATGGCGCGCCAACTGCAACAGTCGAATGCGCGCAAAGATCTGAGCGCAGAGGATCTGGATGCCACCCTGTCCCTGCTTATCGAGGCCGGCCAGTACATGCAGCAACTCATCGAAAGCCTGCTCGAATTGCGCAGCGTCCACAACGGTCGCATGAGGTTGACGCGCCTGCCCACCGATCTCGGCGCTATTGTGCGCCAAGCGGTTACGCGCAACATGGGCTATGCCAAGAGCAAGGGCATCGCGCTGCGCATGGAGTTCACCACCGAGCTGCCGCCGATCCTGGCCGACGACCTGCGGCTCATGCAGGTGCTGGACAATCTCATCGGCAACGCCATCAAGTTCAGCCCGGCCGCCACCCAGATTACGGTGCGCACGCGCCGCGAGAACGGCCATATCCTGTGCGAAGTCGCCGACCAGGGCCCCGGCATCGCGGATGAGGACAGGAGCAAGCTGTTCGTCGAGCATGCACGCCTGCGCAATAAACCCACCGGCAACGAAACCAGCACCGGACTCGGGCTATCCATTTGCCGTGAGATGGTCACGCTGCACGGTGGCGACACCGGCGCACGCAACAACCCCGGCGGCGGGACGACCTTCTGGTTCCGGTTACCGTTGCCTCCGGAGTCGGCTGACACGCTGATAGAGCAGAAGCCGGTCTGAGATAGCCCGCCTGCGGAATTCGTTACGCACCAGAAAACGCGGTAGGTTGGGCAGAATGAAATGAAGCCCAACATCTGCATCGGCTCGCCGGTATCGCTTGGCTTCGTTGTCCTCCGTGATGTTGGGATTTACAAAAAACCGTTCAGTCCAACCTACTGGACTTTGGCTCTGTGCGATTTTCGATTGGCGGTTCGAACGGGAAATACGGCGGTTGGAACCAAGGAAAGTCTTTCCTGGGGTGTTGCATTTCCGTCTCCGTCCGTCTCCGAAGTGTGGGCGAAATGGACTGCGGCACGCCATCGAGCATGTATTGAACGGAGAGCTTCACCTCTGTTTCGTAATTGGGTATCGGTACGCGGCCCACTACCAGTTTATGCACGGATCGGGGGGCCAACTGTAGTTCCTGCGGTTTCTCGGATGCGCGCTTTCCGCCCGTGGACGAAATCATCAGACCAGTAATTGTTCTAGGCTTTTGTTCCAAATTGACAAAATAGGCAGTGACTAGTCCCGTCGCATGAAGATCGCTAGGGCCCACTGTTCCAGTGGCCTGTTGAACACCGTATAGCGGCCCTACAGTTTTCTCGTGATCCATCCATATCTCCAGCCCGACCTGGCCCAAGGCAGCCCACTCGCCAACGCTGTAGTACTTTGTATATATCGTTTTCTCGTGGCGCCCCGTCTTTGGATTAAATTCAGACACAACCATCCCGGTCGTTGAACAGGCGGAAAGTGCTGCCATGATAACTGCTGCAATAATTGCGAAATTGAGTTTCATGTCGATCTCCTTGTTGTATAGAGGACCCTAATGGTCCGGAAGCCTCCTATGGGACCCTACGGGCTGGCTCACGTTGCGGTATAGCCGGTTGCGTGGAACTGATGTTATGACCTAAAGATATCCTCAGTTTCAGAGGAATGGACACAACTAGTGCTTTTGTTCGTATTGAAGCAACAGTTCAATGTGCTGATCGATATTAGGCATGAAAACAGGGTTACGCGTAATAGTTAATCTGTATCGCGCGCAGTCCAGTGGAGTCCTGCCGTTCCCGTCTTTGGCTTTTGGATTAGCACCACGCTCCAACAAATATCTCGTTACATCTAGGCCCAAATTGAAAACAGCCTGGTGCAGAAGTGTTGATTGGCAGTTTGAATAGACTTCTTTTGGGACCGGAACACTTGACTCGTTAACATTGGCGCCGTTCTCTACCAGCATCACCACGGACTCATACCTGTTTCTTGTTGCCGGTTGAAGCGCCATCCTCAATGGCGTCAAACCGCCAATCTCTTTTTTATTTACATCAGCGCCATGCGCGATTAGATAACGTGCTATTTCGAGGTGCCCTAGCCCGACAGCAGTGCTTAGGGGATACCATTGCAAAAACGTTCCTGTTTTGTTGACATCAGCTCCGGCGCTAACGAGCGCCTTCACAATATTCAGGTCGCCAGTTGCTCGGATAGCCGTATCCAATGGCGATGGGCTCTCTGCAAAAAATGGTATTGGCAGCGTAATGCCCGGATTAACAGGCGCCCCATCATTAATGAGCTTTTCAACTC
>Ga0315281_10001427_pt1 | contig 35201 bp, 39 predicted proteins | sample YL17G07_0_MG_FD_204540 | JGI IMG/M metagenome (GOLD analysis project Ga0315281, IMG submission 204540) | Sediment microbial communities from Yellowstone Lake, YNP, Wyoming, USA - YL17G07_0 | ecosystem: Environmental > Aquatic > Freshwater > Lake > Sediment | place: USA: Wyoming | collected...
CCGCTTAACGGTTATGTAGTACCTTGACCTGTCCATTCCTCTTGGAACATTCCAACGGCTTGATTCTATGATGCGACTCATAAGATCAGGTCGTTGGAACGTTCTCTAAAATTTTTGATCTACTGTGAAAGCCGTGGGCTTCCCCCGTTGCTGTTTGGAGAAGTTCCTGCTTCCTAGACCAAGCTTGCTCGTTATCGCTAACGAGTAGAGGCTCCATCTCCACAGGCGTAGATTCGGACTCTTCCAGCCCTACCTTTCTCATTGCTCTCTGGTCGATGACGATGGCGGAGTTGTGGTCGCGGTTGATGGTCAGGCCGCAGTACGAACAGCAGTGAGTTCTCATCGCCAGAGTCTTCGGCACTAAGCGGTGGCATCTGGAACATTCGACGCTACTGTATGGGGAAGGTACCTCAACCACTAGAGAACAGGCGTTTTCAGCCTTGTACTCCAGCATGTTGAAGAACCGCCCCCAAGACGCATCGGCCATATTCCTCGCATTTGGAATGCCCCGCATCAGGCTCTGAATGCGAAGGCCCTCCATTCCAATCACATCGTATCCGTCAACGTAATGCCTGGAGAGCTTGTGAAGGAAGTCGTTTCTCGCGTTCGATATTTTCTCGTGCACCGCTGCAACCCTTACCCTCTGCTTCAACCTGTTCTTAGAGTGTTTTTGTTTCTTCATCAGTTTCCGTTGCTCGTCCGCGAGTTTGCCCCTTAGCCTGTCGAAGTTGTGCGGATGGTCCACGCAGCCCCCATTCGAATCATAGACGAAACTCATGATACCCATGTCGAGCCCGACATGCTTGTTCACATCGATTGGCGCGATGTTGATCGGCCGATCCCTTTCGACTTGTATGAAAGCGAACCACTTCGCCGCTGCGGTACGTTTGATTACCACCTGCTTGATGTCTCCTTCGATACTACGGTGAAGCCTGATTGGAATGTCACCAATCCCGCTGAGGCCGAGGTGTCCCATCTGTCTTGTCTGCTTCGGCCCGCGGATTATCTTGAAGCCTGTCTGGTTGTAGACAAAGGTCTTGTACCATCCGCGTCCCTTGAACCTGAGTGGGCCACCTCGCTCTCCTCTTCTCTTCTTCGCGGCTAGTCCACGGATGTTCGCGTAGAGCTGGTAGAGCACGTACTGCCTTGTCTTCGAATGAACACTCTCAAGCCTCTGTCTGTACCTGCAGAGGGCAGGTATCATTTCCTGAAGCAGCTCACTGTCGGGCATCTTGATGCAGCATTTCACAATTCCAAGGAAGAAGTTGTAGAGCCACCTGCATTCCTCCAAGACCGAGAGCATGGCCTCCTCCTGTTCTAGGGAGGGGTAGAGCCTCTCCTTGATCGTTCTGACGGTCACCGCTTCTTCCGCTTCCCAATTAGCTCGCTTTCATCCCACCCATAAAGGGTGGTGGGATTTCCCGCTCGCCTGTTTTAATCTCAATCCGCAGCATAGTGGAAATAGAAAGAGCATAGTGGAGTAGAAAACTCTAGGCCAACGGCACCATACGGCGCTTGTATCGCAAAACCATTAATCGCCAAACCACCAGAGGCAGAAAGGCGACTGGAAGCGTGAGCAACGGGACCGGGGACGCGAACGCGGACACTGTCACGCTGCGCGTAGCGCCGTAGGCTTTCACAGCCACAGTGGCCCTGGGCTCCCATTCTAGGCCGACAGGGATAGATACGGTTCCGTCAGAACCCACCGAAGACAGCTGCCCGTTAACGTACACAGACGCGTTCCTGACGGCTAACGCACCGATCTTAACGGTGACCTTCACCCTCATTGAGCCGAGCATCACGGCGCTCAGAACGTCGGCCTGCATAACCAGCGGACCGGTGAAGAGCTGAATGGAGCGAACGTTTTGTGGCAATGGAAAGGCCACAGATGCCTCAAGGCCGTCCGGGAGAACGCGAAGAACCACGGTGCCATAGGGCATCTGCTGCACGGCCAAGTATCCACCGCTGTCGGTTCGAACGGTGGCCTGCCAGCCCCCAATTCCAACGGCAATGTCGCGGCCAGCAAGCGGCTGACCAAGCTCGTCGAGGATCAGGGGCTGAAGCTTCCCAACGTTCACCGTCAACTGCAGGCTCGAATCCTTAGCGATTTGGAGAAAATCCGCGTAGACCGGGACAGCCTGAAACGTAACCTGAATGGGCAGGCTTCCGGCAGGGGCGAATATTGAGACCGTCCCATTCACGTCCGTCGTATTGGTGAGAACGCCGAGGGAAACCGACGCCCCGACCACGGGCTGCTCAGACGCGTCCACAACCCGCACTACGATGCGAAAGAACTTCGAGTAGTAGGCGGTCAACTCATCGTTCTGGCTAAGAGTTATTTGGCCGTTTGCAAGCGGCGTCCCATCAATCCCCGTAACAAACACGGAGATGGGCGCCGCCGGGAGCTGTTTGAAGAGGGCCATGCTGCTCGAGAGCGAAACATTCTCAACACCTCCAACACCAAAATAGGCGTAGGCGAATGCGGCCGAAGAGTAATTCCCAGGAAGGTTCACGACTGTCACCTTCAAGGAATACAGATTGGCGGGGACCACAGCGTCCAACGACTTGTCAACCGTAATGTCCGTCGCCCCAACCTGAATCCCGAAGACCTCCGCGGAGACATGATACTGACCGGAGGGCAAGTTCAACGTAACCATTCCGTTCTGGTAGGCGGTTACGTTACCCCAACCAGATATCGAGAAACCCACGGGCCATTCAACTGGCATGTTGTTGACATCAACGGCATGCAGAGTAACCTGAAACACGTTCTGGCCCTCGATCAGACGCACGGTCGCCAGTGAAGAGACACTGAGCATTAGAACTACAGCAATTATGACGAAGTACTGCGGTCCGTTAGACATTTGTCGCCAGCACCTCCCGAATAGGCTTGACGCGGATGTGAAAACCTAGGAAAGTACCGAAAACTAGCTGGCAGTCAGTGTGAAGGCGGCGATGACCCGGATGCCGTTGACATCCAGAGTTTCCAGCCGCAAGTAGTATGGACCGGGGCCCTGGTATGGGATGGAGAGTTCCACCAAGTATTCGCCTCCCCCGTAATTCTTGACCAACGACGCCTGATATGAGGTGCCATTGTAGTCAACCAATGTGGAGGCCCAGATAGCGGCGCGACTACTACCAGTCAGGTTGAACGGGACCTCGACGTGCATCAACCCTAACAGGGGAAAGTCGTATTCGACTTGACTGGTGACGATGTGCTCGTTAAGCTGAACCTGGCCGGTGAACAACCATGAAGAGCCGAGGTCGGCGGCCGTCACGTTCACGAGCACAGACGCGGAGGATGAGCCGTCGCCATCCACCCCTTGACTTGGCCATGAGAGCGCTACGGATGAGGATTCGACCTGCAGGAAGAGCCCGAACTCATCCGCCTGAACCACCCCAAGCACCTGGTTCAGAGAAGAGGTGAAAGAGGCGTTAGGGTCGCCGGATAGGTTCGAGGCAGCCGCTAGACTTGTGAGGAGAGCACGCGTCAACTCAGCTTGCCGCAGAGAGACGTCTGAGGAAACGTCCCTGAACGACGGAGCATACTCCCTCACAACCGTGAAGCGCACACTGATCATCAGCAGGACAAGAAGGCCTGCACCCAATATCTGAAACTGGCCACGGAGATGTTTGTTGGGAGATTTCTTCTTGGCCAAGACCATCAACTCAAAGTTGCAACCGTCAACGTCAACTGGAAAATCCGTGTGATGGGAGGTTGTTGGTTTGCGTCGAAAGCCGAGAGCGTGTAAGTGGCCGTGGCCGTCTGCCCTTGCAGAACGCCCCATGTGAGCGGGGTTCCTGCAAGCTGTGAACCTGAACCCGTCGTCATGTCAAAGACCTGCAGCCGGTAGCTGACGCCGCCCGGCAACGAACCTAACAGCGCCTTCGACAGCGCAGTCCAATTTCCCGTGTCCGCACCAAGCAGAACCAAGTTTGGCAAAAGGCCTGAATCATCAAGCGAGAGAAGAGCGTTCGCGGCTACAGATCTCAACTCAGGAGCAGCTACAGAAAAATGTGGAACGTAGGCTTGCAATGCGACCTGCGCGATCAGAACTAGGCTGATCGCCAACACGCCCTCAATCAGACGGCCGACCATTGATCCCGAGACCTCCCCTTCATGCGCCCCCGGGCCCCCACGTGCGGATTCTGAGAAGAACCGACCCGCCTACAGTTCGGATGAGGAAAGTTTGGTCGGAAACATACGAGCCCACCACTTGAACAGGCGTCGGTCCGCAGCCGCCAAACCATGGGTAGGTGGAATAGTTTACAGCTCCGCCGGAGCCTTCGTAGAGTAGCACGACTGGCAGCGAGTAGGCGGAGACATTCACATTGCCGCCCGCTGGGACAGGCCCAGTCCAATCCTCAAAGCTGAGAATGTAGACGCTTGTCTGATTACCGCCATGCAGCCCGTCCGCGTTCAAGTTGATACCCCCCTGACTCAACGGAATGCCCTGCGGTGTGAACGTCGCGTAACCCACGGCGCTCCCTGCCTTCGCTAAGACAACTCCCACTTGAGTGTTGGTTAACGTGACCGAGAAGAACCCGCTGCCGTCCACGCTTGACTCTCCAGGGTACTCGGCGACCGATTGCGCGGACACGTCAACGACATACAGCTGTAGGAAAGCCTGTACGGGGTCAGTGTGACCAGTCTTCGTGACGTCCACGACGGGGCCGCTGCCAGTAACGTTCACGGCCACGTTCAACGGCGGCATGACGTCAACTCTGAAGGTCAGGTTGCCGAGGCCCAGCTGGCTTCTGAGCGACTGGAACGAGCAGGGCAAAGGCGAACTGTCCGCGAGGCTCATCAGCTCATCCGAGGGAACGATGGTTGAGCCGTTTGAGATATGGAAGATGACAGTGCGCGCGACGGAGTTCCCAAGCATGCTGCCAGCCTGAGGGCTGACGGCGATGTTCACGTACACTGAACCAACGATACTGCCCAAGCCTATGGAGACGGCTATGAAGAAGAGCATGATTCCGAGCAAACTATCTAAAACGGCGCTGACCAAAGCCACCTAACTCCTAAAACCCTCATCCGACTCAATCCGTTTGGGGCCAGTCAAGTTGGAAGCGGAGCGACTCCTCCGATCAGCTGGATGTTTGTCATGACAAGTAGCGCTGCGATGGCTAAGGTGATTGCGATTATAGCGTTCAAAGCGCCTCCGGCGAATGTGCCCCTGCTCATCTTCCCACCTAAGAAGCCAAGTATGGCGCTGATTACGACGGCGCCCATCAAAATTATGTTGGCCATGAACTGGACATTTTCCTTGGTCGGCACGAAGCTTGATAGGAAGCCGCCTGTAACCATCGCGCCAACAATGCCCGTGGACGGATTCAACACGTAGTCCAGAATGAAGACGGTTGTGACAACGATTATCGCGGAGATGAAGTAGAAAAGGATCTGATACGAGCGCAGGTCGTCCTTAATCCCGGACTGGATGGTGCTGTAACGGTCGGCGAACGTCGTAAGCCTCTCAAAGATTGAGACGGTGCCGCCCCCGGTCCTAGCAGCCTCCTCAAGCAACCAGAGAAAACAACGGCTATGCCAACTGTCCACCTTGATCAAGCCTAGGGCTTGGCTTACGTCCTGCTTGAACCGGTCGATGTTCCACGCGATTGTGGCAACCAACCTGTCGAGGAAACGACCGTAACGTCCCTGCCCAGCAACACTCGTCAAAGACCTTTCTAGGCTTTGGCCGACACGACGGTTTTCCGCGATATCGTCGATGAAGCGCGGGAGAGCGTCCTCGATAGAGGTTTCACGGAGGTAGTCGCCTTCAAATTTAACCGCTGTCGGAATGCAGGCGGCAATCACTGCCAAACCCAAGGAGACATGGGGCGGAACACCGCTTGAGAAGGTTAAGAAGCCCATCAACACGCCAAGCGGCACGCCGAACATGAACGGCTTGTAGTATTTCTGGTAGCTCATGGGAGGCTTCGGGCGGCCCATCTCGATCATGAAGCCAAGCATTATGGCGCCTACGGGCGCAAAGAAGAACGTAAACAGGGTTGCTATCAGGACGGTGCCAGAGGTCACAACCACGAGCAGGAAAATATACAGCATGATGGGTATGAGGGCGTAGAAGACGGTCACGAAGACGGCTAGGCTGCTCGCGCGGTTACGGTAACGGCCCCACATCGCTTCAAGCTCGTTAAGAGAACGCTCAGCAGCCCCGTCCAGATGCGCCACCAAGTCTCCGCCCATCCGAAGAACGTGTAGGAAACCCCCAAGCCAACTGCGAAAGACCTTGCTGGGATGATTGACGGAGAGCCGCTCCATACTCATCGTTGAATCCTTTTCGAAGACCTCAGCGTCACGCATTATCGCCAAGCTTTCACGAGTAGCGGCTGGAAGAGGATTCGGCTCAGAAACAAGCCTTTTCAGCGCCACATAAATCGGCACCCCAGCGCTTGTCGCCATAGCCAAATAGCAGGAGAGGAAGGCGAGTTCGGTCTCAATGCTCTCCTTCCTAGTGGAAATCTTGAACGCAGGATAGAACATGTACATGAGAAGAAAGGCGGGCGGCCCGAACAAGAAGAGCAGAGGGACCAACGACCCTAGGACTACAGCCAAAGCTATGCCTAGCGGCAAACAAACGATCGCCGTTATGACGGTGAGATGGATGCCGACAGACGCGTAACCCTCAGGAGCAATACGCATCTCAGCCATCCCAACCCTAGAACGCAGGTTGAAGGCGTTAACACACCAGTCAGCCAGGCTGCCGTATCGCTGAAAACTTTTACCCGGTGAAACGCCGAAGAACGAGAACCTTTCCTTCAGAGCAAACTGAGGCGCACGCGGCCTAATCCGCCGCCCCGGCGCATGTGGATGCGTATGCGCGCTTAACGGCTGATGACAGACCGGGCAGAGCACGTCGGACTGCGGAGGCGGCTCAACCACGAGTTCACTGTCAAGTTGTCGGCTGCTCAGTTTCACTCACCACCATCACAAGCCTACGGCTTCAGCCGTTGGTCCTTGACTTTGATTCAGAACCTTCGCCTCCGGAAAGGCCAGCGAAAAGCTGCGCCAGACGGTCTCCAGCTGACGGGATAGTGCTTGAGACAGCCTCAGGTCCCTCGGGTTGAGGCTGAGCTTGGGCCACAGCAACCTTACCGGCGTAGTAGTCCATTAACGCTTGGCTAACGTCGACGAAGCGCTTCACGCCCCTAGCTCTAAGGTCCTCGATGAAAGCGGTTTTCTCTTCGAGCTCCGAGATCATCGCATCATCACTTATCCCTCGTCGCGTAATCACCTTGCGGATAGCGCGGCTTTTCTCAACAATTTGGCTCGCATCGTTCGGCAAATAGGTGTCAGTCGCAGGAGCCCATTTGAACACATTCTGGTAATTGCCCACCGCAATGATCTCGTCAATTGAACGGCACCTTCGAACCATCTCACCCGTTGACTCAAGCTTGACGTAGCCAACGGCGATCACCCAGTCGATCAGATGAAGCATCGTCGGGTCCACGCCGATCGTTTTCTCCGTAAGCCGCGAGACAGCTGTCTCAACATCTTCGGCGTGGAAACTGGTCATCCCACTTAGCCCGATGTTTATGGCTTGAAGAAAGACTGGGGCTTCACGCGTGAGTATCTCACCGACAATCAAGTAGTCGGGGCGGATCCGGAGGCTTGCCCGGAGAAGGTCCTCTTGGTTGATCTCACCGATCTGTTCCCCGCGTTTCACAGCCTCGGTGCGTAACGCCTTCGAGTAACGGGTGACCAGGCTCTGTTTGTAGTGCTGCGGAAAGTTCAGCTCGGGAAAGTCCTCGATGATTACTGGAACCTGAGAATCACGTATCATCTGGCCGAGCGCATTGACAAGCGATGTTTTGCCAGCACCGGGTTGACCGACAATGAAGAGAACCCCTTTCGCCTCAACGAGTGTCCAGAGACATGCGGTCATAAGGGCTGAGAGTTCGCCGTGCTCCATCAGCTCGATGACGGTCAACGGCTGAGCTTTATGGCGACGAATGGTGATGCTGGTCCCGAAGGAGCTCACCTCGTACTGGTAGAAGGCTGAGAGGCGGTCGCCGTTAGGAAGCTTACATTCAACCATCGGGAAAGCCGTGCTGAGCGAACTCAAACCCATCTGCGCGAGTCGGCGGGCCAAACGGTCCTGAGAATCATTGTCGAGCAGAATGTTGGTCGTCAACCATCCGTACTTCGCATACTGGCGGTGAAGCAGAATAAGCGGCCGACCATAACCTGAAAATTTCACATCCTCTATGTTGCCGTCAAGCATGAGAGAGTCTATCGGGCCGTAGCCGACGAGGTCACGGCGCACGTAGTACATGATCTTATCCTGCGTGAATGCGTAGATGTTCCCCGCTCCATACCGCGCCGAGATCTCACGCGCATGCTTCTCAACAAGCACTGCCAAGGATTCCGGGGAATAAGCCTCGGGCCCCAGGCCTGGCTGAAGTGGCAGCTCGTATCGTAGCCGGTACATGAGGCGCCTGTATGCTTTCCGCTCAACATCCGTCAGCTCAGGCTCCTGGATGAGATAGAGACCCTCAGAACGCTTCCTGACAAAGCCTATCGAAACCTTGACGCCGTTCCGTAGAAGGTATGACTCACCAAGCGGCTCAGCGTCAGGTGGAAGAGGCTCATTAAATGAGAGAAGCTGATACTCGGCGCCAACCTCCTCCCCTCGATCCGGCCGCTTCCCGAAAACGTTGAAAACGGACCCTAGGCCGCTCAACAACCCAGAGATCGGACTGGACTTCTCAGCCTCATGAGGACGCCTCGAGCTAGGCGTCTCGTCTGCTGGTTCGCCTGGTTCGCCTCCTTCGAAGCCTTGGCCTTCTTTCAGGCTGAGTTCATCGTCGGTGCTCATGAAACCGGTTGTGGAGGCGAGTTAAAAGCCGCTGTTAGAAGGTTTGAGCGCTCAGTCTAAGCACTTGCGCGACTTTTACTGCATGTTTGCACGCGGATCCGCCGCAGGCTCCACAGTGCACCTGTTTGCCATCACGCGTTGCCAGCACCTGGATGCGCCGCCCCGTTGATTTTTCCTCTACGACCACCCATCTGAAATTGGGATCGCCGCCAGACTTGCCTTCTGCCTGTTGTTGAACAAGTCGTCGAATTTCCTCTCTAGTTGAGGCGGCTTCGTCCTCAATCGCCACCCGCACTTCTTCCACCTTCTGCGCCAGAAACGCCCTGAGCTCAGCAATCCTTCGCTCCTTCTCAGCGTTCTCGAGGTTGCAGGCGTCAATGACTGCGGCTTCCACGGCACGCAACCGCTGCTCGCATCGTTCCGTAACAGCCGCCGCCTCGGACTCGAATTTAGAATGCAGCTCCTTCGCCCTAGCGCCGACTTCTTGAGTCAGCTGCTCCGACAGTTCACGCGTCTGGACAGTCACGCTTTCCCGAATTCGGTTGTCCTCCGCGTCAATTTCCTCCAGAGTCGTCTTCTGAATCGCCTTCACCGAACTCGCGACCAATTTCATGAGGTCTGGTTCATTCCGCGCCAGCTCCTTTCGCACAGCCTCCTGGAGCCGCTGGGCCTCAGCTATAACGGCGGTTTCGCTCTGCAGCTTCCCGTTCTCAACCGCCTTGCTCAAGTTATGCTTGAACTCGTCGGCGGCCAGGTCTATGATTCGACTCGTCTCAGGGTCAGGCTTTCGAAAGACAGCGGCTCTCAGAGTAGTAAGCACGCCCATTTGTCCAAGGGCCTCTTGGTTTCTGCGGTTGCCAGTTTAAAGCGGGAACCCATCCAATTTTAGAGGGAGACGGGCGACGCCGCGGAAAGAACTCAGACCGCATCGAAGAGGCGGCTTGTCAACGATTTTAGCAACAATCCTGTTGATCGCGCTGGTCATCGCAGGTACCTTAGCCCTAACGGGTGTTTGGAACACGATCTTCGGCGGCGCCAGCAACTCCGTAAGCCTAACCGATGAGGGCAGCGTGATAACGGTCGACGCGGCGACGGACAGCGGCATGATACTGATCGTCATAAAGAACAACGGCCCAGGAACATTCAACCTAGCGTCGGTCAACATAACCGCCGCAACAGGGCAGGATGTGGTCGTGATTCCAATCAGCACTCTCGAGGCAACTTATGGAGGAGCTCTACCAAACGGCACATGTAGCAACCAATGCATATACGGGGGCGTGGGCGTAGGCTACGTGGCAACCGGAAAATACCTGACGATACCTCCAGGCCAGTCAGCCAGCTTCCGCGTCACCGTATCCTCAGGCTTAGCGGAACTGTTCCCGCCAGACCAGAACTTCCAACTCCTCATTACACCGCGCACAGGCGCACTGATCAGGCTGACAGTCCAGTCAATAAGCCAATGACTATTCCAGAGCCCCACGTCTGATTTTCTTCAAAACTCCAACTCTCCTCAGGCGCGCTTTGAACCACGAGGCGGAAGGTCAGAACTTCGCCCCCAGAGCCATTGGACGGATAGATTGTCGCGACGTAGGTGCCCCCGACTGTCATGACACTGCCAACATTGGTGGCCTGGAAGGTCATGTAGGCGGATTGGCCTGGCGGGAGGACAAGCCAGTCGCTGACCTTAGCCTCGTTAGGGTTGCTGAAGCTGACGTTCCCCGTGAACATCTCGCCTAACCCCCAGAAATGGAGTTGGACTTGGCCGCTGGCGAATGTAATCTCGATCTGCTGGTCTGCGATGATGATGTTTTGGATGTTCGCCGTAACCGTCCCCGTGTTCCGTAGGACGATCTGGAAAGTTGCGTTCCCGGCGGAATCCATGGTCACGTAGCTGTCGGAGGCGTCGACGCTGTACGTTCTTGTGGCATTGGTCCACTCCCTGTTCATCAGCTGAGTCGTCGCGATGGCTGCCGCAAGCGCCAGAATTATGAGCAGGACGGCCGCGACAATCCTTTGCATCTGTGGACGAACCTCTTCAGGCGCTCAGGCGCTTTGGACGACCAGACGGAAGGTCAAGACTTGCCCTTCAGAGTATGAGTAGATTGTGGCGATGTAGATGTCTCCGACTGATACTGCGCTAGCCGCACTCCCCGCCTGAAACGTCATCGAGGCCGACTCGCCCGGTGGAAGCGCAAGCCAAGCAGCCCCGATCTTAACGTTGTCTGGGTTGCTGAAGCTGACGGTGCCTGTTGCCGTTTCAGGATTGCATTTTATACAGGTCAGAGCGGCCGCGCCGTTAGCGAATGTGACCTTGACCTGGTCTGGCGAGTCAATGATGTCGATTTCCTTAATGTTCGCCGTAACCGTCCCCGTGTTCCTGAGAACAATCTGGAAAGTCGCGTTCCCGGTTGAGTCTAAGGTGACAGAACTACCTGAGGCGTCAATACTATAGTTGCGAGAGGCGTTGACCCACTGTTTGTTAATCAGCTGAGTCACCGCAATCGCGCTCGCTATGGCGATAATAACGAGCAGAATGGCAGCAACAATCTTATCCACGGAGCGAGCGACCCCTCGAAACCGATTGCTCTGAACGTTCTAAAGCGAGCCCGTCCCTCCGCATGATATAGACTCCAAAGCTAGGCTCTCTCAATCCAAGCATTGTGAAATTAGAAAAAGCGAGAAAGAGGTCGTTACCGTCAAAGCGAGAACGAAATTGTCACGGTCACCGTGTAAACGTCAACTTGCACGGTGCCTCCTAGGCTGACTGGGACCGTGAGGTTACCGTTCACTTCGCCCACAGCCACGTTCAGGACGCATGGGTCAGGCGTGAAAACGTTAAGGCTGTACGAGTCATGCTGGATGGCGCCGGAGAGCGTCATCAACGCCCTCGCTGGGCCCTGGAGGACCGGAGCGGAGAAGACGAAGACGTAAACGGAGACCTGCGCCGAACCGCCCGAAGAACTCGAGTAGGCGGCGTACACTCTAGGGTCTGCGACACTGTAAGTGTATCCTCCACCACCGTAACTGTAAATTACGATCGACTGTGAAGGGGCGGGGACGAGGGCGAGGTTCTGCGACCGCGCCTCATAGATGCGGGTTGTCCCGTAAGCCGAGTAACCTCCGACGTATTCTAGCAGGGCATGCTGCGTGGCAAGCAATGTTTGGCTTCCGCCGTTCAACGATAACGAGACTGAGCTTACGCCGCCGTCCGCAACCTGCCATCCACCATACTGGAAGCCGTAGCGCACGTAGGCTGCCTTCTGCCCCTCGAAACCGATGGATTGGACGGCGTCCGAAAACTCCGTGAGCAGAGACACGGCATACTTGGCTTCAGCCAACTTCTCCCGCTGCTGACTCAAGGTAACGACGTACCCGGCCGCAACTCCGGCGACCGCGATCGTGGCAATGAGCAGAAGCGCGAGAACCATCGGCGAATCCAAGCTGGTCGCCCACTAGAATTGAAGTTGGAGAGTCACGACCTCAAGAGCCACTTGGACTTGGTCCGAAACTTGGAGACTCCTCGGCGGCAGAGGCGAGCCATTGGAGTCGTTGCCGCATGTGACGGTCAGGTCTACCCCATTATCGTAAGTGGATGTGGCGGTCGTCATGTTTTGCAACGTCAACTGGACTGGGCCGCGTTTGAGAGAGACCTGAGCGGGTTCGATCTGCGTGACTAGGATATGGAGAACGGCGACCCCGCCGACTGAGATGCTGCTGACGGCGACACGCATGTCGCTGACAACGTAACTCCAGCCCTGGCGCGAGTAATGGTAGACCAAGCTGGCCGTGTCAACAGTACTGAAGAAAGCATTGGTAGGTGAAGAACCCCTGTCGGCCACGTATGCGTTCGGGTAGCCGCTTATGTCGGTGCGGTAGCGGACGACCTGATGCGTCCCGTTGAATAGTGAGACGCCGTTCACGAGAACGCTCACATTCCCATTATTGGAAAGTTCGAAGACACCGTATGGGAAGGCGAAGTCGACAGGACCGGTGGAGTCTCCTTCCACAAGCCGCACAGTTTGGTCGGCGAACGTCAACATGACACCAATGGCGCTTCGCACCTCAGCCCCACGCAGCTGCGCATACGACAAAGGCAGAACGTACGCGTAGGCTACGACAGCGAACGTCACGAGAACAACGAGCAGAATTACCGATTCAACAGCTTCTTCCAACCTTCATTCCACTAGGGCGTTTGTTTGGGGCGCTAGGCTGCTTGGCTCTTTTTCCTTGCCTTCTCTTCTTCGTCCTTCTCGATCTCGTGGAGCTCGTCAATTATCAGGTCGGCAACAGTCTTACTCGTCACCGTAGAAGCCGCCTTCCTGATGCGCGTCTCGCCATGAAGCTTCTCGACCTTAGAAATGCCAGCCATCTCAGCACACACAAAGATGGTTTTCGCAGTTCACTTAAAGGACGGACAGCGGCATAAGCTGAAACTTGAGAAGTCTCAAAACAGGCAAGCCTTTCCTTTTATTGACGCTGCCAAGACGGCACAGACCTGAAGATGTCAAGCCTCCTCGGGAAGGTGAAAGGCGGCAAAAGCTCCGCTCAAAGAGAAGAGCTGGCTGACGAGAACACACTCGTATCACAGGAGATCTCGAACATCAAGCAGAGGGTGCAGGCACTCACCCAGAGCCAAGGCGAATTATCGGGCCGCCTCAAGGACCTCGCCCCGCTCATAGACTCCTACGTGAAGGAGACACGCGGCGAACTCAACACGATGAAGCAGACCCTTGAGACCGTGCTGAAGACGGTTGAGAGCGCGAGAAAAGGCGGCTACCTCACAAGCCCAGCTGAGGCTGGCGTGGCTGGAGCCACCTCCGAGGAAGGAGGCGGTACTGAGCTTCCCCAGGGGCCAATCACCAGCATAATGCAGGCCGCCGACATCCTAGTCAAGACAGCACACGACTTAGCCAACACCACGGCCACCTACTTCCCGAAGATCGACAGATACCATCACGACATCGTAGACCAGCTGTCACTAATCCACCAGAAGTTCTCCACCATCGATGCACGCGTCTCCACAGTCGAGAAGATATTGAAAATCAAAACCCCTCAAGCCTCAACCGGCGAGCCTCCGACCCATAGCCTTCCCGACCTCGACCCCGCGCTGAGCACCATAATTGAGGACGCCGTCGCCGAAGCAGGAGCAGAGAAGGAAAGCGAGATGAAGGCAAGGATTCAGCAGAAGATTATGGAAAAACTTTCAAGCCAACCCGCAGCGTCGCGCGGGACATCGAAAGTGAACGCGTCCGCGTCCGCATGATAGGCTTCTTAGCAGTTAGCCTATTTCTCGCCGCCGCAAGCTACTTCGACATCAAGACTGCAGGTGAAAAGATTCCGCTTAACCTTCTACGCGGATGGTTGGCGGCCAGCGTGGCCTACGCTTGCTACGCCGCCTACGAGCTTCTGAACGCTGAGGCGTTCGCCATCTTGCAGGCCTGGGGCATCACAATCCTCGTTGCCAGCTTGATCGCGTTCACTCTTCAGCGGCTGCGATTGAGCGGGGAGGCGGATTGCTGGGCGCTGGTTTCTACAACCATCTTCAGTCCTTTCGTGGCACTGCAAAGCTTTCTGTTAGCTGCCATCCCATTCTTGGCGGCGTATGGCTTGCCGTTCTTCGCATTGAATATGACACGAAAGGAGAGGGCGGTTCCTTGGTGGGCGTACACGGAATGCATCCGATTGACCCCCAGGCTCAGCAGAATTAAGTTCGTCAGGTGGAGGAAAGTGCGGGGCGGACGATTCCTCCTCACAGCTCCAGATGCCGAAGAGGTCCCGCTAAACGCACATGTTGGAGATTTAGCCGCGCCGTTCAGGATTTTCCTGCCGTTCTACTTGGTCACATTCGCGGCCGCACTCATACCGTCAGTTTTGGCGCTGTATGCGTGTTGGGTCGGCGTAAGCCCAGCCCTACTAGGATGGCTGCTCAGCAAACTTCCGTAAGGCGATTAGCTCAATCAGAAACGCCGATGTCAATGACGCCCAGAGTCATGTTGACGAGCACGAAGAGGCGCGTGCCTCCACTCTTGAATATGCTATTCCGCCAAGCAACGCCAGTCATGGATGGGAGCGGGGAGGAGAACTCGATGTTCCCCGCCGCCGCCTGGAGAAAACCATTCACGACACTGACCGTGTAAGTACCACCATATAGGGTTCGGGGCACGTCAACCCGAACGTGCATCCCCCCGTTCGCCTGAGCGGCGGCAGAGGCCGCGGAAACCATCTGCTCCTCAACCATGAATGTTATGCCGCGTAGCTCCAAGTATACCGCTGGCTGATTCTGCGCGGCAGCGAAATTCCTGGCCAACGGCACGATAGTCAGCACAATTGCTAGGATGACGGCTGTCAGGATGACGGTGCTAACGGTTGTTGAAGGCAAGCGCGGTTCAGGCCTCAGGCAACTGTGAGAGCACTATCAGGAGCAGCCCGGCGAACACGACGCCGCCAACAAGCAATGTAAGGTCCACGTCCACCATCAATGATTCGCCCCCAAACGTCTCCCAGAACTTTTCACGGAGATCCGCGACATGTCGAGGTCTGGATTGAATAGGCGCCCGTAGACTAGGCGGTCGATGAACTCCTCCCTCGCAAGGGCAGGCGTCGGAGCTTCGATCTTCGCGGATAGGCTAAGCTGACATTCGAAGGTCGTCATGGTGCTTTCCGAAACACTTCAGCCCAGCTCTCTTAAACAGGCAGGAGGCCGTCGGAATGTTCTGGCTAGAAATTTTGTGCACCAGCCATGATGATGGGGCCGCGATTGATGAAGCGATTCGTGGCCGACTTCTTTGCTCACGTTTGCATTTGCTGCATTGACACTCTCCGCGACTGAAGTCGGGAGATTCTCTAGCCATTCGAGGCGTCTTCATGGCTCACACTCAGCTAGAGTTCTGGGAACTGTCAATAGGTCCCCTGTCTCATGGACAAGCAGCCCATGAGCCCGTTTAGCAATATTCCACGCACCATTCACATCCGCATCGCAGACTAATCCGCAGTTTTGGCATGAGAATCTTCCACTGACACGGTGTCCTCTCACACCACAGCGGTGACAGGTCTGGCTTGTGTACGCTTCTGGAACTGTTAGCACCCGGATACCTTCCCATGCGGCCTTGTACGTTAAGAGCTGCTTGAACAGGTAGAAGGGTTGACTGGATAGGCGACGGTTGAATACTCTGCTTTTCCCTTTTCCGTTTCTCCGTATGCCTTCTAGGTCTCCTACTGCTATGATGGCGTTGGTTGCTTTCGCTTTCTCCACGATTCGACGGGTGATTGCGTGGACTTGATGTTTGACGGTTTCCCGTTCCTTATGCTTCCACTTCCTCACGATTCTCGCTTTACCTGTCGAGCGTCGGAGCCTGAAGTATGCTCCGCGTGTTTGTCTCACATCCTTGCCGTAGAATTTGGGCTTGCCTTTTTCGATTGTGGTTGCGAGCTTTCGTATTCCCATGTCTATGGGTAGCATGGTTGCGTATCGGCGTTTCAGTCGTGCGTCTTTCTGGACGGTTAGGTTCACATACCAGTTGTCGCCGTCGCGGATTAGTTTGGATTCTCGCAGTTCGAGTTTCAAGAGTGATTCTTGGTTTTGCGGAAGTTGGATTGGAACCCAAATGCTTTGAGGATGAACGGGCAGCCGTAGCCACCATTTGAACATGGCATCGGGTTTGTGTTCGACCTTTACACAGTCTCGACGCAGAATCAGTGGATATTCAAGGTTCGTGTCGGGGCCATGATGGTTCTGTTTTCGTATGCGGTGTCTGAATCTTTCGGCTTGCTGTTTAGTCGCAGAGTAGAGCTGCTCATCGTTGCCTTGAAGTTGCCGTTGCCACGCCCAATGCTCGCGTTTGATGGCTTCGCGTTTGCCTTTCCTGTCCAGAACAAGTTTCGTGTGGATTGTTCGTTGCAGTTTCAGAAGCGACGCGCCCACCAAGAAAACCTCCAAGTTCCACTTAAGCTGGAGAGATTGTTGAAACTGTTCCTCAAACGCAATTCATCTCCGCGAATAAATTCGGGAGCTTTCTTGCTTTGCTGCAGTAAAGCAGGTCGCGATTTGTTTTCAGATATTGCGGTTAGCGTTGATAATGTCTCCCATCATTGTTCTCCTGGACGATTTTCTTGAGGCTCAGCCAGGCTGAGGCGCTGGCGGACCAGGCTCAGCTCGTACGGGTCTGCGATGACGCGGCCAACCGCAGCCTCCTCGAGGACGGCGGCAAGGCGGTTAATGGTTTCAAGGGAGCTGGCGGTCCACTCATTCCGAACCTGCAGGTGAACTACGCTGACGTCGCCGCCAACCCTAACGCGCCGTTCGTCGCGGCCGCTGGCCGCTAGGCCGTAGGCGACGTTCAACATGTCCCGCCTGAACTGTGGCAGATGCAGGAAGGCCCGTTCGCTAAGCTCAACCGCTAAATCCACGGGCACCGCCAGGCTTGGGGGCAGCTTCAGGCCGCACCGGTCACAGAACAGGCCCCGCCCAGGAATTAAGCTGGACATGCAACCCGGACATTTGGGCGGCTGGAACTCCTCACCGCAAAGCTCGCAGAACTTCACGTCCACCCGGCCCGTAAACCACTCATCATACTTCGAACAATGGAAACGGACCAGGCTGAGCTTATCCGTCAAGTCCGGGTAGAGCGGATAATAATCAACGCCACCGCGCAAACGAACACGCTTACGGCCGGTAGACTGCGCCGGTTTAGACTGCTGGCTCACAGCCCTCTCAACCTTTGGGGCCCTCACCGGGGCTTTATGCGCCAAGACACGGGCAACCTCCAGATCCCAAGGCGCCTCAACATCCGTACGGCTCCCCAGGAAACCAACAGGCCCGTCCACGGGCCGCCCACCGAACGCCTCCCAACGGTCCTCCTTACTCGCATTCGCCAAGGCCAGGATGGTCGGCAACTGCAACGGGTCCTGGGATAGGGGTTCGGCGACGATCAACTTCAACGGCCCAGCAACCAGAACCTCCGAACGGCCCAGGGAAACCCTGCGACCCGCCAAATAGCGCACATGCTCCGATTCTCCAAGCTGCCTACCCGGCTGCTTATTGACGAACTCCTCGAAAGCCTCAACACTACCCCACCCCTTCACAGCCAACTCCTCAACATGCTTGCGTAAACGGAAACGCAACGACATACAGGCAAACGCCTCCTTCCTTCCAAAGCGCCGCACAGGAAAGGTCGGCCAACCCTCAGGGCATGAAAGGCGGAAAGTTGAACGGCAAGCAGAGAACCCCCGGCCCAGCCACGGACCGGGGGCCCGTCAGCGAACCATGCCCAGCCTCCCAGACACGCCCTGCGGGCCACCAACCTCCCTGCACGCTAACGCTTCACAGAGAAATTCCAGAGACCGCATCCAAGCCCCGCGCAACGCTGAAGGAGGACGCCACGCGGCTAGGTTATGGCGACCCGCCCACCGACCACTGCTATAATAGCAGACCGCCACTCGCATAAAAAGCGTTTCCCGCCAAAGAAGTAGACTGGAAAGCAAACGAGACTGCAAGAGCATGAGGGGCCTGAAGGCAAAACATGAACGAAGGCGAAGAGCAGGCAAGGCGAATAGATAGACGGGCAGGCAGAGCGAACGGGCGAACAAGCAGAAGCAACGGGCCAAGAAGCATGAGGCCGCCGAACGAGCTGGGCCGACGTGAAGACAAAAAAGAGGAAGAAGGAGCAGAGGGACCAGCCGACAGCAGCCAGTAAAGTGACTATGGTAACAAAAAGAACACACCTAAAAAAGGGACCCACAGTGTGCGATGCCGGAAATTGCCGACAAATTCAGAAAGGACAGATCATCAAATCGTATGATGTCAAATCTGCTGGAGACTGAACTCTTCACTATAGAGACGCAATGTTGGCTACATAGCATTCAAAACGGGATGGTCGGCGGTTCAAATCTATCGCGAGTACCAAGAGCTGCGCCAGAGAATGTCGCGCGCACGAGCGCTGAGAGTGCAGGGTGAGCGAACGGGCTTTCGTGCAGGCACGGATATTGCGTCAAAGCAAGCTGATGAGGACTTGAGAGTTCGAGTGCGCACCCATGTCGGCCTGTTTTTGGCTTGACCCGAGGTAACCGCGATGGTCGATAAAGCGTTCAAGGACGAGGCATCTGAGGAAACGAAGCAGCGTTTCAGGATCCTGAAATGGCCGCTGGTCTGACTGGTATGCGCTCACCGAAGACGTCGTGTATGACTATGCGCCTGACTCGCCGTGGAGGTTCATCTGATTGTCCTCGATGACGAGTATGTTTTCATTATCAAAAGGGAAATAGCTCATTTTCTCGTTCGTTTCATTACCGCGGGATGGGAGCACGTGTCCACGCTGCCGAGAAATGAGGCGATAATCAGACTGCCTGAGCACTAAGCGGAGCTTTATTGGGGGAAAGGCCTGGCGTCTGCGAGCCTGCTGAATGAGGCCTTTATAAGGACTGGGACCTATATTATTTTATCGGAATTCGTATGTCTGCACGAAAATCGATAAGACAATATAGGCACACGCTCTCTGAGCGAGAATCAAAGGTCCTTTCCACCCTCAGCTACCGAGGCAAGACCGTCTTCACAACAGGCGAACTCAGAGAGCTCATACCCAATCCCAAGAATCTTCTCGACGGTCTCATCCGCAAGAAATGGATTCTCAAGATACGGAAGGGGGTCTATGCTATTGTTCCCTTTGAGGCTGGCGAGCTGGGTGCCGCAAGCTATACGCTGCACAGCTTTGTCGTCGCATCGTTTCTCGTCGAGCCTTACTACATTGGCTATTGGAGTGCCCTTAACCATCATGGATTTACGGACCAAACGCCTCCGGCCGTATACATCGCCACCACGAAACCGAAGAATTCCCGTGAACTGCTCGATTCCGAATTCAGATTCGTCACCATACCGGAGCGCAAACTATTCGGGGTGGATGAGGTTGAGATCGAGAAACGGAAAGTCAGAATCTCGTCACCAGAAAAGACAATTGTCGATTGCCTCGATCATCCAGAGCATTGCGGAGGAGTGGAAGAGGTTGCCAAGGCACTCTACTTCACAAAAGGCGAGCTTGACTTCGGGAAACTGGTCGGGTTTGCGGAGGAAATTGGCAACAGTGCGGTGCTCAAAAGGCTTGGATACATCGCCGAAGCGCTGAAATTCAATGAATTCTCGGGATTGCTCTCTGCCGCCGCGCTGAGAAGCGGGTATTCCTTGCTCGACCCCACCGTTCGGCGCGCGCACGGACGAATCAGGGAACGCTGGAAACTGATCGTAAACATCCCGATTGACCCCGCGAGCTGGAGCAGATGATCGCCGCACAGGAACTGAGGAGAAACGCAAGAGAGCGAAGGCTGGCGCTCGACCTTGTGGAAAAGGACTATGTCCTCGGATGGATTCTCTTCGGTGTCTCCGCCAGTTCTATATCCAGTCGTCTTGCATTCAAGGGCGGAACGGCACTTTCCAAAATGTATTTTCCTGGTCAATGGCGGCTTTCCGAGGATCTTGACTTTACCCTGCTCGACAGCACAGAGTGGCCGAGCGTAGCTAAGAGTCTTGGCGAGGAGCTCCCTAGCATCGTGGACAAGGCGAGCAGCATTCCCCTCACGCTGGATAAGGCACCGTTCATCAACCCAAACTATTTTCAGAGCAGATTTCGGTACAGCGGACCTGTAAGCAAGAACACGGCAAAGATAGAAATCTCCAAAGAGAATTTCGTTGGCGATATCGTGGAGAAAGAGGTGCCACGAATCTTCGATTATCCGCAGTTCACCGTCCGTGTATATTCGCTTGAGAACATTCTTTCGGAAAAGGTCAGGACGTTGTTAGAGCGGGGCAAGGTGAAGGATTACTACGACGTGTGGAGATTGCTCAAAGTGGAGAAATTTGATAACGACAAAGTCAGGAAATTGTTTCTTCAGAAATGTGAAGCGAAAGGCATCGTGTTCAAGGGTATCGACCAGCTATTTCCGGCTGACTTGATTGCCGCACTTGAACCACATCTGAAGGTGGGGGTTGTTCGGCTCAGTGCGGATCCCTTGCCTCCGTTGACGATGATGATAGGAGAGTTGAAGGCCAGCCTGCTCGAAATTCTCACCTAGTTCGTTTGAGGATGGATTCCAAGCCGACGCTGATGACTAATACTGCAACCGTCTCAATGGCGACTCCCATTGCCACGGCGACTGCAACCACGACTACGAATACCACTATGACAATCACTACAATGAGCACGATAACGACGACGATGGCGATGGCCATGATGATGACGATGATTGCGATGATGATTAGGATGACGGTGAGGAGCAGAAGGACAAGGAGAAGGACGATGAGTATGAACGGAATTGAGATAGATAAGACGGAAACAGAGTGGCCAGAAGCTCAACTGAGAACCGGACCACGTGGGTTACTTTCGGGTTCCCCCTTTTCGCCGAGGTTCGAGAGAGAGAATGAGACGCGCATGGTCTAGGCGGCAAGTTCCCATTTTGCCTCCTTTAATGGATGGCTAGCAGGGACCCGTTGAGTTGGGAATGTCATCCGAGCAAGATGGATGGGACGACCAAGAGGAAGAAAGCGAAGAAGCCGATTCAGACTCAAACAACCCAGACGAAGAATTCTAGTCAGCTAACACCCAAGAAGGGCGCTGACTGTTGGAGATAGATCACTGCCCGGTCTGCGGCAGGCCAGGAAGCCTCATCAGAGCCTCAAGGATCATTAATGGAAAGCGCTATGGGCCATATCCACAAGTCCGACATTACGCAGGCTACGACTCAGAAGCCCACCAACCGAAAGTCACCGTCTGCTACGTCAGGATCAAACGCCTAAACCCAAACCAGAAAGTCCAACTCGAACGGCTCCTCCGAAAACACAGCGACGAATAGGCCGCACCCATACCGCAACCATTCCAATGAAGCTCTTGAGGATTATTTGCCGCAATCCCGCGAGGACCGATGCGCCCGCCCGAAGCGGGTTTACATCTGATTGCCTGTAAGCCCTAACTCACGCCCGTTGGCCGAACATTACTTTCTGTGATTGATTGAGGTGCGAAGATGAAGCAGGCCATCGCAAGCTACGTGATCACGACGAAGCAAATGGAAGGACGTGTGTACGAGTCGCCACGCATCTACCTTCCGACCAAACTGACAACCGATTCGGCCTTCCCGTTCGGAAGAGCAGACATGCTGTACGTGAAAGTGATCGGAAGGAAGCTTCTGGTCGAACGGGCCTCCCACAAGATCCTTCGCAAGTTCGGACGCATCAACAGGAAGGCCGCGAAAGTGCGGAGACGGAAAAAGAGCCGCAAGAAGCGAGGGCGTCCGGTTCCGAAGGCATAGCTACTAAACCATCCGTACTCTCGGTAGGGCGCTTTTCCGCGCTTCGAATGTCTACTCAATGTAGTCGATTGTTTACTATAGCATGCGTCTGAGCAATGTTTCGTACTACCTTGCCGAATGAACTACTGTAATTTGATCTCTATGCGGATCGAGGGCCGTGGCGATGAGGAATGTGATTTTGTCTTGCAAGTATTCCAGCAGCTTCGTGAAGCGTTCGGTGTCAAGAGCGGTCGTGATTGTGTCTATAGTAAATATTGGCGCCTCTGGCAGGTAGGCTTGCTTGGCGGCGAAGGCGATTAGAATTCGCACGACGGCTGCTTCGCTGCTGCTGAGCTCACCTAGTTTCTCGTTGAACTCTTTCCCTTCCTTACTTCTTACTATGACTGCGTGGAAACCTTCGTCCAGGCTGAGGCTCCTGAAGCCCTTCAGCCCTATTTCCTTCATAATTGTTGCTGCTTGATTGTTGAACTTGAGACGTGCGTCGTCTATGAGTTTCCGTAGCTTGGTCCTTGTTTGCGTAAGCTCGTCTTCAAATTTCCGTAGCTGGTTCTGGCACTTCGTGACTTCGTCAGCCGCATCCGCGTATTCTTTCTTCTTGGCCAGGGCAAGATGGCGCTGGTCTCGTAGTTTTTCAATCTCGATCTTGAGAGAGTCTACGTCGAATTCTGTCGTCAGGCTTTCTGAGATCTCGTCAAGGTGCCGACGTGATTTAATATAGACATCAGTCAACTCTTTGACTTCGTTCTCAGTCACTTGTATCTTGGAGTTTAGTTGGTGTGCCCTCTCGCGATCTTCTCGAAGTTTAGTATCGATGTCTTTGAGCCGTTCGTCTAGAATCTCGAACTCTTTGAGCTCGTGCTCCCTCTCGTTGCTTGTCTTCTCACGCTCACTTCTTTCTATTTCGAGCGCTCTACTAACAGTCTTCCCTCTGGCCGAGAAGGAGATGCGCTGCAGGTTGCATTTGACGCTGGAGAAGAGTTGACAGAGAGGGCACGCGCCTAGATCTATCTCGACTCGCTCGGCAACTCCTCCATTCCCAGCAGCGATGTCTAGGAGCTCTGTATAGGATGAGAATATCAGGATGAGCTTCGTGTGAGCCTGTATCAGAGCGTCAAACTGACGTTTGGATTCTTTCAGCTTGTGAAGATCAATTTTCTTATCCTTAGCCTCCTTTGCCTCCTTGATCTTGGCCACGAGGTTAGCTCTCTCTGAAAGAAAGAGGCTCAGTTCGGATTTGGCAGCATCAAGATCCGCCTTTATCTTTTCGACCTTCCTGCGTTGCTTTTCATGTTTCTCTTCCTTTTGCGGCTCTGCAAAATTCTTAGTCCGCTGAAGTCTCTCCTCCTTCACCGTCAGTTCTTCCTTCAAGGTGGCTTCTCTTTTTGCCAGCACGGCGGTGTTCTGGGCGATTTGCTCTGTGAATGACTGCCTCTTTTCATCGGCAGTTTTCAGCTTCTGTTTCTGCTTTTCGATGGTCTGCTGAAGTCTGTTGCGTTCACTTTCCAGACTTTCGGCGCCTGAGATGCGGCGCAGGAAACTATGCAGGCTATCATCTGTTAGGTCGGCTAAAGGATGTGCTTCATCTACAACCAATGCTGCGGCCAAGTAAGGGTCTTTAAGGTATGCGGCCTTGCCGTTGATGACAACGCTTCCATCCTTGGTCCTCTCCAGGGCACACCAATGTTTCTCTCGCTCGAAGATCAGCTCTGCCGTGCCGTTTCTCGCCAACTCGTGCAACATGAACTCGAGGCCCTCTTCTCCTCCAAGGGCGAGCCTGATGGCGTCCTTGGCGCTACTCGCCCCCACTGCATTACGTGCGAGAATGAGATTCAGACCTCTGCGGAATGTTAGGGTGTGTTCCCCCAGCAATCCGCCGATATTCACGCTTTTCAGAATGAAAGACTTCGATGACGAATAGCCTGGTCCTTCTACTTTGCCTTCCACTGGCATCGTTGTTTTTAATTCACTTCTATTCCAGGTGACTGCGATAGTTGCGCTCTTTGGCGCTTTCCCAGCTTTTCGGTCCGAGCAAGCTTCACATACTCGGATGGCCAGTCCGACAGCACATAGGATCCCAGCGGACGGATCTCGAGAACATGGTCTTCTCCGATGACATCGAGCAATCGGAGGAGTCTGACAACGCCAAGCCCATTGTTCTTGAAAATTAAGAATGTCCTCTTTTCCACTAGCCCATGGTTCCGCTTCAGGAACATTTGCAGAAAGTTACGTTTTCCTCGGGGTAGGAAACTGGTCGTTAGAACCGCGAGTTCTCGCGCCTTTACCATGTACCCAAATTACTCAACCTGTTCGAAGTTTGGTTCGCGGTATCGATATCTGTGTACGCATTGATACACAAATAACTGGCAAAGCGGCTCATTTCGCGGCGATTCCTGAAAGCCGCAAGATTATTTGTGTTTGCTTGGGTACACAAATAACGCGAACGAGGCCGCGAAAAACAGTTATTCGTTAGCGCTAGGGGACACAGATAGTGCCTAATCGCCCTTGAAATGTTGATATTCCTTCTCAAATGTCATGGAACCTGCCTAGAAAGCTTCAGTTTCGAGATTTTGGTCCACTTCTTTTCTTATCTGGCGTAGCTCCTGCTGTGTCCGCCATGTTGCGAGCTTACTTCGCAGATTTCCTGGATCAACTCGATATCTGTATGCGACATCGATCACGGACTGACCAATGCAATCGACTATGGCTATCGCCGCTACGATTCCTGGTTCAAGTCTTTGGACTGTCACTCTGCTTCTGAACGCTTCGTCAACTTCCTTGGCGAGTTGCAAGGCTCTTCGTTTGTCGTCAGGCGTCAGCTTCACGTCGTTTTCGATTAACGCGTTGGGAGTTAGAGCACTGACTGGTAGACCGTAGTGTAAGCAGAGTCGTTCGTAGGTCTCCATTATTGTCGCTCGCGTTCTTTCTAGTCGAAGGTTGAGCGTTCCTTGGATAGGTTTCTTGTTTGCCGGTGGCGGCTGCAAGCTTAGACTAAACTTGACCGATTCGCCTACACGACATTTTTGTTTCGACAGTGTGAGGAATGCTATTGTGAACTCATCCAGCCTCCTATGTTCTGTTACAGGTTGACCGCGTCCCACAACGTTCCGGCAAATCGTGATCGGGATGCCAATATTGAATGATTGATCGTTCACAGCCAACGTGGCGAGGAACTCAACTTCTTCGTTCGCCTCATTTGCTTTGTTCATTCCGAAACGTATTGATGTCTGCCAAGCACATCGGCCATTCTTTGTCTTCAACGTGAAGTTGGCTGGAAGTTCTGGATTAGTTCGAACGTCATCCTCCGATCCCCTTGAGCTTAAGATTTCTTTTGCATCTCGTCTGGTTTCGGTGGCGAGGATCTTGTCGATCAGTCCCTCTATCCCTACGAGCCTCGCCCTTTCCCCTTCTTGCCTGAGAAGTATGTTCGGGTCTGTGTGGACTATGCAGAACACCGCAAGAGCCTCCTTTAGTCGCGGGAGTGAGTGTGGAAGTGACCGCTTACTTGTTAGGCGAGATGCGAACTCGAGCACCTTGCTGATCTTATCTTGTCTCTCGGCCTTGATGTCAAAAGGTGGGTATAGGCGTTCAAGGAATGGCCGCAGGTCTTGGGCGCGCCGATAATAGGCCCATCCATCCTTGCGTTGCGGAATCCTTCTGTTGATGCCGTGCAGACGCCTGAACAGCAGCCTAGCTGCCTCGTCTCTAACATCTTCAGGACGGAAGGTAGTGGCCAAGTTCTTGTCCGGCAGGTGCGGAAGCGTCATCCCGTGACCACTGCGGTCGGGGATCTGGACCTCAGTTCTCATGTTAGCAATCTCTTGAACAACGAGGCCGCAGTTATGTAAGATCGCATTTGGAAGCGCATAGTTGTTGTCCGCCTCGACTTCAAGGTTGCACACTTGTCCGTCATACTGACGTTCTGTTACTGACTTGATCGGGAAGAAAGTGTAGTTCTTCGTCACTAGACCTCTAGTTGGTTGCTTATGCTTAGCTGGTTCAGGTGCTGGCATCTTGAAAGCGTTTAACAGTCGCCCCACATCTTTTCTAGCAGTGATTTTTACATCAAATCTCATCGCTCTGCCGATTATCGCGCGGCCCTCTATCACACCTGGGATGGGCTTGCTTCTTTTCAGAGTTGGGAGCATGCCGAGCCGAAGCAGAATCAAGTATGTCGCTGTCGCTAGAGCCTTCGAGCATGTTGTGAAAACCACATATTTGTTCTCGATCAGACACCCGTCTCCTCTCCACAGTCCATTCAGCAACTCAAGTTGCTCGGACGGTGGAAGGTACAAGAAGCTCATTGGGATATGTTTTTCAGTAGAAGTGTCTCCGAAAAGTTTACACAAGAATTGCGCGACTGGTTTAGAGCATGCAAGAACAGTGCAGCAATTCTTGTTCGTCTCGATTGTCGTGGGTAGGTTGAACTTTATTTTCATTAGTCTAGCTACATCTTTCGCATAACTTGTCTCGTTTCTGTTGAATGAAAACGTAATTAAGCCATTGTTCCCTCTGCTCCAGCCTTCAGCGAGATAGTACCCTGCGAGGCGAAGGAATTGGCGGTTGACTGTGACTACATCTGGAACACAGTGCCTTAGGTAAGATGTCGTTGGCTTCGGTTTCTTTGCTTCTTGTGGGTTGCACCACTTCAGGTTTGGGAAGAAACGATGTTTTATTGTGCCACTGTCAAGCCTTAGAGACATAGCTATTTTACGTAGCCCGATTCCGTTTACCATGTGACGGTGAATCTCGTAGAAAGTCGCCAGTGAAACTGTATTACTGTAGCGGTTCCTTGCGTCGCTCTTCACTTTCATAAAAGGCTTATTCGCTAGAATGCCATCGCTTTGTACTCCGCCAATCGTAGTGCTGATCGAGAGTCGTTTTACGTCAATGATTCTTGTCGGTTTGGCGACCGCTAGTAGGTCGCCGGGTTTCAGGCTTGAGGCAGGAGACCATCGTAATTGTCCATTCATCAATGTCAGGATTGGATGTTCGCAAGTTACTCTCACCGGGAGGTTGCAGTGCCAAGTTTTTATTTGAATAATTTTTCCTGAGTGACGGTGCATAAACCTCTCAGTCACTGATCGCAGTTCTCCTTGATCCGTCATTACGGTTGTAGGGTTCGCTGATATCTCAATTAGCCCGGGATTTGAAACCAGTAATGTATCCGGCGGTACGCAATTGATGCAGACTACTTCTCTTTGCTCATAGTCGTTGCGTAGTTGACCACCGCATTCTGGACAATCGTTACTTTTCGGTTCGATCGCAGGCACTATCTTGTAATCGCTCAACTTATTCGCTTCGACGAGAAGCTAGAGATGTACCTTCAAGTCGTCTTCTTCGCTGGAAGACCCGAGCCTGCATGTTTCCTCCTTGCTGGGCGACTTCCTGCCACCGCTGGCGATGGTTATGACCAAGGCCGTTATGAAGAACAAGAAAGCCGCAAGAAAATACAGCATCACAGGCTGGTACCGCGCAATCTCAAGTGTAGGTATGCTCAGGTTGTTCGAGAGCTCTATGATTCCAAGGATCCATGTGACATTGCCCGCGAAATAGAGGACCGCTGAGAGGCGCCTAGCTGCGCTGAGGATGCACAAGCCATCGAACAAAGCTAGGACGCCGTACAGTACAGGTTCAACCACAAGGGATGCGTAGACGGGAAGATTGCTTAATCCTGTGATATTGCTCACGAAGAGGAGATTGTTGAGGTTGAAGATGCCCAACAGGATCAATCCGACACTCAAGATAACGAACGCGACCGCCGTGGCCTGTTTAACCCGCATATGGTAGGCTCGAGTCCGGGTAGAGTAACTTCTTCTCGAGCAAAGTTCTCTCAAGCCGATCGCATGCTTGTTGCAGATCGTTTTCATTCTTAGTTCCCAGGCAGACGACCTTCCCCGATGAGAAGAGCAGGAAGGTGGCTTTTGGAGGGTCCTCGACGTGAAATATCACGCCTGGAAAGGTGTGCGGCTCGTAGATGACTTTCGTCAGCGTAGCGGCGCATATCTCAAGATCAATCAAGCCATCTAGCATGACTGTGGCTACGATGTTTTGGACATCAACCGTCGATGTCGTCGATGGTTGGACGGCTCCAATGCTCCGAAGCAGCGAAGTCACAGCCCGTTGAGCTTCATGGAGTTGTTGAAGTGATTTCGTCCTCATCGCCACTACTTTCCCTGTTTCGAAAATCAGGAAAGTTAGCTGACGCTTCGCACCTGAGGATGCGTCTGGTACCTCATGCCTTAGAACGAGCGCTGGGAAGTTCACAGGTTTGCTGACGTTTCGCAAGCGCACTAGAGGCTTGAATCTTACAGGTTGATTCAGTGTAATTGTGGCTACGATGTTCTCTATGCAGACCTTCATGATTCCGTTAACTTAAGGAAGTCGGTGAGCGCCTGTTCCAGAGTTCATAAAACGAGTCTATGACAGGCGACGCTTCGGATCCTTCAAAGATTTCCACGTGCTCAACGTTCCTGTTTAGCCCACTGAAAGTCAGGTTCGCACTGCCTGTGGCCGCAATGGCGTCGTCGGCCCCATAGATCTTTGCATGTATGAAAGCTCGCGATATCCTCAGCTGTAGTCCTGAACGGTGACGAGGAGCATGAAGCTTCCTAAGGCCGTAAACGAGTCCAATGGCCAAGAACATGGCGCTAAGATACATGAAGATCCAACTTGAATGAAGGAGGCTGAAGAGCAGAAACAGAAATCCGAAGCCTATGAGAATGAAGGACCGATGAAGCATTGGTTGCGAACGGCTAGTAAGAACGGCCAATGCTGCCTGGTGCGTCTTATTCTCGGAGGCCAACGATGTCAGAACGTAGACATCTACGCCGCTCCGGGCCTTCTGAACTAGTAAACGAGCATATCCAGGGCCAATGAAGGGGCTACACACAAACAGCTGCCGTCTCGCTGAATGAATCAACGGGAGCAGAACGCTTCCCGCATTCTGTCCATCGTACATTCGAACCATCTTAGGTAAGCTCATTTCCCGACTCATTCACGCTGTGATCATTATGGCTGGGTGGAGTTCGCCGTTCTTCAGCTTCCAGAACCAAGAGCGCAACTCATCCAACTGAAATCCATCCTGGTCGGAGGCGTAGTCTCCGTGCGCTAGGCGGCGAGGACGCCTCGACGCAAGCATTTTGAATGGTTTTCCACGTAACGCTTCCCCAGAGTTGGACTCATAGCCCGACCTGACCTGTCGCCTTGCATCGTCGGCAAGCTTCGTGAACCGAATCCAAAAACGCTTGCTCATCTCTTCGAGTTGCTTCAGTTTCTCGGTGATGATTCGCGCGATTGCCGCGAGGTGTTGTTTCCACGTCTGCACCATCTTAGGTTTCTGAATAATCAATCTCGCGTCGAATCTGCCGAGTCTTCCCCAAGCAAGCAGACCCTCCCAAAGCTTCTCGGGAACATGAACCTTCATGAGTCGAATTCTACGCCGAAACTCATGAGAATAGTAGCGGAGGTCCTTCGCGGTCACTATTGTAAGTGAGTTGACTGAATTGGTCAACGACCGAAGAGAATACAGCGGAGCACTCAAAGTTCTGTCCCTTCGTCAGTTCGTTGGTCTTCGGTTGGTGGTCGAAGCTCTTCGACGCGAAATCGATAGCCACTCAGTTTCTGGTATGCGATTTTTCCGCCACTAGCTATGATGAGACCTTTTGCCGCATCGAAGAGATCGCTGGGTCCGCGGGCAACGATGACCCAGTTGAACAATGTCGCATTTGGATCTAGTTCAATAATAGGTTCAGGAGGCCGGATGGGTCGCCTTGACGTGCTATCGCTCAAACCAAATCAAGAAACGACTTACTCAAGGCAACCTGCCTAAGAAACCATGGCGCAATTTTAGCGCCACTCATGCTCGCGTTGGAGCAGAAAATGCTCCTGTCCGCTTGAATTGGACAATCGGAAGAAAGCTGTACACCGCGCGAACATGATAACCTGCGATACGCCTACCGTTCTCATAGAGGATTAAGCGCTGAACGTAACCTCTGCCGATTAACCAGCCCAATGCTCTCTTTAGTTGGTCGTTAGAAAGTCCGCCTTCGTTCATGATGGCGCCCTTTGACAAAATACCACGCTCGGCAAGGAGCAAGAACACGAAAAGACGCGGTTCCTCCGACGCTAGGTCGCGAAGCATGCGCCAGAAGACTCCAAGGAACTCTTCCGCTCCCAATGGATTCATCCTATGGGGAAAGGTAGAGGTACATCACGCAGATCTAGGCAGATCGAGAACTTCCGCGAGAGCAGGGTGTTCGGTTCCGCCACAGTCAATCCTGATGACACTTCACGACCGAAGGCAACCGCGCATCGGCTCATCTTGGCGCTTCCGTTGGGAATCTTTGAATGAACTGGTTCTTGTCGCCGCTCAGCCGGTAGCGCTTATACCCGATCACCAGCGTCTTCTTGTCTGCATGCGTCAACTCTTCGTGCAGAACTTCTGCTCCCTGAACGTTTGCAAAAATCCATTCGCCCTTCCCGCTGGAGAAAGTCTTCCAAGGTAACGTGTCCAAGAAGCTCGGATCGAGTTCTGGAACATCCGTACTGCTCCCTCCGGTGGCCGATGCTTGTGCGATCGTTGGCTTGTCTTGGGGACTTATTCGATTTGCAGGAGGCAGTGAAATATAGGGCGCTTCAGTTGCAGGCCTAAACTGCAACTTGTATGCCTCAAGCTTCTTGTCGATCGTGGTCTCGAGGTCATCCAAAGCCTGGGCCGCACTCAAGCCAGTGGGCACATCCGCTTCAATTCGATAGTCGACACGACTGCTGGCGTAATTGCCCAAGGGCAGCGTCAGACCCTTAGAAACCGCAACACGATGCGGTCTCTCCTCAGAACTCAACCCGAAGACCTCCTCGTTTCGACAGTCACTTGAGATATGCGGTCACCCATGCCGGTCATCTCGGAGGGAATCTGTGGCGGGAGAATCTCTTGAACGTGAAATTCATATCCCGAAAGCCGCTGGTACTTCAACTTCCCGCCGTGGCGTTCAATGTAGGCCTTTAGTGCAACGAAGAGGCGTTCGGTGCCACGTCCAACTACAGCAAAATTCCAAACAGTCTCTGAGGCTTCAGCGCGTCCTTCGCGTATTCCCATCTTCGTCGTTTCGCTCAATTCGCATCAAGAAAACCGTAAACCTATCACGTTCGGTACTTAGGTGGTTTTGTGAAAACTGCTGTGTACTTTGGCCACGAAACGGGCTTTTTTGGACACACTGTTCAATTCCCAATAGAACACAAGTCTTACTCGGGGCACAATAGGAGAACCGATGCAAATCGCTTGAGTATTCACCGAGTCCTGTGAAAATGCCCGTGTAATTCTATGAGGGAACGCGCGTTTTCTATGATGCCGCCGATCTCCAACTGGAAGCCCAGCAAGATGTCAACCACTTCGCTAACGGTCAGATCTGAATCTGCCGCCACTCGTTCGAGGGCTTCAACTATGTCCTCTCGCAGGTAGATGTGCAACCTGCGCTTCCGGCGCCGAGCTTCCGAGGCCATACATGAAAAATAGGCAAGGCATGACTAACGCAATTTCACGAGAAACAACACAAATTTGTTAGGCTTTAGCCCTTCACGGCCTAGGAGAAATCTTTCTCGCGCCGCGACAAGCCCCTCGGCTAATCGCTTCCACCGCCCGCTCTTGAATCTTCCAGCAAAGAATCAGTTGATACCTCGGCCTGGTTTCCTGTGTTTTCTGGATGCGCATTTTCGAGTTTGTCGAAGCGCGACAAGAAATTCACAAGGCCCTTGGGCAACATGACGATGGCGGGCCCAAAGATTCGCACAACATACTCGGCCTCCGTGTCGACTAGATCCCCTATCGCTTTAGGCAGGTACACAAGGTACCGTTTGCAACGGTAACGCCTCTTCCTCATGTACGGCTTCCAATACCAAACCACCCTAATCCGGACCATTGCTAATCCTTGCACGGCTTGAAGACGAACTTCATTTTCCCAGCACCCTCACCTGGACCCATTCGCCTCCACGACTGTTACAGGACTCATGATGCATCTGTCGTTCTACCTCGGTTGAGGAGACCTTGGGATTAGTTCGTTTTCGGCTTTGTCGAATTCTCGCCCGCAGCCTTCGCAATGGTAGGTTAGGTTCCCTCGGTCGCCTTCAGGTTCCCACACCCGCTCATAACACTCGAACGCTAAACCAGAACCACAGAATGGGCAACGCAATTTGAATCAACATCATTGCCGTAAAGCATAGAACTAGATAATGCACGAAGGGACCATGCCTCCTAGAGTCAGAGCACGACAAAAGTGGAACGTCATCCTGACTGACAGGCAGATGAAAATGAAGAAGGGCGTCTCTTAGCTAGCTTTGAGCAAGCTTGGCATGTTGCCAGTCGCGTTTTAGCCTCGCCATCAGAACCTTCTCCGCCTGCCTCGCGCCGTTCAGCTCTTTCGGGCTTAAGTCCACATTCCGCCATTGAACAGCGTTCATCAACCAGCGACCGAACAAACGCTGGCCACAACCCACAATCAATGTCGACACGCGCGTGAAAGTAATCCACCATACGAAGATGTAACAGAAGCGTTTATTCTAAGATTTTTGTGATCTGTCTCGCAATTCTCGGAGCCCTCAACGAGTTTAGGTCGGTCGCGCAGAGGAAGAGTAATACAGTCCGCGGATCGAGGGCCGTCTTTGGTTCTTTGCATCCATGTCTGTTTAAAAGCTGATGAATCAAACTCAGCATGGAATTCGTGGATCTTCATGAGCTTAAGGGATGGGTGCGATCGCACGTTCCCAAGGATAATCCAGTTCGTTTGTCAGTTGAGAGTCAACCTGATAGGGTCTCAATCGATGAATTTTTGGTATTGTTGAAGTCTTGGGACCTCATGCTGGGGATTCGATAACCACTTCGCCTTGTCCGATTTTCTCTTTGAAAAGCCAGCCTTTTTCGTTAACGTACTGCTTCGCTTCTTCCACCGAAACTATCAGCTGCTTGGGACTCGAAGTATTAGCCTTCGTATCACCTATTCCCAGCCTTTTCCTAATAATCTCCTGAAACTCTTGTGAGCTCAGCTTGTCGAGGTCGAAGCCTTTGATTTCGGTATCGGTAAAGCCAAGTGAGGTCATTGTGGTTGCCCTAAATTCACGCCGCATCATTACGTTGCCTTCTCGGTGCAAGTCTACTGTCTGCAGCATTTCCGATGCTCGTTGGTATGCGGCTCGCATCTGCTCCATCATGCTGTCCGGCAATTTCTTCTGCAGCCTGTAGATGGCTTCAATGTCGCCGCCGTGGCCCATCCAGAAGGACACCCACGAGCCAAGTAACCCCATTTGGTTGAGTTAATGCCCCTCCCTACGCGGCTCAATTGTGAGAAAGAATTCGCCCTTCGTTTTTAAAGGCGCTCGAAAGCACCTCTTGATGCGGATGGAAAGTCGTTCAATCAGCTTGATCCGGTTGAAGGAATGGGCTCGGACGCATTTGCCTAGCGACAATTCCGTACGAAAGGCGATTATGGCGCAGCCAGACGAACTGCCTCTTTGGGTTTTGGTCGAGATCGCGATCTCTTGGGATAGGACGCTAGATTAGGTCCAGCTCTGCCACAACTACACTGCCGTCCGGCAGATTTCCCACGTGTACGTATCTTCCGCTGTTGATCAGTTCCTTAGCTTCGAGGCTGTCTACTACTCTTTGCCTTGCTTTCCCGTTTGGATTGGCGTTCGCATTGGTGCGGTCTCCGTTGCGCCCCGCACTGTGGGGCTGACTTAGTAACTTCCGAAGCTCCTCTGTCGACAGTTCTGCTAGATCTAATTCGGCCAGTTCCTGGTCGGTGTACCCAACCGTCAGGAGTAACATTTCTCTTAGCTCTGCCAGCTGGGATTGCTCCTCGTGTCGAGGGATCGTCTCCAGATACTTTGAGGCTCGCATGAAGACGTCACGTATGTCTTCCTCCAGGCTTTCGGGCAAGGTGCATTTGTTCAGGGTATAGATATGTTCCATGTCGCCCTTGTGTCCCATGAAGAAGACCCGGTAGTCTTTGATTAGGCCTCGCACCTTGGTTTCGGCGAGCATCATCCGGTTTGCGAAGTAGACTCGGAGGATGTAGGGGCGCCAATCGAATCCTGCCTTCCTGAAGGCGGCTCGAATGTCGGCTTCAACTGCCTTTGTTGTGATATGCCTCTCCTTCTCGCTTGCGAAGTTTGCTATGAGGGGTGAGTTCGGTTCCAGTTCGTGGCCCAGTCGGAGTCTGCGTTCGAGTTCCTCCGCCAAGTAGCGGCAGCCTTCTTCGATTAGGAGCCCGTAGTATTGGTGCCGGGTCGTTCCCTTGTTGAGCGGGCTTCGTACGGTAACCTTTGTCGGGATCCTTGTGAAACCGACCGTCTTCTTCTCTCGATCAATCTGTATCTCTGGCAGATCCCTTACTTCGAGCCCGTCACTAGCATCGTGGTTTCCAAGAACTTCGGGCCTGAACCCTGAGAAGCCCATGAAACCCATTGCGGCTTTGGTTCTTGTGTCGGCGTATTCGAATGCCTTCCGAAGGAGGTGTGGCTCGGGTGCCTTCTCGTCTCTGAGGGTTGGGGTGTCGGTTGGGTTCGTGTATCTGATCTTGCGTTCGCCGAGTGCGATGTCATTGAACGTCAGCCAAGACCTTACGGCCTTGACTATCCCCTGCCCGTAGGACCCAGCGTAATTCTTTGCTTCGAGCTCGGTCACCGTGTCGAGAAGCATGTTGTAGATGGCTTTGGGCTCATGGCTGAGCAGGTTTGTTGGTGTGAGCTTCCACCTCCTGCAGAACAGCCCTAGGCGGCGGAGGTAAACGTCCGCCGTAACCTTTGAGCCACGCTTCACATTCGCGTACCACCGCCCGGCCTCTGGGTCTCTAAGGAGCTCTTTGTGCTTCAACTCATGCGGCCTTGCGCCGCCTCTTCGCCGAGTATTAAAGGCGGGGAAGACCGAATTCTCAAAATTCCCAGGACTCACCCAGCTAGTTTGGCGGGCCCGCCGGGATTTGAACCCGGGACCCTTCCCCAAGAATGCGGTTAAGCGATTCTTTTCGGGTGTCTTCCCGGGGTTGTTCCCAAAGGTAAAAGCAACATCGACGCCGTCAAAAGCGTCAC
>Ga0315281_10001428_pt1 | contig 35199 bp, 36 predicted proteins | sample YL17G07_0_MG_FD_204540 | JGI IMG/M metagenome (GOLD analysis project Ga0315281, IMG submission 204540) | Sediment microbial communities from Yellowstone Lake, YNP, Wyoming, USA - YL17G07_0 | ecosystem: Environmental > Aquatic > Freshwater > Lake > Sediment | place: USA: Wyoming | collected...
GAACTTCGCTGGTGCATAAAGTGGGCATTGGGCTGTGGGCGAGGCTTGCTTCGCTGTAGCAGCAGCCAAACGGCAAGCCTTGCCCCTCCTGTTCTGCCTTCCCATCACTGCTTCAGGACCGCCGACGCGAGTCCGCGGAGGCAACCCAGGTTCATGGTCTACTTATTAGACCAATGGCACGTGTTTTGGTCCAGTATCTTATGATTAGCGGAAATGCGGTAATCCATCTTTTCTATTGCTCTAACAGTATGACCGAGAGCGAGGCTCAGAGCCTTCAGGACTGGTTCGGCGGCGACGGGTTAAGGATGCTCAGCCTGCCGTGTTCCGGCAAGATGACGATCCCGTACCTGCTCAAGGCCTTTGAGATGGGCGCCGAGGGTATCGTAATCTGTTCCTGCCCGCCGGCGGAGTGCAAGCACCTGGAGGGCCACCTCCGTGCGTCCAAGCGGGCCGAGGCCGTTGATGGGCTGATGGATGAGATCGGTCTCGGAACGGGCCGTGTGCTCATAATCACCAAGGGGCAGGGCAATGTTAAGACGGTGATCGACGGTATCGAACATTTTCGCAAGGGGCTTTCCGTGGTGCCCGCCTCAAGCGGTGCAAAACCGATCCGAGCTGTCGCTACCAGTATCAAACCGGGCGCGGGTGCGGGCGACCGCCGGGAGAATGCGGCATGAGACCGAACGGCAAGCTGGCAAACGCAATCGAAAAGGGCGAGTTTATCATCACGGCCGAGTATCTGCCGGCACCGGCAGCAGACAGCTCGATTATCAACGCCGCTGCCGGGCTGTTCGGCAACGGTCTCACCGCCGTGAGCGTGGCAGACAACCACAGCGGCATCGGAACGTCGAGCCTCGCCGCTTCCATGGTGTTTCTTCAGTCCGGACCGGAACCCATCTACCAGTTGGTCACCCGCGACAGAAACCGCATTGCTCTTCAATCCGATTTATTGGGCGCATCAGCCCTCGGCATAAAGAACGTCGTTTGCACCTCGGGCCATCATCAGACTCTTCTGGATTGTTCCGATTCGGCCAACGTGTACGACTTGGATGCGATCCAGCTCGTCTGGGCCGTGCGACAGATGCGTGACAAGGGTACGCTCCTCGACGGGACGGCCATCGTCGGCCAATTCTCCATGCTGGTAGGAACCGTCGTAAACCCACTCCTGCGGCCGCTGGAGCTCAACCTGATCCAACTGGCCAAGAAGATTGAGGCCGGAGCTGATTTTATTCAGACACAACCGGTTTTCGACGCCGATGAGTTTGCCGCCTGGCTTGGTGCGGCACGCAAAGAGGGTCTGACGGACAAGACCGCGATTCTGGCGGGTGTCCTGCCGTTGCGCAGTGCCGAGGAGGCGGAACAACTCCGCACGAAGCACACGGAGCTTCACATTCCGGATGCGATGATGGCAAGGCTCAAGGCCGCTGGAAACGGCGATGCCCAGGAGAAGGAGGGTCTGAAGATCTGCACGGAGATCATCGGCAAGCTCAAGGGCATGAAAGGCGTCCGGGGGATTCACATCCTCTCCGGAGGAAGGGAAAGACTGGTTCCGACGCTGCGTGCGGCCGCCGGCTTGTAGAGTCGAGAAGACCTATGCCCGAGAAATATCACATTGAGACCAAGCCTGTCCCGCCGCGCCGGCCGCGCATCGGCAAGTTCGGCGTGGTCGATTGGCGTGAGGACTGTGCCCGGTGCCATAACTGCGTCAAGAAGGCGTGCGTGTACGACCGCTACCGGCAGGAGGCGGAGTATATCCGCACGCTGGAGGCCGTCGACGCCCTGTTCTTCGAGTGCATGGGCTGTTTCTCCTGCGTGCAGAACTGCACGAAGGGCCTGCTACGGCTGGTCATCAACCCGGTTTACGAGGCGCTGGGCAACGGCTACTGGACGCCCGAGATTATTCACACGACGTGGGCCCAGGCCGAGACGGCGAAGATTCCGGTCTCGGGGGCCGGGTACCGGGGGCCCTTCAGCGGCCCGGGCTTCGACGGCATGTGGACCGACATGTCCGAAATCGTTCGGCCGACGCGGGATGGGATTCACGGGCGCGAGTACATCAGCACCGCCGTGGACCTCGGCCGCAAACCCGCCTACCTGACCTTTGACAAGGAATCATTACGGACCGATGCCTCGTGCCTCTCGATCCAGATGCCGCTGATCCTGGATTTAGTGTCGCCGCGCCACACGCTGCCGAGACTCGGTCCGGCCGTACGCGAGGCGGCCGTTCGCACGGATATCATCGCGCTGGCCAAGCCCTCCGAGCTGCCCTTTATCGGGGAAGACGCGGATCGCCTGCTGCCTCATTTGGCGTTCTGTTTGAGCCCGGAGGAGCCCGTGGTTCCGCCGAACACACTGGCGCAGACGCGGCTTGTGGAGACTTATGATGGCCCCGACGTAACCGATCGCATCAAGCGGCTCAAGGACAAGTTCCCCGGACTGGTCGTCGCGGTGCGACTACCGCTCGATGCGAACGGAGTCCAGCGCGCGATCGAGCTGGCCGGCCTTCCCGAAATCGAGGTGCTGCATGTCGTGGCCGACCCCAACGGCAATCAGATTGGCGTGGACAAGCCCCTGTTCCTGAAGGACATGATCCGCCGGATTCACGTGGCGTTGATTGAAAAAGGCATGAGAGACGAAATCACGCTCGTCGCCGGCGGCGGCATCGCGCTGGCCGAGCACACGGCCAAGGCAATTATCTGTGGCGCGGATGTGGTCAGTGTCGATCTGCCACTGATGATCGCCCTGGAGTGTCACCTGTGCGGCCGTTGCGAGCCGGGGATGCCTTGTCCGGCCCGGCTGGACGAGGTGCCTTTGGATTACGCCGCCGGGCGCATGGTCAATCTGATCGCCGCCTGGCACGACCAGTTGATCGAGGTCATGGGTGCGATGGGCATGCGCGAGGTCCGTCGGCTGCGCGGCGACGTCGGGCGGGCCATGTTCTTCGAGGACCTCGAGGAGGAAACCTTTGGCAAGCTTTTCGGTAAAAGAGAGTGATCTGCGGGGCATCCTGCCGGCCAATACGCTGAAGACGCGTGTGCCGCAGGTCGCGGTCGAGCGCAGGATTGCGCCAGCCCCGCCGCGCTATCGCAACGAGATCTCGAAATATATTATCCGGCGCAGCCATGATTGTATCGGCTGCGGCAAGTGCGCCCAGCTTTGCCCCTATGGCGTGCACGTCCGCAAGGACGGCTATAAATACTTTTGCGAGCCGAAATCCTACCATTGCGTAGGTCCCGCCTGCGAGAAGACGGACCATTACTGCGTCGCCGCGTGTCCGAAGTCGGCGCTGCAAATTATCGAGAACCCAGAGATGGCGGTGCTGGGCGACTATCGCTGGACAGCCGACATGATTCTGGCCACCTGGATGATGGCCGAGACGGGCCACGTTCCTGCCAAAGAGTATGGCTTCAATTACCAGTGCGGCAATTCCGGCGGCGGATTCGATAAGCTGCGCTTCCGATTTCCCGAGAAACCGCCGGCGGACGTGCCGAAGGACAAGATCGATACGGGCATCGAGCTGAACCGCCGGGGCGACGGTCGGCCGCAGATCCGCATCGATGTCCCCTGGTACGGCGGCGGCATGTCGTTCGGCTCGGTCAGCAACGTCACGCAACTATCGAAGGCACGCGGTGCCGTAGCCTGGAACACTTTCACCTGCACCGGCGAAGGCGGCTACATGGAACGCATGCGGCCCTATGACGACCACGTGATCACGCAGGTCGCTACGGGCCTTTTCGGCGTGCGCGAGGAGACCATCCAGCGCGTTCCCATCGTCGAGTTCAAGTACGCCCAAGGGGCCAAGCCGGGCCTGGGCGGCCACCTGCTCGGTGACAAGAATACCCCGGCCGTGGCCCGCATGCGCGAGGCCGTGCTGGGCATCTCGCTGTTCTCACCGTTCCCGTTCCATAGCGTCTATTCCATCGAGGACCATATGAAGCACCTCGATTGGATCAAGCACATCAATCCGCGCGCCCTGGTCTCGACGAAGGTCTCAACGCCGACGGACGTGGACATGGTCGCGGTGGGCAGCTACGCCGCCGGCACGCATATCATTCACATCGACGGCGGCTACGGCGGCACCGGCGCCTCACCCGACATTGCCAAGAAGAACATCGCGATGCCCATCGAGTACGCGATCGGCAAGGTCCACGGGTTCCTCAAGGCCGAAGGCGTCCGCGACAAGGTGACGCTCATGGCCAGCGGCGGCGTCCGCACGGCTCACGATGTCGCCAAAGCGATTGCCCTGGGTGCGGATGGTGTTGTCATCGGGACGGCGGAGTTGGTTGGTCTCGGCTGCGTGCGCTGTACCCGATGCGAAAGCGGTCGCGGTTGTCCGCGCGGGATCGCCACGACGGACCCGGAGCTTTCGCAGAAGATGAGCATCGAGTGGGGCACACAGCGGCTGATCAATCTCTACAACGCCTGGCGCACCGAGTTGGTCGAGCTCCTGTGGCGCTTCGGCATGCGGAGCATCAGCGAGTTGCGAGGCCGAACCGATCTTCTCACGCATCTGGATTACACGAACAATGTGGAGCAATAAGCCGTGAGCAGGCAATTGATAGAGCAGTTGGCAGACTCGCGAAAGAGGCTGGCCGACGCGTGCGGATGGCCTCAGACGGTGCGCAAGGCCGAGGAAGAGGGAGGCTGTGGCGTCGTCGGGTTCTGCTGCACAAAGGCGGTGCCCGGCCGACACATTCACGAGCCGGCCAAGCAGATGCACAACCGCGGCAACGGCAAGGGCGGCGGCATCGCGGCGGTCGGCCTCGTGCCCGAGCAGTTGGGCGTCAGCCGGCAGGTGCTCGACGAGTACTATATGCTTCACATCGCGCTGCTGGACCCGAAGGTCCGGTCTGAGGTCGAGACGGAATTCATCACGCCGCATTTCGATCTGGCCGGGTCCGCCCCCTTGGAGAAGGTGGACGACTGGCGGGCGGTGGGCGATCTGGAGGTCAAGCCGCCGGACGTGTGGCGCTACTTCGTCCGCGTCAAGCCGAGGGTGCTCGATGAGTTTGTTGAGAAGAACGGCCTTCGTGCGTTGGAGCGGCGTGCGGCCGAAGATGAGTACGTAAGCCAGAACAGCTTCCGGCTCAACCAGAAATTCTATGCATCCCTCGGCCAGCAACGGGCATTCGTGCTGTCCCACGGCCGAAATATCATGATTCTCAAAGTCGTTGGCTACGCCGAGGCGATTGTCAAATACTACAAGATCGAGGACCTCTGTGCCCATGCTTGGATCGCCCATCAGCGGTATCCGACGAAGGGCCGCGTCTGGCATCCCGGCGGGGCGCACCCATTTGCCGCCATGAACATGGCCCTGGTCCACAACGGCGACTTCGCGAACTACCACTCGGTCAGCGAGTATCTCAAGCAGCGCAACATCTACCCGCAGTTCCTCACCGACACCGAGGTCTCGGCCCTGCTGTTCGACCTGCTGGACCGGACGTACCGCTATCCGCTCGAATACATCATCGAGGCCCTGGCCCCGACGACCGAGCTGGATTTCGACCGGTTGGCCGAGGACAAGCAGCGCATCTATAAGGCGATTCAGACGACGCACATTCACGGCTCGCCCGACGGTCCGTGGTTCTTCATTATCGCCCGCAACGTCGCCCACGAGAACAAGTTTCAGCTTGTCGGGATTACCGACACCGCGATGCTCCGGCCGCAGGTGTTTGCCCTGTGCGAGGGCGAGGTTCAGGTCGGCCTGATCGCCTCGGAGAAGCAAGCCATCGACGCCACGCTGCTGAGCCTGTCGCAGGAAGACCCGCGCATCTGCCCGGTGGCCGACCGCTACTGGAACGCCCGCGGCGGCAGCCACACGGACGGCGGCGCCTTTCTGTTCAACCTCGAAAAGGCGGCCGGCGACCAGCTCCGCATGACCTGCACGGACAAATTCGGCCAGCCCGTGCCGATGCCGAAATGGAAGGAGTCCTGCGACTTCTCCGTCAGCGTCGATTCACTTCGTCACGACAAGGCGGCCGAAGAGAAGCTCGACGCCTGTTTACGAGGGGGCAGCGCACCAGATTTGTTTGAGTTCATCCGCGACGGTATGAGGACGTGGTCTTTTGACACTCTCCGTACGGTGTGCCGGACGCTATCCGAACGAGGAGCGAGTCGGGAGAACACGGCCGCGGCGGTCGAGGCCTTCACGCTGCTCAATGACCGAAAGTATCCGACCGGCGGAAAGAGGCGCAGCCACGTTCTCCACATCGTTCGCGGCGAGCTGAACCGGCTCCTGCGGGCACTGCCGAAAATCACCGTGAGCGACCCCGCCTTCGGACCCTATCGGCTGATCGATCTGCGGACCGCTAAGGCTCTGCGGGAGCCGGCACGTGGCGAGACCACGCTGGTCATTGACGCACCCGGTTTCCCGGCGGAGGGCGACCGCTCCGACGCGTCGCTTCTGCGCGATGCGTTCATCAAAGGCTGGCGGCGATTCATCGCCTTTGACCTGCGCGGGCAGCGCTTCCATGGCTGCGGGCTCGGACCCGATACCGACGACGTGGTCATCGATATCTACGGCAGCTCAGGCGATTACCTCGGCTCCGGGATCGACGGCCTGACCATCACCGTGCACGGCAACGCCCAGGACCAGTTGGGCCAGATCATCAAGCGCGGCAAGCTCGTCGTCCACGGCGACGTCGGCCAGACGTTCATGTACGGCGCCAAGGGCGGCAGCGTGTTTATCCTCGGCAACGGGGCGGGCCGGCCCCTGATCAACTCTGTGGGCCGGCCGAAAGTCGTCATCAACGGCACGTGCCTCGACTTTCTGGCCGAGTCCTTCATGGCGGGTGACCCGCTCGCCGGCGGCGGCTTCGTGATCCTCAACGGCATCCGGCTCGATGATGATGGCAAAGTGGTTCCGCTGCCCGAGCCGTATCCGGGCGGCAATCTGTTCTCCCTCGCTTCCGGTGGGGCCATCTACGTCCGCGATCCTCATCACAAGGTGGTGGACCGGCAGCTCAACGGCGGCAAGTTCACCACGCTCACCCAGGCGGATTGGGACCTGATTCTGCCCTACCTCGAGGAAAATGAGCGGCTGTTCGGCATCAAGGTCGAGGACCTGCTTACGGTCGACGGCCATCCATGCCAGCCGGAGGAAGTCTATCGCAAGGTGGCCCCGGTGGCACTCAAGGCGCTGGCCAAAGTGGCCGCCCCGCCCGGCGAAGAAGGCGTAAGAAAGCGCGAAGCACGAAATGCGAAATCCGAAACAAGCACGAAGGTTCAAATGCCCCCATGACCGAAACGCCGACGCACGAGAAGAGAGTACTTGGGATTTCGAGTTTGGAGCTTTTGAGTTTGTTTCAGATTTCGAGATTCGAATTTGGTGACTCACAGACATGGCAATAACAATCTCAAGGAACAAATCGGCGGGAGGCATTGCCCGGCGGGTTCGGGAGATCTCGGGCGTGGACCTGAGCGTGTGCTACCAGTGCAAGAAGTGCACGAGCGGCTGTCCGGTATCAGGCATGGCACAGTGTCCGCCCTCGGAGGTGATGCGGCGGCTGCACCTCGGGGCGGGCGATGAGCTTCTCAACAGCGACATCATCTGGATGTGCGTCTCGTGCGAGACCTGCTCGGCGCGCTGCCCGATGGGCATCGACGTCGCCGCGGTCATGGACGCGCTGCGGAAGCTGGCGGTGGAGCGTGGTGCGGGGAAGCCCGAAGGCAATGTCCCGCTGTTCAATCGTGCGTTTCTCAAGACAGTCGCGATGTTCGGCCGGACGTACGACATCGCGATGATCGCGGCCTACAAGCTCGGGAGCGGCAAGCTCATGGCCGACACCGAGAAGTTCCCGACCATGCTGAGGAAACGCAAAATCGCGCTGCTGCCTCCAACCGGGGCGGATCGAAAGACGGTACGCCGAATCTTCAAGAAAACGAAGGAGGACAGGGCGGGCAGATGAGATACGCATATTTTCCAGGGTGTTCGGCGGAGTCCACCGCGCGGGACATGCACCAGTCCACGTTGGCTGTGGCCGAGGCGCTGGGGATCGAGCTGGTCGAGCCCGAGGGCTGGACGTGCTGTGGTGCCACGGCGGGACATCAGACCGATCGCGTGCTGGCGGCCGCGCTGCCGGCGGCGACGCTGGTCAAGGCGGCTGACATGGGGCTCGATCTGGTCGTCAACTGCGCGGCCTGCTACAACCGCATGAAAGTGGCGAACCACGAGATCACGACGAATAAACAGGTGCGGGTCAAAGTGGCCGACGCGCTGGGCCGGGACTACGACGGCTCGGTGAACGTGCGTCATTTTCTCGAGGTGCTTCTGGACGATGTCGGCGTGGATGCGATTCAGAAGATGCTTCGGGGCTCCTTGGCCGGGACGAAGGTGGCAAGTTACTACGGTTGTCTGCTGGTTCGCCCGAACGACGTCACGGGCTTCGACGACCCGGAGAACCCGACCTCACTGGATCGATTGGTTCATGCCATGGGCGGTACGGCCCTCGATTGGCCCCATAAGGTCGAATGTTGCGGCGGCGGCCTGTCCATGTCGCGGACCGATGTGGTTATCAATCTCACGGACTCGATTGTCGGGATGGCCAAGATGGCCGGCGCGGACTGCATCGCCGTGAGTTGTCCCATGTGCCAGATCAACCTCGATATGCGACAGCTCGACATCGCCCGGCGCCAGGGCAACCATTACGACATGCCGATCCTCTACATCACACAGTTGCTGGGCTTGTGCCTGGGCATCGCGCCGGAGAGGCTCGGCTTGAACAAGCTCATGATCTCGCCGGCCAAAGTGGTCAAAGCCGTGGTTGCCGCGTGAGGGTCGCGAACGAGTCAGCAGTCTGCAAGAGCTACGATATGAGTGAAAACGGTCAAAAGAAGGTCGGCGCGGTGCTCGTGCAGGGTGGCGGAATCGCCGGCGTGCAAGCGTCGCTGGATTTAGCCAACTCGGGCTTCAAGGTCTATCTCGTCGAACGCGAGGCGGCCATCGGCGGCATGATGTCCCACCTCGACAAAACATTCCCGACCGGCGACTGCGCCACGTGCATCGTATCCCCCAAGCTCGTCGAGTGCGCCCGCAACCTCAATATTGAAATCCTGACGCTGTCCGAGCTCGTGGGCCTCAAGGGCGAGCCCGGCCACTTCAAAGCCACCGTCAAGCGCTATCCGCGGTATGTGGACGAAACCAAGTGCAACGGCTGCAGCGAGTGTACCCAGACCTGTCCCGTGAGCATCCTGGACAACTTCGACCGCAACCTCGGCCAGCGCAAGGCCATCGCGAAACACTACGCGCAGGCGACGCCCAATATCTTCGGCATCCTCAAGAACGGCCACGCTCCCTGCAAAATGACCTGCCCGGCGAACGTCAACGTGCAGGGCTACGTGCAGCTCATCAAGAAAAAGGAATACGTCAAGGCCGTGAATCTGATCCGCGAGCGCAACCCGCTGTCGGCGATCTGCGGCCGGATCTGCACCCACCCCTGCGAGAGCAAGTGCACTCGCAGTAAGGCGGACGACCCCATCGCCATCCGGCTGCTCAAGCGCTTCGCCTCCGACAAAGAGGTTGAGATGCTGGAATCGGGCAAGCTGAGTCTGCCCCCGGAGAAGAAACCTGCTCCCGGCGCCAAGAAGGTCGCGGTCATCGGGGCCGGACCGGCGGGACTGACCGTCGGGAACGATCTCGCCGATCGGGGCTTCGCGGTGACGATATACGAAGCACAACCGGCGGCGGGCGGCATGCTCCGCTACGGAATCCCGGAGTACCGGCTGCCGAAGAAAGTCCTCGACCACGAAATCGAGCTTGTCCGTCGTAAAGGGGTGCGCTTCGTCTTCAATTGCCGGGTCGGCAAAGATATTTCCCTGGACCAGTTGCGTAAGAGCAATGACGCCGTGTTCATTGGTGCCGGCATTGCCAAGGGACGATTGCTTGGCGTGGACGGCGAGAACAAGAAGGGTGTCGTTCAGGGCGTCGACTTCCTCCGGCAAGCCGGCTCAACGGACAGGAAGCCCGAAGTGAAAGCCAGGGTCGTCGTCATCGGCGGCGGTAACGTCGCCGTGGACGTGGCCCGCACGGCCCTGCGCCTCGGGGCCAAGAGCGTGGAGATGGTGTCGCTGGAGCAGCGGCACGAGATGCCCGCCTATCCCGAAGAGGTCGAGGCCACTCTGCAGGAGGGCATCAAGGTAATGAACGGTTGGGGGCCTCGCGGAATCCTCGGCAATGGCAGCGTCACCGGAATCGAGTTGAAAAAGTGCACGAGAGTCTTCGATGAAAATGGGCGTTTCAGCCCCGTCTACGCGGACAATGAACGGATCACCATCGAGGCCGATCAGATCATTACGGCCATCGGGCAGACCAGCGACGATGAGTTCGTCAAGCACATCGGGGCTCAGACTCAGGGCCGGTATTTCAAAGCGGACCCTGTGACGCTCCTGACCTCGTTGGAAGGCGTCTTCGCCGGCGGTGATGCGGTGAGCGGCCCCAAGTCGGTGATCGAGGCGGTGGCGGCCGGCAAGCGGGCGGCAGAATCCATCGAACGCTACCTCAATGGCAAGGACCTCATCGCTGGGCGGTTCGAGAGCACCATCCGGCCCGTTCCGGAAGAGCTTCTTCCATCGACGGACGATGTCGAAGAGAAGCCTCGTGCCAAGTCGGGCGAGCTGCCGGTGGCCGAGAGAGTGGGCAGCTTCAAGGAGGTGGAGACAGGTCTATCGGAAGAGGGAGCACTTGCCGAGGCGGAACGATGCCTGAACTGTGCGTTGTGCTCAGAGTGCAAAGAGTGCGTGGAAGCCTGCAAACAGAACGCCATCGACCATGCCATGGGCGAGCGGACGGTCGAGTTGGAGGTCGGCTCGGTCCTACTAACCACCGGCTTCGAGGAATTCGACGCGGGCCGCAAGGGTGAATTCGGCTGGGGGCGGTATCCGAATGTGCTTACGAGCGTTCAGTTCGAGCGGATGCTGTCGGCCGCCGGTCCGTTCGAGGGGCACGTGGTACGGCTCTCCGACCGTCGCCAGGCCAGGAAGGTGGCGTGGATTCAGTGCGTTGGCTCGCGCGACTCCAAGTGCGGCAACGAATACTGCTCATCCGTCTGCTGCATGGCCTCGACGAAGCAGGCCATGATGGCCCAGGACCACACCCCGGGCCTGGAAGCGACGATCTTCTACATGGATATCCGCGCCCACGGCAAGGACTTCGACCAGTACTACGAGCGGGCGAAGAACCAAAACGGCGTCCGCTACATCAAGAGCATGCCCTCGCGAATCGTCCAGATGCCGGGGACGATGAATCCGCGCGTCCGCTTCGTCGATGAGACGGGCAAGCTGCGCGAGGAGGAATTCGATCTCGTCGTGCTGGCGGTCGGTCTGGAGCCCTCGCGCTGCGCCGTCGAGAGCGCTTCCCGGCTTGGCATCGAGCTCAATGAGTACGGCTTCTGCGCGACGAAGCGCTCGCAGCCGCTGTCCACATCCCGGCCGGGCGTGTTCGTCGGTGGAGCGTTCCAGGAGCCGAAGGACATTCCCGAGACCGTTATGCAAGCCAGCGGCGCTGCGTCAATGGCGATGGAGCTGCTGGCGTCCGCCCGCAATACGCGGACGGTCAAGAAGAAGTACCCGGACGAGCACGATGTCACCGACGAAGAGCCGCGAATCGGTGTGTTCATATGTCATTGCGGCAGGAATATCGGCTCGGTCGTCGATGTCGAGGGAGTGGTCAAGGCGGTAGAGGCCGAGCCCGGCGTGATTCTGGCGACGCATACCATGTTCACCTGCTCGGACACGAGCCTGTCGAACATTCGCAACATGATTGGCGAGTACCGGCTCAACCGCATCGTGGTGGCCTCCTGCACGCCGCGGACGCATGAGCCCCTGTTCCGCGAGACGATGCGCGAAGCAGGCCTGAATCCGTATCTGTTCGAAATGGCCAACATCCGCGACCAGTGCTCCTGGGTCCACTCCTCATCACCCGATGTCGCCACGAAAAAGGCGACGGAGTTAGTGAGGATGGCGATTGCCCGCTCGCGATTGCTGTCGCCGCTGGAGGGCGGCACGCTCGCCGTCGATCAGAAGGGCCTGGTCATTGGCGGCGGCCTGAGCGGCATGACGGCGGCACTGGCCCTTGCCAACCAGGGCTTCAAGGTCCATTTGGTCGAGCGAACGGACCGGCTGGGGGGACATCTCCACGACATTCATCATACGCTGGAAGACGTGGACGTCGCCGGCCTGGCGGCGAACTTGATCAAGCAGGTGCAGGAGCACAAGGACATCGACGTGTACCTTGGGACGGACGTGGCCGATGTCAAAGGCCACATCGGCGAGTTTCACGCGACCTTGTCTTGCAACGGCCGGAAATCCGAAGTCAGTGCGGGTGCCCTGATTGTGGCCACCGGCGCCGACCGGGCGGAGACAACCAAGTTCCTCGGTAGCTCCTCGGCGAATGTCATGACGCAGGTCGAGTTGGAAAAGTGCATCCATGAGGGCCGTCTGCCCGCCGGGATGAAGAACGTCGTCATGATTCAGTGCGCCGGGTCGCGCGACAACGAGCATCCCTATTGCAGCCGCATCTGCTGTTCCATGGCGATCAAGAACGCACTGGCGCTCAAGGCGAAATCGCCCGAGACGGACGTTTTCGTCCTTTATCGCGACATCCGGACCTACGGCTTCCGGGAGCTTTACTACAAGAAGGCGCGCGAGGCGGGCGTGGTCTTCCTCCGGTACACGCCCGAGCAGGAGCCGGTCGTGTCCGAGGCCGGCGGACTCAAGGTCAGTGTCAACAGTCCGGACTTCCCGGAGCCGATCGAGATTGAAGCGGACCAGGTCGTGCTGAGCACGGGCGTCCGGTCGGATATCGAGAACAATCGACGCGTCTCGAACATGCTCAAGGTGCCGCTCAATGCGGATGGTTTCTACGTCGAGGCCCACATGAAACTGCGCCCCGTGGACTTCGCCACGGAAGGCATCTTCCTCTGCGGCCTGGCGCATGCGCCGAAGTTCATCGACGAGAGCATCGCCCAGGCACGGGCGGCGGCGGCCCGGGCAGCAACGGTCCTCTCGAAGACGCACCTCGACGTCAGCCCGCAGGTCTCCTATGTGGATCAGAGCAAGTGCATTTCGTGCATGACGTGCGTGCACGTCTGTCCGTACGGGGCCCCGTTCTGCAATACCGATGGCAAGGGCCAGGTCGAGGACGCCAAGTGCATGGGCTGCGGCATCTGCGCCTCCGAGTGTCCGGCCCGGGCGATCCAACTGAACCACTTCGCGACGGACCAGTTCCGCGTGATGATTCGCACGCTGTTTGTTGACGGCAATGGGGCCGTGAAGGAAAAAATGCCAGCCCACGTGTCACGATGACTTCCACGGCGATGACGAACGATATGCTGCTTGCTTGTCATCCTAAGCGCGGCGCGGCCTCCGGCCGCAACCAAAAATGCTTGCTAAAAAAACAAGATGTTGCGCCTTTGCAGCGCAGCGAAGGATCTGGCCCACGAAGGAGAGGTTTCTCAAATTCGCAGCCCAGACCCTTCCCTTCGCTTCGCTCCGTTCAGGATGACATGAGAACAGGACCGGAATATGCAACAAGCTGAATTTGAACCGAGAATCCTGGCCTTCTGCTGCCACTATTGTGCGTACGCGGCGGCGGACCTGGCGGGCACGATGCGGATCCAATATCCGCCGAACGTCCGCATCATCCGCACGCCTTGCACGGGCAGGTTGGAGACCGAATACTTCCTCAAGGCCTTCGAGAACGGCGCGGATGGGGTCCTCGTGGCCGGCTGCCTCGAAGGCGGCTGCCACTTCACGAGCGGCAACCTCTACGCCAAACGCCGCGTGGAGTATATGCGTGGTATGCTGGAGGAGATGGGGCTGGAGAAGGAACGCCTGCGGATGGTGAACATCTCGGCCGCGATGGCCCGACCCCTGGCCGACGCCATCGTCGATATGGTCGAGCTCGTGCGCAAGCTCGGCCCGAACCCCTTGGGATTGCGGATCGCGGATTGAAAGAAACGCAGCCGCTAATCCGAAATCGAAAATGGAGATGACCTGATGATCGTTGCCGAGAGAAAGAAGATTCCGGAGCTGTTGGACATCGTCCGGGCGCATAAGAAGGTCCTCGTGCTGGGTTGCGGCACCTGCATGACGGTCTGTCTGGCCGGTGGCGAGCGGGAGGTCGGCATCATCAGCTCGGCCGTGCGCATTGCGTCGCGGCTGCAGGGGCTTGACCTGACGCTTGAGGAGCTGACCATCGAGCGCCAGTGCGACAACGTCTTCATCGAGCAGGCCGCGGACGCCATCGCAAGAAATGACGCAGTCCTTTCGCTCGGCTGCGGGGCGGGCGTTCAGGCCATTGCGGAACGTTACCATGACAAGCCCGTGTACGCCGGTCTCGACACGAGCTTCATCGGCATCCTGGAGGAGCAGGGAGTCTGGGCGGAGAAATGCGCCGCCTGTGGGGCGTGTGTTCTGCACAACTACGGCGGGATCTGCCCGGTCACTCGATGTGCCAAGAGAATGCTCAATGGCCCTTGCGGCGGCTCGCGCGAGGACCGTTGCGAGGTCCGACCGGACCTGCCGTGCGCGTGGCAGCTCATCTACACGCGTCTCAAGGAGATCGGACAGCTCGACCGGCTCCGCCGCATCACGCCGCCCAAGAACCGGGCCCGGAGCCTCGACGGCGGCCAGCGTCTCATCGTGCGCCAGGACCACCGAATCTGAGACCCGCCAGAAAGACTTGATTCGGTCATCACCTTTCTCCGTGGTTGCCTTAACTGAGCTTGGGCGTCACTTCTTATCGTAGGATGACTCTTGATATCATTGCAGAGTGAACGCAGAATGAGTAGAATCCTGATTATTGACGCCGAGAACGCAGTGTAAGCATAATGAGAGCAATTACTTATGAGGTGAAACCTGACCTGTTAATGCGCAGGTCCTGGGTTCGAATCCCAGCACTCTCATGTTTCGCATACCACAATCAGAGCGAACAGGAGATATCTGATGAAGGCGATGGTACTCACCCAGCCGGGCCCCATTGCGAGCAGGCCGTTGCAGTTGAGGGAAGTGCCTACCCCGTCGCCGCAAGCGGGCCAGGTCCGTATCCGAATCGCCGTATGCGGCGTCTGCCATACCGACCTCGACGAGGCAGAGGGCCGGCTCAAAACAAAACTACCCGTAATTCCCGGCCACCAGGTTGTCGGACATATCGACGCCTTGGGAGCAGGTGCCTCCAGGTTCAAGCAGGGAGATCGTGTCGGGGTCGCCTGGATCTACTCGGCGGACGGCACCTGCCGGTTCTGCCGCAGCGGCAACGAGAATCTCTGCGTGAATTTCCGCGGCACGGGCTGCGACGCCGACGGCGGCTACGCGGAGTACATGGTCGCCCTTGAGGATTTTACCTATCCGATTCCGGAGCAGTTCACGGACGTGCAGGCGGCCCCGCTTCTGTGCGCCGGCGTGATTGGCTACCGGGCTCTGCGTCTGACGAACCTCAAAGACGGCCAGGTGCTCGGTTTCTTTGGCTTCGGCGCTTCCGCGCACCTGCTCATTCAGGCAGCGAAGCGCAAGTTCCCGAACTCCGGCATGTTCGTCTTCACCCGGCCCGGCCAGAAGGAACACCAGGAAATGGCCCAGAGATTGGGCGCCGACTGGGCGGGCGCCACGGGTGACGATCCGCCGGAGAAGCTCCATGCGGCGATTGATTTCACTCCCACCTGGGCACCCACCGTCGAAGCGATGCGGGTTCTGGAGCCGGGTGGTCGGCTGGTCATCAACGCGATACGCAAAGAGGATAAAGATAAAGATGCCCTCCTGCAACTGGACTACGCGACCCATCTGTGGCGCGAGAAGGAAATCAAGACGACCGCCAACGTGACGCGGCAGGACGCCCGGGAGTTCCTGCCTCTGGCCGCCGAAATACCGATCCGGCCGGAGGTGCAGGTGTTTCCACTCGAGCAGGCCAACGAGGCTCTGCAATTAGTCAAGCAGGGTAAAACGCAGGGAGCCGCCGTGCTGAGGATCGCGGAATCGGCCTCATAGCAGAGCGGAGGACGAGTCCTTGAGAATCCAGTCCGCCGCCTCTCGAAGCGTGCCGACGACCGTCTCGCCGGCAGGCAACTCCGCGAGATGCTTGCTCCCGTGCCCAGTTTGGACATATATACCTCGCGCACCGGCGGCCCGCGCGAGCTCCACATCATGAGGATGGTCTCCAATTGTGAAAGACCGTGGCAGATCGACACCGTGCTCGGCGGCGGCCTTGTGGAGAAAATACGGATTGGGCTTGCTGCAAGGGCAGCCATCCGAGCGTTGGTGGGGACACACATAGACCGCCGTGACGGTCACGCCCTGTTCGCCAAGATGCGAGAGGACCCGCGCGTTCACCTGGCTCACATCGTCCAGAGTGATTACGCCCCGAGCCACCCCCGGCTGGTTCGTGATGAGGAACAGGAGGAAGTGCTCCTGAAGCTGCCGGAGTGCCTCGACGGCATGGGGATAGAATGCCACTTCCGAAGGCTCAGCCAGGTGCCCGCGATCCTCAATCAGAGTTCCATCTCGGTCCAGAAAGACCGCCGGGCGAAGTGGAACAGGTTGTGACATTTCTTCCTGTGTTCGCATAGGCTCACCCTGTTGCCGAGACCGATGGACCCGTGGCAGCGGCGGGCACGCTCCGGCCCGACATGAAGCGTGAAACGCCCCACAGCAGCAAGAGTCCGAAGAACAGGTAGATCAGCGAGGTCGCACTGATACAGGCGCTCATGCCGAACCGCTGGGAGGCGGCGGCAATCGTCACCGTCGCCGTCCCCGCCCCCAGCCAACTGATGGAGTTGACGACGCCCACCGCCGTGGCCCGTCGCTCCGGCGGCACCACGTCGTGCAACGAGGCCCAGATATTGGAATCGTAAATCCCTTTGAAGAACCCAAAACAGGTCATCGCCAGAATCAGCAGCGGCACCTGCAGTGTCCAACCGACGAGGAAGACGAAAGGCACACCGCAGAAGAGCCCCAACGCCTGCGTCATCATGCGTCCGCCGCGGTAGCGTCGGGCCAGAGAATCGGCCAGAACGCCGCCGCACAATACACCCAGTACGGAGGCCATTTGCAGATAAGCCGTCGCGCTAAAGCCCGCCATCGATAGGCTCATGTGGAATTTGTCGAAGAGAAACTTGGGCGTCCAGACCAGGAAGACCACCGCCACAAAATTGGCCCCGACAAACACCGCCGTCAGGACCCACACCATGGGGATCCGAAACAACTCGGCAATCGTCTTGAGAATCTCGCCCAGGCTCTCTTTGCGCGGGGACTCCGCCCGGTCCTGTCCCGAAGGCTCCTTCAGGAACAGGAACAGCACCAAGCCGAAGGCCATCCCCAAAAGCCCCAGCAGGGAAAACGACGAGCGCCAGCCGTAATGCTGGCCCATCACGCCGCCCAAGATCCCCCCCGCCACCGTGCCGGCATAGACGCTCGACTGGTGAATCCCCATCGCGCGCGAACGGGTGTCCTTGTCGTGATAGGCGCTGATGAGCGCCATGGCCGCCGGAAAATAGAAGGCCTCGCCGAAACCTTCGATGGCCCGCAGCGCCACGACGTGCCAGTATTTCGTGGCGAAGCTGAAGGTGAGCGTGACCAGCGACCAGAAGATGAATCCGGCGAGCACGACGGTTTTACGCCGCAGGCGATCCCCCACTAACCCGGCCATCCAGCCCGCCCCGGCGTAGACCCACATGAAAGCCGAGGCCACGTAGCCCAATTGGACCGGCGTGAGCTGCAAGCCGGGGTCCTTTTGCAGCAGCGGGAAAACCGAGAAGATGCTCTGCCGGTCCGCGTAGTTGAAGAAGCAGATCAGCCAGAGCATCCCTACCACAGCCCACTTGTAAACGCGGTCAGACATGTCTCACACGCACCACGGATGACCTTTTCGCGGCCCACAGCATATCGCTACACCTCCGGGTATGTCATGTCGAGTGGAGCCAGTCATGGGCTTCGGCCCACCAGAAGAGGACAAAAACATCCGGGTGGCAGCGGCAAGGCCGAAGGCTTTGCCGATGGCGGATAGGCGAACCATCGGCAAGCTGGCGCTTGCCGCTGCCACCCAACTCCTGGTGGCGCATTTTCAGAGGAGCGCAAGCGGAGCCGAGACATCTGGCCGCGGACGTGACGTGTCGCCCATTCGCGGCCAGATTTCTCCACTGCGGCCCGCGGGCGGGCCTCCGGTCGAAATGACAAAAAGAAACAGAAGACTCATTCATGATTGATATCACGCGATCTCACATCATTCCAAGCTCTTTCAGATGCCGGCGGATGATCTCCCGCTCCGGCTCACGGAACCGATGAAACGGCTCGGCGAGAAAATCGCTGCAGATGCCCAGGCACGACAGGGCGCACTTGAGGCCCTTGAGAAAACTCGACCCGTATTGCCCGACGCTGTAGATGGTCGCGCTGATGCGCATGACCGTCCTATGGAGCGACTCGACCCGGGCCAGGTCCCGCGACCGGGCGGCCTCGTACAAATCCACGTACAGCCGCGGCAGGAGATTGGCCCCGCCGCAGACGCCGCCATGAGCGCCCAGCAGAACGGCCTCGGCCAGAAGCTCTTCCGGGCCCATCAACAGTGTGAAATTCGGGCGGTCCTCCAGCAGGTACTGAACTTGGTGGAAGTAAATCATGTTGGCGGAGCTGTCCTTAAGCCCGACGATCCCGGGCATATCGGCGGCGGCCCGCACCGTCTCCGGCTCAAACGCGGGCCTCGGGCGGTTCGGCATGTTGTACAGGAACAGCGGCAGCGGCAACTCCGGCAGAAGATGCTTGAGATACTCGAGCAATTCGGGCTGGCCGGTTGGGAAATAGTACGGCGGGGCCAGGACCAATGCCTGGGCACCGACCTGCGCCGCCTTGCGGGCGAGCTCGACCGACTCGACGAAGGATGTGTCGGTGATGCCCACGAGGACCGGCACCCGACCGTTGGTCTGCCGGCAAACACGTTCTATGAGTTCGTGCCGGAGTCGGTGGCTCAGGCTCGGTGTCTCGCCCGTGGTGCCGAGAATGAAGAGACCGTGGACGCCCCCTGTCAGGATGTGCTCGATCAGCCGCTCCAGACCGGGCACGTCGAGAGTGTCGCGATCCAGTAGTGGTGTCACCATCGGCGGGATGATCCCGCGTAACGGCTTGGCAAGTGCGCTGCTGCCCATCTCGGACTGCCTCCAATAGGTCGCCCTGTTCGGCGTAAATCGACTTGTCCCATAGTAGCAGAAATCCCTTGGGAATACAGAGGGCCACGAAAAATCAGGGTATCCCCCTGCTTGCCGCATGCCGCGTGCGACCGCATTTCACGGCGCAATGCGCTCCAAATTGGCTTTGTTTTCCATGATAGGCCCCGGTGCTTCATAGGGCAGCTCCTGTTTGTAGTGACGCCGTAAGGTGTTGCCCTTAATGCCCTTACGGGCACACTACGAGCAGCCCGGCAGGGCAAATTGGCTTCGTTTTTTCCCAGGGTGTACTCCGCGTTTTCTCCCATAACTCCCTTTCCGAACAGCAGTTAGCATTCATTTGGCCCTCCTGCAAATTGGCTTTGTTTTGCATAATCCACCGTGCAGGAGCCCATGGATCTCCCGGTGTGCCGGCGGTTGGCAAGATGTCGCTTGACCGGCCATGACCAAACCCTCCGGATTTACTATTTGCTATTTACGATTTATCATCCAGTTGCGAGCTTCGTACAATAGTTGTTTTGTTATCATACAACAACCAGGATTAGCCGTCAAGTGAAATGCGGATAATCGCGAGCATTTTTCCGGGCAGAATGGACGCGGATAAACCATCATCGGAGATGGATTTACACGAGACTCGACTCTGTCCTGCCGTGAAGGGCCTGCTTGCTTGTAGTGACCCCGTAAAGCATTTCTTTCATCCCGTTCGTGATGCCGCCGTAGAGACGCAAGATTTTGCGTCTCTACAAATGCCCTTATGGGCACGATACGAACGAGCAAGCGGTTTCTTGACCGCTGGGCCCGGGGGGTCTACAATGCCTTGGAGTCAAGTCCACACGGGTATGACATTGGGACTGGGGCAGATGCGAAAGCGCATGTCACGTAATCCAGTCATCCACACGGGACCAAAGGGCTCAACCCACATTGGAGGCAGACGCTCATGAAACCGTCTCTGACCCGCCGCTCGTTTGTGAAGAAGACTTCCGCCGGTCTGGCCGGCATCAGCCTGCTCGCCACCGGCGCCAAGTCGCTCTTTGCCGCCGCCGCGAACAAATCCAGCACGCTGGCGATCAACGGCGGCACACCCGTCCGGAGCAAGCCTTTTTCCGAGACCTGGCCCATCATCGACGAGCGGGAGGAGAAGGCCCTGCTCAAAGCGCTGCGAAGCCGCAACTGGTGCTGCCTGCGGGGCAATGCCGTCTACGATTTCCAGAAGATGTTTGCGGAGGCGATGGGCGTGCCCCGCTGCGTCCTGTCCAACGGCGGCACGACGGCCCTGAGTGCCTCGCTGAGCGTGCTGGGCGTCGGACCCGGCGATGAGGTCATTACGACCCCTCACACATTCATCGCCACGATCAACACGATCACGAACCTCCACGCCCTGCCGGTCTTCGTGGACGTGGACCCGGACACCGGCTCCCTCAACGCCGACCTGATTGAAGCCGCGATCACGGAGCACACCAAGGCGATTATGCCCGTCCATCTGGCGGGCTGGCCGGCGGATATCGAGAAGATCATGGCGATCTCCCAGAAGCACAAAATCGCTGTAATCGAAGATGCGTGCCAGTCGGTCTATGCCGAGGTCAACGGCAAGAAGGTCGGCACGTTCGGCAGGACCGGCTGCATCAGTTTTCAGGAATGGAAATCACTCGTCTGCGGCGAAGGCGGCGCGATCCTTGGCAGCGACGATGAATTCATGCGCCGCTGCGCCGCATTCATCAACAACGGCCGGGACCCCAAGGGGCGTTCTGTACATTCTGCGGCGGCGTGCCACCCGCTGCGACAAGCTGCAAATCGGCATTTATCGACCTTGCTTGTCCTGTGCCTTGCAGTTCGTCGCAGTCTGCCGCGCTGGGTTGCTGTGCCGTTTGGTGTGCCGGTTTTTCGATCTCGGCGGCTTGGCAAAAGTGTTCGTCTGTCGTCTGGAGGTAATGTTTGCGGGCCACAAGCTGAGAGTGACCGAGCCAATCGCATACGACGTGCTCAGGCCAGCGCTCGCATAATTCCGTCTCGCGTGTGCTTCGGAGGTTTTGAAACATCTTCGGCCAGGGCTTTACACCGGCCCGCTCGATAATCCGCCCCATGTGCGCCCGCAGATTCCCACACTTCAGTCGATGGCTCGTAATGACAAACTCCGCGCCCGGCTCGGCCTGCTCGAATGCTTCCAGCAGATACCCCCGCAGCTCGGGGAAGATCGGCACAAACCGGGATTCGTGGTCGGCGTGATGCTCCGTCTTCGGCGACCGCACCAGCATCTTGCCAAGATCCCAATTGATATCCTGCCAGCGTAGCAGCAGCGTTTCGCTCGGCGTCCGCAGCGCACCATATCGGGCCAAGGCGAATATGATTTTCCAGTTGATGTCCGGGCAGGCCCCAAGGATTTTCTCGGTGTCCTGCCGGCTGACGAAGAAATCCCGGGTCCGGTTGCTCTTGGCGCTCAGCTTCAACTCCGAGAACGGATTCTCCGCAATCAACTTGTGCCGCAGAGCGGACCGGAAAAACTGGCGAACGACCTTACACGACTTGCGCACAGTGTTGTCGGCGAGGCCCCGCTTGATGAGGTATAGCCGCCAGGAATCGGCGTCGCCCGGCGTGACCGCGCTGAGGAGCTTGTCCGCCGGAAAGAATGCCAGTAGCCGGGTATGCGTCAGCCGGTAAACCTTCAACGTGGTCGGTTTCGCGTCGATGCGCGATTCGATGTACTGGTCGATGAACTCACTCAGGCGCGGCTCAGGCGCGGGACTTGGCTTGGGTGCCGCCGGCTCGACCACGCGCGGCTCGACGAGTCCCACGGCTGCCAACTTGGCGTGCATCTTGTCCCCGAGTCCCCCGAGCCACCGCGCGACTTCATCATCCAGGCGGCCGGTGAACTGGCTTGTCATCAGGGATTCGACTTTGACCTTAAAGCTTTCGGCTTGGCCCGTTGATGTCTTGCCGAGCCGGATCGTTCGACGGGAGCCGTCCTGGGCCACAAAGAGGATTCGTTTTCGTCCACCAGGTTCTCTGCCGAGACAGGCCATTATCTCACCCCTTCCTTTTCTGCTGCCGCAGTTTGAGCCCCAGGTACACACAGAGCCTATCGAGTGTTTCGACGCTGCACCCCTGCCCATGCGTGACTCGCCAGAGGATGGTAGGGTCGATGCCCGTGTCTCTGCTGATCTGATTCCGGCTCTTGCCGTTGCTTTCAATCGCTCGTTTCACTGTTTCGAGTAGCATAACGCCCACTATATCAACCATAGACAGGCTGTCAATACCTATTCTGGAGATTTTACAGATTTTCTTTCGGTGTGTTCCTGAATCCACTGGCGCAGCATCTCAGCATCGTAGCGCGTGCAGCGCCCGATCTTCACGATGGAGAAAACACCTTCCGCTGTCCTGGAGGCCAAAGTTCTTTGGCTGATTCCCAAGGCCCTCGCGGTCTCGCGGGGTGTCAACAGTAGAACGGGAATTGTTGATGTCTCATTCATGGCTGTGTTCCTTGAAAAGCCCCGGCAGTTGCTCAGTGCTTCCGGCTTGTCGTTCGACGGATTCGGCGCGGTCGTCAACGATCTCGGACACCTCGATTTCCGTTCTCGGTCGCTCGTCATAGAGTTTGGCGACACAAGCCTTGACGACCCGGCTATCATCGGTCCAGTAGACGCCGTTCAGGGCATCCAACACGAACTTGAGCAGGTTGTCGCCGTCCGGCTTGGTGGCGCACCAGATCGGCGCGTCCGGCCGCAGCTCGCCGGTGTGCCGCCCCGTGCGGTAGTGGCTCTTCGGTCTGCTGAAGTAGCAGACGACCTTGAGTGATACCGGGCCGTTGATGGGTTTCTCTGGACGATACTGATGGGCGAGCGAGAGGAAGTCGGCCTTGTCGGTGTCCGAAGGGTCCCAATTCACATCCACCTGTTTGGTCTTGCCGACGCGGAAGGTCCGGTGCCGCTTCTGGTGCTTGGGATTCCCGTAGACCACGAAGCGTATCACCGGCGCGGTCTCCTGGATGTTCTGCTCGTTCGCCAGTGCGGTTATCATGTCAGTTCCTCGAATCGTGTTTCGCTCTTTTCAAACAGGGGTCCGCCAGCCCCGGCTCGTCCCGGGCGCTTCGCCTTCTGACTGTGCAGGAAGTCGGCCACGGCTTCAATGACGCGCTGCTGCCGTCGCTCACGGGCCTCGTCCTGCCTGTGCTGTTTGCGATTGTCCGCTACCATAAAATGTCTCCGCCAACAGGGATTTTGAAACACTGCCGCGCGAAGGCCAGGGCCGCGTTAAAGTCGGCCGCGTTGACCCAACGCTTGTCGGCCATGTGGTCACTCCACCACGGCGCCCCGAGCGTGGCACGGTCGATGTCGTAGCGGCAGGGACCGTATGCGTTCACGAGGCCGCGCGATGTCACAAGCCACTGGCCGAAGGCCCGGATGATGCCGCGTCGCTGGAATCGTCGGGTCTTCATGGTGTCACCGCCTCTCGCTGGTCTGCATCGGCCGGAATGTCTTTCTGTCGCGCCGCCCGCTTCTCTTGCGCGTCACGCAGGGCCTCACACGCTTGGCTCGCCTCTTCGTAACTCCCACAGAACGCGAACGGCAGATAGGAATTTGTCCAGCCGCCAATGATCTGCTTCAAGTTGCTCTCCATCGCTTCTCGCGCAGTCTCGATGTGAAAGCAACCCTGCTCGGGCGAGTATTCCGCCAAGTAAATCTCATCAAGATTCAACACGTCGCGACTCCTTCTTGACGACAACGCCCTGCTCGCTGAATTCCATCGTGCCCCAGTCGATCACGTAGCCGATACTCATGCCCTGACCTTTGCCCTTGCGGGCCTTGCAGATATGTACCGTCTCGTCGATCCGGCACTGGAATCGGCCCATGTTGATATCCGGATTCATCATGGCCACCTGCTTCGCTGGCTTGTGCCGCTCCAGGAGCAGGAGGGACTGGCAAAGCCGCTGATAGGCCGCTCCGCCGGCTATTGAGTCCAGGTCCAGTAGTTGTGCACCCTTCGCACAGTGGCTCACGAGCAACAGGGAAGTGTTGCAGGTGGAGAGGATATGCTCGGCCGCAGATACGAACTGGTGATCCACAATCCAGGGCTGCGCGGCGGGCCGGCAAACAGTAATGGGGTCCACGACAATCACCCGGTAGCCTTCGTGTGCCCGGTTACGAATCCACTCCGTCACCCATTCGAGGGTGACTTGTTCTCCCGGTCTCTCCCAGACGCAACAGTTGAATCGGTTCAACTCGCGACTGTGGCGTTCGTAGGCCGCCCTCGACTCGTCAGGGTGAGTTTTTACCCACTCGTCGTCGAGCAGGTTGCCATTGCGTTCGAGCATGGCGACGAGCCGCCAATTGACGAAGGTTCTGTCTTCCTCCAAACTGAGGTAGGCGAACCGAACGGCCTGTTGGAACCAGTACAGCAGGATGCGGAGCACGAAGAAGCTCTTGACGGCCCCCGGCCTGCCGGCGACGATGCAGACGTTCTGAGGCAGAAGGGCCTTGGATAGCCGACTGAGAAGCGGGAAGAGGAGCGACAAGGCGTACCACCGGCCACCGATGATCTCCTCGAAGCGGTCCCGCAAACCTTCCGACAGGTTCGACGTTCTCGCGTTCGCGACGGCACCCGAGATGACCTCTTTCGGGTCAGTCCCCTCGCGCTTGCACTTGGCGATCAGGTCAACAACATCTTCGCCCTGCTCCAGCTCGAAGTCGGTGGGTTCAATCCAGGCGATCTCCGGCGGATTGGGTAGATGGCTGATCCGTGCTGCGGCCTTCTTCATGGCGACGCGCCCGGCATCATCATTGTCCGGCCAGACAGTGACGCGCTCCACACTATCGAGCCAGTCAAAGTCGGCCTCTTCGACGGCGCCGCTGCCACCGGGCCAGCAGGTGGCGTTGAATCCCATCGCCAGCAAGGTATCGACCTTGACCTCACCTTCGAGCAGAAGAATGGTCTTGGCCCCGCGATTCTCCTTGCGCCGGTACATCGGCTGTTTCCCCGGCGGTTTACCCTCAACCCACACGCCATCCGGCCGCTGATGGAACTGCGGCATGTCCTTCTTGCCTTTGGTCTGCCCCGGCGCCGGCGGCTTGCGGTAGCGGAGAATCAACAGGTCCGCCCTGCCGGTGTCCGGGTTCTCGTAGGGGTGGGCCGCCTCGAATGTGGCCCGGAAGCGCGTCCGCTTCTCCGCATCCACCGTGGCCCGCAGTTGCTCATAAGTCTTGAAGGTTCGGGCTGGCTTCTTGGCTGGTGCGGAAGGCGTGGGTGCCGGACGGTGTGTCGTCCCAGTCCCACTGTCGCGCTCGCGAACCTCGGCCAGTACGTCACCCGGGGCTTTGTTCTGAATGACGGCCAACACCGCGAAGATGTCGCCGTGAAAATCGCAGCCGTGACACGAGAATCGAACAATACCATCATCGCCGACCTTAATCGAGCCACTGGGTTCGTGGTCATCATGCTTGGGATGTGGGCAAGTGGCGGACGAACCCCGGACCTTCGACCACTCCTTCGCGCCCTTCAACGCTCGCTGCATCTCCGGTAGACTGCGCCTCATGGATTCCTGTGTCTGCGTGTATGGCATAATCACTCTCGTAGGGCTGCGTGAATTTCTTCTTCTGTGGAACCTTCGAGATTCAGTTCACTGGGCTGGGGTTCGGGCAAGACATCCTCCCAGCGACGTTGATTTAGGAAGGTCGTCAGGTGCGGGACGTACTGGCCGCCATCCTCCGCCAGGGATCGGCTCCATTGCTCGGACTGAATATGTTCCTGGATGGATGCGATGATTCTCTCGGTAAGTTCAGGGCTGGGGGCAAGGGCTGTCCAGACCTCAAACGCTTGACGCTTATTGACCTTTCGCGGGTAACTATCCCAAACCCGCTCAAACTCCGGGGTATACACAACGGCCCGTGCTGCTTTTCTCTGCCGAGGCTTGTGCGTTCGCGCACTCTTCTTAATGGATAGTGTTCTATGTATAGTGTTCATGCGCACCCCCGTGCGCCTTTTATGTGCTGTGCCGTGCGCCTTTTCTGGGTCTAAAACGCGCACCGCGTGCGCCTTTTCCGACTGTAAAAGGGGAACCGCGTGCGCCTTTTCGGGGATGGTTAGAGCGTACCGCTTGGTGTGTTCTCGCCCCCGGCCCGGACCATTGGGCCATGTGATGCGGAGCCAACCTTTACCTTCGAGCCGTTCGAGGGTCTGCTGCACACCACGCCGCGAGAGTCCCATCTCCTCCGCGATCTTCTCTTGTGAGGGCCAAGCGTCCGCGTTGTCGCCCTGCCGCCAGGCGATGTCCATTAGTACCCGGTACTCAGTCGCGGAGAGGCTCTTGTCGAGCAACGCCTGAACCCAAGCTGGTGTATTGTTGCGGGGTTCAGTCATGCCGCCGCCCCCTGTGCGTGGCGAATCGTCACGTATTCCCGCAGCCAGGTTTCTGCCAAGGCCCATCCTCGACGCGCTTGGCGAGCAGGCAACTCCTTCGCCTTGGCTGATAGGCACAGCACGAGCAGTCCGACGAGGCTGCCGTCGGCGGATGCGACCGACCGGGGTGCCGGTGCTGGCGACTGAGGGAGTTGCGGCGTCCTGCGATCTCGCCGGCCCGGAAATTTTTGTGTTGACAGTTGCCGATATCTTCGGTAGGTTGATGCTGTCTTCGCTAATCCACCTTGCCTCTGCCCGCCAGCAGAGGTCTGCGTACTCATAAGCATGGCGATTCTCCTTTCAGTTCGCCGCCGGCTGCGGCTCCTTGTTGCTACTTTTGCTTCGCAGGGCAGTCAGCACCTCGTCAAGGTCGAAGCGAATCACCTTGCCGGACAACCGTAGCGCGGGGATGATATTCTCCTGTGCCCACCGCCGGATCGTGCTCGGCCGCAATCGTAGCCGTTGTGCGAGTTCTTCGACCGTCAGTAGTTCACCCATACGAAACCCTTTCTGATCTGGGGCGATTCGTGTGCCCCTCTACGGAGTGGAGCGCGGATTGCCATTTTTCGCGCGGATTCTGCGCGGATGGTGCGCGGATGGTTTCTCATAATCCGCGCGCAAGGTGAACACTCAGAAGAACTTACGGGAATTTTCAGAAAAAATGCCGAGAATCCGCGCTCATCCGCGCGGATGGTCTGCAGGTTTACTGATCGGTAGGAAGAGAGCCCTTGATGCCTGATAGATCGTCGATGTTTTCTTCGTTGGCAATCTCTTCGTCACGTAGGCTAAGACGGGTATCTTTTGTCTTCGGGGCCTTCTGCACGTAGCCTCGCAGGTATCGCTTCCAACTCCTGAATTCCGGCTTGCTGATTCGTTTGCCGGTTCCTTCGTCGATGTAGTGAGGCGACTCCATCGCAGCCTTGTACATATCTTTTGTGTAGTCGCGTTCGCCGTTCTCGGGTCGCAGGTCCGGTCTGGTCTCCATCACCCAGCAATAGCTCTGCCAAGCCCTTACTTCGGCTGGCGTCAGTCCCTGCTTCTTCGTTTTCGCCTCAGCGGATGACTTCCCTGCCGCCTGCCCTTTCACCTTCTTTGCTGCCAAGCAGCCTACGGTCTCCAGGTCGTGCTCGATGGTCTGAATCGCGGTCTCGATCTGGTCGCACCACACCGCCCAGCCGCACTCAGGGTCGGAGCCGGAGGTGTCCGTCATTTTGCTCCACCAGACCCCTACGAGTCCCTCTACGAATTCTTCGTCCTGTGACCAGACACCCTCGGCGATGGGCTGGTATTCAGGACCCTCCAATGCCTTGTCATGGAGGATGGTCGCCAGAACATAGGCCCGCAACCGTTCAGTCTCTTGCGTCGCCCCTGCATCGTGTGGGAAAAAGCAGTTCAGCATCGTGCGGTCGGGATTGGGCAGGTATCCGCGTGGCACCCCCAGCCAGTCGGTCGGGCACGGCCCAGGGTCCTGGAGGCTCGCTTCCGCTTTCTTAAGTTCGCCCTGTGCATTGCGTCTCTGCTTGGTAAGCCGCTTCTTTTCCGCTTCCAGCCGCTTGTACTCTTGGGAGGTCTTCGGCTGCCCCTTCCTCACGAGTTTGTCCATCTGCCTGCCGCACTCGTCTTCCTTGTGGCGGATCACGTAGACTTTTTCATCAAAGGGCCGGAGCGCTGCTTCGTTGGTCGCGTTGGCTCGTTCCCAGGCTTTGTACTTGTCGTGGAAGGTCTGGCACTGTGCTCTGAATCGCTCTCGCACGCCGTTCCTCTGGAGCAAGCGATGTATCCGCTGTGCCTTCTCGACTGCGGTTTGTTGCTCAGGGCTTTTCATGGCTGTGCTCTCGCGTCAAAGTTCCTCTGTGAACAGGTAGTCGCAATTCATCAGAATCTCGCAACTACAGCAGCCGCCGTGCTGCTTGAGGTACGTCAAGAATTCCTCGACATCCGCCGGCTCGATACCGCGTGCCAACAAGAGAGTTCTTGTCTGGCGTTGCGTATGGTCGCAGCCGGAAGCGGCGATTTCCTCACTGAGCCCGTTGTAGAAGTCTACGCCCAGTTCGTTGGCTACCCGTCCGTCCATAGGGTTTTGCTCGCGCATGTTGCCCTCTGTGAAGAGAAAGAAAAGTGCCGGGGCGCTATGAACCGACCGAAGAAGTCTGATTCTCCCCGGCACGATTTGATGACTGCGTTGTGTGGATGGTCGGTCCATAGCGATTGCCATTATCGCACGTCACGTGCTGAAGTCAAGGTCCTTTCTGCTGGTGGATGAGCGCATGAGAAAGGGCCGGTCAGATGGGCCGGCCCGCACCGAATTTGTCACCATTTCAACTCACCAGGCCGACCGTGCCCCAGGACGCTTGCCCCTGTCCCGACACCGGCACTGCGTTCAGCAGAAGATCGCCGATGAATCCCGTACTGTCCAGTTCACCGGCAATGACCAGCAACGCGAGTTTCCGCTCAACGGTCAAGGTCCTCGTCATCGCCCGGAATTGCCGGTCGATGCGCTCGTTGAACGCCTGCACCGTTTGCTCGTCCGCGTCCAGGACAGCCGCACGCGGTCTTGTGGTTCTCGTCCTCATCTGCGTAGCCTCCAAGTTCTCTGTGTTCGGTCGAAAAAGGGGCCGGCCTTGAACCGGCCCCCAATCCCGTCACCTACGACCCTCTGTCGCGCGGTGCCAACAGTGTCCGAATGTGGTTCGGGTTTTTGGTCCACGTCGCCCGCAAGAGCAAGGCCATCAAGGCGTCGCGGTTCAGGCTTTCGAGCAACTTGATAATCTGTGTCTTGTTCATGGGTAATCCCCTCATGCCTGTTATTTCATCCAGGCGAAGGCCCGGCCCCACAGACGGGCGGGCCGGGCCGGTTCGCGATCTGTTACGCCTTCACTCCTGCGGCCTCTCGGGCGGCAATCCGGCGGCGAATCACGGTGTCAATCGCCTGCACCCAAGCGTGCAGCTCCCGGCGCATGGCCGGTGTCACGCGATGCTGACGGGCGTTCGGTTTTCTTTGTGCTTTCATGTCTTTTCTCCCAGATGATTTTTGAAGTACAAACCAAAGCCTCCGTGCGAAACAGTTGCACGTTCCTCAGTCGGCGCCGGCCGACCCGCCGCCAGCCGGCCCCGAAGTCTGCTACTACCTACTCACGGTAGGGGTGAAACAGGTCCACAGTCGTCCGAAGGCTTTCCAGCCATTTCATGTCCAGGTGGTCAGGCACGTACCCTTCCGCCTCGCTGTCATCGCGCATGAGTTGGTCGTAGAGTTTGTCGGCAAGTTTCTCGCCTTCCTCGCTTTCGCCGTCGATCAAGTTTTGCCGCAAGCGGGTCCAAATCAGAATCCACGCTCGGACCTCTACGGGCAATTCCCGAAAGAGCTTGAGGATGCGTTCCGCCGTGCAACTCCACGCCGGCGCAGACTCGCCGGCTTCCGGCTGGGCTTCTTCGTCCGGGGCCTGTGCCTTGCGTCCGCCCGCGTAGACCTTCGCCATGAACTCATCGACCCGGTGGGCGTCCGGATTCAGGTCCTCCTCCAGCTCCAACAGGACGCCCCGACAGAACGTCACCGGCCGGCAGTCGAGCCACTGGATGATCTCGGTAATGTTGTCTGACGGGCTGGCCGACTCGTCGGGCCGTGCCGCATCCTCCGGACGCAGAGCGACGACCATGCCCACGAGAAAGTCCGGGTGCTGCTTCCTCAGCAGTTCGCGGATGTTGTCCAGGATGCGCTCCTTCCGGGCTTCCGGGGTCTCCTCCTCTTCGATGTGGTCGCCGGGTCGGTCGATGATTGCGACGGCGGACGGTGCAGGTCCTAAGACCTGCGGGGTGATGGTGTTTCTTCCGGTTTCCATACTGGCACTCCTTGTAAAAAGCGGCCGGGGTTATGGGCGCCCAGAAGGAGCGCAGCCGTCCTTACGGATAGACTCACCCCGGCCATGTGATGGTTGAGAGTTTCTTTGTGAAATGACCTTCTGGTTTCCATGCTGCCCATTTTGTATGATGTCCCGCAGCCTGTCAAGCGAATTCTCGGCAATCCGGGACATTTTTGTTGACTTTTTTTGTGCAAGCGGCTACCCTGACCTGCGCATCGGAAGCCAAGCGATTCACCCAGGGATGAGATTCACGTTTTCGACTTGGAGGGTAGAGACATGAAACGGTGGATGTTCTTCGTGTGCGGCTCTGTCTTGCTGACCGCCGCCGGTTGCCGCGTCCCGTGCATCGACTATCAGGCCAACATCACCAGCGAACCGCCCGGAGCCCGCGTCGAAATCAACGAGGATGTCGTCGGCACGACGCCTTGCACGGTCACGATCTGCGGCCTGCGCGAACGGTTCTTCCGGGTACACTCGACGATCAAGGCTTTTCTGGCGGACCCCAACGAACCAGTACAAACGAAATTCTTCCGCCGGCGGACGCTGATCCCGTACAACCTGCACTTCGAGATGGCAAAAAGGCCGGGCGGTCCGGGATTCGACTCGAAGCCCCCGGCTCGACGGTCCAGGGAGTAGGTTGTTGACATGGGACCGCAAAGGCGATTCCTGCGACGTATCGGGGTGCCACTGGCCGTAATGATGGCCGGCACGTACTGGATAGCGACAGGCGTCCATCTTCTCTGCTGGCGCACCGACCGAAACCCGGAGACCTATGGCGACGGCTATGGCTGGCTGTTCTTGGGCGTCATCCTGACTCTTGCCGGTCTGTGCTGGCTGCTGGAGAACGCACCACGGACGCCGGAGGATGACCTTCGCGAGAGTGAAAAGGACAACCGTGCCTTATTGGACAGCCTTGAGCGATGGGAGCGACGGAAGAAGAAAAAGCGTTGGTTCCACAAGGACAGAGGAGAGACGCTATCGGAACTCGAAGCGGGGCGCGTGCCGCAAAAGAACAGAAAGGGAGGACAGAGAGAATGAGACCGTGGATTCTATTGCTGTGCGCCTGCGTGCTGGTGATTCTTGCCGGCTGTGCGACACCCTACGGCCCCAGAGGATGGATAGGCGGCTACACCGAAGAGCGCATCGCAGCCAATCTCTACTGCGTGAGGTTCTTCGGTAACGGTTTCACGTCACCCCAACGGGTCGGCGATTTTGCTCTGCTCCGGGCGACGGAACTCTGCACCGAGGCCGGGTATCCCTATTTCATCATTGAGGACCGGAGGGCCGACGTAGATGTTCAGGCCATCACGACGCCAGGGTATGCGGAAACGACCGGCAGCGGCACTGTGTCCGGCAGACACTTCAGTTACTCTTCCCACACGACGTACACGCCCCCCGCGACGCAGTACGTGTACCGGCATATCGGCACACTCATGATCAGGCGCACGTCTCGCAACGCGGAGGAGGAGTATCCGGTCGATGCCAAGCGGCTGGCTGAGTCGCTGCGCGCGAAGTACGGATTGAAACCGCCGACGAGCGGACGGAGATATGAGTAAAGACCTGTCCAAGTTCATCCGGCCGTCTCATCTGCAAGAAGGACTGCCGGACCCGAACACGGCTCACGGACCCAACTCGGTGTCGCTACGGCTACTACTTAGTAGTCGCTCCTGCTTGGCTGGAATCTACTGTTATCTACACTTCTGACAGCCCTTTTTGGCCCCATAAACAGGGGTGTCGGGCTGGTGTGTAACGGTTCAGGTGATGCCCTTCTCCAGCACCTTCGTAGCGTGGTCTACGGTCTTGCCGGAGACGCCGAAGACCGCACCCACCTCGTCGCGAGACGTACCCTTTGCCGCCTGTGGAACTGGTTCCATAGGCCGGGGTTTCGCTCCGCCAGTGCTGGTTTTGAGTCGTTTCTTCGCTTCCTCTGCGTACCATTTTTTCGCCCGTGCCTCCGCCCGCGAACGGGTCAATGACGACATCGAACGGCTGGGTATAGAGATAGAGCAGATTGTCGAGCCAGCGGACCTCCGTATTGCCGAAATGATTGCTCCCCTTGGTCTTCTCCTGCTGCTTCCAGACGTTGTAAAGGGGTGGGTCAAAGTCGGTGGCGTGGTCGGCAGATGCACGAGAGGGTTTGTCAAGTTTCGGCAACTCTGCCGTTTCTTGACGAATTAGGTCCACGGCTTGTTTGGTCAGACCCTCGCGTTCGGCGATTTCCTCAAGACTCCAGCACGCCAGCCACAGGTTGAAGATGCGCTGATTCCGTGCCTCCTTCGCGTCCTTGTCGATGCGGCTGAGCCAGTCACGCTTGTCGGCCAGGTCGATGTACTTGGGATTCGTGCCGGCGGCTTTGGCGCGGATGGAACGGGTCTTGTGGGCCTCGGGTGCGTCTAAACCTTGTGGAATTTCTTCCCTAAGGTTTTTCTTCCTGCCGCGCCTACGCGATGCGTGCCGAAATCCGCATGGGCGAGATGCTGTTGGCGACAAAGCCCAAAAGGGCGAAAGGCTCAAGGGGCCGTGGCAGACCCCGAAAAGGCGCTCCTTCGGTAGTAGTGCCTAAAGAATCTGCTCCAACGCTCGAAGAATTGGGTGTCACATGGAACGAAAGTTCCGAAGCTCAGACACTTGCCGCGCTGCCGGCGGACGTGCAAGAAGAAGTGATCAGCGGTGCCAAAACGGTCAAGCAGGCCAAGCGGGAGAAACGCGAGGAGAAGCGCGAACAGCGCCGTCAGGAGAATGCCGCAAAGGCCGAGCAGGCCCCCGACATTCTCTCGGTCGGTGCCAAGTTCGCCACCATCCTGATTGATCCGCCGTGGGACTGGGGGGATGAAGGTGATGTGAACCAACTGGGCCGTGCCAAGCCAGACTATCACACGATGTCATACGAGAGCCTGCTGGCGTTGCCCGTTGGTGATCTGGCCTGCGTGGATGGCCCTGCCGGCTGCGTAGGAGGTATGTCTGAGTCCGCGTCAACCGCCGCCGAACGACGCTGTTCCATGTACTCGCGCTGATACTGGCGTTTGCTCGCCTGCCAGCTTCAGTCTCGACACGCATCGCAGAACCGCCGCTCACTTGTTCGCCCCCCATAGATGCCCCCTGAAAAAGTGTCACCTACCCCGCCCCCGTACCGTTGGTCGAAATAAGTGCTGCGCTCAATCCTGGCGTGAGGCAGGGGCCTTCCTGCGTGCGTAGAGAGGCATCGTCAGTCGCCCCGTTCTTCCGGCTTTTCCGTGCGGACACCCGCCGCCGCTCGATCTTGCATTTCTCGCAGACGCGCCGCCCCTTGGCGATTATCACTCCGCACCCGCAATAGCGTTCTCCACAGTCGCCGATCCGGGCAACCGGGCTGGACTCGATGGGCTTTTGCCCCGACTTGGGCGCCGGGCGGGTTCGGGGCCGGCCTTCGAGTTCGCCGCCTACGGTGCCCGCCGCCTGCCGCACCCGTGGTTCTTTCCGGCCCCGCATCCATGACGGCGGGAACACCTGCCCGGACGTGCCGGGCATGACATCCGGCAGTTGGTAGTAGTCGGCACAGGAGAACGGCTTACCTTCGGGCCAGGCGTCACACCCGTCGTAGAACTCCACGCAGTCATAGCAGGCCGCATGGACCGGAAAGCCCCGCCCCAGCTCCTTGCCGAATTCGGGAAACCTCTTGCATCGCATCGTCGTTCCTTCGTCACCGCAGCACTTCCACGGTGGTCTTGACCTTCTAAGGCCCTCACGCCCGGCGGTAGTCGACCTGACAAAGAATCTGCCCGATGGCGGGGTGTGGACGCGCACGGAACTGGAAGTAGATGCACCGGCCTTCGGGAACGTCAACGTGCAGGTCGGTTGCTGCGAACACACCGCGAACGGTGTCGAGGCTGCTGATGACCACGGAGTCCGCAAGGCCGACGAGGGCATTAGCGTAACACAGGTCCGCAAGCACCTCCGCCGCCGGAACAGCGTCCAACGTCAGGTCGATGCGGGTGATGGTGAGGGCGTAGTCGGTCGCCACCCAAACGCCCACATTCCGGGTGCTGTCGTAGACCCATGCAGGGTTGCTCAGTGCGAACCGGATATGGTGCCCCGTTTCGGCGTCTGCGAATGCCTTGGCATCCTGTGCGATCTTCTCCATGCTATTTCTCCTTTTCAACCGCAAAAATCTTGTACGTGGATGACTTGGCCGTGATAGGCGGCTCCTTCACATTCCATGGTCCAGATCGTGTCGAAGTCCCAGCCCGCGTCCGTGAAGTTGGTCTTGGTCTGGAGCCAACTGGTCGTTTTGCCAATCCCAATCGGTGATGTATTCAGACCCGAAGTCTCAGAGTCGTAGTAAATCTCCGTTCCCGTCATCAGGGACGTGCCGTACGAACCTGCGCCACCGCCGAATCCGTGAGAATCAACGTCACTCGGCAATTGGCCCGTGTAACCACTGCCCCACTTGCTATCTGTCTGGGCGCAGTAGCACCTGTTGATTACGATATCCGCAATGTCCAGTTTCCAGGCGCCTGCAAAACCGGAGACCGTCAGGTTCGCCGGGTGCGTCCCGTTCAGAATGACACTGCCCCATGCATAGCAGTCCTCAATATGAATTCCAACCGTGGCATCGACGCCCATCCATCCAATGAAACCGCCAACAAGGCCGCGACCCTGATTCGTTCCACCCGTCGCCAGTAAGGCGGTCGTGATATTGCCATCGAACGTGATATCCCCCTCGGACCAGCAACGGCTCAATGTTCCGGTCGCGTATCCTGCTGCTGACCGCGTTTCCGAGATGAACCCGCCGATATAACACAGTTGCGAGATGTCGGTCTTGAAAACCAGATTGC
>Ga0315281_10001429_pt1 | contig 35190 bp, 29 predicted proteins | sample YL17G07_0_MG_FD_204540 | JGI IMG/M metagenome (GOLD analysis project Ga0315281, IMG submission 204540) | Sediment microbial communities from Yellowstone Lake, YNP, Wyoming, USA - YL17G07_0 | ecosystem: Environmental > Aquatic > Freshwater > Lake > Sediment | place: USA: Wyoming | collected...
GCCGCAGCGTAACCACGGGCCGCACCCGGCATCCGCCGCCCGCCTACTTCTCCGGCTTCATCTGGGGGAAGAGGATAACGTCGCGGACCGAGTCCCGGTCGGTGAAGAGCATCACGAGCCGGTCGATGCCGACCCCGAGTCCGCCGGTCGGAGGCATTCCGTATTCGAGCGCCCGGAGGAAGTCCTCGTCCATCGGATGGGCCTCCTCGTCGCCCGCCGCACGCCTCGCAGATTGCACCACGAACCGTTCCCTCTGATCCGTCGGGTCGTTGATCTCCGAGAACGCGTTCCCTGCTTCCTGTGTGCCGAGGTACACCTCGAACCGCCGCGTGAGCCTTGGATTGCCCGGGATCGTCCTCGCAAGTGGAGAGGTCTCGATCGGGAAGTTGGTGACGAACGTAGGCTGGACCAGGTGCGGCTGGACAAACCGTTCGTGGATCTTCTCCATGACCCCGCCGACCATAGTCTCTAGCTCGGTCGAAAGCCCCAAGCGCTCCATGGCAGTCTTCGCGCTATCGAGCGTCTCGAACTCCTCGGGTTTCACACCTGCGAATCTCTCGATGCCTTCGAGCATCGGCAGCCTGGGCCAGGGAGGGGTGAGATCGATCTCGTAGCCCTGGTAGACGATCTTGGCCGTCCCGTGGAGGGCGTAACAGACGTGGTTGAAGAGCTGCTCAACCAGCCTCATCATGTCCTCCAGGTTCGAGTAGGCCTCGTAGCTCTCGAGCATGGTGAACTCGGGGCTGTGCCGTGTGGAGAGTCCCTCGTTTCTGAACACCCGGCCAATCTCGTAGACTCGCTCGAATCCGCCGACGATCAGACGCTTGAGATAGAGCTCGAGCGAAATCCTAAGATGGAACTCATGATCGAGCGCGTGGTAGTAGGTGAGGAACGGCCTTGCGGCGGCGCCACCGGCGAGGGGCTGAAGCACAGGGGTCTCGACTTCCAGGTAACCGCGGCCGTCGTAGAACTCACGGACGGCCTTGATGATCCTGCTGCGCGTCTCGAACGTCCTGCGGGAGTCCGGGTTCACCAACAGGTCCAGGTACCGCTGCCTGTAGCGCTGCTCCACATCGTGCAAGCCGTACCACTGCTCTTCTCCCTTCTGCTTGCCGAATGGAGGCGGGCGGAGTGCTTTAGCAAGCATCACCAGGTTCTTAACGTGGATGGTGACCTCGCCGGTCTTCGTGCGGAAGACGAAGCCCTCCGCGCCCACGAAGTCTCCAAGGTCCATCAGATGGACGATGCGGTACCGCTCCCCAAGGTCGTCGAGGCGGAAGTAGAGCTGGACGCGGCCGGACCCATCCTCGATATGCGCGAAGCTTGCCTTCCCCATTTCTCGTATACCGACGATGCGGCCGGCGACCCGGACATTCTGGTTCTGCAGGGCTTCCGGACTGGCGTCCAATTCGGGACCGAGGGCCTGGATCTCGCTCGCCAGGTGCGTGCGCTCGTAGCGCTCGATAGCGAACGGGTCCATGCCGTGCTCGCGCAGTTCCTCGAGTTTGGCTGTGCGCTGTCCTACGAGTTCGTTGTCCTGGTCAGGCGTCAGGCTCACCTTTCGATCCTCCTGTACGGCAAGGTGGGAGTATGAAAGCTCCGCCGGAGCTTTCATACTCCCACCTTCTAGCACTCTCTGTGGTTTTCCTTTTTCGCCGTTGGAGCCGGCGGGCTAAGCGTGCCGGCTCGGCTTACTTGCGGATGTTGACAATCTCGTAGCGGGCAATGCCGGCCGGGATCTCGACCTGCACGCGGTCACCGACCACGCGGCCCATCAACGCCTCTCCCACGGGCGACTCGTTGGAAATCTTGTCTTCTGCTGGGTTGGCCTCGATCGAGCCGACTATAGTGTATTCCCACTCGTCGGAGGTCTCAAGGTCGCGGACCTGCACGATGGATCCGATGCCAACCCGATCGGTCAGCACTTCGTCTTCCTCTATGACGTGGGCGTGCATCAGAACGCGCTTGAGCTCCTCGATCCGGCCTTCTACGAACGCCTGCTCAATCTTGGCGTCTTCATACTCGGCGTTCTCCGAGAACTCGCCGAACTGTTTGGAATCCCGAATCCGGTCCGCAACTCGCTTGCGGTGCACAGTTCTGAGCTGCTCGAGCTCCTGTTCTATCTTCTTCAGCCCGCTCGCTGTCAGGATGATCTCTTTGTCCGTTTGCATAGGACATCACCTCTCGGTCATTGCTGCAGCAATAATAAACACAAGCACTGGCCGCGCCGACACCGGCTGGACCAATGCTTGACAGAACATGCTGTGCCGATTCGCTTGGATTATACCACACATGCACCAAGCTGTCAAACAGGTTTTTGGTCCTGAGAGCGGCACCGCGCCCTGCCAGAGGGCAATTGCCTCATCTATATGACGACACAAGTTGCGGAAAAGATTCCGACCAAGCTTGACTTTTTGCACACTTCCTTAAGCGAACGAGCATTATGCGAGGGGATTTCAGGCGTGCAGGATCGTCCGGGGTTTGTGACTCCGACCATCGGACAGGGCGTCCCCGAGTGGCGAAGAAGGCAGGTGCCTCTGGACGCTCGTTTGCTAGACAGTCTTCGAGGGCTGGTGCTATCATTCTTCGGGCTGTTCCTGCTGCTGGCGGACAGGGAGCAGGCCACGCATCGGAGTCGCAGGGGGTTGTGAGGTGAAAGGCGCGGAATCCTGCGTCGAGGTCGCCAGATCGGGCCGTGATCTTGTACTGGCGAACGGGGTCGTCGAGCTCAGGCTCGTCTTCCGCGACGGCGGGTATTGCCAGGAGTTCTACGGTGTGGACCGCTCGGGGCGGCGGCGCCTCCTCCTTTCCACCATCCACCGCAACCTCATCCCGTTTACGGAGCATCGGGTCTCGGTGGACCCTATGCTTTCGGGCCACAGGCAGCATCTGTTCGAGGTGAACCGCGAGTCGCTGCGGATGGCCTACTCGGAGGCCAAGGTCGCGGAGCGCGGGGACCATCTCTCGGTCAGGCTGTCGGGCCGAGCCGGCGATTTCAACCTGGCATCAACGATCGTGCTCTGTCCCGGTTCGAAGTTCGTGCGGGTGAGGGTCGAGGCGGAGCCGGCTGCCTCCTCCCGGGGGCCGGTTCTCGAATACCTGATGGCGGCTTACGCGTTCCTGCCGGACGGCATGCTTCTCGACAGCTACAAGCGGCCGGATTACGCCTGGGCGCCGTCGCTCCGGCCCGGCGATGACCATGTTATCGGCGAGAGATCGTTCACTACGGCGGCCGTGGTCGTGCAGCGCCGCGGGATGCTTGCCGCGCTCGTGCCCGATCCGTCCGTTCCCCGATCACTGCCCGTGGCGCTCGACCTGGACTTGAGAAACGGCTTGCTCTCCGCGCCGCTGCTTGCCTATGGCTTCTGCGCCTCCGAACCCGAGGGACATTTCTCCCGCCATGACCGGACTATGGTGCTCCGACCCGGCCCAGAGAAGATGTCGTACGGCTTCTGGCTGTACCTGGACGCCGAAGCCCGTTCCAGCGCCGGGTTCGAGCCGGTCCAGCAGTTTGCCTGGCGGCTGGCGCAAGAGAACGTCGCCGAGCGGGTCGGCTGCGCTGAGGTCAAGTCTGCGGACGATCTTCCCTCGGCCTACGTGCTCCTCTCCGAAGCCGCGTCGCGGGACAGCCTGCGGCGGGCCGAACGAATAATCCGGCACACGCTGTCCAGGCAGCGACCCGAGGGTGTCTTTGAGCCGCCCGACGAGACGGCCGGCCCCGGTCGTTACGCCACATCGGATATCTCGGAGGGCTGCCGATGGCTTCTTGCGATCCACCGTGACCTGGAGGCCGACCTGGACTTGCTCTTGGCGTGCCGGGGTTACGGCGACTTCTTGGCAGCCAATCAATGCACGTCCGGCGCCATTCCGGCGTTCTTCTCGGACGATATCGAGCCTCTGCCGGAGCTTCGCGAGAGCGCGGAGACGGCGGCGTCGGGTCGGTTCCTGGCAGAACTCTACGAGGTCACCGGAGAGCGGGCGTATCTGGCCGCATCCCGCAGAGCCGCGAGGTTCGTCTCGAGCCTGAACGCGAAGCGTCGGTACCACGATCGGGCGGGGCTCCTGGCGGGAGTGCTCGACCTCCACGACCCGCACACTTGGATTGCACCCCAGGGATCGGCGGCTGCCCGGCACAGCGCCGATCTGTTCGTGGCGCTCTACAGGCTGTCACGAGAAGAGCGTTACTTGAAGCTCGGCCTTGCGGCGCTCGCTCAGATGTGCTGGTTCCAGCACACTCGGGGTGCGGAGCCAGGCGGGTTTGCGGCGGGGAACGCCTTCGGCGGCAGCGCGCCGCATGCCTGCTGTGGTAGGACACTTCTCGAGTATTATGAGGTTACCCGTCGCCCGGATCTTATGGAGCGCGGGTTGGCTGCGGTCCGGACGGGGCTGGCTGCGGGTGCGGTAGAAGCGGCGGCGGTCCGTTCTTGGGCTGTCCGCAAGTTCGGTTCGGCTCTGATCGACGTCCGCAGCCGCACGGCCTATGCCATCGGCTCGTGCTGGGTGGACGCGCTCACGGTTGGACCCGGTGCCATTGCCTTCGAGGTCCGCAACGGCTTTGCCGGTGCGGCAGAGCGCCCGGTTACGATCAGGTTCGTCGGCATGAGAGGCGAGTCGTACCGTGTCAACATCAACGGGCAGGGAAAACGATACTCGAAGGGCGAACTAGAGACAGGGATCAGACTCACGGTGTGAAGGGAGACGGGCAGGAGAGGAGCCTGCTCGCACCCAGCCTGTCACTCGATCGGAGGCAGCTTTGCGCAAACCACTGGCGGTACAGAGACGCGATTACCTTGCGAGCAGCGGCCCGTCCATCTACGGCATTAAGCGGATGGACCGCGTGACCTCGCCGGAAGGCGAGGTCTTCATCTTCCTCGGCGTCCGGGAGGGCCATGTCTATCTGGAACGCGAGGACAAGACCAGAGGAGAGCCGTTCCTCGATCTGGACAGCTCGGCGTTCTCGAGATGGTCGAAAAAGCGGTAGGAGAGGCCTGGTGAGAGGGAAGAGGGAGACGGAGCCGACCCTCCTCTCGTTCTTCCCTGTGGCGCACCCGGCTACAAGGAGAGCTTAACGCGTGCAGTCTATACAGAACATAACACTCGAATGGGCAGTACTTCATACGGCGGACAGCTGCGCGGACTCTCCGCGACTTGCGGACGCGGCGCTCGCGCTCGACGATGACGTACGAAGCTACTTCGAGGACCACATCCGTGCGTGCCTGAGATCGAGCCAGACCAGGCTGGGGAAGTTTGCGGTTGCAGACGGTGCAGTAGCTGCCGCGTGCGACCGGTTGATCGCAGAAGGCCCTGCCTGCTTCCTGGACGTGTCCCACGCGCTCGCCTGGTGGCTTCAGAAGCAGGTCGAGCGGCTGGATGGGTCAACGGCGGATCTTGCCATCTGCGCGTTTGTGGACGTGGACACGGGAGCGCGGTATGCGGCGCTCCTGAAGCTCGATCCGATGCGCGTTTACCTACGTCGGGGTGACGGGCAGGTCATCTTCGAGCAGATACTGGTTCTGCCGGACGCGGCGCATGGGCTGGCGACCTGGGCGCTCGTTCGCGCTTACCAGGAGGAAGCTCGCTACGATCTGCTCTACCGCGCCAGCGCTGAGGACGGGTTCTGGACGTCTGCGTTTCTCGAGTGCGAGGAGGTCGCAAGCCCGCGGCAGATGACCCGGCTCGTGCTCTCGGAAACGGGCAAGTGGCTGGACGCGCAGGGCGGCCAGGTCAGCCAGGAGGTGGCCTCGAACCTGACGCAGGCCGTGCGCGAGGCGGCTCAGAAGAGCTGGCTGGACCTGGAGGAGCTGGCCGAGCGAGCCATCCCAAACTCGGTGATGCGTGACGATTACATCGGCCGGATACTCGACAAGGGGCTGACGGAGACTCGCTTCGAGCCGGACCGGGACTGGGCCGAGCGCCAAACGCGGAAGACTACCTATGTGCTGGACGACGGCGTCACCATCTCCGGCCCGAGCGACGTGATAGACGATATAGTTCAGATCCTGCCGAAGACGGAGGACGGCAAGACGAGAATCGTCATCGAGTCGAAGAGGTTCCACGAGAAGTAGCTGCCAGCTATGAGCCATCAGTGGGCAGCAGAGCGGCGCCGACATTGCCGACGCTTTCGCGGTGGTCCTGGCCCCCGGCTCCCGCCCCCGAATCCTGCCCCCACTGAGATTCCTGCACCGAAACGGCCATTATTAGCATGGTAGGTAAGCCCGCACTCGGTGCTGTTTGGGGGACGCAGGATGGGAAGATGGCTGAGCACGCGCTGGAACCTTCTGATCAGCTTCGTGCTCGTCGCCGCAACGGTCGGGGTCTACTGGCAGACGACGGGGTTCGAGTTCATCACGTTCGACGATACGAACTACGTTGTGCGCAACCAGTTCGTGCAAATGGGGCTGACAGGTACGAGCGCGTGTTGGGCTTTCACGGCGGCTTACGAGGCCACGTGGCAGCCACTGGTATGGCTGTCCTACATGCTCGACTACGAGCTTGGCGCCCTCGACCCACGGATCTACCATCTGAACAACGTCCTCCTCCACGCGGCCAACGTCCTTCTGCTGTTCTTCGTGCTCAACCGGATGACCAAGCGGCGTTGGGCGAGCGCGTTCGTGGCGGCGTTGTTCGCGCTCCATCCTCTTCACGTCGAATCGGTCGCGTGGGTAGCCGAGCGCAAGGATGTGCTGAGCACGTTCTTCTGGATGCTCGCGCTCTGGTTCTACGTCCGGTATACGGAACGGCCCAGCGTCGGCAGGTATGCTCTGGTGACGGGCGCGTTCATCCTTGGGCTGATGTCCAAGCCAATGCTGGTCACGCTGCCGCTTATGCTGCTCTTGCTCGACTATTGGCCGCTCGGGAGATACGGCCAGGCTGGAGGCGGAGGGCTAACCAGAAGGCAGGCGGCCTGCAGACTGGTCCGCGAGAAGCTGCCACTTTTCGCGCTGGCTGCAGCCGGATCGGTGGCCGCCTTTCTGGCACAGCGAGAGGGCGGGGCGGTGAAGTCGCTGGAGCAGTTCCCGCTGGACGTCCGTCTGGGCAACGCTCTCGTGTCCTACGTACTCTACATCAAGAAGACGATCTGGCCTCAGGGGCTTGCAATCTTCTACCCTCATCCCGGCAGCACGCTGCCGACCTGGCAGATCGTAGTGTCCAGCCTCGTGCTTGTAGGCGCAACGATAGCCGCCGTCCGGGTACGGCGGAGGCATCCGTACCTTGCCGTAGGCTGGCTCTGGTACATCATCACGCTGCTGCCGGTCATCGGACTTGTGCAGATCGGCAGACACGCGCTGGCCGATAGGTTCACCTACGTGCCGCTCATTGGATTGCTCCTGATCGGAGCCTGGGGCGTTCCCAGGATGCTGGCTGGCCGGCCCGAGCTGAAGGCTCGTCTGGCTGCGGCCGGTGCCCTCCTCGTTCTGGCGATGACGGCCTGCACTTACAGCCAGGTCTCCTACTGGCGGAACAGTATCACACTGTTCCGCCGCGCTCTTGAGGTGACGAAGGAGAACGCGATAGCAGAGAGCAATCTCGCAATCGCCCTGGCGGAGCGGGGACTGCTGGACGATGCCGTAGTGCACTACGGCGAGGTGCTGCGGCTGGCTCCGGCCGACATCGACGCCCGCTGCAACATGGGCATTGCGCTGATCAGGCAGGGGAAGCTGGATGAGGCCGCCCGGCTCTGCCGCGAAGCCCTGCGGATGGCTCCGGGCAACGCCGAAGCGCACAACAACCTGGGCGTTGCGCTTGCCAAGCAGGGGAAGCTCGAACAGGCCGCCGCCCAGTTCCGAACCGCCCTTCGGATCCAGCCGGGTAAGCTGAGCGCGAAGAGCAATCTGGCGCGGGCGATGCGGATGATCCAGGCAAAGCGGTAGCGCGGCACGTTCCGCCGTTCCAGGCCGGTCTGTTCGGCTCAGCCGGCTTTGCTTGACACGCTCAGATGCCCCTTCGTATAATGGGACTAGCAGTTGTTTGCGCTTGACCCTTAGATGAGGTGGTTCAGGCCGAAAGCTGAAGCGCAGAGTCACCAGGCCCTGCGCTTCAATGTTGTCGGAACCAGCCGAAGATGAACAGTGAAATCCTTCTCATAGTTGGCAAGATGGTTCTTGTCGCCGCGGTCATCCTCGGCTTCATCCTCTTCGCAGTTCTCTACATCATCTGGGGCCTCAGGCGCGTAATGGGTTTCATCCAGTCAAGAATCGGGCCGAACCGCGTTGGGCCGCAGGGGATCTTCCAGACGATAGCGGACGCGCTCAAACTCTTACAGAAGGAAGACGTCATCCCGGAGGGGGCGGACCGCTGGCTCTTTACACTTGCTCCCATCATCGTGTTCGTCCCCGCCTACCTCGTTTACGTCGTGATGCCATTTGGCGATGGACTGGTTGCGGAGGATCTGAACATCGGGATCGTCTACGTCAGCGCGATCACGAGCATTGCGGTCATAGGGATCATCGTTGCCGGATGGGCGTCGAACAACAAGTGGTCGCTGCTGGGCGCGTTCCGGGCGGCGGCCCAGCTTGTGGCTTACGAAGTCCCGATGGTGCTCGCGATCTGTGTCCCGGTGCTGTTCGCCGGCTCGCTCAGCCTGCAGCAGATAGTCATGGCCCAGAAGGGCTATACGTTCGGGTTCATCCCACGTTGGTTCATCTTCTCCGGCTGGGGACTACCGGCCATTGCGTCCGTGATCTACCTGGGGGCGGGGCTGGCCGAGATCAACCATACTCCATTCGACATAATGGAAGCCGAATCGGAGCTTGTGGCGGGCTTCAACGTCGAATACAGCGGGATGAAGTTCGCGTTCTTCTTCCTCGAGGAGTTTGCCGCGTCGTTCACCATATCCGCGATTGCCGTTACGCTGTTTCTCGGCGGATGGCAGCCGCCTTTGCCCTTCCTTGGCGCGCAGCTTACGGGCTTCGCGCACACGATCGTGTCGCTCTTCTGGTTCCTCGTGAAGTCCGGGGCCGTGGTGCTTGTGCTGATGTGGATCCGCGGCACCTGGCCGAGAGTCCGGGTGGATCAGCTTATGAACTTCGGCTGGAAGGTGATGATACCGGCCGGGCTGTTCACACTGCTCGCCGCCGGCACAGTTGTGGCGGTGTGGGGTTAGGCAATGAGAAGGAGGCGTTTGCCGGCCGAGATCATCTATACGGCAGTCAGCCTCGTCAAGGGGCTTATCGTCACCGGCATCAACTTCTGGCGCAAGAAGGTGACGCTGCTTTACCCGGAGCAGCGGTGGAATCTACCGGAGGGCTACCGTGGGATGCCCGTCATGCCGGTCGACAGCAAGACCGGAAGGGACAAGTGTATTGCCTGCGGAGCCTGTATGCGCATCTGCCCCGAGCAGATTATCACCGTCGAGCACGAGGTCGGAGAGGACAAGAAGCGGAAGCTGACAGCATTCTCCATCGACGTGTCCCGGTGTATGTTCTGCGGGCTCTGCACGGAGGTCTGCCCGACCGGCGGGCTTGTCCCGAGCGAGCTATACGAACTGTCGAGCTTATCCAGAGACGAGATGAAGTACGGCCTCGACGAGCTCCACAAGCTTGGCGGGTTCCATCCGGAGGAACCGGAACAGGAGCCCGAGTCGGACGAGGAGGAAGGATGAGATTCCGGACTTCAGATTTGAGATTTCAGATTTCGGATTTGGGATCTCAGGTTTCAGATTGCAGATTTCAGATTTGTGAGTCGGCGCTGCTTTCTTCAGTCCGAACTCCGGAGTCCACGATCCAAGACCACGTATGACTGGTTACCAGGTTGCTTTCATCGCTGCTGCGGCGGTGACTCTTGTCTCCGCCGCGCTTGTTGTGACTGTGCCGAACATCCTTCGGGCGGCGCTGTTCCTCGCGTTCGCGTTCCTGGGCGTCGCGGCGCTCTACGTGCTTGCCAACGCCGAGTTCCTGGCGGCGATGCAGGTGCTGATCTACGTCGGTGCTATCACAGTGCTCATCATGTTCGCCATCGTGCTGACTCAGCAGCTCATGGGGGCGAGGATCCGGCAGACGAGCCGGGTGCGCGCGATGCTGGCCGCGCTGCCGGTAGCCGCCCTGATGTTCGCGTTCCTGATGAAGAGCTTCGTGAAGCCGTTCGAGTCGGCGGGTGGTTACGTCTCCGGGCAGCCTGCCGCGGCCGGCCCGGGTACCCTGCAGGAGATCGCGCGCCTGCTGCTCCAGCCTTACGTGCTTCCGTTCGAGCTTGCCTCGTTCATCTTGCTCGCTGCACTGGTTGGCGCCATTGTGATCGCAAAGGAGGATAGAGACTGATGCCTCCAGGACAGCTTCCGGCGACGGCGCCCGTACAGTGGTATCTCATCGTCTCCGCGGCGCTTTTCTGCATCGGCTTGTTCGGGATGATGACCCGGCGGAACGCGATCGCAATGCTCATGTCCATCGAGCTGATGCTGAACGCAGCGAACATCAACCTGGTTGCCTTCTCCGGGTATCTGGCGAGCCGGACGCTTGCCGGCCAGATATTCGCGCTCTTCGTCATCGCCATTGCAGCGGCCGAGGCCGCTGTTGGGCTTGCTATCGTTATCAACGTCTACAGAACCCTCCGGCATGTGAATGCCGATGAGGTCAACCTGATGAAATGGTGAGTGAGAGAGTCAAGGGTTTGGTCCCGCTCCCTCCACTCCTGAACCGGTGACCGGATGATACAGCTAGCCTGGCTGATACCGACCATACCGCTCGTTGCGTTCGTGGCTATCATCTTCCTCGGACCGAGGCTGCGGGGGAACGCGGCTTATGTCGCGATCGGGGCGATCTGCGCTTCGTTCCTGATATCGACTGGAGTCGGTTGGGAATGGTTCTTCGTCCGGCACGCCGAAGGCGCCGCGGCATTCCTCGCCCCTTGGGCGCCCACCGGCGTGGACTGGATCAGGATGGGCTTCACCGTGGACTCGCTCACTGTGATGATGCTCTTCGTCGTCACCGTCGTGAGCATGATGGTCGAAATCTACTCCATCGGCTATATGCACGGCGACGAGCGTTATGCCAGGTTCTTTGCCTACCTATCGCTTTTCACGGCGGCGATGCTCTCGCTCGTCATCGCGAACACGCTGCTGCTGATGTACATAAGCTGGGAGCTGGTCGGGCTTACGTCCTACCTGTTGATCGGTTTCTGGTTCCAGAAGCCGGAGGCGATGCGAGCGGCGAAGAAGGCGTTCCTGGTGACGAGGGTGGGGGACATTGGGTTCTTCCTGGGATTGCTGACGCTGTATCTGAACACGGGTTCGCTCGAGTTGCCGAGTATCTTTGCGCAGGTCGGACGGCTTGCGCAGCATCCGGTGAGCGTGCCGGCAGTTGGCCTGATCCTGTCCGTTATCCTGGGCATCGGGGCCTACGGCTTTGCTGCGGCCATTCTGAAGCGCGTCGGAAGACGGCCCGGGATGATCCTCGCAGGCGGCCTGTCGAGGACGGCGGGCGCGATCGTGGCCGGGCTTGTGGTGTTCGGCATCGCCTTTGCGCTTCTGGGCGTCGGCGGGGTGACGATCTCACTCGCAGCCGTTGCGGCGCTGCTCGTCTTCTGGGGCGCGGTCGGCAAATCGGCCCAATTCCCGCTTCACGTCTGGCTTCCGGATGCTATGGAAGGCCCCACTCCGGTCAGCGCGCTTATCCACGCGGCTACGATGGTTGCGGCGGGCGTTTACCTGGTTGCCAGGATGTACCCTGTCTTCCACGCCGACACGAGGGCGCTGACCGTGGTGGCGGGCGTCGGCGCGTTCACGGCCATCTTCGCGGCGACGATGGGCATCGTGATGAACGACATCAAGCGGGTGCTCGCATACTCGACTATCAGCCAGCTTGGCTACATGATGATGGGGCTCGGAGTGGGCGGGTACGCGGCGGGCATGTTCCACCTTATGACGCATGCCTGCTTCAAGGCTAACCTCTTCCTTGGTTCGGGAAGCGTGGTCCACGGTACGGGCACGCAGGACATCCGGCAGATGGGCGGCCTTGCGAAGAAGATGCCGTATACTTTCTGGACATTCGTGATCGCGACCGCAGCGCTGGCGGGAGTTCCGTTCACGGCAGGCTTCTTCAGCAAGGACGAAATCCTGCTTTCGGCCTATCATTGGAGCGGCGGCAGGATCATCTTCTACGCAGGGCTTTTCGGCGCATTCCTGACGGCCCTCTACATGACCCGGCTGGTTGTGCTCACGTTCCTCGGCAAGCCGCGCGGTCCGAGCGTCCACGCTCATGAGAGCTGGAAGGTCATGACCGTTCCGCTCGTCGTCCTGGCGGTGCTGTCGATCCTCGGAGGCTACGTGGGCTTCCCGGGACACAACGTGTTCGGCCATTACGTCAGCCTGGAAGCGATTGGGCTTGAGGGCGGCGAGCATGCATTTTCGATGGCGATTGCGCTCGCCGGATCGCTTGCGGCGCTGCTTGGCATTGGGCTGGCATCTCTCATTTGGTGGAAGCCGGTGCTCAGGATCTCCTCGCTTGCCCCGGCGCTCGGCTGGGCCCAGACGCTCGCGGCGAACAAGTACTACATGGACGACATGTACGACATCGTGGTCGTCCGTCCGCTGATGGTCTCGACTCAGGCAATGTTCGCTTTTGACAGGTGGGTGATCGACTACCTGGTCGTAAACGGCACGGGATGGATCACGGTCCAGCTTTCGGCTCTGTGGGGGCTTTTCGACCGTTACGTCGTGGATGGCCTCGTGAACCTGTTCGGTGAGGGCGCCAAGCTCGGCGGCCGGACGCTCCGTTACGTGCAGACCGGCATCGTGCAGCAGTATGCGCTGATACTCATCGTCTGCCTGGTGCTTATTGGATGGTATTTTGTGTTGAGGTAGGGATTCCATGAGTTCCTGGATTCTCACTTTGATAACCTTTGTCCCACTCGCGGGCGCGGTGATGATCATGTTCATCCCGCGCGACCGGGTCGGGGCGATCAAGTGGACGTCGGTGCTCGTGAGCCTGGTACCGCTCGTGCTGTCGGTGGTCCTGTGGTTCGCCTACAGGTCGGGTGGGCCGCAGTTCCCGCTGGGCGCGCAGTTCTTCGTGAGCCTGCCCTGGATCCCGCAGATCGGCGCGAGCTACACGATGGGCGTGGACGGCGTAAGCGTACCCATGGTCTTCCTGACCGCGCTTCTTACTACGCTCTCGCTCATCTACTCGTTCATCATAGAGGAGAGACCGAAGGAGTACTTCTGGCTGTTCCTCGTGCTCGAGACAGGGATGCTGGGCACATTCGTCGCGCTCGACTTCTTCCTTTTCTACGTCTTCTGGGAGCTGACGCTCGTGCCGATGTATTTCCTGATCGGCATCTGGGGCGGGCCGAGGCGCGAGTACGCGGCGATCAAGTTCTTCCTCTACACGCTCGTCGGCAGCGTCGCGATGCTGCTTGCGATACTTGCGATGTACTTCCACGCGTCGCCGCACACGTTCGGCATGCTGGAGATCGCCAAGGCGGGGATGGACGCGAAGCTCGGCCTGGTCGGGGCAGCGCTCGTCTACTGGGGGCTCTTTCTCGGGTTTGCGATCAAGGTTCCGGTCTGGCCGTTGCATACATGGCTTCCCGATGCCCACGTCGAGGCGCCGACGGCGGGAAGCGTCATCCTGGCCGGCGTTCTGTTGAAGATGGGCACTTACGGCTTCCTGCGCGTGCTGCTGCCGATGCTGCCGAGAACGAGCGAGCGGTTCTGGGTCCCCGTAGCCATCCTTGCGCTTATCTCGATCATCTACGGAGCGCTCGTTGCGATGGCTCAGAAGGATCTGAAGAAGCTCATTGCCTACTCCAGCGTGAACCATATGGGCTACGTCATCCTTGGGATCGCCGCCGCCTCCTCGATCACCGGCGCGAACCTAGCGGACCGGGCCACGGCACTGAACGGCGCGCAGATGCAGATGTTCAACCATGGGGTGATAACCGGCTCGCTCTTCCTTCTCGTAGGCGTGATTTACGAGCGGGCGCACACACGCGACCTCGATTCCTTCGGTGGACTCGGCGCCCGGATACCGGTATTCGCGGGCCTGTTCAGTGTTGCCTGCATGGCTTCCCTCGGCCTGCCGGGGCTGTCGGGGTTCATCGGCGAGTTCTTCGTCTTCCGAGGGGCGTTTGGCGCGAACATTCTGATCGCCGCGCTGGGCACCATCGGAATCCTGGTGACGGCGGCCTACCTGCTCTGGACGATTCAGCGAGTACTGCTCGGGCCGACCAACCCGAGATACGAGAAGATGCTTGATGCGGACACCCGCGAGGTCGTAAGCCTGGCGCCGCTTGTCGCGCTGATGGTTCTCTTCGGCGTTTGGCCGCTGCCGATACTCAAGATCATCAACTCGGCGTCCATCACGATTGCGAGGTTCTTCGGATAAGGTTGGCGGCCGATGACTCTGCTTGACTACGTCTTCGCAGCGCCGATGCTGATGCTATCAGGCTTCGGACTGGTCGTGCTGATCTTGGGCACGATAGCCGACCGATTCCCGAAGGGCCGGATGAACCACTACCTGGCGCCCGACCTCCTTTCGACCGCGCTCATGGTTCCGGTGATCATCATGGCCGGGGCTGCCCTCTGGGCGGGCATATGCTACAACGCGGTCTCGTTCGATACCGTGCCGTTCCTGCATCGCCTTCTGCTCGTCGATCCGTTCGCTGCGTTCTTCGGCCTCATCGCCGTTATCGGCACGTTTATCGTCATGCTGATGTCGCTCGACTACTTCGCGGAGAACACGAGACACCGGACGGAGTACTTCGCCCTGCTGCTCTTCGCAACGACGGCAATCCTACTCGTCGCCGCTTCGACCGACCTTCTGATGATCTACCTCTCGCTCGAATTCCTCAGCCTGTCGTCCTACGTGCTCGCGGCTTACTGGAAAAACGACTCGAGATCGAGCGAGGCGGGGATGAAGTATTTCCTGTTCGGCGCGGTGTCGTCGGCGGTGATGCTCTACGGAATGTCGATGCTCTTCGGCCTTGCCGGCTCGACGAACCTGGGAGCGATAGCGACGATGATCGGCACGGGCAGCACGATTTCGCCGCAGGGGGCGTGGGCGGCGGTGGTGATGGTACTCGCAGGCATCGGCTTCAAGCTGGCGCTCGTGCCATTCCACCTGTGGGCGCCGGATACCTACGAGGGCGCGCCGACGCCGATAACCGCCTGGCTATCCGTCGCCTCCAAGGCGGCGGGCCTGGCGGTCGCGACGCGATTCCTGCTGGTTGCCATCCCTCTGGGACACGGAGTGGACTGGTACGCCATCCTGATCGTCCTCTCAGCAGCCAGCATGACGCTCGGGAACCTCGTGGCGATCGTGCAGAAGAACGTGAAGAGGATGCTTGCTTATTCGAGCATCGCTCAGGTCGGGTATATGCTCGTCGGCGTGCTTGCGGCTGCGACGGCGCACGATCCCAGGCGGGCAGTGGATGCGGGGTACGTGGCGGTCTCGTCGCTGAACCGTGGCACGATCAACTACGGCCTTGCAGGCCTGCTCGTTTACGCGGCGAGCTACCTCTTCATGAATCTTGGCGCCTTCGCGGTCGTGATCGCGGTCGAGCGGAGGTCCGGAAGCTCGGGCATCGATGCGTTCACCGGGCTGATGAAGCGCGCGCCTTTCCTCGCCAGCTCGCTTGTGGTGTTCTTCCTGTCGCTTGCCGGGATCCCACCTACGGCGGGCTTCGTCGGCAAGTTCTACGTCTTCGCAAGCGCTATCCAGACCGCGCGGACCGACCTCGTCGTGCTTGCCATCATCGCCGTCGCGAACAGCGTGATCTCGGTCTACTACTACTTCAACGTCGTGCGGTTGATGTTCATGCAGGAGGCGCCGATGACACTTGCGGAGCCGGCCCCCACAGGAGAGCCGGTATGGACGTCGCTTCCGCTCAGGGCGGCGATACTGCTGACGCTGGTGCTGACGATTGGCATCTGCCTTGCGGCGGCGCCCGTCATCCGACTCGCGCAGGCGGCGGTGGCGTTCTAGGTGCGAACTGCGGCCATTAGTGCATGACGGACTGCACTGCCTGCGCAAGCTCCTCTGGCCTCTGCGAACCGATGAGGATATGCCTGCCGTCGGCGTAGTGGATGCGGACGCCGCGATCGCCGGTCGGGTTGTAGGCCTTGCCCGTCCTGGCCCATCTGATCCCCCAGCCGCCGTAATCCCGGATGGGGCTGTAGGTTACGGCCTCGACCTTGGTCACGTTCTCGAGCGGTATCCGGCGGAACGAAAGGTGGAACGGGAAGTAGCGGATGTGGAGGCCGTCCGGGCGCACTTCGGTTACGAGATTCGCGCCCAGGAACAAGGCATCAAGAACGACCATCAGCAAGACCACTAAGACTGCGGTGGTTACCAGCGCGGTGTCGGACATGGGATTGCTGCCGAACGGCCTGTGCAGCACGATCTGCTCGATTATCCCGTAGGCGAAGATGACGACGGCGAATACCGTTCCCGACACCAGCGTGAGCCAAAGCCACCACTGGCGGGAGCGCTGGACCTCGCGGAAGATTACGTTGAACTCTTGCACTATGGCGACCCCTCCCATTCAGGCTCCAAACTTCTCCTGAACAGCCATCAACTGCGTTATGATGTTCATCACGTCGATGCCGCGGATTCTGTGCAGCCCGCCCTTTGCAGTTGACCGCTCGTCGAAATGCCGGCAGTCGTCGGTCCGAACGCCAGGTCCCCAGAAGACGATTGGAACGGGATCGCCGGAATGGTCTTTGACGGCTATCGGCGTCGAATGGTCGGCTGTGAGCACGATGTAGGTATCAGGGCTGGCGTTCTCGGTGACATACCGGACCATGGCGTCCATTCGCTTGATCAGATCGACCTTGGCCTGCGGCTCTGCGTCGTGGCCGGCGACATCGGCGCCCTTCACGTTGCACAGCACGAAGTTGTGATCTTCAAGCGCCTTCACAACCGCGCGTCCCATCGCCATCAGGTCCGAGTCCAGGCCGCCCGTCGCCTCCGGCACGTCGATGATCGCCATCCCAACATACTTGGCAACGCCTTTGATGAGTCCCGTTTCGGCGACGCAGGCGCTGGAGAGGCCCTGGCGTTCGTTGAGCGGAGTGAGATGAGGCGCCAGGCCCGCACCGCGAGGAAGGATTATGTTGGCTGGCTCGTCTCCTCTGGCGACGCGCTCCCGGTTCAGTGGATGGTCTTTCAGTATCTCGTAAGAGCGGCGGACGAACTCATTGACGATGCGGGCGGTCTTAGCACTGGCGGCGTCGTTCGGACCGAGCGGCTTGCAGACGTGGACCTTCGTGCCTTCGACGTGCGGGTCGGTATCCGTCACGTCCGCGCCGAGTCCCGGACCTCTGAGCACCAGGGCGCCGCGATGGGCGACGGATTCCTTGAACAGGCAAGTGACCTCCTCGATCTGCAGGCCGTTCACAGCAGCCGCAAGCTGGTCGGTTCCTTCGGTTATCCTGCCGGCCCGCCGGTCGGTGACGACCATATCTTCGTTCACGGTCGCAAAGTTGCAGCGGAACGCGATATCACCCCGCTTGACGTCCATGCCGATGCCGGCGGCCTCGAAGGGACCGCGCCCGGTGTAGCACTGATACGGGTCGTAGCCCAGGAGGGCAAGGTGCGAGGTGTCGCTTCCGGCTCGCACGCCCGGGCCGATGGGGTCCATTATCCCGCACTCGCCTTCAGCCGCCAGCCTGTCCATGTTCGGCTTCTCCGCGGCCTCAAGAGGCGTCCTCCATCCAAGCTCCGGCACGGGCCGGTCGCCCAGCCCATCGCCGATCAACAATATCGCCTTCGGTCCTTCCATCTACTCCTCCAAGTGTCAACTGCGGTTCAGGAGTCAGGGAGGAAGTCCCTACGCCCTGCTCCCTTTCCACTACTCCCTATCTCACGAGCGTCGCGGCCGGGATGGTGCGGCGCTCGCCGGTCGGCAGTTCGACTATCAGGCTGCCGTGGCCGTCCACGTCCACTGCCCGCCCCTGAATGTCGCCGCCGTCCAGGCTGACCGTGATCTCCTCTCCGGTCGTCGTCTCGAGTTTCTTCCAATCGTCAAGTATCCGGGCGAATCCGCGTGCCCGGTAGGCGCCGTACGCAATGTCGAGGTCGGGCAAAAGTGCCTTCAGCACGGAACCGAGATCGAAAGGCCTTCCAAGCTCCAGCGCCACGCTGGTCGCTGTCTGGGCAATCTCCTTCGGCAGATCGGTCCAATTGACGTTTACCCCGATCCCGAGGATCGCGGCGTTCTTCACTGCCTCGACGATCATTCCGGCAATCTTCCTACCGCCGACACGAACGTCGTTCGGCCATTTGATGCCTGCGTCGAGGCCGCAGCAATCGCGGAGCGTCCCGGCCACGGCGAGCGAGGCAACGAAAGCAAGCTCGCCCATCCTCTCCGGCAGCAAGTGAGGCCGCAGGATGACGGAAGCGAGTAGATTCACACCCGGCGGAGAGAGCCACGTGCGCCCCCGGCTGCCGCGCCCTCTGGTTTGTTCGTCGGCGACGACAACCGTTCCTTCGTCAGCGCCCTGTGCAGCAAGCTCGCGGGCGATATCGTTGGTGGAGGTTACAGTGCCGTACCTATGGATCGTCGAGCCAATCATCTTCAGTCCGTAACGCCGTGGCAGGTTCCTATCTACCACGCATCGTCCAGAAGCCCGTCCGCCAGCGCCAGCAGGCAGGCTTCTTAATCACGAAAACGCGAAATGGGAAGAAAGCACGGAAGGGAGAGGGATCAGGATTCAGGAGTCAGGATTCGGGAAGGGGTGTAGGGGCGAAGCATTTGCCGGACAGACTAGAAGCCAGACCATCTAATGCACGGCAAATGCTTCGCCCCTACAAGCACAGACCCCACACCCCAGACCCTGTACCCCAATCTCCTTTCGCGTTTTCCCAGAGTTCCGTGCTTTCGTGATTAGATGCCAGCCAGCCGCAAGAGGCGGGCATCATATAGCGGATTCGAAGTCCATGCCGATGTCCAGAGCCCTGACGGAATGGGTGAGAGCGCCGACTGAGATCACATCTACGCCCGTTGCCGCTACAGCGGCCACCGTATCCTCGTTTATCCCGCCTGAGGCCTCGAGAGTGACGCTGCCCCCCGCGATCTCGACGGCGCGCCGCATGGTCTCGACCTCCATGTTGTCGAGCATGACGGCGTCTGCGCTGGCATCCATCGCCTCCTGCAGCTCATCGAGCGTGCTCACCTCGACCTCGACCTTGAGCGTGTGCGGGGCTCCCTTCTTTGCCGCCTCGACCGCGGGCCTGATGCCCCCAGCGGCGACAATGTGGTTATCCTTGATGAGGATTCCATCGTGAAGGCCGAAGCGGTGGTTCTGGCCGCCGCCAACCCGAACGGCGTACTTCTCGAGCATACGGAGGCCGGGCGTGGTCTTGCGGGTATCGGCAATCCTGGCGCGCGTGCCGGCCACCAGATCGATGAACCGCGCGGTAGTGGTGGCGATGCCGGAGAGCCGCTGCAGGAAGTTCAGAGCAACGCGCTCCGCGGCAAGAAGAGACCGACTCCGGCCCTCGACGCCGGCCAGCCGCTGGCCAGCCGCAGCGCGGTCGCCGTCCCTGACCTCCCTCTCGAATCGAACGATGGGATCCACTGCGGCGAACACCATGTCCGCCACATCCATTCCGGCGATCACGCCGGGCTCCCGCGCCGCGATTGCGGCGCGCGAGAGGGCGTTCTCGGGAACCGTGAGCGAGGACGTTATATCTCCCGGACCAACATCCTCTTCCAAAGCCGATTCGACGATTGCCCTGAGCATAATGGCATCGATCAGCATAAGCGGCTTGGCTCCCTGCGATCGCTTATCTGGGCCCTCTGGGCATGGGTCCAGGCGGAGGCGGTGATGGGCTCCGGAACTCCTTCTCCGCCCGTTTCAGGGAGGGCTGGAAGATCGTGATCTTCGCCTTCCGACGGGCCTCGTCCATCTTCTTCTGATAGTCGGAGTCCAAGCTCGCCTTCTGCACTGCAAGCTCGCCGCGGATGACGGCCTTAGCCTCGTCGAAGGAAACCTTGACGGGCGGAAGCCTGTCGCCGGGCCGCACGATGAGCCACTGCTCCCCGAACGGGAGCACAATCTTGATCGGTGGGCTGACCTTTCCCTTCGGGACCTCGAAGACGGCCTTCACCAGCTCGGGCGGCAGCCCTGGCACGGTCTTGCGGATCACCTCGTGCAGGATCGGCCCGTGGTCCACCCCGGCGTCTTCGGCCACCTTTTCGAGCGTGGCGCCGCCCTGGATCTCTTTGGCGGCCTTCTTGGCGGCGTCCTCCGTGGTGAAGCGGATGTAGTCGGTCCTCACTCCATCACCGACGTCGTAGAGGAGCGGTTTGCGCGCCTCGTAGGCGCTTTTGACGTCCTCATCGGTTATCTTGTCCTTCATCGCCTGCTCCGCGAGGTTTATGTAAGCCTGCTGGACGCGGAACTGCTCTTTGAGGTCATCGAGCGTCCGTCCGCTTTCCTTGAGCTGGGCGTCGAGGTCCTGGGTCTTCCTGAGTAGACTCAGACGCTGGTTGACCTGCTCGTCGGTTGGCGCGACGCCTTTCTCCTTGGCCATCGCGAGCACAAGGCGATCGTCGAGCATTTGCTTGAGCACCTTTGTGGCCATGTCCATTCCGCTGACGTACTTCACGAAGTCGTCGCCTGTGATCTTCTCCCCGTTGATCTCGGCAAGGACCGTGCCGCCTCGCCGGCCGCAGCCGGCGAACAGGGCCGCGGCCACCGCCGCAGCCGTGACAATTAACAACCACTTTTTCACAGACTCATCGCTCCTGTTCTTTGCTATTCGTGCGTCTCGGGATTCGTGGGCGGGCGCGGGCCGCCTGCCTCCTGCTTCTCGGTTGCGGCCGCGCGAGACTTGATTTGAGCTGGGAGATCCTTGAACCTGGGGATGCTGACCTCGATTGCCGCTGCCCGCTGGTATTCCTGCAGCTTCTTCTGTACGTCGTTCGTCTTCAGCCCGCGCTCCGCCGCGATGGCTTCCCGGATGCTGTCCCTGACCTCTTCGATCGGCGTGGATGCAGGCGGTTTGCGCTCGATTGCCTTGAGGATCACCCACTGATCCTGGACCCTGACCGGCGAGCTAACGCCGCCGACCTTCAGCGTTATGGCAGTGTTCGTGATGACCGGCGGAACGCCCGGCTGACTGGGCCAGACCCAGCCCAGGACGCCCCCAGACTGTCTTGTGACAGGATCGTCCGACATCTCTGCGGCCACCGCAGCAAAATCAGCTCTTTCCCTCAGCTTCGCAGCCGCGGCGTCGATCTTGCTCTTGTCCTTGGAGATGATCGCGCCGATCCTGACGCGAAGCGGCTGGTTGAACTGGTCCCGGTTCTTGAAGTAGTAGTCGCTGATCTCGTTGTCGGTGACCTGGATTCCCTTCGTGGCGAGGTTGATGAAGGCCTGCCGAGCGCGGAGGGCGCGCTTCAGCTCGTCGATCGTCATGCTGCTGCTTGTGAGCTGCGCGGCCAGGCTGCCATCCTTCTCCGCAGCCTCGAACCTCTTCTGAACCTGGGAATCGGCCACAGGGACGCCCTCCTTCTCGGCGAGCTGGATCAGGAGAGCATCGGTGATCAGACGGTCGAGCGCCGCAGCGCCGGCCGGCTGCACACCGGAAGGGCCGGAGACCGGCATCACCTCAAGGGCTGCGATGTAGTCATCGTAAGGGATTTGAACGCCATTAACAGTCGCAGCGGGCGCCGCCGTCGCGGGCACCGCCGCTGCGCAGAGCATGCCGACCAGAGCTAGAATGTGGAGCGCCATCGTACCGCCTCCGACCGTCCAAACCCACGTTTAGCTGCGGCAGAGCCCCAGGAGAAGTTGCCCGCAGGTTACCCGACAATTATAGGCGTTGCTGCCACCGCGCGCAACAGTCCGCATTGCCTCACGATAGATCGTACCGAGATCGAATCGATGCCTCACGTAAGAATCGTACCGTGGAGATCGGATCTGTGCACATCGACGGAAACGCTGGTCGGATGCCATAATGCCTTTAACGGGGCCGGAAGGAGCTTTCTTTAACGGGGTTTGTCTCTTTCTGTCCCCGCCACATCCCCCGTCTCAGGCCAAGCGTAGGCTCGTTTTCCACAGGGACCGCAAACCCACGGACCGCAAGCATACCAGTGAGTGCTACGGTACGATTCTTATCTGAGGCAACACGGACGGGCTGGGCAACAGGTGTCGGGTGTCAGGTGCTGGGTGATGATGGTCTGCGCGGACGGCGCCCAGGCGCTACCGACCGCCTGAGCGCCGGCCGGCTGCACAGGCCGGGGGAGCGGAGGCTGCATAGTAGCCGGTCCGGCAGAGATTATGATAAACTGGCGCAGGTAGGGCGGGAGATACGCCGAGCCGCATATCTACTCGGCAGCGAGCGATTCCCCAGCGATAGGAGCCGCGGGCCAGATGATCTGCATGTGTCTCGGGTTGGTTCTAGCACAGTCTCCCGGGGTCGAGCTCCCAGAGCCACCGTACCCGGGCTGGAAGGCAACGCCTCAGCGGGCTGTGACGCCGGCCATGATATTCGACTACATGGACGGCGCCGGTGAGCTTTACCTGGCCTACGGCCTGGTGGAACTCTTCATCCGTGAATACGAGAAACCCGGCGAGCCAAAGATCACCTGCGAGGCATACCGGATGCCTACGTCGGCCGACGCGTTCGGACTCTTCTCTCAGGATCGGACGGGCAAAGACCTGGACATCGGCCAAGGCGCCACCTACGCCAGCGGCCTGCTGGTCGCCTGGCAGGGAGATTGGTTCATCCGAATCCTGGCCGAGCGCGAGACACAGGAAGCAAAGCGAGTCATCACGGAGCTTGCGAGGCAGGTGGTGAAGCTCTGCGGGCCGCCCGGCCAACCACCGGGAGCACTTTCCTGGCTGCCTGCCGCCGGACTGGACCGCCGATCCGTGCATTACTTCCACACACATACCTGCCTGAACTACTTCTACTTCCTATCGACCGAGAACGTGTTGAACCTATCTTCGAAGACAGACGCGGTCATGGGCAGCTACTCGGGCGCCCGTGGCAGATCGGTCGCACTTGTCATGGGCTATCCGACATCGGCTGAGGCCGAAGCGGGCTGGCGGAGGTTCCGCCGAGCCTACCTGAGAGGCTTGAAACCAAAGGGCGACTACTCTACCGCCCGATTGGAGAATGGCAGATGGACCGCCGGGGCGGCAAAGGGAGCCAAGGTGCACATCGTGCTCGAGTCGCCGACGCGCCAGGATTGCGTCCGGCTGATCGAGGCTTTGGTTACAACTGCGTCTCAAGATCCGGGCCGAGGCGGGAGGGTGAGGGTTCCGCCGACCCCGGGGACGGATTCGAAGCAGCCTTTACGCAAAGCAGAGCAGGCACAGTGACGCTTGGGTCGAAAGGACGGGGATAGAGATGACTTTGGAGCGTGTGACCAGGCGGGATTTCCTGAAGGGAACTGTGACTGGTGTCGCGGGGCTTGCGCTCTATGGGGCGCCAGCCTTCAGCGCCGGGGCAAAACCTGGCGCGAAGAGCATAGTTGCGGTGGCAAGGTCCGCTAAGGCGCTGGACGGCGCCTTGCAGGTCGATAAGCCGACAGCAACCGAGATCCTGATGCAGGCTGTGTGCGGTGCGGTTGGGGTCAAGACTCCAGACAGGGCCTGGAAGAAGCTCGTCCGGCCGACCGACGTCGTGGGCATAGTCACGACTACGCACGTGAACCCCACGCACATGGAGCTTGCTGAGATTGTGAAGAACGAACTGAAGGCGGCGGGTGTGCCGGAGGCCAATATCCGCTTCCCTCAAGGAGATATCGATGCGGCCAAGGCATGCACCGCGCTGATCGCGCTTCCGGCGCTCAAGGCGCACTGGCTTACGGGCATCGGGACCGTGATGAAGCTGTACATCCTCTACAGCGGCAAGGCACCCGATTACCACGAGGACAACAGTGTGAAGCTCGGGCAAATCTGGCAGCTCGATTTCCTGAAGGGCAAGACGCGGCTCGTCATCATCGACGCGCTCCGGCCCCTTTGCGACAAAGGTCCGCAGCCGGACCCGCGGTACCTTTGGAACTATAACGGGATCATCGCAAGCACCGATCCGGTGGCTGCAGAGGCTGTCGCGCTGAAGATCATACAAGCCAAGAGGAACGAGCTGAAGGGCGAGCCGTGGCCGCTTTCGCCGCCTCCGCTCTGCGTCGAGGCCGCCGACAAGCAGTACCACCTCGGCACCAGCGACTTGTCGAAGATACAGATCAAGAAGTTCGGCTGGACCGACGGCGTGCTCATCTGACCGGATGGGAGCAGGACAGCCCACATGCAAGAGGGCGCCCCGGTCTCCCGGGACGCCCTCTTAGTAAGAACGGCCACTACCGGAGAGTCTACTGAACTTTGCGGTCCACGACGTAGACCTGCGCGCCGATCAGAGGCCGATAGCGCAGGCCCACGCTTCTGCACAGCTTATACAGAGCGTCGTCAGCGGAGACGTTCTCCACCGCCAGGTCCGCGACCTTGGCGTTGATATCCGCGTTGACAAGAATGACCGCACCAAAGGCCGCGCTGACTTCCTGCAGCGCTGCGTAGAGCTCCATATCCTGAATGTACACACTTCCCGTCGTGCCGCCGCTGGCTGTGTTCACCCGGGTCGGAACGAAAACCGCCTCGGCGAACCGCGTATTGCGGTGCTGCCACTGTATAAGCGCCGTCACCACTTCCTGGCGGTCACCCGACTGGCCCAAGATGAACGGTATCACCTGTCCAGTGTCGCGCACGACGCTGTCGGAAACAACTCCTGCCTCCGACACTCCCTGGCGGTCGAACCTGGGCGCGCCGGGCGGCATCACGGAAACGCGTACTCTCAAGCTCGAAACCTTCTTCGGCTTGAGAAGCAGCTTGAATATGCTCCTTGATCCGGCGCTGGAGGGGGCCAACTCGAAATCGAGGCCGCTGTTCAGCCACTCCATCGCCCGGTCGCCGGGCCTCCACGCACCGGGCATCGGCGTCGACGCATCGGTCGAGATGACCTTGGCGCTCGGCAGCAGCCAGGCGCCAACAATGCCCCGCAGCGGCGTGTGCAGGACGATCATGACACACAGGAAAAAGGCAACCGCTGCTGCAAACACCCTTACAGGCAGCCGGGATGCGAACATGTCTCCCCAGACGACCTGCCACCTGGAGCGAGCGCGCCTCTCGGCCTCGCGCTCCAGCCTGAGCTTGGTCACCACATCGGTTGCGAAGCCCGGCGGCGGCTCCACTTCAGGCAGGCTCTCGAGCATCTGCCACGTAGTCTGGAATGAGGCGTAATCGTGCTCACACGCAGGACACTCGGCCAGATGCCGCTCGAGGGCAGCCGCCAGCGGCCGCTCAAGCGCCATCTCCAGGTGATCCGAAAAGAGTTCCCGAGCTTTCTCGCATTTCATGGATGGTAGCTCCACTCGCTCATTACAGAACCGCAGAAGGCAGTCGCCGCTGCAAGCGGCAAACGCCGGCTGCGACTCACTCGCGCGCTTGGCCCGCCCGCACTTCGGCGGGCGAGCTCTATGCTCCCTTGCTGAACCCCTTTCCCAATAGCTTGACTGGACTACAGGTTGAAAAGTTCCCTCATCGGCTCAAGTTTCTCCTTCAAGGCCAGCCGGGCGCGGTTGAGCCTAGACTTGACCGTGCCGATCGGGAGCTTCGTGATCTTCGAGATCTCTTCGTATGACTTGCCCTGGGTATGGTAGAGGATCACCATTATCCTTTGGTACTCTGGAAGGTCCTGTATAGCCTGGTGGAGCAAGGCGTCGCGCTCAGCCTGTTCCACCATGGTGTCCGGGGCAGGGTGACCGTCCTCGACCTGCCGCGTGACGGTGTTCTCCTCCAGCTCTATGTAATCTTCGAGCGAAGTGTGCAGATGAGCCCTCTGCCTCTTGCGCTCGTCCAGGTAAACGTTCGTGACAATGCGGTAGAGCCATGTGGTGAAGTTGGCGTCGCCTCGAAAGGAGTTGATGGCGTTGAACACGCGGATGAAGGCCTCCTGAGCAACGTCGTTGGCGTCGTCGTAGTTGCCGGCCATACGGTAGGCGAAGTTGAAGATCCGCTTCTCGTAGCGTTGGACGAGCTCGTTGAACGCGCAGACATCGCCCTGCTTGCACCGCTGAATCAGGGACCTAATGTATAACTTGTCGGCTGCGTCCGTCATCGGCGTGTGTGATGCTCCGGCGGCGATCTCTCCCATCCTTCCGCTTCAGAGGGATCCTGCCCGACGAATGGCCTCTTGCTCTTCGTCTGACAGAGCGTGCGGCGAGGTTCCCCCCATGACCTCCTTCGCATAAATGCGGCAATCCGAGCGGCTGCAGAGGTTGCTCATAACGACACCGCTCAGATCCCGGTCCAGAAGCGCAAGGGCGAAGCTCTGCTCCCCGCCCACGTCGGGAAAAGCGTCGAATCGCACCAGACCGACCTTCTGAACGGCGCGTCCCGCCCGTTCCTCCAGCACCTTCTGATGCTCCCCGAGCAGTACGATCTCCTCTTCCGACCTGTCGAGTCGCCGGGCCGACTCTCCGACATCACCCAGAACCGGCCCATCACCAGCTTTGGCGGACTTGCTGTACCTGGGAAGTTTACCCAGTTTGAAGAAGAGGCACAAGTTGGAGACAAGCAGAAACAGCACCAGGGCGGCCAGTGCCAAAGCTAACTCGACCTCATGAGCGCGCATGAAGCCGACTAGGGTATCCGTCCAGTTCATCTAGTTCTCGTTCCCTCCATCCGATCATCCCCATTATACCACAGCCGGGCTTGCTCGGAAAGAGAGCGGCCGGGCGGCGGCGGCATTCTGCGTTGACGAAGCGAGGCGGGTTCTGGTATAATCTGAGTGCAAGGGGAAGCTGGCCCCCTTAGCTCAGGGGATAGAGCATCTGCCTTCTAAGCAGAGGGTCGCGTGTTCGAATCACGCAGGGGGCGCCATCCCTTGCATGACAAGTCTGCGCGGCGGGTGTAGCTCAGCCGGTTAGAGCGTCAGGTTGTGGCCCTGAAGGCCGTGAGTTCGAATCTCATCACTCGCCCCAATCAACGAGGCGGAGCCGCTGCTGGCTCCGCCTCTTAACATTACCGCTGTCAGCTCTCACAGCCGGCTCACGCGGCACAGCCTCCGACCACAAGGGACCGCCGCAGAGCCGCATCGGCTCTGCGGACGGCGACGCTCTACGGTGCCAGGCTGACCGCGAACATGCCCATCTTGTCGTAGCCATCTCGGAGCCCAATGCCGTCGGTAACGAGCATCCAGGCGCCGCAGACCTTGCCAACCATTGCGGGCTTGACGAGGATCTTCCAGTTGACCGTGCGCCTGATGCCGCTTCCGCTGGTCGTCGTCTCGCTGCAGTAAAGCTGGCAGGAGTTGTTCTGTATCACGTTCGCCGAGCCGGGAGCATAGCCTCCGAGCCACGTCGTGTTCGCGTCGTCCCTCAGGTAAAGCAGGTTCGTGGTCGCGTCGTATCTCACGAATATGCCGTTGGTACCTGTCATCGTAGTGTTGATGACGAGGAAGCACGCAGCGATGTCGCTGTACCCATCGGCGTCGGAGTACACGGATGTGAATGTAGTCTTGCGGGTGGCAATGAGCGTGCCCCTGTTGGGGAAGAGACTGTCGTTGGACGGCGGCTGGCTGATCCGGTAGGTTCCGAGAGCGTCCCAGCCGTCTTCCAGGCCCTCATCGTCGCGCGCCCGCATCCACGCAGTCACCGTTCTGGCGGTCATAGTCGGCTTGAGCACGAGCCTCCAGTTGACGGTGAGCGTGGACGCCGAGCCGCTGACTATAGTCTGAGCACAGTAGAGCCTGCAGTAGCTGTTCTCGATGGTGAAAGCCGTGCCGGGCGAATAGCCGCCAAGCCAAGCCGTGTCGTCGTCGTCTCTGACGTAGAGCTTGTTCGCGTTAGCGTCGTACCTCACGTAGGGCGCATGGTCTCCGGCCGACGACTCCTTGATGAGCAAGCGGCAGTCAGCCAGATCGGCGTACCCGTCGGGATCCGCGTACTTGCTCGTGATCGTAAGCTTGGTCGAAGTCGGCAAGGACGCGCTGCTCGGAGTTACGCTCACGTCCACCGGCGGCTGGCTGAACCTGAGCAGGCCCATCTGGTCCCAGCCATCCCGAAGCCCTGCGTCGTCATCAACCAGCATCCAGGCAGGGCAGGTCCTTCCGCCCATCGTGAGCTTGACAAGGATCCTCCAGTTGACAGTGAGAGTGGTGCCGGAGCCGCCGACGCTTGTCTCGGTGCAGTAGAGCTGGAACTTGCTGTTCTCCAGAACGTTCGGCGAGCCGGGCGCCGACCCGCCAACCCACGCGGTGTTCGCGTCGTTTCTGATATAGAGCTTGTCGTCGTTCTGGTCATACCTGACTACGATGCCTCCGGCTCCGTTCAGCGTCGTATTGATGAGCAGGTAGCAATCGGCCAGGCTGGTGTAGCCGTCCGGATGGTCATACTTACTCGTGAACGTAAGCTTGATACCGGTCGGGAAGGTGCCGCTGCTCGGGGTTAGGCTCTGGTTGAACAGACCGCGCCACTCGTCGGCCCCGACATCCACGTGCGCGCCGTAGATCCGGGTGATGCCGTCCATGTCCAGGTCGCCCTTCTTCACCACTGCGTCATCGCCCGCGTCGATACAAGGCGAGTCGCCGAGCAGGTGATAGTCCCCAGCAGCGCTGTTTACGAACCTCGGGTCGGCCTCGATGTCGCCGCCCCCCGGCCACGTGCCGGAGTAGTTGTAGAGAGTGTTCTCGAACACCAGGTTGTTGTGGTAATCGACCGTGCAGTAAACGTTCCGTATGCCGGAGGTGTTCAGGGCGAAGATATTGTTCGCTACTATGGGCGTGCCCAATTGCTCGCTAATGTAGAGCCCGCCGCCCTCGTCGTCGCCGGCAGCATTCGACACGACGGTGTTGTTCGTTATCTTGGGAGTGCTCTCGTAGTTGTACTCGACGTAGAGGGCTGCTCCGTATCCGCCGGCCTGGTTGTTGTCTATCGTGTTGTTCGCAATGCGCGGCGCGGATTCGCCGTAGCAGAAGATACCTGCGCCGTCATAGTCCGAGTCGTTCGCTGTAATCCTGTTGTTCGTGATGGTCGGCGACGAGTACATCAAGCAGAATATGCCGCCGCCGTACACCCAGGCGGAGTTGTTGGAGATGGTGTTGAACCTGATGATCGGGTTCGCCCTCCAGTAGCAGAACACGCCTCCGCCGTAGGAGTACGCCACATTGCTGTCGATGATGTTGTTCTGGATAGCGGGCGAAGCGTGCCAGCAGTAGACTCCGCCGCCATATGACTCCTCGCCGTTCTGGATCGTGAATCCGTCTATGCAGCCGACATTCTGGCTCCGCTCTACCACCACAACCCACGAGTTCCCGCCGCCGTCGAGCGCGGTGGTATTGGACGCCCAGTCCCGCTCGTCCTTCGTGAGCTCGTCGCCAGCGAAGCCGCCATAGAGGTGCACGAACGGGCGGAGCAGCAGATTCTCGTCGTAGGTTCCGCTCGCGACCCAGACCTCTCCACCCTGGACCGAAGCGGCGTTTATGCCGGCTTGCACCGTGCGCACAGCGCGGTCCCAGGACGAGCCATCGTTCTGGTCATCTCCAGATAGGCTGACTCGGACGATTGTAGGCGCCTTATCCCAGATAGCGCCGTCGGACTCATCCGAACCTATGTCCACGCGGCCATTCTGAATCCTCGGCTGCCCATCGATGTCCATCCATATCGGTTCGACCACAGAGTCATCGCCTCTGTTGATGCAGGGGGACTCAGGCTGGATGTGTACGTTCCCGTGCGGGAAATCCGCAAGCCCCGGGTCAACGGAAATGTCGAGTGGGCTTGGCGAAAGGCCCTCATAGTCATACTCCGTATTCCGGTATACGTCGTTATTGCGGAGGGCTGGGGCAAGGTACTGCAGATGGGTATTGTAGATCCCGGATGAGTTGAAAGCTATGATGTTGTTGGCGACGGGCGGAAGGGAGTTGTAGGTGAACAAGCCGCCTCCGGCGACATCAGCGACATTGCCGACGATGGTGTTGTTCGTGATGGCGCCGGTTGTGTAATCGCGGCAGAGAATGCCGGCGCCGCTGTCTTCGGCGATGTTGCCCAGAATGGAGTTGTTCGCGACAGTCGCAGTGGAATAGACAAGATCAATGCCGCCGCCAAAGCCGGCGGCATTGCCTGCGATCCTGTTACGCTGGATCGAGGCGGCAGAGTTCGCGCACAGGATTCCTCCGCCGTTATAGGCGAAGTTCCCTGTCAAGACGTTGTCCTCGATCGGCGCGGCGGATGCGTTCTCCAGGTAGACGCCCCCGCCGGACGTCGATACGTCCCAGGTGACCGGACCGTTCCACGATATCGTATTATGCGTGATCGTCGCCACGCAGTTGTACACGGCAACGCCGCAGCCCCACAAAGCGCTGTTCCAGGTGATGGTATTCTCTGAGATGAGGGCGTTGCCGGCGGGATCCACCCAGTCCGGCGCGTCTACGTTGTAGCGCAGGTAGATGCCGCCGCCGCGCTCGTCGGCATAGTTCTCGGTGATCAGGTTGTACCTGATGGTCGGCGCCAGGTGGTCGTAGATATAGATGCCGGCGCCATTGGTGGCGGCATTCCACCTGATGACGTTGTTCTCGATCGTGGGCGCGCCGTGGTCGGCACAGAAGATGCCGCCGCCGTATGTGTACAGGCCAACCGGCGTCCCCAGCCCGTTCTGGATGGTGAAGCCGTCAATGCGGGTGGTGGAGGTCACGCCAGGAGGGAACGTGACGACGCTCGCGGCACCGCCGCCGTCGATAACGGTGATGCTCGCCTGCCAGTTCCGGTCGTCTCTGTCCGTTTCAGTGCCGTTGAAGCCGCCGTACAGAGCTACCCCGGACTTCAGGATGATGTTCTCGTTGTACGTTCCCGCTCCGACCCATATTTCGTCGTTGGCAACGGCGTCGAATATGGCCGCCTGGATCGTGGCCTTTGCCTGACCCCAGCTCAGCCCGTCGTCCCCGTCGTTGCCGCCGGGCAGAACGTAATGGACATTGGAGAAGGCCGAAGAGCACAGCAGAAGCAGGCTAAGTGCAGCCAGCACGACGAAAGACACCCTCAGATGGTGGTGCATCTCTATACTACCCCCGTGAATAGCGCTGCATGTGGGCAAATGTGACAGACGAACAGCCGGCTGATTGCATTGTACATCCGAATCGAGCGAGCGTCAAGACCGCCCATTGCCTCACGATAGATCGTACCGAGATCGAATCGATGCCTCACGTAAGAATCGTACCGTGGAGATCGGATCTGTGCACATTGACGGAAACGCTAGTCGGATGCCATAATGCCTTTAACGGGGCCGGAAGGAGCTTTCTTTAACGGGGTTTGTCTCTTTCTGTCCCCGCCACATCCCCCGTCTTAGGCCAAGCGTAAGCTCGTTTCCCACAGTGACCGCAAACCCACGAACCGCAAGTATACCAGTGAGTCCTGCGGTACCATTCTTACTTGAGGCAACACGGCCGATAAGCTGCCCCGTGGGAAGAACGGCAACGGTTTCCGCCACTTCGGTAGACGGCCGGCCGCCTGCCAATGTTCCCTCGCTACGCGCGGGCAGCGCCTTGTGGCGGCGCATCATCGGGCGAGGGGCACGATACCACCTGACCCGGCCTGCTGAAGCTGACTGAGCGTGACGGCTCTCGACGCTACGGCGGATGCGGCGTGAAGATGAACACTCCGTCGGGGTATTGTGCGTGGTTCCAATCCTGCAGGCACCTCATGCGCCCTGAATGGCCGTCGAGGAAGACGATGGTGGCGTAACCGTTATGCCTGGTGCTGAGGACGTCGGTATTGCAGAATCGGGCGTCATTGACGGGAGTGGGGCTTTCGGCGGTAGTGGTGGTCTCGCAGACCCACATTGGGAGGCGGCGCGGACTCGAGAACATGCCATAGGGCTTGCCGCTGTCATTCCACCCCCCGCCGTTTACCACGCTGAACCAGGCCTGAAGCAAGTACCCATTGTAGGTGATGCTCCACTGCCTTGTCGCGCTGCCTTGGCGGGGGTTATCGGCCGGACACCTGATCAGTCCTGCTCCCAGCCCGGACTTGAGGTACTTCCACAGAGCGGACTGCCTCAGGTTACTGGAGAAAGTATCGTCTCCCCACATTGTGTATGGAGGCCCCACGCCGGCCCAGTCGTCCGCGTAGAAGAAGCACGCTATGGAGAGCTGCTTCTCGTTCGATAGGCACTTCGTCTCCTTCGCCTTGTTCCTCGCAACTATGAAGACCGGGAACAGTATGGCTGCGAGAATGGCGATGATCGCAATGACTACGAGAAGCTCGATGAGGGTGAAACCACGCCGTCTGCCGTATGTACACATTGTGTTACGCGCCTCCGTCTGCCCCGCCTGCCTACCTCAACGTACCACATTCCGCCGCCGCAGTCAAGGCCGCGAGCTCTGAGAGCGAGAGGGTCTCGCCGCTATGGCGGATTCGGATGGTAGATAAACACTCCGTCCGGGTATTTTGCGTTGTTGAAATCCACCAGGCACCTCATGCGCCCTGAATGGCCATCAAGGAAGACAATGTTACCATAACCGTTGTGCCTAGTGCTGAGGACGTCGGTATTGCAGAATGTGCAGTCATTGACGGGAGTGGGGCTTTCTGTGGTAGTGGTGGTCTCGCAGACCCACATTGGCAGGCGGCGCGGACTCGAGAACATCCCGTAGGCCATGCCGCCACCACCCGTCGGCCCGCCGCTCATAATACTGTAGATGTAGCGAGTCAGGTACCCGTTGTAGGTGATGCTCCACTGCCTTGTCGCGCTGCCTTGGCGGGGGTTATCGGCCGGGCACCTGAGCAGCCCTGCTCCCAGCCCGGACTTGACGTATTTCCACAAAGGGGACTGCTTCAGGTCGCTCGTGAATGTATCGCCTCCCCACAATTGGATCCCAGGCCCAACGCCGTCCCAATCGTCCGCATAGAAGAAGCACGCCCTCGACAGCTGCTGCTGGTTCGACATGCATTTCGTCTCCTTCGCCTTGTTCCTTGCAACTATGAAGACCGGGAACAGTATGGCTGCGAGAATGGCGATGATCGCAATGACCACTAGGAGCTCGATGAGGGTGAAGCCACGACGTCTGTTGTACGTACCCACTATCTTACGCGCCTCCGTGTCTCCCCGCCTGCCTACCTTAATGTACCCTATTCCGCGGCGGCAGTCAAGGCTGCGAACTCCGAGAGCAAGAGGGTCTCGCCGCGTCTTACGGGATCGATGGCTGCCGCGGCAAGCACGGCGGCTGCTCTCTCGCTGGACCATCGTAGCCGCGGGCTGCCGGACAGCGCACGGACAAGGGTCTTCCGCCGCTGGCCGAAAGCCGCCCTCACTATCTCGAAGAAAAGCTCCTCGTCGTCCACGGCCACCGCAGGACTTGGCCGGACGTCCAGCCGGACAACGGCCGAATCGACCTCCGGAGCCGGGTAGAACACAGTACGCTTTGCACGCGCGGCGACGCTCACGGCGCAGTGGTACTGGACGAGGACCGTGAGCGAGCCGTAGTCCTTCGAGCCGGGCGGGGCTGCGAGCCGTCCGGCCACCTCCTCCTGGACCGTTACGACCATCCGATCGATGCGGTTCTTTGCGCCGATGAGCTTCGTCAGGATCGGGCTGGTGATGTAGTAGGGGAGGTTGCCAAGGACGATGCACCGCTTCGCGCCGAACCGGGCGCCCAGGAATCCGGGCAGGTCAAGCTCGAGGAAATCGCCGGTTACGATCTCGACGTTCGCCAGGTCGCCGACCGTCTCCTGGAGCACAGGGATCAGTTGACGGTCGGCCTCGACAGCGACGACCCGCTCCGCGATGAGTGCGGCGCCACGAGTGAGCGTGCCGAGTCCGGGGCCTACCTCGAGCGCCAAGGACGACTTGTCAAGTTCGGCGGTGTCGAGGATCTTCCCCAGCACGTTGCGGTCGATGAGGAAGTTCTGCCCAAGGCGTTTCTTAGGCCGCAGGCCGTGGCGGGCGAGGATGTCCTTTACCCCGGTGGGGGACAGGAGATTGACGTTCATCTGGAGGTCCAAGGCTAGATGCCAGAGGTCGGAATCGCACCTCCGACCTCTACGCTCCGCTGGGGAGGGGTTCGGCCTCCCCAGCGGAGAGCCGCCTTCTACTGCAGCACGTGAACGGTCACGTGCCTCAAGCCGAACCTTCTCGCGGCCCGGTAGGTGTCGTAGCCGAGGTCGATGCGGTGCCCCTTGATAGCCCTGCCTCTGTCTCCAGCGATGGCAAACCCATATCCTTCGACATAGAGCCGTGTGCCAAGAGGAATGACGCGGGGGTCCACGGCGACAACGCCGTAGCCGGCCCTCATTCCTGTGCAGGTTCGTCCGTTGGCATGCTTGCCGCAGCTCCTCGGCCCGGGATCATAGGCAGTAGCGTGCATAGTGAGCACACGCCGGCTGGTGAAGAACCCTCTCGAGACTCCGGCGCCGCGGCTGCCGACAAGGATCACTCTGTCCTTGGGCTTGACCGCGACCTCGGCGCGGATCAGGTCGCGCCGCACGGCGACGCCATCCTCGTAGCGCACCCGGTAGTAAAGGTGCTTCAGCCCTCGCTCTCCCTCGGCCACTACGCTGGTCAGCCCGACGCGAATATCGTTCGAGGCCTTCCGGCATGTGGTGAAAGCGATAGGCTCGTCCTGTTGTATGACCTCGTCCACCACGCGCACGACGCGGATTGCCATACCGTCACGCGGTCGCACGTTTGGATTCGGGTAGACTCGATCCGCCGGGCCGATGCGAATCCCGGCCTCCCTCAAGGTCGCGCGGACAGTCGTCTGAGCAGTCCGGACGGGGCGAGCGACGCCGTCCACCGTGATAGACACGTCATGCACAGACGCTTGCGCTTGCGCGACGATCGTCCGGTTTGCAGTCACTGCAACACACGCTGCAAGTGTCGCCACTACGCAGAGCGCAGATGTAGCGCGCCGCGACTTTCGTCCTCGCAATACATCGCCTCCTTTCCCGCCCCACATACCCCGACGCCTCCCCGCTTCAAACCTGGCGGGCATATCGGGGCCCCGGCGAGCCCGTTCGAAGGCTGTCGGCCTCGCCTGCCGCGGCCTCGGGATCAATCCCCGTAAATGGGCGCTCCGGGGCCGCTGCCGCAGCTAATGGTGTCGGATAAGCATCATTACTACCAGAATGTCCGCCTGCTTGTCAAGACCCCACATTGCCTCACGATAGATCGTACCGAGATCGAATCGATGCCTCACGTAAGAATCGTACCGTGGAGATCGGATCTGTGCACATTGACGGAAACGCTGGTCGGATGCCATA
>Ga0315281_10001430_pt1 | contig 35181 bp, 30 predicted proteins | sample YL17G07_0_MG_FD_204540 | JGI IMG/M metagenome (GOLD analysis project Ga0315281, IMG submission 204540) | Sediment microbial communities from Yellowstone Lake, YNP, Wyoming, USA - YL17G07_0 | ecosystem: Environmental > Aquatic > Freshwater > Lake > Sediment | place: USA: Wyoming | collected...
TCGTGTTCAAGGTCTGGCCGGACGGAATCGAGCGGTTGAGGAGCATCCTCGCGGCAGATCTCGCTCACGCGCGCGACCTCGCGACGTGGCAGGGCGGTGTGCCGGGCGCCGTGACAGGGACGGCGAACTTTCTTTATGCGCTGGTCTTCCGGTTCACGGGAATCCACGACATGGGAATGCGATTCGCGGAAGGTGCGGCGCTTTCCATTCCGGACACGATCGTGCGCAACACCTATCTGGCCAATATCGAAGCAATCGAGGTGGCAATGATCGGAACGCAGCTGCTCGGCGTCCGCCTTGCGACGCTGGTTCTGATTGCGCCACTACTCGTGCTCATCTACGTCGTCGCAGGCGTCGATGGGCTGACGCAGCGTGCGATACGCCGCGCCTCTGGCGGGCGGGAATCGGCGAGTCTTTACCACCGCGCCAAGCACCTTCAGGTTGCTCAGATGGCAATCGGCTTGTTGATTGGCCTGTTGTGGCCAGCGTCCGTTGATGTCCGCTGGATTGGCCTACCGCTCGCAGCAACCTTGGGAATCCTAGCCCGACTGCAATGGGCTTACTACAAGAAGCATCTGTGACCGGTATGCACGAAGTCGAACGCGCTCGTGAAGCTATCTACTGAGGTGGCGGAAACCAGGGCTCCCGCTGCAAACGTTGTCTTAGCGGGGTTACGATGAACTCCGGTGCGCGCCATACGTATTCCGCAGCTTTAGCCTTGCCTTCGGCCGACAATCCTTGAAGGTGTGTACACGCCGCATCCACTGAGAAGGGCATGCCGGTTTTCTTCTGGAAATCAGCCGGCAGGTCTGTCCAGACCACGACATCGAATTTTTTCTCCTGCGCCCAGGTTCGGATGGCTTCGCGAGTGGCCTCGTCGCCACCCTGCAATCTGGACCCGTCAAGAAACATCGCTCCGATGTGACGCAGTACCGTGCCCTCGCGGCTACGTAGGTCGCAAATTGCGTCATCCGGATTCTTGCGCGTACTTTCGGCATGGGTGACGCGACAGAGTGCGCCATGCGCTGGATCGATCGCCAGCGTAAGCGCTCTTCGCCGAGATTCGGATACGCGCGAAAACTCGAGTTTGAGCGTCGGCCCATCGAGATTCCATGGACCGTGATGCTCATCGAACTCCGGGCGCTTGTCCCAAATCAAGGAGCCCCAGCCGAGGATGCAAATGCGCATCTTGATCCCTGCTGACTCGAATCAGGAACGCGCCGCGACGAGAGCGATTCCGGCAAGAGTGATCAGCGCTGCCGCAGCAAGTTGCGGACTGTTGGGCGGTAATCCGTGGCAGTAGGCCACGAAGCTTTCGCAATTCCAATTGAGTACGTGGTATGGCGTGCGACGCGCAGAACGGGCGCGATGCAGCACTTCCCAAGTAGGGAGTCTTCCGGGATGGCCTTCGTCGGCCCACGCCTGCCCCGAGGTGAACACGTCCCACGGCTCTTCCGCAATGCCGCCGGCGCACGCGGAGTTCGAAATCACCGTGGGTTTTCCGCGGTACCAGTGGTCGGAAACGATCCCTTTGTGGCGGAAAAAAACATAGGCAGGAACGGAGATCACGGTTCCGGGGGCAGGTCACCGGTACCGTGGAGAAGCGAAGCGGCTATACGGAGTGCTAGATAGACAATTGGGAAATAAGGGATAGGAATTTCTTTTTTTTACCAATAGCGGCTCGCGGGACGACATAAGCCCCATTGTGCACTGTCACACCAGAGCCCGGGAGCGGGAGAGTGGGCAAATCGAGGGGAGACGTGCGGGCAGGGGCGGATAGACTTTCCTTCTATGAGGGTGCTCCGCGTGTCAAGTCTCCGGCGGCGGGTTTCGGGTTTACGGTTTTCTCTTCATTTTCGTTCCTTCAAGCAGCTTTTGCGTTGGTTGGCCCGGTTCGATTGAGAGTGCGAGCGCGATGCGCTCGTCACCATCTTCTATCCGTGTCGGCGTTCTTGCCGAGCACCCGATGCTGTATGCTTCCTGAGCGGGCAAGACGAACCGGATTCGGACGAGGCGCCCCATCTATCAGGACGGTCGTGCGCATGGCACGGCCCAGGAAAGTCACGGGCGTCTCGACCAACCTTCAACGCTGCAAGCTCCTTTGGTTGACGGATGTGAGTGCTCAGATTTCGGAGGCGATGAGCCGCGCGCCCTGTGGCATCACGCCGTCCTCGAGGTAACGCCACAGCGCGATCAATAACTTCCTCGCCAGCGCAACGATGCCGATGCGGCGCATGCGCAAGCCCCCGCGGGCGAAGCGCGCCTGATACCACTGGGTAAGCGCGCTCTTGGGCTGGAAGTGCAGCCACAGCCAGGCGATCTCCACGATCATGGCCCGCACCCGGCGATTGCCCGCTTTGCTGATGCCCTGGTCGCGCGCGCTGTCGCCGCTGTTGTAGGGCGTACCAACCAATCCGGCGAGGGCGGCGACTTCGCGCCGGTTGCGCAAGGCTCGCCAGCCGAAGAACTCCTTCACCAGGAGCCAGGCGCTTGTCGGGCCGATCGCCCCCAGACGCATCAGATGAACGACTCTGCGCTCGGCTTCGGATCGCGGGTTCTGCAGCCGTTCGCGGCGCGTGGCCTGGGCTTCGCCAAACTGGTGTCGGTCGGCAACGAGGCGGACCTCGGCGTCGGCGAACTGGTGGATCTGCTCGTAGACGACCCGGATACGCGCGTGATCCTCCTCTTTCTCGAGACCATCCGCGCCGCCGCGCGCCTGGCGCGCGCCGCCGAACGCGCCTGCGCAGCGGGCAAACCGGTCGTCGCCTACAAGCTCGGCCGCTCCTCCCTCGGCGAGGCGCTGGCGCGTTCCCACACTGGGGCGCTGGCAGGCAGCGATGCCGCGGTTGATGCTTTTTTCCGCCGATCGGGCATCGTGCGCGTTGACATGCTGGAAACTCTGATCGAAATAGCGCCGCTCCTTGCAGGACGCAGGCCGCCGACGCGGCTGGCACGTTCCCCACGCATCGCCGTCGTGACAACCACTGGCGGTGGCGCCGCAAGCGTGGTGGACCGACTGGGCACATTGGGCATCGAGACCCTTACGCCCGACGCAGCCTTCATTGCGGCGATGAGCGCACAGGGCATCCCGGTAAAGCCGGCACCTCTTATCGATCTGACGCTTGCCGCCACCAGCGAGAAATACCGTTCAGTGCTTGAAGCCTTGCTCTCGCACCCGGACTGCGACGCAGTGTTGGCAGTGGTCGGTTCTTCGGCGCAATTCCATCCCGAACTCGCGGTGAAGCCGATTGTCGGTATTGCGAGCAGCGCGAAGCCGCTGGCCGTTTTTCTCGCGCCGCATGCGGAGTACTCACTCAAGCTGCTGGCCGAAGCGGGTGTGCCGGCCTTCCGCACGCCCGAAGCCTGTGCCGACGCCCTCGGCGCCTACTTCTCCTGGCGTGCGCCGCGCCCGGCAAGAGCAGCACCGGCCATCGCGTGGCCGGAGAACCTGCCGGTGACCGGCACGTTGGACGAGGCGCACGCACTGAGCCTGTTTGCCGCGCTCGGCGTGCCCACGGTGCCGTGGGCCATCGCTCGCGCGCCTGAGTACGCTCATGCCATTGCCTATCCCGTCGCGGCCAAGGTGTTGTCGCCCGACATACTGCACAAGACGGAAGCCGGCGGTGTGGTGCTGGCTGTGGGCAACCGGGCGGCATTCGATGCGCGCGTGCCGCAGATGCTGGCTGACGTGCGCGCGGCGGCGCCCGAGGCGCGCATCGAGGGGGTGCTGGTGCAATCGATGGCCGACGGGCTGGCCGAGGTGATCGTCGGCTATCGGCACGATGCGCTCATCGGACCGGTGGTGATAGTGGGAATGGGCGGGCGGCTGGCAGAAATCTATCGGGACACGTGTGTGCGGTGCGCACCGGTGGATGAAGCCGAAGCGATGGACATGATTGCCAGTGTGAAGGGATTGGCGCTGGTACGCGGCTACCGCGGGCTCCCACGCGGCGATGTGGCCGCGCTCGCTCACGCCGTCGCAGCCGTGTCTCGACTCGCGCTGATCGAAGTCCAGCTGGTTGTCGAAGCAGAGATCAATCCGCTGATGGTGCGTACCGACGGCGTTCTCGCCGTAGACGGTGTGGTGATATTGGGCAAGGCGTGAGATGGATTTCAAGGAGCGGACATGAACTTTCAATTGACTCCCGAGCAGGAAGAGTTCCGTGTGGCGGTGCGTCGCTTCGCCGAGCACCACCTGAAGGCGGGTGCTCGTGAGCGCGTCCACAGCCCAGACTATCCTTGGAATGTAGGCAGGCTGCTGGCCGGTCAGGGGCCTCTTGGCATCACCATGACTGAAGCCGACGGTGGTCAGGGGGCACATTGATGGACGCCGTGATCGCGATCGAAACTGTGGCTTCGGTGTGCCCGAGGAGCGCGGACGTGGTGCAGGCAGGCAACTTCGGTGCGGCGCGGGTGCTCGCGGAATTTGGCACTCCACTGCAAAAAGAGCGCCTGGCTCAGCGCGGCGATAACGCCGTTTCGCAAAATGACGTTGCGGCTATCCTCGAAGAGGTCGAGCTGCCTTGGCGGGATGAAGTCGGCCAACGTGGCGATCGGTTTGCGCGGAAGGGATTACGGCCCCGGGCGCTGCATGTTTGCCAGGGTCAGGGCGCCATTGAACTTGCGCCAAGTCGCTTCTGGACCATCTCCCGGCCTTCGCCTTCGCCATGCCCCGAATCGCTTCAACGTTGGCCGAGTGCCATCCGTTTACACGATTTTGCCAAGCGGTCCAGCCTCTGGCGTGACCCCGCCTCGGTGGTCCGGCGCGCGTTACAGGCGGGAGCGGCGGCCGCCCCCGCATTGCTCAGGTCCGCTGCGAACAACTGCACATCACCCAAGGCCTTGCGCGCCGTGTCGAGGTTCGCTTGCGAGCGCGAAACGATGGCGACGCGCGCGCCTTCGGCGAGAAATGCCCGCGCGCAAGCGAGCCCGATGCCTTTGCTGCCGCCGGTGATGAGGACGTTCTTCCCCTTCAGGCCAAGTTCCATGTCAGTCGACCTTCGCGCCTGATGCCTTGACGACTTGCGCCCATTTGTCGATCTCGGCCTTGATGTAGGCGCGGAACTGCTCGGGCGTGCTGCCCACCGGCTCGGCAGCCTGGGCTGCGAACTTCTCCCGCACATCGGGCGTGGCGAGAATCCGCACCAGTTCCCGATTGAGCTTGGCGACGATCTCCGGCGCTGTCTTGGCGGGCGCCAGAAGGCCGTTCCACGAACTCACCTCGAAATCGCCCAGGCCCGCTTCGGCCATCGTCGGCACGCTGGGAATCTGCGGCAGGCGCCGGTTCGCCGCCACCGCGATCGGCTTGAGTCTGCCGCTTTGCATCTGCGGGATCGCCGAGAGCGCGGTTTTGAACCCCATGGACACGGTTCCCGTCATCACGTCGGCCAATGCCGGCGCCGCGCCTTTGTATGGCACATGGATGATGTCGATGCCGGCGCGCAGCTTGAGCAACTCGCCAGCCAAGTGCGGCGAACCGCCGGCTCCCGATGAGGCGAAGCTGAGCATGCCCGGTTTGGATTTCGCCAGCGCGATCAGTTCCTTCAGGTCGTTGGGCGGCAGGGAGGGCGCGACCACCAGCACGCTCGGCGCCGACATGATCTGGGTGACCGGCGCGAAGTCGCGCAGCGTGTCGTAGCTCAGGTTCTTGTAGATCGACATGTTAGTGGCATTGGCGATGGTGCCCAGCAGCAGTGTGTAGCCATCCGACGCCGCGCGCGCGACCTGCTCTGAGCCGATGTTCGAGCCGCCGCCGGGCTTGTTCTCGACCACCACGGGCTGGCCCCAGGCTTCCTGAAGTTTCTGCGCCATCAGGCGAGCCACCACGTCGGTGGCGCCGCCCGGCACGAACCCGACGACGATGCGGATCGGCCGTGAAGGATAGTTCGCCGCAGCGTCCTGCGCTGCTGCCGAGGTGGCCCAAAGCATTGCGGCGGAAAAAAGAAATGCTCTTTTCAGTGCCTGCATGTTCATGGCTGACCTTTCAATTGAGCAACGACAAAATCCAGGTCTTCAACATCAGCGAATTTCATGTCCATGTCGAAGAGGTTCGCACGGTGCGCCGACGGGCTGCGGTCGCCGCAGGCCTGTTCGACCACGATCACGCGGAAATTGTGCGAGAAGGCGTCCTCCACCGCGGCGCGCACGCAGCCGCTGGTCGACACGCCCATCACCACCAATGTATCGACGCCGTCGTAGCGCAGGAAGGATTCGATCGGCGTGCCGAAGAACACCGAAGGCTTGTTCTTCAGGACCACCCGGTCCTGCGGGCGCGGCGCGAAGGCGGGCGGCCACTCGTCGGCGCGAGGATCGCTGCGGTACTGGAAAGTATCGGCGGAGCCGAGCTTGTAGTTCCAGATGCCGCGGTAGGTCGGATGGCTGCGGTCGTCGCGCCGGCTGTAGTAGATCGGCAGATCGGCCCGCCGGAAAACTTCCGTAAGGCGCGCCAGCGCCGCCTCGACCTCGGGCATCCGGCGCCCGCACATGTCGTAGGCCGGATCGAGGAACATCCAGGTGGTGTCGATGTTGAGCAGCGCCGCCTTCGCGCCGAGGCCGATGCGCTCGCCGAAGCCCGCCTTGCGGTAGACCTCGAGTTCCTCGTCGGGGACGTAACCCTTCCAGCGATCCAGTTTGTTCATGCGCAGGATAGGGAATCTGCCACAAACTCACGCCTCTAAGACAGAAGGGGGTTCGAAGTGCTGCAAAACATCCGATTTGTCGCCCGCATCGCCCGCACCGTGGCCGACAAGCTGACGCTCGGCACGCGGTCCTCGCACGGCACCAACGGGGACCTCGTCAAGAACACGTCCTACACACCGATGACGATCGCGTCAGCGTCCCGCCCAGCTCGAATCACTTTGTCGTCGCAAACGGGAGAGCTGCACCGCCACCAGCGTCGCCAGCAGTGCGAGCGCGGGCAGGTAAAACCATTGCTTGGCCGGTCGCTCGGCAGCGACTTCGATCGTTTCCAGCTTCCAGCCAGCCCCGATTCCGGTTTTCCCGGCAGGACTGTTTACACGCACATTTTTTACGATTACCTCCCCGTTCTCTACCGCGACCCGCAGGCCCGCGCTGCGCTCTAAGCGCTGTGCGCCAGTCGGCCCATCCGGACCCAAGGGGAGCAAGAGGAGTCTGCGCACCGGATCGCCACTGAAGTTTGCCCCGGACACCCACGCGCGCATGGCGCCGTCTTTCGGCTGCGTCTTCGCGAAATTCTCGTAGCCCGCGGGCTCGATGGCAATGAACGGCGGCCAGAACCGGTCGAGCCAAAACGCGGGACGGAACAGCGTGAACGCCACAAGCAACAGCAGCGCCGACTCGTACAGGCGGCTTTGGGTCAGAAAGCGATTCTGGATCGCTGCGACGAACAGCAGCATGGCCGTCAACGACACCACCGCGACCATGACGAAATGCAAAGGGGAATCGACACCGATCAGCAACAATTCGGTGTTGAAGACGAAAATGAACGGCAGCAGCGCCGTACGCATCTCGTAGTAGAAGGATTGGAGGCAAGTCTCCATCGGATCGGCCCTCGCGAGGGCCGCACCGGCATAGGCGTCGATCGCCACCGGGGGCGTCGCCCCGGAGAACAGGCCGAAATAGAACACAAACATGTGGATGGCGATCAGCGGCACGACCAGTCCACCCTGCGAGGCAAGCGTCACCACGACCGGTGCCATGGTTGCCGCCACCACGATGTAGTTCGCCGTCGTCGGCAGGCCCATGCCGAGAATAATTGTCACCACCATGGTGAGGAACAGCATCAGCATCAAGTTGCCGCCCGAGAGCGTATCGATCACGCCGACCAGAACCAGGCTAACGCCGGTCAGCGCGACCACTCCGATAATGATGCCGGCGGAGGCCAGCGCGACCCCCACGCTCACCATGTTGCGCGCGCCCACCGCAAGTCCATCGATGACATCTTTGCCTGCCGATCGGAGGGCCCGGACGTAGCCGCCCGTGCCGCGCATTGCGGCGAGCAGCGGACGCTGCGCCAGCATCTGCGCGATTTGCGCGATGATCGCCCAGTAGATGGACAGCGAAGCGGATAGGCCCTCGACCATCAGGCACCAGACCAACACCACCACCGGCAGCAGGTAGTGAAGTCCGGCCAGAATCGTGGGACGCAAGTCCGGCAGCACGAGCGGGGCATCGGGATCATCGCGCTCGAGCTCCGGCACCCGCGCGGCAACCGCAAGCAGACCCAGGAACGCGGCGCAGTAGGCCGCGCCCAAAGCCCAAAGGGACCATGCGCCGAACGCGTCCTTGGTCCAAGCGATGCCGTAATAAAGCACGCCCGAGAGGATGACAAGCGAGCCTGCGCCGAAGACGATGCGAAAGAGCAGCGCCAGCGGCCCGCGCTGAAACCGCGAGGTCAGGCGCGGCAGGTTCAGGCGAACCGACTCAATGTGCACGATGAAATAGAGTGCGGCGTAGGAGATCACCGCGGGCAGGAATGCATGCTTTACCACGTCGCTGTACGGAATACCGACGAATTCGGCCATCACGAACGCCGCGGCGCCCATCACCGGCGGCATCAGTTGGCCGTTGATCGACGAGGACACCTCGATGGCCGCGGCCTTCGCGGCCGGAAATCCGATGCGCTTCATCAAGGGGATGGTGAAGCTGCCGATGGTCATCATGTTGGCGATCGTCGAGCCCGAGATCAACCCGAAGCAAGCCGAGGACACCACTGCGGCCTTTGCCGGTCCGCCCTGCAAATGCCCAAGGAGCGCGATCGACACCTTGATGAACCAGCCGCCCGCGCCCGAGCGCTCGAGCAAGGCGCCGAACAGCACGAACAGAAACAGCAGCCCTGCCGATATGCCCAGTGCGATACCGAACACGCCTTCGGTCGAAAACCACATGTGGTCCGCCATCCAGCTCAGATTCGCGCTCTTGTGGGAAATTGCCACCGGCAGGTACGAGCCGAGGAACGAGTAGGCGAGGAATGCCGCGGAGACGATGGCGAGCGGCAGGCCGAGCGCGCGGCGCGTTGCCTCGAGGAGCAGCAACACTCCCGCGGTTGCCACCGAGACATCCAGCGGCGTCGGCAGTGCGGCACGGCGCGCAAGTTCGTCGTAGAAAACGTAGATGTATAGCGATGTCGCCGCAGCCAGCGCGCCCAGCACCCAGTCGGTGAGAGGAACGCCTTCACGCCGCGAACGCGCGAAGGCGGGATAACCGCAGAACACCAGCAGCATCACAAACGCGTAGTGAACGACGCGCAGTTCGTGATGGTTGAGCACGAAACTGCCGCCGAGCAGATAGGGCAGCGGCGACGCCTGGAAAAGCTGGAACACCGACCATGCCAGCAGCACGCCAAACAGGACTCTTGCCTCGATGGGGCCGGGCTTGCGAAGTCCCAATTCGCTTGCAGCGTGGCGCTGGCCCGCGGCGAGATCGACCTCCGGAACTCCTGATGCCGGGGCGCCGGTCACGGATTCTGCCTCGCGCCGCGATCTAGGGGTTTTGCCAATACGCGAGCGGCAAAGAGGAAAGGCGCTCGTGGCCGGTCTTCGTCACGCGGACCGTCTCCCCTGCGACTGCGATGAGCCCGCGTGTGTCGTCGCGCACCCCGGTGATGACAAAAAACACCATGTCGGGTTCCGCCAGCACGGGATTGCCGCGATAGAACATGGGCCAGTCCATCCAGGTAGGCGCGTAGGTTGCGCCGAGGCTGTATCCGCAGGAGTTGAGTTTGATCGACCCATAGCCGTGTTTTTCAAGCGTGCGTGCGTAGGCCTCGAAGACGTCGCCGATCGGCTTGCCGGGGAATAACGCCCGTTTGGCGTTGTCCAGGCAATCGAGCGCCACCTTGTACATATCGCGGTGGCGAGAGTTGGGCTTGCCGACCTTTACCGTGTGATAGAGACCGCAGTGGTAGTGCCGGTAAACGCCGCAGAATTCGATATTGAACTGGTCATCGGCGTCGAGGTGGCGCCGGCCGGTGAAGTAGCGGCTGACCAGCGACGCCGGTCCAGAGCTGATGATGTATTCGTTTGCCGTGTCATCGCCGCCGCCGCGGAATACGACAGACTGCATCTCGGCGAGGATGTCTCCCTCGAATGCGCCGGGAATCGCCAGCCGGTGCCCGACGCGCATCACCTCGTCGGCTAGCTCCGATGCCTTGCGGACAAATGCCAATTCAGCCGGACTTTTCACGACGCGTTGCCGCGAGACAAGGTCTGACGCGTCTACCAGTGTGCAAAACCCATCGAGCGCCGCGGCGAGTTGGCGGCCGATCTTAGAAGTGGCCCCGGAAATCTGAACAGCGCTATAAGTGGAAACTCTGGGTATAAAGTCGGACCGAAAGCGGTCTGACAAAAAGGAGTTTCTGATGAAAAAGAAGGCATCGGGGCGGCGCAGCCGCCGCACGCATACCGCGGTGTTCAAGGCGCGGGTAGCTCTGGCCGCTTTGCGGGAAGACCGCACCATGGTCCAGCTGTGCGAGGAATTTGAACTACATCCGAACCAGATCACGGAATGGAAGCGGCAACTGCTTGAGCGCGCAGCCGAGGTCTTCGAGGCCGGCGCGCAGCCCGATCCGGTGAACCTGGCCCCGTTGCACGCGAAGATCGGCCAACTGGCGCTGGAGAACGATTTTTTGGAAGGCGCGCTCACCAAAGCCGGATTGCTGAGCGCAAAGCCATGATCGACCGTGACCATGAACTGAGCATCACGCGCCAGGCGAAGCTCCTGGAGATCAGCCGCGGGACGGTGTACTACCTGCCCCGGCCGGTGAGCGCGGAGGATCTCGCGCTTATGCGCAAGATTGACGAGCTGCATCTGGAGCACCCCTTCATGGGGGCGCGCATGCTGCGCCGCCAATTGGCCCGGCAAGGCATTCACGCCGGACGGCGGCACATCGGAACGCTGATGCTGCGCATGGGTATCCAGGCCCTGGCGCCGCAGCCGGGCACGAGCAAGGCGGCGCCGGGACACAAGATCTACCCGTACCTGTTGCGTAAGCTCGCGATCACCCGCGCCAACCAGGTCTGGGCGCTGGATACCACCTACATCCCCATGGCGCGCGGTTTCGTCTACCTCACCGCCGTGGTGGATGTCGCCTCGCGCCGGGTGCTCGCGCACAAGGTGGCGATCACCTTGGAAGCCGTTCACGCCAAGGAGGTAATCGAGCAGGCCTTTGCCCGGTACGGCGTGCCCGAGATCGTCAACACCGATCAAGGTAGCCAGTTCACGGCCGAGGAGTTCACCGAGGTCGTCCTGGCCAAGGGCTGCAGGCTGTCCATGGACGGTCGTGGCGCCTGGCGCGACAACGTGTTTGTTGAGCGCCTGTGGCGCAGCGTGAAGTACGAACGGGTGTATCTCAAGGCCTACGACAGCGTGAGCGCAGCGCGCGCCGACATTGCCGATTACCTGGGCTGGTATAACGCGCATCGCAGTCATTCAAGCTTGGAACGGCTCACGCCGGATGAGAAGTACCTGGCTGCGCTGCCGCCCATGGCGCTGGCCGCGTAAGATGAATCTCGTGGTGTGCCCCGAGTTGCCCACCGCGTCGGTCGTTCGTCGCAAGCGACGCCCGCCGCCGTGGACAACTCTGCACCTTACAACCCGCCCGGAATCCACTTATAAATCGGGGAAAGTTGTTCAAACAACCGGAGCCACTTCTCTTGGCGGTGAAGCCGTAAGCGTTCCACTCGATACCGAGGCGCTTGCCGCCGCTGCCAAGCTCAGCGAGCAGCGGTCTAAGATCGGTGCGCGAGGGGTCGGCATCCGGAGCGTCGACCCAGATGCGGATGTCCTTGATGACAGAGGTATATTGCGCCTGGCGCAGATCCGGCGACCGGGTGATCAATACCAGCGTGCCGTCCACCCCCAGGTACAGGCACTGGAAGAACACGTACCCGTAGGAGTCGAATCCTGTCAGGTAGTACATGCTCTCCTGCTTGAAGATCAGCAGGCCATCGAGGCCCTGGCGCGCCAGTTCCTCGCAGGTGTGGCGCCGGCGCGCGGCAAGTTCCTCCTCTGCGAAATGCAACGGCATGACCGGACGCGCCTTACTTCACCAAGCCCACTTCCTTGTAGTACTTGAGCGCGCCGGGGTGATGCGGGATTGACCGACCGCCATTGGCGGAACCCTCGCGCGTCAACAGCGCGAATGCCGCTGCGCGCGACTTGAACTCCTCGAAGTTGTCGAACACCGCCTTGACCATGTAATACGCCGCTTCGGCTGAAAGATTCTTCTCGCTCGCAACAATAGTGGTCGGGATGGCAAAAGTCGCGACCGGGGTGCTTTGCCCGCGATAGACGCCCGCGCCGATGGTGTGGCGCACGAAGTACGGCGAATCCGCCAGCAGCTTATCAACTGCAGGTCCCGTCAAGGGCACGACCGCGGCATCGCAAACATTTGTCGCTTCCTCAACCAGCGACGCCGGTTGACCGGATGCAATGAAGTATGCGTCGATCTTGTTGTCGCACAATGCAGCCGCCTGCTCGCGCGGATCAAGTTTGGACTCGAGGCGGAAATCGCGCTTCGGGTCGAGCTTCATGTAGCCGAACAGCTGGTAGTTGGTCGCTTCGGTGCCCGAGCCCGGGTTCCCCGTGTTGACGCGCTTGCCCCGGATGTCATCCAAGGCCCGGATGCCCGAATCGCGCCGCACCACCAGATGCAGCGGGTCGGCCTGGATCGCCATCAGGAAGCGCAGGTCCTGATTGGCCCCCTCCTGCTGGAAAACGTTGCTGCCGCGATAGGAGTGATACTGCCAGTCCGACTGGGCGTAACCCGCCGTGAGGTGGCCTTCACGGATGCCGCGCAGGTTGGCGACCGACCCCTTGCCAACCTCGACGGTGCAGCGGACCTGATGGCCGAGCTGGCGCTGGGTCTTTTGCACTACGTCGCAAATGAAGCCGGCGCTCGCGTACCAGAAGCCATTGATGCTGGCCGTGCCGATGTTGATGATCTGGGACTGCTGCGCCGCCGCCGGTGTAGCGAGGCAAAAGCCGAGGGCAGTCGCGCCGAGAATTGATTTCAGGGAAAGTATGGAGGACCTCCGGATGAACAAACAAGGAATCGCAAAACTTACGCTCAAGTCATTGGAAAATCAATGACCGTCTCTCATCCAGGCTTGGGCATGTCGATCAGCAGATTGAGGCTATTGTCGCAGACTATCTGCGCCCCCGGCGGCACTACCAAGGTGGACTCGCGCTCCTCGAACAGCGCCGGGCCGGCGGCGCGGCTGCCGGGCGCGAACGCATAGCGATCGTAGACTGCCGTGCGCACGAAGCCCTGTTCCCGCGGGAACCATGCCATGCGGTATCCCTTGACCGCGTCGGCCTTCGCGGCCGGCATCGACGGCGTGCCGCCCCGCGCGGCGGCGAGGGAGATATCGGGCCGCGGGCCGCGCACACCCAGCCGCCAGGACACGATCTCGATCGGCATGCCGGCCTCGACCCGGCCGAACAGCCGCCGGTAGGTTTGCTCAAATGCGGCGGTCATCGCGCTGCGGTCGCCGCGCTCGATGGCGGCGCGCTCGAGCAAGACGTCGATTTCGTATCCCTGGCCCTGGTAGCGCATCGCCGCCTCGATGCGCACTTCCACGCGTTCGCGCGGCGTGCCGGCCGTCGCTAGCAGCGCGCGGCCATCGGCTTCGAGCCGCGCGAGCAGCGCGCCGAGGGCGGCGAAGTCGAGCAGGGCGAGCGCTTCGACGCGGCCGCGCACAAAAGAAAATGAAGTGGGCGCGGCAAGAAAACCGAACGCCGAGGCGACGCCCGCGCCAAGCGGACAGATCACGCGCGCGAGGCCGAGTTTCTCGGCGATGTGCGCGGCATGCACCGGCCCCGCGCCGCCGATCGGCACCATCGCGTAGTCGGTGATGCGCCGCGCCTTTTCCAGCGCGTGGATCGCCGCGGCGCGAGCCATGTTCTCGTTGACCAGTTCATGGATTCCCCAGGCAGCGCCTTCGACCGAAAGGCCGAGCGGCTCGCCGATGTGCCGGGCGATCGCCGCGCGCGCGGCCTCGACATCAAGATGCATGTCGCCGCCCAGAAAGCTTTCGGCGCCGAGGTAGCCGAGCACCAGGTCGGCATCGGTGACGGTGGCCTCGCCGCCGCCGCGGCCGTAGCAGGCCGGCCCCGGGTCCGCGCCCGAGCTGTCCGGCCCGACCTGCAGCAGGCCGAGACGGTCGACGCGCGCGATCGAGCCGCCGCCGGCGCCGATCTCAATCATGTCGATCACCGGGATGCGCAGCGGCAGGCCGCTGCCGCGCTTGAAGCGGTAGATGCGCGCGACTTCGAACTCCGTGGAATGCAGCGGCTCGCCGTCGTCGATCAGGCAGGCTTTCGCCGTGGTGCCGCCCATGTCGAAGCAGAAAACATCGTGCGCACCGGCCCCGCCGCCGATCAGAGTGGTGGCTTGCACGCCGCCGGCCGGCCCCGACTGGACCAGCCGGATCGGATGGCGGATGGCCGTACTCTCGTGCACGGTGCCGCCGTCGGAGAGCATCAGATAAAGATCCTTGCGGATGCCGAGCGCCTGCAACTCGCGCGTGATCGCGGCCAGATAGCGCTCGAAGATCGGCAGCACGTAGGCGTTGGCCAGCGTCGTCGACATCCGTTCGTACTCGCCGATCTCCGGCACCACGTCGCTCGAGGTGCACACCACGAGCCCCGGCGCCTCGCGCCGCAGGAGGTCGCGCACGCGGTCTTCGTGCACTGGGTTCTGATAGGCGTGCAGCAGGCAGATGCCGACCGCCTCGACGCCTTGCTCGCGCAGCGCGCGCGCCACGGCGATCACCGATGCCTCATCAAGCGCCTTGATGATGGCGCCATCCGGGCCGATGCGCTCATCGACCTCGAAACGGCGTTCGCGCGGCGCGAGCGGCGGCGGCAGCTCGATCTTCAGGTCGTAGGTGTCGTACCGCCACTCCAGCCCGATCTCGATCACGTCGCGAAATCCGCGCGTCGTCACCAGCGCCGTCTTTACGCCCTTGCGCTCGATGAGCGCATTGGCGACCAGCGTGGTGCCGTGGATCACGTGCGCCACGTCTGCCGGCGCAACGCGATGGGTCTGCAGCAACCGCTGCACGCCGGTGAGCACCGCCCGCGAGGGATCATCGGGCGTCGTCAAGACCTTGTCGTTGTGCAGGCGGCCGGTCTGCATGTCGAGCATCACGAAGTCAGTGAACGTGCCGCCGATGTCGACTCCGATACGATAGCGTTCCATCGCGCTCAATTCTTCTGCGCGCCGAAGCCGCCGCCGCCGGGCGTATCGAAGGTGACCAGGTCTCCCGGCGCGAGGGTGTAGCGCCCCTTCGCCGCCACCGCCTTGCCGTTGACCAGATCGCGGCCCGCCGCGCCGGGCCCGCCCCCGAGGATGCCGCGCGGCGGGAACTTCACGCGCTCATGGCGGATCGTCATCGCCACCGGTTCGTTGCCGGTGACCTGGAACGAGATCCTCTGCCCGGGGCCGCCCTGGTAACGCCCCGCGCCGCCGGATTCGGCAAGAATCGCTTTTTCGGTAACCCGCAGCGGCACGCTGCTCTCAAAGCGCTCGACCGACACGGTGGCGACATTCGAGGGGAACGACAGGCAGGCCGGGCCGTCACGGCCCTGGCGCGCGCCGTGGCCGCCGTTCATGAAGAACATCTTCACGAAGCGCCGGCCGTCGGGCTGCAGGCCCTGGAAGTAGACGTTCCACAGCGGCGAGCCGCAATCGGCGATGACGCGATCGGGCAGCACCTGCGCCAGCGCGCCGAAGAGCAACGGCGGCAGGTAGTGGCCCGACAGGTGCCGCGCCCACACCGGCGCCGGCCGGCGCGGATTGACGAGACAGCCTTCGGGGGCGCTCACGCTGATCGGCCGGAAGGTGCCGTCGTTGTTCGGCGTGGTGGGATCGAACAGGCATTTGAGGGCGTAGTGGGTGTAGGCGATGGTGTAGCTCATCACCGAATTGATCGGCCGCGCGATCTGCGCCGAGGTGCCCGCGTAGTCCACGGCGATCTCGCCGCCGGCGATTTTCACCGCGCAGCAGATTTTCAGCGGCGCATCGAAGCCATCGAGCCAGATCTCATCCCGGTAGGTGCCCTCGGGCACTGCCTCGATCGCGCGCCGCATGCTCGCCTCGGAGCGCGCGAGGATGTCGTCGACCAGCTCATCCAGGCCTTCCAGCCCTTCGGCCTCGAGCAGGCGCAGTAAGCGCGCCTCGGCCTGCGAATAGGCCGAGAACTGCGCGCGCATGTCGCCGAGAGTTTCCTGCGGCGCGCGCAGGTTTTCGTTGAGGAAGGCGAGCACATCGGGGTTCTCGACGCCGCGCTCGACGATCCGGCACACCGGAATCGTCAGGCCCTCTTCCCAGGAATCGCGCGCATCCACCGAAGGCGCGCCGCCGATGTCCACGCTATGGAACGTGCTGCCGATGAAGCCGATCAGCCGGCCGGCACGGAACACGGGCTTCACCATCGTGATGTCGTTCAGGTGGCCGGTGCCGTGATAGGCGTCGTTCGAGATCAGCACGTCGCCCTCGGCAAGCTCCCCGCGCGGGACACGCGCGAGCATCACCGCGAGGGTCCGCGGCATGGTGCCGATGAACGAGGGCACGCTCTTGGTGGATTGCACGATCTGGCGCCCCTGGCTGTCCATCAGCCCCACCGCCATGTCCCAGTTGTCGCGCACCACCGAGGAGAACGAGGCGCGCACGAAAACCTGCGCGGCCTCGTCGATGAATCCGGCGAGGCGTTGCCAGACAAGACCGATCTGCAAGGCGTTAAATGGGGAAGCGCGGCGGGACATCCTCGCGAAAGTCTATACTAGGGTCGTCAGCGGTCAGACGAAACGTTGCGAAATGGATGACGGCAGGTCCAACAAGAATAGGGTCACGGTCGCGACGGCGCTGGTGCGCGCCTTCAAGGCGAACGGCACGCGGCGCATGTTCGGTGTCCCGGGCGGCGGCAGCAGCCTGGATCTGATCGAAGCGGCGCGGCTGGCGGGCATCGACTTCGTCCTCGCGCGCCACGAGTGCGCGGCCATGTTCATGGCTGCCGCCACCGCCGAACTGGATGGCTCGCTTGGCGTCGCGCTCACCACCAAGGGACCGGGCACGGCCAATGCAGCCAATGGCGCCGCTCATGCTTCGCTCGATCGCTGCGCCGTGGCGCTGGTTACCGATGGCTTTTCACCACAGGTGCAAAGCTACGTCACGCATCAATGGTTCGATCAAAGGGCGCTGCTCGCCCCGCTCGTCAAGGCGCATAGCTTGCTCGCGAAGGGCGACATCGGCGCGCAGATCGAGCGTCTGCTGGCTGCGGCGCGCACCCCCAGGCGGGGGCCGGTGCATATTGAACTCACCGGGCCAGCCGCACGCGCGCGTATCGCCGCGCGCCGGCACCGCAAGTTTGCGCCGACGATCGCGGCCGCCGGCGCGAGCGCGATCGACCGCGCGCGCGCGATGATCGCCGGTGCGAAGCGGCCGGTCGTGGTCGCGGGTCTCGAAGCGCGCGACACGGGCGTTGCAGGCTTGGTTCGAAAACTCGTTGCGGCGCTCGGCTGCCCCGCACTGGTGACCTACAAGGCCAAGGGCGTCGTCGCCGACGCTGCGCCGCAGTATGCGGGCATCTTCACCGGCGGACTGGCCGAGCAAGCGACCGTAAAGCAGGCCGATCTCATCGTGCTGATCGGCGTCGATCCGGTGGAACTGATCCTGCAGCCCTGGCCCTATGCCATTCCAGTGCTCGACATCGGCTATACGCGGCATCCGGTGCATTACGTCAAACCGGCGCATGGCGTCTACGGTGATTTGCGGCGCAGCGTGGCTGCGATCCGCCCGTCGGGCGCTGGCAGGGGCTGGAGGCGTACTGAGATTCGCAAACTGCGCGACCAGACCCAGGGATCGCTGGCCTACACCGGTTCGGGAACAGGCCTCACGCCGCAACAGGTCGTTGAGGCGGCCGCGCTGGCCGCGCGCGGCCTGGCACGCTGGCCGCGTGCAACGGTGGATGCAGGCGCGCATATGTTCTCGGCGACCGCGTTCTGGCCATGCGTGCGACCGAACGACCTGCTGATCTCGAACGGCCTGGCGACGATGGGGTTCGCGCTGCCCGCCGCGATCGCTTCGGCCCTGCATGATCCGCGGCGCCACACGATTGCCTTCACCGGCGACGGCGGTTTGCTGATGTGCTTGGGTGAACTCGCCACAGCGGTGCAGAGCCGCGCGCGCATTGTCGTGGTCGTATTCAACGATGGTTCGCTGTCGCTCATTGACATCAAGCAACAGCAGCGCAAACTACCGGTGAGCGGCATGCGCTGGGACCGGCCGGACTTCGCGGCGGCGATGCGCGGGCTCGGCTACCGGGCGCACTCGCCGGCGGGTTACCGGCGCGCGCTGGCGCAGGCATTCGCAGGCAAAGGGCCGGCGCTGATCGATGTCGTCGTCGATCCGTCTGGATACGGAGCACAACTGGCGGCAATGAGGGGGTAAGCAAACATGAAAAGAGCAATCAAGATCTTCTTGACGGCAATTCTCGCTGTTCTGGGCTCGCAGAGTTTCGCCCAGGAAAAATTTCCGTCGAAGAACGTGACCATCGTCGTCGGCTTCGCGCCCGGCGGCGGCGGCGACATCTCGGCCCGCTGGATGGCCGAGTTCCTGCGCGAGCGCTGGAAAGTGCCGGTGCTGGTGGAGAACCGACCCGGGGCTGGCGCCACGATCGCGGCGGCCCAGCTCGCGCGCGCCAAACCCGACGGCTATACGGTCGCGCTCGCGACCACCAGCCCGTTCACCGTTGCGCCGTATTTCCAGTCCGTGTCCTACGATCCGTCGAAGGACTTCACCTACCTGTTCCAGTTCCTGGTCAGTTCCCAGCCGCTGTTTGTGCGCAGCGACAGCGCGCACCGCAACCTCGCGGACCTGATCGCCTGGATGAAGGCGAATCCGGGCCAGCTGTTCTGGTCGACCGCGGCCACCAACGGCGGGCCGCACATCGCGACCGAGGCCGCCTTCAAGCATCTGGGAGTATCCGGGACCTACGTGCCGTACAAGGGTGGCGCGGAAGCGATCACAGGCCTGCTCGGCGGGCAGATCCAGGTGCTGGTAGCGGCGGAGTTTCCTCCCTACGCGGCGTCAGGCCACGTGCGCCTGCTCGCGGAAACCGGGCCGGACCGGATCCCCGACTATCCAACCGTGCCTACCTACAAGGATCTCGGCTATCCGCTGTCGGTGCCGATCTTCTACGGCATCGCGGGTCCTGCGGGCATCCCCGCCGATGTCGTCGCGACATGGGAAGAGGCCGCGCAGGAAATGATGAAATCACCCGCCTTCAAGGATCTGATGGGTAAGCTGAAATCGACGGCCTCGTACCAAAGCAGCCGCGACTTCACCGCGACCATCGTCAAGGTGCATCGCGATATGGGCCGGCTAATTCCCGAGCTAGGCCTGAAGCGGCCGCAGTGAGCGGATCGAGGCACTGACATGTGGCAGGCCCGGATGATCATCGTCAACGGCGAACTAATGCCGTTCGCGGACGCGCGCATCCATCCGCTGTCGCTCGCCGTCGCCTACGCGACCACGGTGTTCGAGGGCCTGCGAGCCTATCGCAACGCGTCCACCGGCAAATTCGCCATTTTCCGACTCCAAGAGCACATGCGACGCCTGCAGGTCGGCATGAAAGTAATGCGCTTCGAGCGCAGCTACGAGACCGGCTATATGCGCGATTGCCTTGCGCGGCTGATCCGCGCCAACGAACCGGATGACGACGTCTACATCCGCCTGCTCGCCTACATCGAGGGCATCGGACTGATGGCCACCACCGGCCCGGTCGGGTTTACCGCCGCGGCGATGCCGCGCGACAGGCCGAAATTCGCCGAGACCGGCATGAGCCTGGGCGTGAGTTCCTGGAGCCGGCTATCGGACAACGCCAGTCCACCGCGCATCAAGTCCACCGCGAACTACCACAACGCGCGCCTCACCCAGCTGCAGGCGAAAGCCGATGGTTACGACGGCGCGCTCATGCTAACGCCGGCGGGCAAGGTGTCCGAGGCGCCGATCGCGTGCTTTTTCATGGTGCGCGACGGCCGTCTCATCACGCCTTCCGTGACGAGCAACATTCTGGAAAGCATCACGCGCGACACCATCCTTACGCTGTACCGGGAACTGACCGGCAAGGACGCCGAGCAGCGCGAAGTCGACCGCAGCGAGCTGTACTTCGCCGAAGAGGCTTTCCTGTGCGGCACGGGCCAGGAGATCGTGCCGGTAACCTCGATCGACAAGCTGCCGGTCGGCGACGCCAAGCCCGGTCCGCTCACGGCCCAGTTGCGCAAGCGTTACTTCGACATCGTGCGCGGCAACGATCCCGAGCACGCGGAGTGGCGCACCATCGTCTAGGCTAGGGACGCTGCGAGAACGAGCGCCCGAACACGCCCTCGGCGATCCGGTTCTTCAGAATTTCGATCGAACCACCGGCGATCATCCAGCCGCGGCAACGGCGCATGCAGTACTCGACCAGCAGTTCCTGGCTGTAGCCCGTTCCGCCCATCACCTGCAGGGCCTCGTTGGCGATTTCGAACCCGGCCTGGTTGCAGAACGCCTTGGCGATGGACGTCTCCCCCGCCGACGGAAATCCGCGATCGGCATTGGCCGCGGCGCGGTACAGCAGCAATTGCCCGGCGTCGAGTTTCATCTTCATCTCGGCGAACTTCCACTGCAACCCCTGGAACTCGCACAGCAAACGCCCGAACTGCCGGCGCTGCAGCGCCCATTCGCGCGCCTGGTCGAAAGCGTAACGACCAAGCGCCAGAGAGCGCGCGGTGTTGCCGATGCGCTCCACGTTGAAGCCGGCGATCTGCTTCTTGAAGCCGCCCTCCTTCAGCACCACCATCTCCGGCGGCACATAGACGTCTTCGAAGTACAGCTGCGCCCATTCCTCGCCGGACATGAAACTCGAGCGCGCGCCGAACTTCACCCCTTCGGCCTTTGTGTCGATCAGGACCGAGCCGATGCCGCCCACGCCCGGGCCAAAGCGCACATAGGCAAGGATCACGTCGGCGTAGGGCGCGTGCGTGGTGAACACCTTGGTGCCGTTGACGCGAAAGCCCGCGCCCTCAGGCGTTGCGGTTGTTTTCAGGTCGGTCACCGCGGAGCCCGCCTCGGGCTCGGTCATGCCCACCGAGATCACGCCCTCGCCCTGAAGAAGCCTCTTCAGATAGGTGTTTTTCTGGTGTGCAGAGCCATATTCCGCGAGCACGCGGATCGCACCGAAATTGCCCGCCTGCACCACGTCCGCGCTTCTCGGGCAGGCGGCGGCGACGGCCTCGATGGCGATCACCGCGTCCATCAGCGTGCCGCCCTGGCCGCCATCAGCCTCGGCAATGACGATGCCGAGCAGGCCCTGCGCGGCCATCAGCTTGGCCACGTCCCAGGGATACTCGGTGCCGTGCGCGCGCTCGCGCGCCCCGGCTTTCAGGTGCTTGTCCGCAAAGCGGCGCACCGCCTCGCCGAACTCCGCCTGCTCGGCGGTAAAGTGGAAATCCACGCGCTCAGCCCCCTTTTTCGCCCAGAGTGCCGCATCGGCCGCCGGGCGTCTCGTAACTGCGTCATTGTAGAGTGTCGTCCACGCGGCGGGTCCGTGAAACCGTCGCCACCTGTCAGCTGCGTTCGGGTACGCTCACCCCAGTGAAGGAGAACCGCACATGAACCGCGGATTCGTCGGGTATGTTGCCATCCCGGCGCCGACATGAAGCTGCGGCAAGCCATCAAGTCAGGGCGCAGATTTCGAGGAGGGCGTGGCCCACTACACCGAGAAGCGTGCGTCTCGGTTCACCGGCCGTTAGCGTCTAGGGCTGTCCTGTGAACCCGCGCGCAATGGAAGGCATCCGCGTCCTCGATCTGTCTCGGATTCTCGCCGGCCCGACCGCCGGCCAGCTTCTGGGAGACTTCGGCGCCGAAGTCATCAAGGTCGAGCGCCCGGGTATGGGCGACGACGCGCGCCGCCTCGGCGGCGAGAGCCTGCGCGCGTCCGACGGAACCGAGTCGGATTTCGCGCCGATGTACGTCTGCGCGAACCGCAACAAGAAATCGATCTGCGTTGACATCTCCAAGCCGGAGGGCGTGAAGATCTTGCTCCAGCTCGCGCAGTGGGCCGACGTGCTTATCGAGAACTACAAGGTCGGGGACTTAAAGCGCTACGGCCTCGACTACGGCAGCCTGTCGGACCTCAATCCCCGACTCGTCTACTGCTCGATCACCGGCTTCGGACAAACCGGGCCCTATGCGCCGCGGGCCGGATTCGATTCCGTATTCCAGGCCCTGAGCGGGCTCATGAGCACGACCGGAAACGCGGACGACGCGCCCGGCGCCGGCCCGATGCGCGTGGGCGTGCCGATCATTGACTTCATCGGCGGGCTCTATGCGTTTTCCGCCATCATGGTCGCGTTGCATCACCGGGACCGGACCGCCGGAAAAGGGCAGCACATCGACCTGTCGCTGCTCGATGCCGGAATTTCCGCCACCACGATCGCGATGACCAACTTCTTCGCGACCGGCGAGCGATTCGAACGCTCAGGCAACGAACAGGCGGCCGTCGTGCCGGTGCAGGTGCTGCGCTGTGCGGACGGAGAGATCCTGGTATCGGCGCCGACTGATGATGCGTTCCGGCGCATGTGCCGATGGCAAGAAATGGTGAATTTGATTCTATCTCCGAATTCTGGATCATCTAGGAGTAGGGTTTTTGACTAGAAGCTTGCTAAGTATTGGCGAAACTCTGCGAATCCCTGCTTTCGACAAGAAGTTTTTCGCAAGCCAATGCGTTGATCGGCAGTCGATCAGAAGCTGTCCACTCTGCATATGGATCTGAGTTTGGCTTGAATCTCATGGTCGTTTGATTTAGAGTAGTGTGATATTTAGAGATCAAGCAAGTGGGATCGTGGCAACTTCGGCAGCCTCGTTACCGTTGATGCCGATAGAACCTTGGCGTCGAATGTGGCTTCGATGGAAACGACGGAGAAAGCTGTTATGACGTTTCGCGCGCCAAGTGTCGAGGATGTCATTTCGGTGTACTGGCAGACCGGCTGCACCAGTTGCCTTCGGGTGAAGGAGCTACTCACCCAGCATGGCATACCGTTTCGTTCCCGTGATGCTCTCAAGGACGAAGGCGCGCTGGACGAGCTCGCGCGCTTCGGCCTGCGTCAGGTCCCCATCGTCGTCCGCGGGGACGAGTGGGCGAATGGCCAGATCCTTCGGGACGTAGCTCGGCTATGTGGTATTCCGTGGGGCAACGACAAGATCCTCCCGACCGAGGAATTGCAGCGTCGCCTTAATGCAATCATGGCCGGGACCGGGCGGTTCACGCGCCAGTTGCCGGAGAGCTCGCTGCAAACCAATCTGCCCGATCGTCCGCGCAGCTACGCCGACCTCGTCTACCATGTATACAACATCATCGATGCCTTCGTGGAACATGAGGAGGGCATTCCACTGGTGTACGAAGCGTACTATCGCCTGCCGCCGTCCGAAATGCAGAGCATCGAGGGCCTTGTCGGATATGGCGACCATGTCGCCCACCGCCTCAACGCATGGTTCGCTGGACCAGGGCGGAAAGCCGACTGGGATGCGAAGGCGAGCGTATACTACGGCGAACAGACCAAGCACGATTTCCTGGAGCGTACGACGTGGCACAGCGGTCAGCACGCTCGCCAGGTAATATGGGTGCTGGAAAGAATGGGCATCAAGCCCAATCGGCCACTGGGCGAGGAAACCTTCCGCGGCCTACCGATGCCTGAAAAAGTCTGGGAAGACGAAGAAACCAAGTAGGAAGAGCGAAAAGTCGTCTCCAAGGCAGCTGGTGGCGCCCAGGTCTGAGGGAAACTGTTTCCGTCCCATTCGATTCCTCGCGTTTTCGCCAGAATGCCAGCAGGCTGGTGCTAAACGGCTGGTCGGCATCGGGGCAGTTTGGCACTCCTAAGGATCTTTCGATACGGCAGGGAGGACTGAATGGACGTCAAGGGCTCTTCGATTGACTACAAGGTGGTGTTGGAAACGAACGTCCGCGTGCCGATGCGCGACGGAATCACGCTCGCCGGGGATCTCTATAGACCGGCAGACAGAAGCGGCGCGCCGATCTCCGGTGCGTTTCCGACGATTCTAGAAAGAACACCCTACGACCGTACGCGCCAGTTTCAATACGGCTGCGGACAATACTTTGCCTCGCGTGGTTACAACTGGCTCGTCGTTGACTGCCGCGGCCGGGGCGATTCGGACGGTGAATTTCATTTCTACAACAAACACCATGAAGGCCTGGACGGCTACGACACCGTAGAATGGATCGCGACCCAGCGGTGGTCGGACGGCAAGGTCGGCACCACGGGCCTGTCGTTCGCCGGTTCAAATCAGCAGGCCCTTGCGGTGATGCGGCCATCGCACTTGACGACGCAGTTCGTTATTGATTGCGGGATCAACTATTGGCGCAGAACCTTGCGCAACAATGGGGCGTTTGCCGAAGGAATTTTCGCGCCATACGTCTTTCGCATGGCGATCAGTGGCAAGGAGGCGGCCGCTGATCCATCAATCAGGCGTGCGCTCGAAGAGTATCTGGCCGACATTCAAAAGTGGATTCGAAAGCTTCCTCTTCGGCCGGGAGCAACGCCGCTCGCGCTCGCGCCGAGCTATGAGCGCTGGTACTTCGACATTGCAACGCAGGGCGACTATACGGAGCTGTTTCAGACTCCGATGACAAGCCTGCAGGACTATATCGATCAATATCCCGACATTCCGCTTTGTTTCACGACAAGCTGGTACGGCAATCGCCATGCGTGGGGCAACTTCGAAAAATACAAGATCCTCTCGAAGAAGAACAAACAGCCTCTCAAGCTGATCGTCGGGCACTGGCTGCACCAGGAAGACTTCATGGAGCAGCGTTTTGCCGGCGATGTCAATTTTGGCAACGAATCCTGTTTCGATCTCAACGATACCCGCCTGCAATGGTACGACCAGTTTCTCAAGGACATCGACACGGGTGCGCTTGAAGAACCCCGCCTGTTGATCTGGATCATGGGTGGCGGGACGGGTGGGCGCGACTTCGACAACCGCCTTCAGCATGGTGGGGAATGGCGCGCGATCGATGCTTGGCCGAGCAAGCACGTCAAGATCAAGGACTACTTTCTGACCTTCAACGGAAACCTCGAGGAGACGCCACCGCCGAAGGGCGAGCCATGCCTGGAATACACTTACAACCCAGCCGATCCGGCCCCGACGATCGGCGGCGCCGTGCAGAACCCCAAGGGCGTATCGTCGCTGATCCAGGGAGGGGGGTTCGACCAGCGCGGCCAGCCTGGTTTTATGTTGACCGTCGACACCGCAACTTTGGCGAGCCGGCCGGACGTTCTTGTCTTCCGAAGCGAGCCGCTTGCGCAAGACGTGGAGGTGACGGGAGACGTCGCCGTCGCGCTTTGGGTCCGCTCCTCGGCCGTGGACACAGACTTCACGGCAAAGCTGATCGACGAGTATCCGCCGAGTCAGGACTATCCGCGGGGTTACGCCCTCAACCTCGTCGATGACATCGTTCGGATGAGTTACCGCGATGGCCGCTTGACCCGTGAGTTGATCGAACCCGGGAAGCTCTATCGAATCGAGATCGGCCCTATGCCGATCAGCAATCTATTCAAGAAAGGGCACCGCATTCGCCTGGACATTTCCAGCAGCAGTTTCCCGCAATTCGACGCGAATCCGAACACGGGCGCCTCGTTCGATCAAAACCGGGGCGGAATATCGGCGCGAAACGCAGTGTTCGTCGATGCGATTCATCCGTCCGTTCTGCGCATACCTATTCTCGTCAGGAAATAAAGACCGCACTGCCGTCTTCAAAGGCGATTGCGATCCCAGAACGCGCCGACGACGCGATCGAAGTCCGCGATGAACTCGGGCGACTGATTGAAGCTGTGGGGCACGCCCTTCATGACGTGCACTTCAGCATGGGGAATCCCGTCCTTGATCTCTCCGATCAGGCGGTCGCCGGTGATGTAGTCCGTTGCGTCCCCCGTGACGATCAGCGTCGGCGCCTTGATGCGTTGAAGACGATCACGGACATCGTGTTGCAGGCATGAATCCATGAACGCAAGATGCGTCGCCTTGTGGTCGCGTAGCTTTGTCCAGCCGCGCGAAAGGATTTCAGATTCGTGCTCCTTCATATATTCAGGCGTGTAGCACAGTGCCGCGGCGAGCTTCTGATATGCCTCGAAACCGGAGTCGCGCAAAAGGTGCTGCATTGATTCGATCTGCCAGCGCAGCATCGGGTCGCAACGCGCCCACCCCTGATGCAGGACAAGCGACGCAACGCGATCGGGGATCTGTGTCGCGACCTCCATCATCACGATCGCCCCCATCCCGCCGATGCCGATGAGGCGTGGCCTTTCGACACTTTCGGAATCGATCAGATGAATGAGATCTCTCGCATAGTATGGAATCGAGTGCGTGAAGCCGATACTGGCCGGACTCCGCCCCGTATCGCGATAGTGGAATGTCGTCAGCCGTCGTGCCGCCAGCGAGCGCGGCAGGACATCGAGGAAGTCGGCTGGTGAGGGCACCGTCCAGCCCGTCGCACCAAAGACTCGCTCGCCCGAGCCGTGGTGCTCGGAATGGATCTTAACGATCGCATCGGAAGAGTTATCCGTCTGATTTCCCATTCATTCCTCCTGTTGCCGTTTGATCAAATGGCCTGTTCCGGGAAGTGGCAGGCCTGTCGATGTCCGCCCGATTTCGTATCGATCGGCGGGTACTCCGCGATGCATTTCCTTGGAACAGTGTCCCCGCTTCGAGTGCGCGCGAGTTGGTCAGGGGGCAGAGTTCCGGCAAGTGTGGTGGCACGCGGACAGCGTGGGTGAAAATGGCAACCCGGCGGCGGGCTGATCGGGCTCGGGATGCTGCCGCGGACGATGATGCGGGTGCGGGTGCGTTCCAGGTCCGGATCCGGTATCGGCACGGCCGAGAGAAGGACCTTGGTATAGGGGTGACCTGGATTCGAGAAAAGTGCGTCGCGAACTCCGGTCTCGACGATCCGGCCAAGATACATAACGAGGATACGGTCGCAGACATGCCGCACGACTGAAAGATCGTGTGCGATGAAGATGTAGGTCAGCTTGAACTCGGACTGAAGGTCCTTGAGCAGATTGATGATCTGCGCCTGGACGGAAACATCCAGAGCCGAAACCGGCTCGTCGAGGACGATCAGTTTCGGCTTGAGGGCGAGGGCGCGCGCGATGCCGATCCTTTGACGCTGACCGCCCGAGAATTCGTGCGGGCGCCGTTCTATATGCTCCGGGTTGAGGCCGACGCGCTCCATCAAGTCCTTGATCTTCCCCGTTGTCGCGGCGTCCGCCTGTCCATGAACCTCATAGGGTTCGTGCAGGATCTCGAGGACGGTCATGCGCGGGTCGAGCGAGGCGTACGGATCCTGAAAGACCATCTGGATGTCGGTGCGGAAGGCGCGCATCTCCCGCGCGCTCAGACGCGAAATGTCCTGCCCGCGAAAGTAAATGGAACCGGAGGTCGGTTGGGTAAGTCGGATAAGCGTACGGCCGAGCGTGCTTTTCCCGCAACCTGATTCACCTACCAGACCGACTGTTTCACCCTCTTGAATTGCGAACGAGACGTCGTCCACAGCCTTCACGGCCTGGCGCCGCCACGGCAGTTGCAGCCCTCCCACGGGATAGTGCATGCGCAGTTCGTGAACACGAAGAATCGATTCGCCGGCAACCATTTCCGGGGCGGCCGCAACTTCTTCACTCGCATCCTTGCGGATCTCTTGAAGGCCGGTCAACTCGCTGCAATAGTGGCATGCCGACTGGTGGTTTTTCTCGCCGGTGCCAACCAAAAGCGGCTGTTCGACTAGGCATCTCGGGCGCCTATTGCCGAGAAAGCAGCGCGGATGGAAGGCACATCCGGGTGGAATGTTGCTCAGGCTCGGTGGGGAGCCGCCGATCGAATACAGCCTACCCTGGCGCGGCGTGTCTACTCGAGGCATCGAGCGCATGAGAGACACTGTGTAGGGGTGCTTTGGTGCGTAATAAATCGTTCGCACGTCGCCCTGCTCGACGATTTTTCCGCCATACATGACCACCACCCTGTCCGCGGAGCGCGCGACGACGCCGAGATCGTGTGTGATGATCACCAGACCGACATTGACTTCGCGTTTTAACACATGTAGCAGCTCCAGGATTTGCGCCTGCGTGGTGACGTCTAGAGCGGTCGTAGGTTCGTCCGCGATAATGAAGCGCGGGCGTAGCGCCAGCGCCATTGCGATCACGACGCGCTGGCGCATCCCGCCCGAGAATTCGTGCGGGAAGTTGTCGAAACGCCGGTTCGCTTCTGGAATCTGGACCAAGTCTAGAACCTCGAGCGCACGGCGACGCGCTTCGCCGGTCGATAGCGGAAGATGCGCGCGGATCACGTCGACAATCTGCTTGCCGATAGGAAAGACAGGGTTCAGCGATGTCTGGGGATCCTGAAAGACCATCGAAATTTGACGACCACGTATCTGGCGGAGCTCTTCGTGGCCGAGTTTGGCAAGGTTGCGGCCATCGAGCTCAACAGAACCCGCCACGATGCGGCCAGGCTGCCGAACCATCCCCATCACGCTTAGAAACGTGACGCTTTTTCCAGAGCCGGATTCCCCGACGACGCCAATCGTTTCACCCTGTTTGATATCCAGCGAGACATCGTTGACGGCTCTGACGATGCCCATGGGCATCCGGAACTGGACGGTCAAACCGCGAATGTTCAGCGTCGATGCGTTGCCGTTTGCCTTGCTGCCGATTGCTTCAGCAATATCTGGCGCATGATGCCCGTCAAGCATTGCGTGTTTCCTCTTGCGTTCTTGTGATCCATCCGATTGGTGCCGAACTAATCCTCCGGACAGAGAGCGTTCTACTTGAACATCTTCGTCGCTGTCTGAATGCGCAGGAAGGGATCGAGTGTATCGCGCACGCCGTCGCCCAAAAGGTTCAAGCCCGTCACAACGATGGCGATACAGGCTCCGGCCGATATGCTGATCCAGGGATGGGTGAGTAGGAACGGCCTGCCTTCAGTGATCACGTTGCCCCAAGTCGGGGTCGGTGGTTGCACACCAAGGCCAAGAAAGCTCAACCCGGCTTCGGCAAGAATGGCGAAGGCGGCGCTCACGGTCGCCACCACGATTACCGGTGGGAGGCAGTTCGGCAGAACATGCTTCCAGATCATTGTCGTCGTTGGCGCACCGACTGCATAGGATGCTTCGATGAATTGTCTAGGCTTGATGCTTAGCACCACCGCCCGCATGACGATTGCCACGCGCGGCGTGTAGGCGAGAGTGACCGCGAGAATCACGTTTATGAGCGTCGATCCGCGAATCGCGACGAAGGCCAAGGCGAGCAAAAAGCCCGGGAAAGCGAGAAGGATATTGATCAGTGCAAGCAAAAAACGATCTGTCCAGCCGCCGATAAAACCCGCCAACGTCCCGAGCAGGATGCCGAAAAGTAGCGAGAGGGAACCCACGGTCAGGGCGACGAAGAGGGAGGCCCGGGCACCCCACAGCAGACGCGAGGCTACGTCTCTTCCAAACCGATCGGTTCCGAGAAGATACTCGCTGCTAGGTGATTGCAGCACGTTGCGCAGATCGGTCGCCAACGGATCGTGCGGCGCGAGAAAGGGTCCGATAATAGCTACCAGGACAAACAGGATCGCGATGCACGTACCCAGGAAGAACCCCGCATGCTTAGTGTAGGGCGAGTTTCGCCAACGGCGCCAGAGCGACGGTACGGAGGAAATCAAGATGCCATCGTTCAATCTCACCTCCGCAGCCGAGGATCAACAAGCGGGTAAAGAAGGTCGATGAAAAAATTTACGAGAACGACCGATATCGACAACACCAAGAGACCAACCTGCAGGAGTTGATAGTCTCGCGAGAATGTGGCCTTGATGATCAACGAGCCAAGGCCAGGACGCGAAAACACGACTTCGACGAGAATCGAGTTTCCGATGGCGATGGCGAACGTCACGCCGATGACGCTCATGATCGCTGGCAGCGCGCTGCGCATCGCATAGAGATAGAGGACACGCGATTCTCGGATACCCATTGCCCGCGCGACGAGGATGTAGTCCTGATTCAGGACCTCCAGCATGGAAGAGCGGGTGAGGCGCGCAATATAGGCAGCGCCGCCCATTCCCAGAACAATCGCGGGCAGTACGAGCGCGTGAACATAGCTAAGGTAGTTCCCTGGCACCCCCGAGCCCACAGCCGGGAACAATGGAATGGTATGGGCGAAAAGGACGATCGCAACAAGGCCGATCCAAAACACAGGAAAGCTGATGCCGCTAATCGTCAGTATGATGAGACAGTAATCAACCCACGTGCCTTGCTTTACTGCGGAGATGACGCCGACGGGTACTCCGATGGCGATGGCGACCATGACGCTGCTGAAGGCCAGCGCCATCGATGGCCAAATTACACTCATGACCTCCGATATGGCCGACTGGCGGGTGATGGCGGAGCGGCCAAAATCTCCGGTCAGGATGCCGGAGATAAAATGATAGAACTGCGTCAGCAGTGGTTCGTCGAGGTGCAAACTGCGCCGAAGTTCTGCCAGCGCCTGAGGAGTGGCGAACTCTCCCAGAATAGCCGTCGCCGGATCGCCCGGAAGAGCGCGCAGCATGAAAAATGCGATTGTGATCATGCCAAAGATGGTCGGTATGACCAAAGCGAAACGCTCAAGCGCGTATCGAGCCATTCACTCTTCTCCGTTGGCGCCGGTTCGCAATCCAGCAAGTCAAGAGGATAAATTTTGGGCCCGGCGGGTCTAACCTGCCGAGCCCTAGATTTTGCTGGGTATCAGTGCTTTACCGTCGCGCCGTACGTATCGACCCAGAATGCCGCCGCGGTCTTGACCCCTTGTACGCCATCATGCGTGGCCGTGAAGAGGCGATCTGCATAGAGCGGAATCGTCGGAACGTCGGTCATGATTTGGTATTGCGCCTGATGGTAAAGCTTCATACGTTTGGCCTGGTCCCGCTCAAGACGCGCGGCGTCGAGTATCGCGTCGGCACCGCTATAGCGTGCGGTGTTGACCCCTGGAGGAAACCCCTCGCTGTGCACTAAGCCGCGAAGCAAGGTATCGGGATTGGGCGAGTTCGACGGACATGTGGTGGCACTGGGAAGGTTTCCGCTTGCACGGGCCGCGCCGTAGGTCGCACGCTCCATGACCGTCAGTTTTACGCGGATGCCGACTGAACGAAGGTTATCCGCGACCACAATAGGGAATTGATCGTACGGGGAAAGAGCCACCGTAATGTAATTGAAATCGAACCCATTCGGATAGCCCGCCTCCGTCAGCAACGCGCGTGCCTTCTTCGGATCAAACGGGTATTGCGGGACGGCGTCGGTATATTCTTTGTACTCCGGCGTGAGAGGTGTGGACGTCCGGACCTTGGTCCCACGGAAGAAGCTTTTCACCAAGCTCTCACGATCGATGGCATGAGCCATTGCTCGCCGTACACGCACATCGTTGAGTGGGGGCACCGTATTATTGAGAACGAGATGGCATGAAATCAACGCCGGTTTCGAATCCACGGTAATCTTCGGGCGTGTCCGAAGCCTCTCGATAATCTCGGGCGATTGCAGGGCGAAGAAGACATCGATCTCGCGGTTCAGAAGCGCGATTTCCGCTGAAGTTTCTTCCGGGATCAGGACGAGTTCGACACGGTCGACTTTCGGACGCCCTCGATAATATGCATCATTTGCAGTGAGTACGACGCGATTGCCTGGACGCCACGATGCGAATTTGTAAGGCCCACTTCCCACCGGATTGGTCGTCCAGTCGCTGCTCTTGTCCTCAAGAGCTTTCTTACTGAGGATAAGTGCCTGGTTGCGGGCTGCAAGCGTGTGCAGGAAGTTCGCGTTGGGGCGCAGCAAAGTCAACTTAACGGTATAGGCGTCTTCCACTTTGATTTCGACGTTGCGGAATTCGCCAGCCCATGGTGAGGCAGTGGCTGGATTCTTCACCCGGTCAAACGAAAACTTCACGTCTTCAGCGGTGACCTCGCCATAAGTGCCATGAAACTTCACGCCCCGCCGAATCTTGATCGTATAGGTGAGCCCGTCATTGCTCACCGTGTGGCTCTCTGCGAGTCGCGGCACGATGCTCATGTCGTCTAAGTTGTAGCCGAAAAGGCCATCATAGACATGCGCAGCGAATGTCGTGTTTTCGATCGTAGAGGAGCGATGCGGATCGAAGCTCGTTACGTCGGAGCCGATGCGGACCCGAAGCACATCGTTGTCGGCTGCCTGAGCCCGACCAAGATGCATGGCGGGTACTGCTACGGCGAACGCGCCGATGGCAACAACCACTAGAGGAAGCCATGTCTCGATGAATGATCTCACTGGCAAACTGAACCTGGCCATCGCGTTCTCCTCCTTAACGAATTAGCCTTATCTTGCGCGAACCGTCGCTAGCCTCAGGCATATCGTGAACTATCGAAAGATAGGAAATCTAGTAGTGACTCCAGTGTATCACCAAGTCTTCCATCTGCAATCAATCGCAGATACTACATCGAGCAGAGGTCTCCCGGAATGTGTCCGCAATACTGGGTCGATACCAGACGTCATTACCTCGCGTCGCTCGCGTATAAGACAACCGAGTTCTACTCCTACGAACGCTCGCGCTCTGCGTTCAGGCAGCCCGCTGTGCGGACTTGGGAAAGCCCCCGGCCTTGACCAGCATGCCGGGCACCGGACGACCGAGCGCATCCTGCAGCCAATGTCCCGTGGCGATGAGCTTTTCCAAATCGATCCCGGTCGCAACGCCCGAGCGCTGCAGCATGTAGACCAGATCCTCGGTCGGGATGTTGCCGGTCGCGGCGGGCGCGAACGGGCAGCCGCCGATGCCACCGGTGCTGGCATCGAGCGCGGAGACGCCGGCCTCGATCGCGGCATAGGCGTTCGCGATGCCGGTATTGCGCGTGTTGTGGAAATGGCAGCGCAGTCGCACGCCAGGCAAGGCTTTGCCGGCCCGGTTCAGCAGTTCCGTCACCTGGGACGGCACGCCCACGCCGATCGTGTCGGCAAATGCAATCTCGCTCGGTCCGCCCTCCGCCACGCGCCTGGCAATGTCGATGACGCGCTGCACGGGCACTTCGCCTTCGAACGGGCAGCCGAACGCCGCCGACACGGTCACCTGGGGGCGAACGCCGGCGGCGTGCGCTTCGCGCGCGATCTCGAGCCAGGCCGCGATCGACTCTTCGGTGCCCACGCCCTGATTGCGGCGATTGAAGGTGTCGCTTGCGACGACCGCCATGCCGATTTCATTGCAGCCCGCGGCGACGGCGCGGTCGAAGCCCTTGCGATTGAGAACCAGCCCCACGTACCAGGTTTCCGGCCGCTTCCCGAGCGCGGCGAGCACCTGCTCGGCATCCGCCATCTGCGGCACTTTCTTCGGGTTGACGAAGCTCGTCACTTCCAGGCGCCGCAGGCCCGCATCGATCAGTCGATTGATGAATTCAACTTTGGTCGCCGTCGCCATCACGCCAGGCTCGCTCTGCAGGCCGTCGCGCGGGCCGACCTCGACGATCTCGACGCTCTTGGCCATCTGGGAACCATCCATGGGAGTGGGGAAGCGTGTCAATCTTATGGCAATTTGACGCGTGCCGCATGAGCACAGCGCCTGTTGCCTTGCTTGACCGTTCGTCGGGCGCCCGGTACAAATTGCCGCTTTCCCCGAACAAGCCTGAATTGTGAGGAAGTCGCATGGCTGCTGACCCGAATTTCAAGAATGGACCGCTGGCTGACCTGCGGGTGATCGAGGTCGGCACGCTGCTGGCCGGGCCCTTCTGCGGTCAGTTGCTGGGCGACCTCGGCGCCGAGGTCATCAAGATCGAACCACCGGGCCAGGGCGACCCGTTGCGCGTCTGGGGGCGCCAGAAGCAGGGCGAACCCTCGCTCTGGTGGCCGGTCGTCGCCCGCAACAAGAAGGCGATCACCCTCGATATCCGCCAAGTCGAAGGCCAGAACGTACTCAAGGAATTAGTGAAGAAAGCTGATTTTCTGCTGGAGAATTTCAGACCGGGCACCATGGAAAAATGGGGCTGCGGCTACGAGGAACTCGCCGCGATCAACCCGCGGCTGATCATGATCCGCGTCTCCGGCTACGGCCAGACCGGCCCCTATTCGCACCGGACTGGTTTCGGCGCCGTCGGCGAGGCCATGGGCGGGCTCCGTTACGTCGTCGGCGATCCCTCGACCCCACCTTCGCGCATGGGCATCAGCATCGGCGATGAGCTGGCCGCCGTCTTTGCCTGCATCGGCGCGCTGTCGGCGCTTCACTATCGCGAGCGCACCGGTCGCGGCCAGGTTGTCGATTCTGCGATTTATGAAGCGGTCCTGAGCATGATGGAATCAGTGATCACGGAGTACGACAAGACCGGCTACATCCGCGAGCGGACCGGCGCGATCCTGCCGAACGTGGCGCCGTCCAATGTCTACCAGACGAGCGACGGCCTCGTGCTGATCGCCGCCAATCAGGACGCGGTCTTCGGCCGGCTTTGCGAAGCCATGGGCCAGAACGAGTGGCCGAAGGATGCCCGGTTCTCCAATCACCAGGCGCGCGGCACGAACCAGGAGCTGCTCGATGGTCTGGTTGAGGCGTGGACGCGCACGCTCACGACGAAGGAAGTGCTGGGCCTGATGGACAAGCATGGCGTGCCCGCCGGGCTTATCTACCGCGCCCCCGACATGCTCGACGATCCGCACTTCAAGGCGCGCAACGCCATCGTCACGACCCAGCATCCGTACTTCGGCGAACTGAAGATGCAGAACGTCGCGCCGAAGCTCTCCGAATCCCCTGGAGGCATCCGCAGTTCGGCTCCCACGCAGCTCGGCGAGCACAATAACGAGGTGTACCCGCGACTGTTGAGTTACTCGGCCGAGCGCTTGGCCCAGCTCCGCGCAGCCAAGGTCATCTGAGTCGCCATGACCGAATCACTGGTGCAGAACTACGCCCGCGGCGGTTTCGGCAAGTCGCTGGCTTTTGGCTCACGCCCGGCGCTTCTGGTCATCGACTTCGTCAAGGCCTATTTGGTCAAGGACTCGCCACTTTACGCGGGCGTCGAGCAGGCCCATGCCGATTGCCGCGAACTGCTGTCGCTGTGCCGTGCATCCGGTCTTCCCATCGTGCATACCAATGTCGTCTACCAGCCCGGCGGACGGGACGGCGGCGTGTTCT